>Ga0306923_10001125_pt1 | contig 23118 bp, 18 predicted proteins | sample sta12Can44000108_FD_203841 | JGI IMG/M metagenome (GOLD analysis project Ga0306923, IMG submission 203841) | Lab enrichment of tropical soil microbial communities from Luquillo Experimental Forest, Puerto Rico - statanox.12C.anox.44.000.108 (v2)... | ecosystem: Environmental > Terrestrial >... | reverse complement strand
AAGCTGGCTGAGTGCTTGCGCGGCGGCAAGTCGGCCGTGTCCGCGCTCAGTTCCCCGCTGGCCGATCCCGAGCCGGAGATGCTGTCTCCCGAGCCGATAATGCCCGAGCCGGAGCACCGGCCCGAGCCGGTCAGGGCGAGCATGCCGAGCGAGGACAACATGGACACGGCAGCCCGCGTCCTTGCCCTCGCCCAGCAGACCGCCGACCAGGCCATCGCCGACGCTCGCCGCGAGGCCGATGAGACCCTGGGCCGGGCTCGCCGCGAGGCGGACGAGATCCTGGGCAAGGCCAGGCGGCAGGCCGAGCAGATCACCAGCGACGCGCGGGCCCGGGCGGAAAGCCTGGAACGCGATGCGCAGGAGCGGCACCGCCAGGCCATGGGCTCTCTGGTCCAGCAGCGGGAGGAGCTGGAGCGCCGGGTCGACGACCTGCGGGCGTTCGAGCGCGAATACCGCAGCAGGCTCAAGGCGTACCTGGAAGGCCAGCTCCGCGACCTGGAGGCGGGCGCCGCAGACAGCGGCACCTTCCCCGCGGTCGCCGGGCCGCAGTCCTCGGTCGGTGGCGGCATGCCGTCCCGGATGGAGGCCCGCAACGGCCAGCCAGCAGTCACCGGCGCCTACGTCGGCTCACCCGAGCCCGGAGGGCACAACGGGGGCTTCCACCCCTCTGACGGTCCTTCGCACGACCGCCGGTAACCAGCAGCCCGGCGCGCCACGCCGGGTCGCGGGAGGGCGCACGTGATCCGCTCCAGTGCCCTTCTGACCATTGCGGCGATGGCGATGCTCGTGGCCGGGGTGTTCTCGGCCAGCCTGGGACTGATCTACGCTTCGATCGCCGTGAGCATCCTCGCGGCGCTCACTCTCGGCGCCGGAGTTCTGCTCCGGCGCCGAGAGCTTTTCGGTGGAGCAGCACCGGGGGACACTTGGCCCGCCCGGGCAGCCGCTGACAGCGCCGCGGCCCGATCGGCGGGGGTCCGGCAGGACGGGCTCCGGGCCGCAGCGACCGGTCCGGCCAGCGCGGGGCGGCCCGCCGGTGCGGGGCAGGCAGCCGATGACCGGGCGCGACCTGGCCATGGCGGCAGGGACGACGATAGCGAGCAGGACGGCGATCTCGCCGAAAAGCCCCGGAAGGCGGCATCGGGTGCGGGTCCGGACTCCGCCCGGTGGCCAGGCTCGATAGCGGCCAAGGGTGCCTCCGTAGCCGACCGCCGCGGCGGCGAGCACTCGGCGGCGCGCACGGCGGGCCGCGGCCGTTCCGGGCGGCCCGCCTCCGCCCCCGGGCCCGCGGCCCGCGACCCGGCGGCGCGTCCCCCCGCCCCGCGTGAGCCGGCCCGGGGGGACCGGAGTAGGGCAGAACGTGACCGGGGCGGGCGCGCACCGGGCGATCGCGAGCCAGCCGGGAGCCCATGGAGCGGCCGCGAACCCGCCCGGGATGAGCCCGCACGTGCCTGGGGTGACCAGGAACGGGCTGGCCGAGAGCCTGCGGGCCGGGATCCGGCCGGCCGGGAGCCGATGAGCCGCGAAACTGGCCGCGAGCGGCCAGGATCGGGCCGCGAGCGTCAGCGGGAGCAGCCGGGCCAGGACCGCGGTCAAGCCGCGGCGGCAGACCACCCTGGGCGCGGCCGAGACCGCGATCATGACCAGGACACTGCCCGGCCGGCCGGCCGTGGGCGGCCGGGATCCGGCCGGGAGCGTGAGCGGGAGCGGCCGGGCCAGGACCGGGATCATGCCGCGGCGTGGGCGGACCGCGCACGCCCCGGCCCAGACCTTGACTATGACCAGGACCGGGACCGGGATGCAGCCGCGCAGGCCGACCGAGACCAGGCTGCGGCCGAGCGCGAGCCCGCCGCACGGGGACACGACCAGGAGGCCGCCGCTTCGGGGGGCCAGGCGTTCCGGCTGCCCTCCGCCGATGAGCGGGCCGCCCGGGCCAGGGACGAAGCGGCTCGCCGCGACCGGACGGACTCCCCGGCTGCGGGCGATGACTTCTGGGACCGGGTCAGCGAGGAACTCTCCGGCAGCGGCGACCAGGCCCCGGCCCGGCCTGCCTGGCCGTCCACCGCGGGACCCCGGGCAATGGGTGCCGGCTCCGCCGCCAGGTACGGCCCGGCCGGGACGGGGGACGACGAGCCGGAGGCAGCCTGGTCACCGCCGGGCCGCCGGCAGGTGGAACCTGCGTCCTGGAGCGGGGAGACCTCGCGGTCGGCCGGCAGGCCGGATGAGGACGACGAGCAGGCCAAGCAGCCGGAGGCCGGCGAGTCCAGCTGGGACCGGATGGTCCCACCGTACGTTGACGACCTGACCAGGCCGAGACGGGACCGCGAGCCTGCCGGGTCCGGCCCCGGCGACCTACCGGCCAGGGAAGACTCTCCGGCCGGGGAAGAGGCCGAGGCCGCGGCCGGCCCGGAAGCCGGCGGCGTGTGGAGCGCATGGTCCAGCTTCGGCGCCACCCGCGCGGAGGAGGAGGCCGCGAGCGGCGGCTACGGCCCTCGTGGGGCAACCGCAGGCGATGTGGACAGCGGCAGGGCCGCTTCGGGCGACGAGGCCCGCGAGGACGAGGTCGCTGCGGCGGCGCCCGCGGTGGATGAGCGGGATGGCTCAGCGGCCGAGCCTGCCGCGCTCGGTGCCACGCCGGGTGCCGCCCTCGCGGGTGTGGCGGCCGGCGCCGACAGGACGGATGAGGCCGCCGAGCGCCATACCGAAGCCGACGAGCCCGAACCGGCCACTGCCGAGGCGGGTTCAGCCGAACCTGGAACGGCCGAGGCGGGACATCCCGGGCACGCCGCAGAGCCCGGGGAGCCGGGCGGGGCCGACGCTGCCATGAGCGAGGATGGCGCGATCGCAGGCGTCACCGAGGCCCCGGGCAGCGCCGGGGAGGACGCTGTTCAGGAAGACGGCGCGGAGCAAGGCACGGCCGAGGCTGACGACGGCGCCGCGGCGGACGGCAACGGCCGTGCCGCAGTGGCGAGCGGCGGCGGTGGCTCAGATAACAGCGATGCCGGGGAACACGCCGACGGGGGAGCAGACGGCGGCGCAACGCCCATGGACGACGAGGTGACCATCGTGCCGGGCGTCGCCAGGTACCACCGCAGGGGATGCATCCTCATTCGTTTCCTCAGCGACGGCGACCTGGAGACCACGACCCGCAGGGAAGCCGAAGCCATCCAACTGGTGCCCTGCAAGGCGTGCCAGCCGGACGAACCCGACCCGTCCGCCTGACCCAGGTTCCCGGACAGCGCCGGTGCTCAGGACCTGCGGATCCAGAAGGTCATGCCCAGGTCCGCGGCCCGGTGCCCGGTTCCCGCGTCCGGTGCGGCCGTCGGCTCGGCCCCGGCGGTGCCGAGCGGCCCGAACTCGGTGGCGAGTACCTCCCCGGCAATGAGCTGCCCGTGCTCGGTCAGCGCCGCCGCGAGTTCCGGGTCCGGCGCCTCCCAGCGCAGCGCGATCCGGTCGCTGACCTCCAGGCCGTCCGCCTTACGAGCGTCCTGCACCAGCCGGATCATCTCCCTGGCCAGCCCCTCGCGCCGCAGTTCCGGAGTGACGTCCAGGTCCAGGGCCACGGTCTCGCCGCCGTCGCTGGCCACCGACCATCCCGCGCGCGGGGTCTGGGTCACGATCACGTCGTCCGGGCCGATCCCCACCGGCTCCCCGTCCACCCGGACGGACGCCTCGCCCGTCGCGGCGAGCTGGCCCGCCAGCGTGCCGGGATCCACCGCGGTGATCGCCGCCGCGACCGCCTGGGTGCGGTTGCCGAACCGGCGGCCGAGCGTGCGGAAGTTCGGCTTCACGACCTGGTCCACCAGGTCGCCGGCGACCGCGCTGAGTGCCTCAAGCGTCCGGACGTTGAGCTCGCCGGCCACCTGGTCGCGAAGCTCGGCGGGCAGGCCGGCGAACCCGGCCGCGCCCGCCAGGGCGCGCGGCAGCGGCTGGCGGATGCCCAGGGACGCCGCGGCACGGGCCGACCTGCCCAGTTCCACCAGCCGCCGGGCCAGGCCCATCTGGGCGGAGAGGTCCCGGTCCACCAGGCCGGGATTCACGCTTGGCCACGTGGCGAGGTGGACCGACTCGGGGTCGTCGGGACCGCGCAGTATCCCCCAGACGTAGTCGGTGAGGAACGGCACGACCGGGGCCATCAGCCTGGTGAGGGTCTCCAGGCACTGGTACAGGGTGGCGAAGGCCGCGGCCCCTTCCGGCGTGCCGGGTCCCTCCCAGAACCGCCGCCGGGACCGGCGCACATACCAGTTGGACAAGTCGTCAACGAACGTGGTGAGGCGGCGCCCGGCCGCGGCAGTGTCGAAATCCTCCAGGGCGGCAGTGACCTCGGACGTCACGAGCGCCAGCTCGCTCAGGACCCACTGGTCAAGCAGCGGCCTTGCGGCCGGCGGCGGGGCACTGGCCAGCATCTCCGGCCACCACGCCGCCCCCTGCGCGGCGCCGGCGTTGGCGTACAGGGTCAGGAACGAGACCGTGTTCCAGTACGTCAGCAGGACCTTGCGGACGATTTCATCCAGCGTGGCCGCGCCGATCCGCCGGGTCGACCAGGGGGAGCCGGAGGCGGCGAAGAACCACCGGACGGCGTCGGCGCCGTGCGCCTCCATCAGCGGGATCGGCTCGACCACGTTGCCGAGGTGCTTGCTCATCTTGCGGCCCTGCTCGTCCACCACCAGGCCGAGGCACACCACGTTCTCGTAGGAGGACCGGTCGAACACCAGGGTGCCGACCGCCATCAGCGAGTAGAACCAGCCTCTGGTCTGGTCGATCGCCTCGCAGATGAACTGGGCGGGGTACGCACGGCGGAACTCCTCCTCGTTGCGCCATGGTGCGCCGAGCCTGGCGAACGGCATCGAGCCCGAGTCATACCAGGCGTCGATGACTTCCGGCACGCGCTGCGCGGGCCCGCCGCAATCCGGGCAGGCGATCATGACGGCATCCACATACGGCCGGTGCGGGTCCAGGTCCGACAGGTCGCGGCCAGCCAGTTCACTCAGCTCGGCCAGGGACCCGACGCAGGTCAAATGGTGCTCGCCGCACTCCCACAACGGCAGCGGCGTGCCCCAGTACCGGGTGCGCGACAGCGCCCAGTCCACGTTGTTGCGCAGCCACTCCCCGTAACGGCCCTCCTTGATCGTGGGCGGCTGCCAGTTGGTCCGCTCGTTCTCCGCGAGCAGCCGGTCCTTGATCTGGGTGGTCCGGATGTACCAGGACGGCAGCGCGTAATAGAGCAGCGGCGTGTGGCACCGCCAGCAGTGCGGGTAGCTGTGCTGATACGGCTCACTGTGGAACAGCAGGCCACGCTCGGACAGATCCCGGACCAGTGACTCGTCGGCGTCCTTGAAGAACAATCCGCCGACCATCGGCACCGATTCCTCGAACCGCCCGTCCGGCCGGATCGGGTTGACCACCGGCAGGCCGTGAGCCCGGCTGGTCTCCATGTCGTCCGCGCCGAACGCGGGTGACATATGCACCAGGCCGGTCCCGTCCTCGGTGGTCACGAACGTCCCCGGAAGCACGACGTGCGCGCCGGGGATGTCCACCAGCCCGAACGGCGGCCGGTACGTCGCCCCGACCAGATCGGACCCGCGCAGCCTGGCCACGACGTGCCAGCCGTCGCCGAGCACCCGTGGCATCAGCTGCTCGGCCACCACGACTGGCGAGGCGTCCGCCCGCCGGGCCACGACGTAGCTTTCGTCGGGGTGCACGGCCACGGCGGTGTTGGAAACCAGGGTCCACGGCGTGGTGGTCCACACGAGCAGATCCGCCCCGGCCAGCAGCGGCGTGGCCCCGGCAGGCACGGTCAGCAGCGGGAACCGCACCGTCACGGCCGGCTCGGTCACCGTGCGGTAGACATCCGGCTGGCCCATCTCGTGGTCCGACAGGGCCGTCTCACAGCGCGGGCAGTACGGGCTGATCCGGTAGTCCTTGACCAGCAGGCCGTTGCGGAAGATCTCCTTGAGCGACCACCAGACGGATTCGACGTAGCTGGCGTCCATCGTCCGGTACGCGCTGGACAGGTCGATCCAGTAGCCAAGCCGGTCGGTGAGTTCCTCGAAGGCGTCCACGTGCAGCAGCACCGACTCGCGGCAGCGCTGGTTGAACGCGGCGATCCCGTACGCCTCGATGTCCTTCTTGCCCGACAGGCCGAGTTCCTTCTCGACCGCCACCTCCACCGGCAGGCCGTGGCAGTCCCAGCCGGCCTGGCGCGGCACGTAGAACCCCTGCATGGTCTTGAACCGGGGGAAGACGTCCTTGAAGACCCTGGCCTCGATGTGGTGCACGCCCGGCATGCCGTTCGCGGTGGGCGGCCCCTCATAGAAGGTCCAGATCTGGCCGGCGGCCGTCCGGTCCAGGGAACGGTCGAAGAGCTTGCCGTCCCGCCAGCGCTGCAGGATCTCGTGCTCCATCGCGGGCAGGTCTATCGCCGCGGGCACGGCGGGGAAATAGGCAGCGTCATGAGCGCCTGACGAGGGCATCGGACTCCTCCAACGGTCGTGGCACTGCCGGATCGACTGGCTTGTGCTCGGATCGCTGGAGGGACGGGACACAGCCGGCGGCGGTCCCGCGGTACCACCCTCCTTGACCGCGATCTGCCCCGCAGGGTGCTTCGCGGCCCGCTCGATTAGCTCGCGGCCGGTTCTACTGAGCTGTTCCCGCCCGGCGCGGCCGGTGCGGGAGCCGTTCTTCCGGCGGCTCCGGGGTGATCTGGTCCGCTGGGCGCGCCCCCGGGCTCTCACCATCCCCGGATCGCTCCTGGCCGCTACCGTCGGCAGCTGTCCCCATCAATGCCTTCGCGCTGACACGATATCCGATGCGCGATGCTGAGGTCACTTACGTTTGCGGAGCCCCGCCGTGGCGAAATATCCTCCGTGGACTGCCCGCATGCAAGATCGATTCACACGGGGCGCGGGCACCGTTCCGCAAGGGAGGCAGATCATGGCCGCAACTGCGGGCGCCAGCGCCGCCGCCCTTCCAGTGCGCCCAGGCGAAAAGCGGTGGACCGAGGCGGAACTGAAGAAGGTGCGCCAGCAGCTTCAGGAGGACATTGCCGGGCTCATCGCCGACATCAACGAGGCCGAGTCGGCGATCGCCGAGCGGCTCGGTGACGCGGTCGGGGATGCCGGGGATGATCCCGCCGACGCGGGGGCCAAGACCTACCAGCGCGAGCACGAACTCGCGCTGACCCAGAACGCGCGCGAACTACTGGCGGCCAGCGAGCGTGCGCTCGCCCGGATAGATGACGGTACCTTTGGCGTGTGTGAATCGTGCGGTCAGCCGATCGGGAAAGCGCGCCTGCAGGCGTTCCCACGCGCCACCCTGTGCGTGACCTGCAAGCAGCGCGAGGAAAGGCGCTAGAAGTGCAGGAATCAGGCCCGGAGGAGCCGCGCCGGCCGCGCCGGGTGGGCCTGCTCTTCGCTGTCGCCGCGGCCGTGTTCGTCGCGGACGTGATCACGAAGATCGTCGTGGTGGCCACGCTCACCCCCTATCACCAGGTCAAGGTGATAGGCACGCTGCTCACCCTGGACCTGGTGCGCAACAGCGGCGCCGCCTTCAGCTTCGGGCCCGGTATCACCATCGTGTTCACCCTCATCGCCGTGAGCGTGATCTTCTTCATCGTGCGGACCTCGCGGCGCCTGCACAGCTTGGCCTGGGCGGTGACGCTCGGCCTGTTGCTTGGCGGCGCGGCCGGGAACCTCACCGACCGGCTGCTGCGCTCGCCCGGGGTGTTCCGCGGCGAGGTGGTGGACTGGATACAACTGCCGCACTGGCCGGTCTTCAACGTGGCCGACTCGTGCATCGTGTGCGGCGGGATCCTCGCCGTGGTGCTGGCTGCCCGTGGGATCCGGCTGGACGGCAGCAGGGACGTCCGGGCCGCCAGCAAAGAGGACACCGCCCGCGGGACGGCCGGCGGAGCGCAGGCGGGGGATAGCCAGACGTGACGGCCGGCGGCCCGCGCCGGGTAGCTGTTCCCGAAGGGCTGGACGGTGAGCGGCTCGACGCCGCGCTGGCGCGCATGTTCGGCCTGTCCCGTGCCACCGCGGCGGACCTGGTGACAAGCGGCAACGTCCTGGTCGACGGGCGCCCGGCGGCCAAGTCGCAGCGGGTGCCGGCCGGCGAGTGGCTGGAGGTGACGCTTCCCCCGCCCACCGCTTCACCGGCCACTGCGCAACCCCCCGAGCCAGTGCCCGGCCTGGCCATCGTCGCCGAGGACGCGGACATCGTCGTGGTGGACAAACCGGCCGGTGTCGCCGCGCACCCGACGCCGGGCTGGAACGGGCCCACGGTGCTCGACGGGCTGCGCGCCACCGGGCACACCATCGCCAGTTCCGGGGCGGCCGAGCGGCAGGGGATCGTGCACCGGCTGGACGCGGGCACCTCGGGGCTGATGGTGGTGGCCAAGAGCGAGCCTGCCTACTCCGCGCTGAAGCGCGCGTTCCGCGAGCGCGAGGTGGACAAGCGCTACCACGCCCTGGTCCAGGGTCATCCCGACCCACTGCGGGGCACCGTGGACGCGCCGATCGGCAGGCACCCCTCCGGCGACGGGCGCTTCGCGGTGATCACCGGCGGCCGTCCCAGCGTGACCCATTACGACACGATCGAAGCATTCCGGGCCGCGAGCCTGATAGAGGTCAAGCTGGAAACCGGGCGAACGCACCAGATCCGGGTGCACATGGCGGCGCTGCGCCATCCGTGTGCCGGGGACCGCCTCTACGGTGCCGACCCGGTCCTGGCCGAGCGGCTTGGCCTGACCCGGCAGTGGCTGCACGCCGTCCAGCTGGGCTTCGCCCACCCCGCCGACGGCCGGTGGGCCGAGTTCCACAGCGCCTACCCGGCGGATCTGGCACACGCTCTCGACGTCCTCCGGGCGGACAGTTGAGCGAGCCGGCGTCCCCCGGAGTGTTGGGGCGCTGAACGTCCGTACCCTCCGTTAGGCTCGTTCTGCCGGACCAGCCCGCCGTCCGAGGGATTCCCGCGGGACCCCTTAGCGGTAGCGCTGGCCACTTCCCCCGGCCCTGGTTTATCCACGCCCGCAAGGGCGTACTGCGCATGCCTGAAGGAGGCGGTTACTCGTGACGGCGGGCGTGACGGGGAACGGCTACTCGCCGCCTAACGGCGGCTTCGCCCAAGGTCACAGTGCTAGCCCGGGGGGGCCGGGGCGCCCGGGGCTGCTCGCCGCCGTTCCGGCGGCTTCGCCTGAACCCACAGTGCTAGCCCGGGGGGACGACCCCCCGGAGTCCCCCGCTGCGCGTAGGCGCGACAGGTCATTTGTGCATCTGCACGTGCACACCGAGTACTCCATGCTGGACGGGGCCGCCCGGCTCAAGGACATGTTCACCGCCTGCCAGCAGGCGGGCATGCCGGCCGTCGCCATCACCGATCACGGCAACGTCTACGGGGCCTACGACTTCTGGTCCAAGGCGACCGCCGCGGGCGTCAAGCCGATCATCGGGATCGAGGCCTACGTGGCGCCCGAGCACCGGCGGTTCCGGCAGCCGGTCCGGTGGGGAACCCCAGCGCAGAAGGACGACGACGTGTCCGGCGCCGGGGCCTACACCCACATGACGCTGCTCGCCGAGACCACCGAGGGCATGCACAACCTGTTCCGGCTGTCCTCGCTTGCCTCGCTCGAAGGCTTCTTCCGCAAGCCCCGCATGGACCGCGAACTGCTGGCGGCCCACGCCAAGGGACTCATCGCCACCACCGGCTGTCCCTCCGGTGAGGTACAGACCAGGCTCAAGCTGGGCCAGTACGACCAGGCCGTGGCCGCGGCCGCCGCCTACCGCGACATCTTCGGGCCGGGGAACTTCTTCGTCGAGATCATGGATCACGGGCTGGAGATCGAGAACCGCGTCCGGGATGGCCTGCGCCGGGTTGCCCGGGACCTGTCGCTGCCGTTCGTGGTCACCAACGACTCGCACTACACCAGCCCGGACGATGCCACCGCCCACGAGGTGCTCCTCGCCGTGCAGACCAACGCCACCCTCGCCGACCCCGGCAGATTCCGCTTCGAGGGCACCGGCTACTACCTGAAGAGCCCGCAGGAGATGCGGGCGGTCAGCACCGACGAGGAGTGGCAGGCGGGCTGCGACGCCACCGTGGCTATTGCCGAGCGCGCCGACGTCAAGTTCGCCAAGTCCAACCTGATGCCCCAGTTCCCCGTGCCGGAGGGGGAGACCGAAGAAAGCTGGTTCCGCAAAGAGGTCTGGCGCGGCATGGACCGCCGCTACCCCGGCGGCTACGACGACCGGCGCCGCGACCAGGCCAGCTTCGAGATGGACATCATGGTGTCCATGGGGTTCTGCTCCTACTTCCTTGTGGTCGCCGACTTCATCATGTGGGCCAAGCGCAACGGGATCCGGGTCGGCCCCGGGCGCGGCTCGGCCGCCGGCAGCCTGGTGTCCTACGCGCTGGGCATCACCGACCTCGATCCCCTCAACCACGGGCTGGTGTTCGAGCGGTTCCTCAACCCCGAACGCGTGTCCATGCCCGACATCGACATCGACTTCGATGAGCGCCGGCGCGGTGACGTCATCAGGTACGTGACCGAGAAGTACGGCGACGACCGGGTCGCGCAGATCATCACCTACGGCACCATCAAGGCCAAGGCCGCGGTCAAGGACTCCACCCGGGTGCTCGGGTTCCCCTACGCGCTGGGGGACCGGATCACCAAGGCGTTCCCGCCCGCGGTGATGGGCAAAGACATCCCGCTGGCCGGCATCTTCAACGCCGACCACCCCCGCCACGGCGAGGCCGGCGAGATCCGCGGGCTTTACGAGGCGGAGCAGGAGATCCGCCAGGTCATCGACACCGCGCGCGGCCTGGAAGGGCTGATCCGCCAGGCGGGCGTGCACGCGGCCGGCGTGATCATGAGCAGTGAGCCGATCGTCGACCACATCCCGGTCTGGAAGCGGGAGGCGGACGGCGCGGTCATCACACAGTTCGACTACCCGGCGTGTGAAGACCTCGGCCTGCTCAAGATGGACTTCCTCGGCCTGCGCAACCTCACCGTCCTTGACGACGCGGTGGCGGGCATCAAGGCCAACCGGGACACCGAGATCAGCCTGGAAACCCTGCCGCTGACCGACCAGCCCACCTACGACCTGCTGGCGCGCGGCGACACCCTGGGCATCTTCCAGTTCGACGGCGGCCCGATGCGGGCCCTCCTGCGGAGCATGCGGCCCGACAACTTCGAGGACATCTCGGCGGTCGGTGCGCTCTACCGCCCCGGGCCGATGGGCGCCAACGCGCACAACGAGTACGCCGACCGCAAGAACGCGCGCAAGCCGGTGGTGCCGCTGCACCGCGAGCTGGCCGAGCCACTCGCCGACATCCTGGGCGACACCTACGGGCTGATCGTCTACCAGGAGCAGGTGATGGCGATCGCGCAGAAACTGGCCGGCTACTCGCCCGGCAAAGCGGACCTGCTGCGGCGGGCCATGGGCAAGAAGAAGAAGGAGATCCTGGACAAGGAGTTCGAGCCGTTCGCCGCGGGGATGCGGGAGAACGGGTACTCGAACTCGGCCATCAAGACGCTGTGGGACATCCTGGTCCCGTTCTCCGACTACGCCTTCAACAAGGCGCACAGCGCCGCCTACGGCCTGGTTTCCTACTGGACCGCCTACCTCAAGGCCAACTATCCGGCCGAGTACATGGCGGGCCTGCTCACCTCGGTCGCCGGTGACAAGGACAAGAGCGCCCTCTACCTGAACGAGTGCCGCCGGATGGGGATCACCGTGCTGCCGCCGGACGTGAACGCCTCGGCCGCCACGTTCACCCCGGTGGGCGACGACATCCGGTTCGGGCTGGCCGCCGTCCGCAACGTCGGCACCGCGGTGGTGGACGCCATCGTCGCGGCCCGCAGCACCGAAGGCGCGTTCACCAGCTTCTCCGACTTCCTGAACAAGGTCCCGGTCAACGTGTGCAACAAGCGGGTCATCGAGTCACTGGTCAAGGCCGGCGCCTTCGACTCGCTCGGTCACCCGCGCAAGGGCCTCGTGCTCATTCACGAGCAGGCGATCGACACGGTGATCGACGTCAAGCGCAACGAGGCCATGGGCCAGGACTCGCTGTTCGGCCCGGACACCGAGGCCGAGGCCACCTTCGAGGTCCCGGTGCCCGGCGGCGAATGGGACAAGGCCACCCTGCTCGCGTTCGAGCGGGAAATGCTCGGCCTGTACGTCTCCGACCATCCCCTGCTCGGTGTCGAGCACATCCTCGCCAGCGGCACCGACTGCTCGGTCGCGCAGCTGCTGTCCTCCGCCACCGACGAGGCCGAGCGCGGCGCGGCCGAACGCGGCGCGGCCGAGCGGGGCGCACGAGGCGGCCGGAGCGATGGCCAGCCGGTCACCGTCGGCGGGATCCTCTCGGGGGTGCAGCGCAAGGTCACCCGGCAGGGCAGCCCATGGGCCGCGGCCACGCTCGAGGACCTCGAAGGCGCGATCGAGGTGCTGTTCTTTCCCGCCACCTACGCCGGCTGCGCCACCCAGCTCGCCGATGACGCGATCCTGCTCGTGAAGGGGAGGCTCGACCGCCGGGAGGAGTCGCCGAAGCTCATCGCGATGGAGGTGAGCGTGCCGGATCTGTCGGCGACCGGCAACGGCCCTTTCGTCGTGTCGCTCCCGGTGCAGCGGTGCGTGCCCGTCGTGGTGGAGCGGCTCCAGGAGGTGCTGCGCAGCCATCCGGGGCTGAATGAGGTGCATCTGCGGCTGTACAACGGGCGCCGCACGACCGTGGTCAAGCTCGACAGCAAGCTGCGGGTGAAGCCGTCACCAAGCCTGGTCGCCGACCTCAAGCAGCTGCTGGGCCCCGCCTGCGTCGGCTAGCGCCGGCGTCCGTTGGTGGCGCCGTCCGGCGGGCGCGCCGCTGGCTGGCAGGACAATGCGCTGGCCGGGCGAGTCTGGCCCGAGGCGCCATCGGCGAGCAGTGACCCTGGGCCACGCTACGCCTGCGGCACATCCCACCGGCCGACTCCGGGTAGCCGGTAAAGCTTGTCTCAGGCATCCCGCTTCTGGAGCAGGAATGTTGCTGCGGCCAGGAGCAGCACGGTCCAGGCGCAGAACACGCCGAAGCCCTGCCACGGGGACAGAATCTGGTCGGCAGCGGGCTTGTCCTGGGTGATCAGCTGTCCCGCGATCGTGGGCAGGTAGGCGTGGATGTGCGCACCCCAGCTGGACGGCAGCAGCCCGGCCAGCGGGAAGATGACCAGCACCATGCCGATCACCGCGGTGATCGCGCCCGCGGTGTGCCGGATCAGGCCGCCGATGGCCAGGGCGAACAGGCCGAGCACGGTCAGGTACAGGCCGGACCCGACGACCGCCTGCAGCACACCCGGCTGGCTCAGCGACACCGTGATCGTGTGGTGCACGGTGACGGCATGGCCCGCCTCATGCCCTCGGAGCGTCACGACGTGCCCGTCCACCAGGGTCTTGCCGATGAAGAACGACAAGAACGCGACGATCTCACCGACGACGATTACCAGCGCGGCGAAAACCAGGCCCTTGGCGAGCATCACCGGATAGCGGTGTGGCACGGCGAGCAGCGCGGCCCGGATCGCGCCGGTGGAGTACTCGCTGGTGATCACCAGCACGCCCAGCACGCAAATGGCGAGCTGGCCCAGGCCCAGCCCGGTGCCGAGGATGAAGTTGACCGGGTCGGTGACGATTCCGGACGAGCGCGCGTCGCCGCTGCCGTTGTTCAGCTGGTTCAGGGTCAGCCAGGTGAACAGGCCGGTCAGCCCCAGGCTGACGACGACGAAGATGATCAAGGTCCAGACCGTGGACCTGATCGAGCGGATCTTCGTCCACTCGGCCAGCATCACGCCGGCGAAGCCCGACCGGCGGGCCGGGGCTGGGGCCGGGGGCTGGGTGGCCGCTGCGGCCGGTGTGACGGTGGTCATTGGCTGCTCCCCGTGGATGTGGTGCTGGCCGCCGGTTCCTGGGCCACCGCGGGTGTGCCGCCGCCGTACTCGACGCTGTCGGCCGTCAGCTCGAGGAACGCCTCCTCAAGCGAGCCCAGCTGCGGCGTGAGTTCGTGCAGCACGATCCGGTTCGCCGCGGCGATCTCGCCGATCCGGGGCGCGTCCATGCCGGTCACGCTCAGCGCCGCCGCCCGCCCCTCGACCGGGTCCTGGAGTATGGCCTTGCCGTCCTCGGCGGCGATCAGATCGGCGAGCGCGCTGGCGTCCGGCGAGCGCACCAGCACCGACTTCTCCGCACTCCGCTCGATGAACTCCTGTGTCGTGCTGTCGGCGATCAGCTTCCCCTTGCCGATCACGATCAGATGGTCCGCGGTCACCGCCATCTCGTTCATCAGGTGGCTGGACACGAAGATCGTGCGCTGCTCCGAGGCCAGGTGCTTCATCAGGTTCCTGATCCACAGGATCCCTTCCGGGTCGAGCCCGTTCACCGGCTCGTCGAGCAGCAATACCGACGGGTTGCCCAGCATCGCCGCCGCGATGCCGACCCGCTGGCTCATGCCCAGCGAGTACCCGCGCACGCGCTGGTTCGCCACCTCGCGCAGGCCGACCAGGTCGAGCACCTCGTCCACCCGGCGGCGTGGCAAGCCCTGAGTCTGGGCCAGGAACAGCAGGTGGTTACGCGCGCTCCGGCCCGGATGCATCGCCTTGGCCTCGAGCAGCGCGCCGACCGTGCGCAGCGGCTGGGCAAGCTGGGCGTACGACCTGCCATTGATCGTCGCGGTGCCGGCGTTCGGCCGGTCCAGGCCGAGCACCAGCCGCATCGTGGTCGACTTGCCCGCGCCGTTCGGTCCCAGGAACCCGGTTACCCGGCCCGGCTCGACCCTGAAGGACAGATGGTCGACCGCGAGCTTGTCCCCGTAGCGCTTGGTGAGATCCTGTGCCTCGATCACGTGGTATCCCTCGTCTTGGCCCACCCGTCCCCCCGAATCGGACGAGCGGTACACAATCGCGCACCACCGTAGCAAGGTTTGCTTGACGGCTACTAACGGCTGCCGCGCCGGTTCTTAGGTGTGTCGCGTACGCTGCTGCCGACCATGTCTGTGCCAATTCCCCTCCCCGACCCGGCCCGGGGCGACGACGCCGTGCGCTCCTGGCGGTTGCGCGACGGGGTGCGTGCCGTGGTCGCGGCGCTGGCCGTCGCCATCGGCACCGTGGCGCTCGGCGTGCTTGCCGGGCTCGCCTGGGCCGCGGTGGCGCCGCGGCCGTGGCTCGTGATGACCTCCCCTGGGGCGGCCGCCCTGATCAATACGGAGACGAGTGCCTTCATCGCGGCCGACGCCGTGTTCTGCCTGGTGTGCCTGGCCGGGGGAGTGGTGTCCGGAGTGCTCGGCTACCTGTTCGCGGTGCGCAAGCACGGGCCGCTGGCCATGGCCGGGCTGATCGCCGGGGCGCTCGCCGCCGCGTTCGTGGCGCGCTGGGTGGGGGAACAGTCCGGGCTCGCCACGTTCCAGCACCTGCTCGCCACCCTGCCGACCGGCGCCAGGTTCCGCGACTCGCTCGCGCTGGGTGCGAGCAGCGCGCTCGCCGCCTGGCCGTTTGCCGCCGCCGTGACCGCTGGCGCCCTCGAGTTGCTGGTCAGCCCCGGCCGCCATAGAGCCAAGCGCAGTCGCAGTGCTGGCCCGGAGGAGCAACCCCCCGAAGCCCTCCGCTGGCCTTGAGGAGGTGCTAGTCCAGGGGGACGACCCCCTGGAACCCCCGCTTGCTCAAGGCCCCGTTCCTTCGTCACGGGGCCTTGGCCCTGGTGGCTCAGGTGGGTGGCTGAGCGGCCCTGGTGGCTAGGGTGAGTGACTCCGTGGATGGGTGAAGGCTCTCGGCATGTGGACGGTCCGGCGCGGGGCAGGGCTGGCTTCATAGACTGGGCGGGTGCTCTCAGTTATCGATCTTCGCGGGCAGCCAGCGGCCGCCATGACCAGGGAAAAACTCGCCGGCGTCCTGCCGCGCGCGGTGCTGGACACCGGGGCCGCCCTTGAGCAGATCCGGCCGGTCTGTGAGGACGTGCGCGATCGCGGGGCGGCCGCGGTCCGGGAGTACACGGCCCGCTTCGACGGAGTCGACCGGCCCACAAGCAGGGTCCCGGCGCAGGCACTCACCGATGCTCTGGCAACCCTCAGCCCGCAGCTGCGGGCCGCGCTGGAAGAGATGATCCGGCGCGTGCGGCCGGTGCACGAGGCACAGCGGCCCGCCGACCACGTCACCGCGATCGGCGACGGCGCGCGGGTCACCGAACGGTACGTCCCGGTGGACCGCGCCGGGGTGTACGTGCCGGCGGGCACGGTCCCGCTGCCCTCCTCGGTGATCATGAACGTGATCCCGGCCCAGGTCGCCGGGGTCGGCCGGATCGCGGTTGCCTCGCCGCCCCGCCGGGACTGGGGTGGCCTGCCCGCCCCGGCCATCCTGGGTGCCTGCGCGCTGCTGGGCATCGACGAGGTCCACGCGGTGGGCGGCGCGCAGGCGGTCGCCATGTTCGCCTACGGCACCGCCGACTGCGCTCCGGTGGACGTGGTCACCGGGCCCGGCAACGCATACGTGACCGCGGCCAAGCGGCTGCTGGCCGGCACCGTCGGGGTGGACGCCGAGGCGGGCCCGACCGAGATCGCGATCATCGCCGACCACACCGCCGACCCGGGGTTCCTCGCGGCCGACCTGGTCGCCCAGGCCGAGCATGGCCCGCTGGCCGCATGCCTGCTGATCACCACGGATCCCGGGCTCGCCAAGCGCACCGAGGCGGAACTGGGCCCACAGGTCGCCTCGGCCAGGCACCGCGACACGGTGCAGGCCGCCCTCGCCGGGCAGTCCGCCTGCGTGCTCGTGGACGACACCGCCGCGGCGCTGGCGGTCTCCGACGTGTGGGCACCGGAGCACCTGGAGATTCAGACCGCGGACGCCGCCAGCCTCGCGGCGCGGGTCCGCAACGCCGGCGCCGTCTTCGTCGGCCCGTATGCCCCCGTCTCGCTGGGCGACTACCTGGCCGGATCCAACCACGTGCTGCCCACCGGCGGCACCGCCCGGCACACCGCCGGGCTTTCCGTGCTCGCCTTCATGCGCGGCATCCACGTGGTGGACTGCTCTGCCGCGGCGCTGGCCGAGGCGGCGCCCTATATCGACGCCCTCGGTGCGGCGGAGGACCTGGCCGCCCACGTCAATGCGGTGCGCATCCGCGTGCCAGCAAGCGGTGCCGCCCGCCCGGGCCAGCAGGGCCCCGGCCCGGTGACGGAGGAACCGGGCCGTAGGCCAGCGGGGGGTTCCAGGGGGGTCGCCCCCCCCGGCCAGCACCGGCCGCCGATCCGGCCGGACCTGGCCGGGCGGTCCCCGTATGGGGCGCCGCAACTGGACGTGCCGGTACGGCTCAACACCAACGAGAACCCGTTCCCGCCGCCCCCGGCGCTGGTCCGGGCGATCACGGATGCCGTGGCCGTCGCGGCGGGCTCGCTTAACCGCTACCCCGACAGGGACGCGATGAGCCTGCGCGCCGAACTCGCCGCGTATCTGGGGCACGGCCTGACCGCGCCGCAGGTCTGGGCGGCCAACGGCTCCAACGAGATCATCCAGCAGCTGCTGCAGGTGTTCGGCGGCCACGGCCGGTCCGCGCTCGGTTTCGAGCCCTCCTACGCCATGCACCCGCTGATCTCGCGGGCCACCGGCACCCGGTGGATCAGCGGTGCCAGGGAAGACGACTTCGGCCTGGACGCCAGCCGGACCGTGCACGCGGTCCGGGAGCACCAGCCCGATCTGGTGTTCCTCACCTCACCGAACAACCCGACCGGCACCGGGCTGCCGCTGGCCGTGATCGAGGCGGTCTGCGAGGCCGCTCCCGGCATGGTCGTGGTGGATGAGGCGTACGCCGAGTTCGCCAGGCAGGGCCAAGGCCCCGTGACGAGGGAACGGGGCCTTGAGCCATCGGGGGGTTCCAGGGGGGTCGCTCCCCCAGGCCAGCAGGGCACGGGCACCGCGCTGGCGCTGCTGCCCCGCTTCCCGCGGCTTGTGGTCACCAGGACCATGTCCAAGGCGTTCGCGCTGGCCGGTGCCAGGGTCGGCTACCTCGCAGCGGAGCCGGCCGTGATCGACGCGCTGCTACTCGTCCGGCTGCCCTACCACCTGTCCGCGCAGACCCAGGCAACGGCGCGGGCCGCTCTCGCGCATGCCGACGGCCTGCTCGCCACCGTGGCCGACCTGCGCGCCGAGCGGGACGCCCTGGTGGGCTGGCTGCGCGGGCGCGGGCTCACCGCGGCGGACTCGGACGCCAACTTCGTCCTGTTCGGCAGGTTCGGCGACTCCCACGCGGTCTGGCAGGGCCTGCTGGACCGCGGCGTGCTCGTCCGCGAGGTCGGCCCGCCCGGCTGGCTGCGGGTGAGCATCGGCACCCCCGCCGAGATGGCCGCCTTCCGCGACGCCCTTACCGCGGTTCTGGACCACCCCGAAGCGGGGGAAGTGGAATGAGGCATCATCGGCCACCTACGACCTTGGCCAAAGCGCCGCAGCCGCCGGGCGGAACGCCGCATAAGGCCCCCAGGGCCGACCGCCCGCGAGGGAGGCAATAAATGCGCAGAACCGCCCGGGTTGAGCGGGCTACCAAGGAGACCAAGATCCTGGTGGAACTCGGGCTCGACGGCACCGGCACGTCTGCGGTGCACACCGGCGTCCCGTTCTTCGACCACATGCTCGCCCAGCTGGCCAAGCACGGCCTGCTCGACCTGACGGTCCAGGCCGAGGGGGACACCGAGATCGACGCGCACCACACGGTCGAGGACACCGCGCTGGCCCTCGGCCAGGCGCTGCGCGAGGCGCTCGGCGACAAGGCGGGCATCACCAGGTTCGGCGATGCCGTGGTCCCGCTGGACGAGACGCTGGCCCGGGCGGCTGTGGACCTGTCCGGCAGGCCCTACTGCGTGCACGACGAGCCGGATGGGATGGCGCCGCTGATCGGCACCTACGACACCACGCTCACCCGGCACTTCTTCGAATCCCTCACCGCGACCGCGGGCATCTGCCTGCACCTGTCCGTAACCGGCCGCAACCCGCATCACCTGGTCGAAGCCCAGTTCAAGGCGGTAGCCAGGGCGCTGCGCGCCGCCGCGGCACCCGATCCGCGCGCGCCGGGCGTGCCCAGCACGAAGGGTGTTCTATGAGGGCACGCCGACCTGGCGTCGTCGTGCTGGACTACGGTTCCGGAAACCTTCGTTCGGCAGAAAGGGCCCTTGCCCGCGCCGGAGCGGACGTGGCGGTGACCGCGGACCGGGACGCCGCGATGGCCGCCGACGGATTGGTGGTGCCCGGTGTGGGTGCGTTCGCGGCCTGCATGGCGGGGCTGCGGGCGGTCGAAGGCGAGCGCGTGATCGACCGGCGGCTCGCTGGCGGGCGAGCGGTCCTCGGCATCTGCGTGGGCATGCAGATCCTGTTCGCCGAGGGGATCGAGCACGGCACGGCGACCGAGGGCTGCGGCCAGTGGCCGGGGCTGGTAGAGCGGCTGGACGCGCCGGTGCTGCCGCACATGGGCTGGAACACCGTGCTCGCGCCGCCGGGATCAGCGCTGTTCGCCGGGATCGGGCCGGACGAGCGGTTCTACTTCGTGCACTCCTACGCGGCCATCGCGCTGCCGCTCGGCAGCGCGCCGTACATGACTGCCCCGCTGATCGGCTGGGCCACCCACGGCGTGCCGTTCATCGCCGCGGTGGAGAACGGCCCGTTGATGGCGACCCAGTTCCACCCAGAGAAATCCGGCGACACCGGCGCGAAGCTGCTGTCCAACTGGCTGGGGACGCTGACATGACCTTGACCCTGCTGCCCGCCGTGGACGTGGCGGGCGGCCAGGCGGTGCGGCTTGTGCAGGGCGCCGCCGGGACCGAGACCAGCTACGGCGATCCGCTGGCGGCGGCGCTGGCCTGGCAGTCCGCGGGAGCGGCCTGGATCCACCTGGTGGACCTGGACGCGGCGTTCGGCCGCGGCTCCAACGCCGCGCTGCTCGCCGAGGTGGTGGGGCGCCTTGACGTGGCGGTCGAACTGTCCGGCGGGATCCGGGACGATGAGTCGCTCGCCGCGGCGCTGGCCACCGGGTGCGCCCGGGTGAACGTGGGCACCGCGGCGCTGGAACGCCCCGGCTGGGTCCGGGCCATCATCGCCGAGCACGGCGAGCGGATCGCCGTCGGGCTTGACGTGCGCGGGACCAGGCTCGCCGCCCGTGGCTGGACCCGCGAGGGCGGCGACCTGGCCGAGACGCTGGCCCGGCTGGACGGCGACGGCTGCCGCCGGTTCGTGGTCACCGACGTCACCAAGGACGGCACGCTGACCGGGCCGAACCTGGACCTCCTGCGGTCTGTGTGCGCGCGCACCGAGCGGCCTGTTATCGCCAGCGGCGGCGTGTCCAGCCTGGACGACCTGCGGGCGATCGCCGCGCTCGCTCCGCTGGGGGTCGAAGGCGCCATTGTGGGCAAGGCGCTCTACGCGGGAGCATTCACCCTGGAGCAGGCCCTGGAGGCGGTGAAACAGGCATGACACGGAAGGTCTCGACCCGGACCACTTGGGAGCCGGTGGTCGGTTACAGCAGGGCGGTCGCGGCGGGCGACTTCATCTTCGTGTCCGGCTGCACCTCCGTGGTTGACGGCGTGTTCGTGCACGCGGGAGACGCGCGGGCGCAGACCGCGCAGGCCATCGCGAACGTGGCACAGGCGCTTGAGCAGCTCGGCGCGAGCCTGGCCGACGTGGTGCGGACCCGGATGTTCGTGACCGACATGTCCCGGTGGGAGGAGTACGGCCTGGCTCATGGCGCGGCGTTCGGGGAGACCATGCCCGCCACGTCCATGGTCGGCATCGCCGCGCTCGTAGACCCCCGGATGCTCATCGAGGTTGAGGCCGTCGCCTACAAGCCGGGGGCAGGTGGATGACCGTAGCCACCCGGGTGATCCCGTGCCTGGACGTGGACGCCGGGCGGGTGGTCAAGGGGATCAATTTCGAGGGGCTGCGCGATGCGGGCGACCCGGCCGAGCTCGCCGCCGCCTACGACGCCCAGGGCGCCGACGAGCTCGTCTTCCTCGACATCACCGCCTCAAGCGGCGGGCGGGAGACCACCTACGAGGTGGTGCGGCGTACCGCCGAGCAGGTATTCATCCCGCTCACCGTCGGCGGCGGCGTGCGGACCACGCAGGACGTGGACCGGCTGCTGCGGGCCGGTGCGGACAAGGTGTCGCTGAACACCGCCGCCGTGGCCCGCCCGGAGTTGCTGGCCGAGGCGGCACAGCGGTTCGGGTCGCAGTGCATGGTGCTCTCGGTGGACGCCAGGCGCGCGGCCGCGAGCGGCCTGCCCAGCGGGTTCGAGGTGACCACGCACGGCGGCCGCCGCGGCACCGGGATCGACGCCGTGGCCTGGGCCGCACGGGCCGTGGACCTCGGCGTGGGGGAGATCCTGCTCAACTCCATGGACGCGGACGGCACCAAGGCCGGCTTCGACACCGAGATGATCCGGGCCGTCCGGGCTGCGGTGACCGTCCCCGTCATCGCCAGCGGCGGCGCCGGGGAACTGGCTCACTTCGCGCCCGCGGTCGATGCCGGCGCGGACGCGGTGCTGGCCGCCAGCGTGTTCCACTTCGGGCAGCTCCGGATCGCCGACGTGAAGGCGGCGCTGCGGGCCGCCGGGCACTGCGTGCGCTAACGTCCGGGGCTTCCCCGCGCCATCAGGCGCCGGTCAGCGCCGCGCCCACGATGCCGGCGTCGTTGAGCATCGCCGCCGGGACCACCTTGGCCTGCAGGTGTTCCAGCAGCGGCAGGAACTTGTCCGACTTCCTGCTCACCCCGCCGCCCACGATGAACAGTTCCGGCCAGAGCAGCGCCTCGAGGTGGCTCATGTACTCGTCGACCCGGCCGGCCCACTGCGCCCAGTCCAGGTCGTGTATCTCCCTGGCCCGCTCGGACGCGCGTTTCTCAGCGTCCTTGCCGCGGATCTCGATGTGGCCGAACTCGGTGTTCGGCACGAGCAGCCCGTGGGTGAACAGCGCACTGCCGATGCCGGTGCCAAAGGTCAGCATGACCACGGTGCCCTGATGCCCGACCCCGGCGCCGAACTTCATCTCGGCCAGGCCGGCCGCGTCGGCGTCGTTGATGACCTGGCACTCCAGCCCGGTCGCGGCGCCGAACAGGTCGCAGGCGTCCACCCCGATCCAGGCCGGGTCGAGGTTGGCCGCGGTGCGGATGACGCCGTTGGTGACCACGCCGGGGAAGGTAATACCGGCCTTGCCCGACCAGCCGATCTCGGCCACCACGCCGCGTACCGCCTCCGCGACGGCCTTTGGCTTGGACGGCTGCGGGGTAGGTACTTTGATCCGTTCCCGGGTCAGGGCGCCCTTGGCCACGTCCACCGGCGCCGCCTTGATCCCCGAGCCGCCGATGTCGACTCCCAGAACTTCCACCGCGCGCCTTCCCTCCCTCTGTCCGTGGCTGTCCGCGCTGGCGGGCTCGTGCCGTCAGTCCGCTACACGCCCCGGCGTGCCGTGCCAAGCTGGCGGACCGCGTCGGCGTTGCCGTCGAGCCGCACCCGGGCGGCACCGGTGCGGCCCAGCGCCCACATGATCAGCTCCGCCGGGTGGCCGGTCACCGTGACGACCGGGGTCCGTGCCCTTGCCGTCATTCTCACTTGCCGCTGGCCAGCGTCGGGGTCACGTCGTCCCTGGCCAGTTCCACGCCCACGGGCGAGCGGCGGAACAGCAGCTTGCTGCGCTGCAGCCGCTCCCAGAGCGCATCGGTCAGGCCGTCCTTGAGATCGCGGGGCTGCCAGCCGTCCGCCCCGCGGCGCACGTCCTCGTGATGGACGAAGAACTCCACCAGGTTGAGCCGCTCGTCCACGCCGGGCAGCCGGAACACCGACAGCGGCGGTGGCCCGGTGCGGATCAGCTCGACCAGGTGCGGGAAGGGGGTCTTGTGGGACAGTGCCTCGTTCACCCGCCGGGTGTGCCCTGCCAGCGGCCCGCCCAGCAGGCCGGCCGCCGCGTCCGGGCGGCGCTCCCTGAGCACCAGGTGCGCGGCCAGGTCACCGGTACGCCAGCCCTCGCACAGCGTCGGCGCGTCCGGGCCTGTCTCGTCCAACAGGGCGCACAGGGCCGCACGCTCGTCGCTGGCATAGCTCACCCCGCGATGGTACGCCTTGGGTGGGGTGGTGGGGC
>Ga0306923_10001121_pt1 | contig 23158 bp, 37 predicted proteins | sample sta12Can44000108_FD_203841 | JGI IMG/M metagenome (GOLD analysis project Ga0306923, IMG submission 203841) | Lab enrichment of tropical soil microbial communities from Luquillo Experimental Forest, Puerto Rico - statanox.12C.anox.44.000.108 (v2)... | ecosystem: Environmental > Terrestrial >... | reverse complement strand
TACCTCGTCGATGTCACTCGGCCGGACGCTGCCGAGATCGATGGCGATGACGCCGAAGTCGGCATTTTTCTGCGATACGCGGCGCACCAGCCAGATGTCGCCGGCGCCGTCGTCCACCGTGGTCGCGAGCGTGCGGCCGGCTTGAACCTCCGCAATCGCGGAATGCACGCGCTGCGACAACGCACCCTGGTCGGGTTTGGCATCGCGATCACCGCCGGAGCCCGTTCCGAACAGCACTACCTTGCGCTGGACGAGGCTCGCCAGGTGCTGCTCGATCGCGAGATAGATGTCCGCGGCGGATGGCGCGGCCGCCAGCCGACGCGAGAAGGCATAGAGATCACCCATTTCCTTTTCGCGCTTGCGGGCGATTTCGGTTTGCGTCTTCATCGAATTGGCAAGGTGGCTCGTCACCCCGGCGACCACCATGAACAGCAGGAGATTGAGGATTTCGTTCGGCCGCGAGAGGTAGAAGCTGTAGTACGGCGAAAAGAAGAAATATCCCGAGCAAAGCACCCCGGCGACCGCCGCAACCAGTGCCGGGATCAGGCCGAGGTGCCAGCCCGCGAGCAGCACCGGCAGCAGATACATGACGGAGCCGCGGCGCACCTCGAGCGATTGGGTCAGCGCATAGACCACGACCGTGGTCACAGCCACCATCGCCAGGGCAATGGCGCTGCCGCGCAATTCGCGTCGAACCGCATCCATTCCAACCACGGACCGTCCTCCAGCGCCGGCGACGGCGCGATGGATGACCCAAAGATAATACTCCCACCCCGGGCGGTCATCCGTCACCCACCTTGCTGGTTAAGGGGCCTGCGCCTGAGGAATGGGCGGTCCGACGGCCGAGCGGGTCTTGTATGCGCCGTTGCCTTGTCTGTCGGCGCGCGCGCAATATGCTTCAAGTCACACGCGCTGCGAGATGACGGCGACAAGTCCGCAACGTCGACCTTCCGTCATCCGACGGGGAGCTTGTCCATGATCTCAATCGACCGAAATTGGCGCGCGGCAACGGCAGCCGTACTGCTGGCAGCGGGAGGAAGCGCAATGGCGGGATCGCTCGGCGGGCCGTTGGAGCTGCAAGACGAAGGCAGCTTCTTCGTCAACGGCCAACTCACCCAGTCGACGCACCCCGGTACCGCTGTCGGCGGCATCTCGCAGCCCGGCACGATCACCGTCAACCAGATGTATGTGCAATACCGCATCCCGAAGACCGTCAGCGGACCGCCGATCGTCATGGTGCACGGCTCCGGCCACACCGGCGCTACCTATGAGACCACCCCGGACGGGCGCGAGGGCTGGGCGAGCTATTTCGCACGCAAGGGTTTCCCGGTTTACGTCGTCGATCATTCCGGGCGCGGGCGCTCCGGCTTCAACCCGACGGTGATCAACCGCGCGCGTGCCGAAGCCAATGCCGCCTTGCTGCCCGACATCCAGATCGCGCCGCGCGAGCGCGCCTGGTATTTCTTCCGCATCGGCGCGACCTATCCGACGCCCTTCCCCGGCTCGCAGTTTCCGGTCGAGGCGTTCGACCAATACACCGCGCAGCTCGTCCCCAACGCGGAGGCGACGCTGCCCGGCGCCGGCGCCAACACCGTGCAGGCACTCGGCGTGCTGCTCGACAAGATCGGTCCCGCGGTCGTGATGGTGCATTCGCAGTCCGGCGCCTACGGCATGGACCTCGTGCGCGCCCGCGCCGTGAAGATGCTGGGCTTCGTCAATATCGAGGGCAATTGCGCGCCGGTCACGGCGGACGAAGTGGTGAAGATCTTTTCCAAGGTTCCGCTGCTGTCGGTGTGGGGCGACAACAGCCGCGGCGCTCCGGGGCCGAACGGAGACGAGCGCCGCGACGCCTGCGCCACGACCGTCACCGCGATCAAGTCGGCCGGCGGCTCGGCCAAGTTCCTGCTGCTGCCCGAGGCCGGCCACAAGGGCAACACCCACATGCTGATGATGGACAAGAACAACCTTGAGATCGCCGATTTGATCATCGGCTGGCTCGGCGAGAACGCGGCCGCGCGCTGAGTGAGACTCGTCGCTAAGGTCTTCCACCATGTCCCGCCATCGAACCCCACGATGACCCGCGCCGGGCGACAGACCGTTCTTGTTTAACCGGCTCGCGTTGGATACATAGCCGCCGACCGACAGGGATGTCTGCGCCTTTGCGGCCACGGAGAGGTGGCTGAGTGGTTGAAAGCACCGCACTCGAAATGTGCCCTCGGCCATGCCTGAGGGTATTAGTGAGTGCCAGCGGGTGCTGAATTGTCTCGCGAATTTTGCTTTGTCGTGCTGATCCGTATCAGGCGTTACCCGCCCGTGCGGCTGAGTTGGTGACCATTTTGGTGACCAATTTGGATGGGCCAGGGCGTTGGTGGCGTCGGTTGATGAAGAGTACCGGCCCTTGCCTCCGTCGGTTGTCGTCCAAAGATTGTACTCGCCATAATCGTCGATCAGGCGTACAATTCAAAGTAGAGGCCACTCTTATCGGACCCCGCGCGGCCAGAGCCGTCGTTTGGGTCCCGGTTAACTCTGTCGGATCGCTTTTACACGCCGACGCTCATCCGCCCGGATAACGAGCGGGAGGGATGGGACATGTCGCAGCGGCGGTGAATGGCGTTGAGGCTTGAGCTTCTGCGATCCTCGCGGAGCCAGCGTCGGTGTGAGGGCAGGACATGACGAACAGAGCCAAACCGTTTTTGAGCATTACAGTTGTTGCGATCACAATTAGCATTGCCAGTGCGCCGGCACATGCGGACGCGTTCACGAGCTCTTCCGCGTTCGGATCGGCCACAACTGGGCTGACAATTGAGAATTATAGCTCGGATTTGGCCGGTACGCTCGTGCCGAGCGGATCGACTCTTGGGTCTCTCACCTATACATTCAACACGGCATCGAATTTGGGGGGTGTCATTACAAATTTATATTTTAGCTTCAGCGGAAACAGTCTTGCCGCCAAACGGGTTGTTGGTCCATTAAGTTTTTCTGATATGTCTTTTTCCCGAACGAAAGTTTCACCGTAACGTTTCCGACGCCCATTACGGCCGTCGGAATCTTTTCCAATACAAATCTTCCTGCTGCACCGACGCTCGTGACATCGTCAGGCATGGCGTCGGCGACGTGGACTACCTATGACACAATGACGTTTGGGTTCTTGGGGTTCACCTCTTCGACTCCTTTCACTTCGGCAACCTTCGCCCAATCCGGCTCTACATATACTATTCCAGAAATTGAATATGGCTTCTTCGTGCCCGGCCCCATCGTCGGTGCAGGATTGCCGGGCCTCATCTTGGCTTGCGGTGCTCTTCTGGTCTTGGTGCGCCGCCGTCGTCAGCTCGTCGCCTGAGGGGCCCAACCCCCGTCGCCTGAGAGGTTGGAACCCACCGATCACCGATGAGCTTACAAGCGTGCTGGCCTTCCACGGTCAGCACGCTTTTGCTTTAGGCACCGTAATCGCGTTCGCCGAATATCCAGGTCTGATCTTTGCGGGCGGTGGCCTCCTCGGCTGGTGGCGACGACGGAAGAAGGTCGCCTGAACCCGCTAATTGATGTGATTGACGTAGTGGTCGATCACCATAGCCATGACGGCTGAGGCAAGGACGGCTGCGAACCAGCTATCCCGGCTCGTCCATTTACCCTGCACCAGCACAACAAACACCAGGGCAATAACGGCTGACGCAATCAGAGCCCCAGTAATCATCGCCTAGAGCCCTCCCTCAATCATCGTCTCTGGCAGCCGTGCCTGACGGCCTTACGTGACCGGCGAAAGATGGGACGCCAATCAGGCGAACCTGCCATCCGTTGTTCGGCAGCTACTGGCGACAACACATGACGGTTACCAGAGGAATTGCCACAATATGGCCAGTAGGATCACTACCACAGCCGTCATCAAGCTCATTTCTGCCCACAAGTTGTCGGTCAGGCTGTCGCCTTTGTTGTCGATTTGCATGGTCATGACCTCCCCTACAGAGGCCAGCCCCCACGCTTAAAGGCGCTCATGAACAAGAAAGAGCATTGACCTAAATCAAAAACTGGGCGTTCGATTTGTGATGGATCGAACGCCAGTTTCGTTGCGTTTAGTACGCGCCCCTGCGGTACGCTCTGCGGGCCATTCGGCGGGTATGACGGATGGTGGTTCTGGCCACGCAGACACCAGCAACTCGGGTCCTACCTGGGCCGCATCCCAAGCGAACTTGCGTGATCATGCCGTCCGGCTGAGGAATTGGCGCTGGCGTTATTGCTTGTGCCGAAGTTGTGACGGCTAGGGCAAAGCCAGCAACAGCAAACAACCTGAGCATTGTTTTTCCTCCTGTTTATCCTCACTCATGCACGGTGAAGGGTAGCAGCCCCCGAAGATGGATCAATACCACTACTCTGCTGAACGCTGGCTGAACGACAAGTCCGTGGAACAAGGCTCCGTCATCGACGGCAGATGTGATAACCTGTTCGCCGGATGGAGGCTGGCCATGAGCAGCTTCGACAAAATGCTGGGATGGTTCCCTCACACCAGTAGGGAATGGATTGAGTTAATCATAATGACGGTGCTGCTGTGGCTGCTGATGATGGCTATACTTGAGCTTGAGTTGAGTTCGATCAGTTGACCTGAATGGGGCTGACATGCGCAAGGTCGTTCTGCCGCTGGTGTTACTGAGCGGGATATTCGCTGACGGATTTTTCTATTCCGCCCATGCTCAATGCGCCCCTACTGATAAAATCTACATAGACCCAAGGCTTGTGCCTAAACGCCCAGTACTAACTCCACGAGGGTTTAGTGCGCTGATGAACGCCCCGCGTAGGGACCCATTAGATGATTATCTGCTTGAGCAGACCATGCAGAGGAACCAGCCCATTGTGGTTCCGTACGGTACGGGCAAGGTCCTGGTGCACCCAACCAATCCTTGTATTCAGCAATATATTCCGTGACGAGAATTGGCTTAAGAGCATGGCCACGGACAATAGTCGCTATGAGGACCTTTTAACTCGAAATGGGGCGCTGTTGAAGGCACTCGAAGAATGCCTTCAGCGGTTGGCGACGCTTTACGGTGACGAAGCGTATCAGCAACTAAAATCCCTTCGGGACGAGCTGATATGGAAGTTCAAAAACGCTGATATACCCGCAAATCGTTAGATGGAACACGCTCAAGTCGTCCGATCCGCAATAGAGGTTTTGGAGACTGCATTTGACGACGTTCTTCGACGCTCACGTAGTGGAGGGCCAAGCAATCAATGACGGTTGGTCGTCCTCACTCGAACTTAGCCAACAACCGCTGCGATAACCTTCGCCCCATCATCTCCTTCGCTACCTTCCACTTGCGATCAAGTTCATGACCTTCTGTGAACTCGCCTTCGTCCAGTCCATCAAGCGAAGCTCGGAGGCGGGCATGAACAAGGGATGCGGCTGGCTCGATGACGACGAAGATGCTGTTGTTGTGGCGGTAGCAGAGCCAGTAGAAGGACATGGGCTTTGGCTGACTTGCCCATCTAAAAGGGTCTAGGGCGACCCAAGGCAGTATATACCGCCTCAAAGAGCTTATCTGCGTCTGCTTCGCATTGGTAGATTAAAATTACGCCGCCGGACCCTCTTATCGGGTAGCGTGGCCAGTATTTCTTATGTGCCTCCTCGAGGAGCGTGATGCTAGCTCTCGTGTTGAAACTCAACGACAGACCACATCTGATCGCCTGATCGAGAAGGTTCTTGATATTGTGCCTGAAGGACGGGTTTTTGAGTTCGTCCTCTGTCAGTCCGTGCTGCGCTAGGTAAGCCTTCAGCACTAGCTCAATGGAATGACAAAACAAAAAATATCTTGGCCATGAAGGCATGGGTGTGGGCAGGTCGTAGTATGCCTGACGGTACTCCCTCGCTAGGTTTAAGAGGTCATCGACGAGAACAGCTTGTGACATCAGTGTCGAAGGTCAGCGCTTCGATCTGCGCTTTCTCCGTCCCTTGCGTGCTGACTTATCAATCAAAAAATCATCGAGTTTCTTTCCATCTTTGATCGCAGCAACAAGCCAACGAGGTCTTGCCCCACGGCCTGCCCAAGTCTCGCCTGATGGAGCCCGGTACTTCGGCGGGACTTTCTTTCCCCTTAATGAGCTTCCGCCGCCTCGAGCAACCCTTGCGCCGCCAACCACGCCCATCCGATGCAACTGCTTTTCAAGCTCGGCACGACGCTCATCAAGCATTTCGTCAACCCGCTTTCGCAGGTCCATAAGCGCTTCAACGGTCATCCCTGATACATTTACGTTTGGCATGGTGATCTCCGGTGCAAAAACGGTATAGTCTGTGATGAGGTTAGGGGGTAAGGCAAGTTATCTTATTTGGATAGGTGTGGTGCTGCCGGCCCGTATCGATGGAGGGTCAAAATGAGCAAGTTCCTCATTACAGCTTGTGCATTCGGACTACTTTTATCGTCTGCATTCGCCGAGGAGAAATCATCGGACCAGCAACGAGAGGAAAGCAACCAGATCGGTCTTCAGAAGATGAACTGGACCCGTGTCGTTGCTTCTGGAATAATCGAGCGGATCGGCTTTTTCTACGCTGTCAACCCCGATTGCTCCGCTAGCGGAGATATCAATATCCGTATTACCAAACAACCAGAACACGGCACGGCTGAAACCGCAGCAGCAACAAGTTTTCCCAACTTCGAAAGAGAAAATATCCGCTACAGATGCAATCAGCACGAGGTCCGTGGCCAGCAACTTGATTACAAGTCAGCCGAGAAATACGTCGGCAGCGATACACTCGAACTACTCGTTCTCCTTCCTGGAGGATTTGCCCAGGAGGTTCATATCAACATAGACGTGCGTTGAACAGGCCAACCACTCAATGACGACTGAGATTTGATTGTTGTGGCGGTAGACGAGCCAGTAGAGCATGTGATGGGTAGCGCCCTGCGCTAGCTATAACTAAGTTCGCACCAACATGATTGACCTGTCTTGGCTATCACCTTGGGTGCCGTCTTGGTTGTGGTCTTGGCTACCACGATTTTTGCTGCCTCTGTGGCAGAAGGTGCTGGATTGGCTCTTCCCGAATAGATCGAGAGCCAACAGATTGAGGGCCGCTCGTCTCATCTTTATAGAGCAACCTGGGAGTTCGTGGGACTACCTTGATGACCGAGGAGAGAGCCGACTTCACATATTTCTGCAAGTAACCAATCCCAACAATACAGATGTTCTAATCGTCTCACGTGTTCAGGTTAGACTTCTGCAAACCGGATGGAAGTTCCTATTTCCCAAAGGTGGATGGCAAGATTGCTATGTCGAGGTTGGTGACAACCTCCTAACGACGCCGATGTTCGTAGGCCGCCCTTTGCCAGCCCGGACTACGACTGTGTTCCGCATTATTCACCATTACAAGAGCGAACGACCTGAGCCAAACCAGTCGATAAAGTGTCGCCTAAGGGTTACTGATCAATTCGGCCAATTACACTATGCTCGCTTAACTGTGCCAAGTCGTTAGGCCCATACCTTAGATTTTCTACAGAATTTGCGGAGGGGTATTGGCCAGCCAGCGAAGCCAGAGTTTGGCCCCACACCCTACCCCCTAGGCCCTCCTCACGGCCATCCATAATTCCCACATCTGCGGCGGCGATCATTGATTGCGTGAAGCGAAGCAAAGGAACAACTCCGAAGCAAATACATATATCAATAGCTATTAGGTTGTGATAACATAGCGGACGGACCTGAGTGGTGTGTGAGCACCCTGGTCCGTCCTAACCCCACACATGGAAGCAGGCCATGCATGAGGCTACCAAGACGTTATCACATATCCCACTCCCCTGCCATCAGCCCTAAAGTTGTTCGCTTTCTTCCTAAATTACGAACACTCGTGGAACGCCAACAACGGCAGGACAAGGCAAATCAGTGATGACCGACACATCGCCAACAATCGTAAATCGAACACTGCCAACCCGATTGCCGAACTCAGCTTACAGAATGCGAGAGTATCTGACTGAGAAAGAAGTTGATCGACTGATCGACGCTGCACGCAAACGTGGACGCAATGGCGCTAGAGATGCAGCGGCTATCCTCCTGGCATATCGGCATGGATTGCGTGCGCAAGAGCTTTACAGCTTGCGTTGGTCGCAGGTCGATCTGCGGAATGGCAGACTGCATGTCAACAGAGCTAAGGGCGGAATTGAAAGTGTGCATCCGTTACATGGGCCAGAGCTTCGGGCGCTACGGCCATTAGTCGGATCGGGCACTTATGTGTTCGTCACTGAGGCAGGGACACCAGTAACGCCATCGTGGTTCTTGCGGATGGTTCAGCGGACAGGCATAGCAGCTAAGCTGCCGTTTCCGGTGCATCCGCATATGCTGCGGCATTCAACGGGATACAAGCTAGCGAACGATGGGCAGGATACTCGAAGCCTTGCGCACTATCTGGGGCACCGCAATCTGCAATCGACAGCCAGATATACGGCGTTAGCGCCTGATCGATTTAAGGGGTTCTGGAAAGACTAGCGTTGGGAGAGAGCCCCTGAGCAGGATCGTCTCAGGGGCTCTCTAGCCACAAACAGGTCCGCCCCCCGATCCCGTTGGGCTGGCCAACCATACTCTAAGCAATTGCCGTTGGCTGAGTTGTTGAGGCCACAGGTCTAAATTGCTCGATGGCTAGAAGTTGGCGGAGAATGGACGGAGTTACGGCGTCAGCCACTCAACAACATCGAGGCTCTAATGAGTAGGTGGGGCATCGAGCATCTGGGACGAGCCGTGCCCCATCCCCGCCATCAGCACCGTCGGGGGGTGCGATGGCTACCGATAGAATAGACCAAGGGACGAGGTTTCGATTTATGAGCGAGCGGCAGCTCGGTTGATGCAGTATGGCCTCCACTCGTGGCCACTGGCGCACTCGATCAAATAATACTGCCATTGGCGTACCAAAGCCCTAGTCTTGCCCATCGGAATTGTGAGATAATTCACAAAACATGCTTCGCGGGACCTTGCTATTTTCCGCAGGTCATTCGCGGACCAGCTAGCACGGCGGTCGAAGACCGCATTTGCCGGCCCCTCACAATTTATTGCCTTGGAGGACCAAATGGCGCCGAAAAAATCGGTTCGTCACTTCGCCACTCAGAGCCGCACTGTATTGTCCGGCAGCGAGAAAGCACCTCTTGCGGAGGGAGCCGACGAAAAGCCCGCGCCCTCGGCCGCCCGCATCACCGTATCGGCCATTGTTCGACGCAAGACGCCGCTCGAGCCAGAGCATGTCACGGGCGAACAACGCCTCACTCGCGCTCAGTTCGACCGTAGCCATGGGGCAGACCCCGCCGCCGTGAAGCTCGTTCATCGCTTCGCCAAAGAGTTTGGCCTCACCGTCCAGCCTGGCACGCCGGCACCCGGGCGCCGTACCATCAAGCTCACCGGTACAGTTGCCAACATGCAGCGAGCGTTCGGAGTCTCCCTCGCACACAAGACGATGAAGGGCGAAACTTACCGGGTTCGTGAAGGCAGCATCAATCTCCCGGCTGAACTTCAGGGCTATGTAGTCGCCGTCCTCGGCCTCGACAACCGACCGCAGGCCGAACCACACTTTCGCATCCTTGGTCAGCAGGGTGCAGTTGCTGCTGAAACCGCTCAAGGCCAGGGCTTCGCCCGTCCCCACGCCGGAGGCAATATCTCCTATTCGCCGGTCCAGGTCGGACAACTCTACCAATTTCCGAATGGCGTGACTGCACCCAATCAAACCATCGGCATCATCGAACTTGGAGGCGGCTTTCGCCAGACAGACATTATGGCCTACTTCAAAAGCCTCGGTCAGAAGCCACCCAAGGTGATAGCCGTCCCCATAGGAACCGGAAAGAACAACCCCACTAACGCCAGCAGCGCTGACGGCGAGGTCATGCTCGACATCGAAGTAGCCGGTGCCGTCGCTCCGGGCGCGCGGATAGTCGTTTACTTTGCACCCAACACCGACCAAGGGTTCGTCGACGCGATCGCTCACGCCATTCACGACACCACTTATAAGCCTAGTGTCATCTCGATCTCTTGGGGCTCGGCTGAAGTCAACTGGACCGGCCAGGCCATGGCCGCACTTGACGCCGCCTGCCAATCTGCAGCTGCCCTCGGCGTCACTATCACTGCGGCGTCGGGCGACAATGGCTCCTCAGACGGCGTCACCGACGGCAAGAACCACGTTGATTTCCCTGCTTCGAGCCCGCACGTCCTCGCCTGCGGTGGTACCAACCTACAGGGAAGCGGCTCAACCATCACGGCTGAGACCGTCTGGAATGGCCAACCGCAAGGCGGCGCAACCGGCGGAGGCGTTAGCAACATCTTCCCGCTGCCGAACTGGCAAGCCAGCTCGAAGGTCCCCAAACCCACCGCGACCGCAGGAGGTCGCGGCGTTCCCGACGTTGCTGGTGATGCGGACCCTGCCAGCGGCTATGTCGTCCGCGTCGACGGGAAGAGCTTCGTGATCGGCGGAACGAGTGCGGTTGCTCCGCTGTGGGCTGGACTCATCGCTGTCGCCAACGAGAAGAACGGCAAATCCGCTGGTTTTATCCAGCTGGCCATTTATGCCGCTAAAGGCAATTCCACCTTCCGCGACATAACCCGGGGAAATAACGGCAGCTTCTCAGCAGGTGCAGGTTGGGATGCGTGCACCGGCCTCGGTTCACCTATAGCCCCAGGGCTCATCAGCGCAATTAAGCCCACTTCCTCTAAGTCGAAATCCAAACCTATCGCTAAACTCTAATCGGCAAAAAAAATAGGCTGTGTGTACCGAAAGCCTCTCATGATTGCTGATAAGGGCCTTTGACATGGAAAGTGGCCAGAGATGAGTGGGGGCGCCTCACTGGCGAGTTCAAGTCTGGGGAGGCCGAACACGACAATATTCACCTCTTAGTTGACCGTGCAGGGAACACAGAAGGACCAACGCCATGGCCAAGAAGAGAAGAGCGTCGCGCCGACAGCACACAATACTTACTCGCGGTGATTTGACTGCTCACAATCAAGGCTTGCCCAAATCACGTCATGGCCATCCCTTCGCTCCGGACCGAGTGCCGCCGGGATTCCATACGATCATAGATCCCGACAAGCATCCTCCTCAACCCTGGCGAGACTTGCCGCCCGCGACGGGACTGCCTCCATATCGACTGAGTCTAGATACCATCCTCGATCCGGCCACCGTGAAAAGCATCGAGAGCAACGGCAAGCTTGTGTTTCATTCCGTTGGTGATACTGGCGGCGTGAATACTCCCACTTACATTGAAGGTGTATCGCGCTTTATGGGATACGATATAGCCCATACAAAGCCGCCGGATCAGCCGTCGTTTTTCTATCACTTGGGTGACGTCGTTTACTACGACGGGGAGAGCGCAAATTACTGGCCGGAGTTCTACGAGCCTTATCTCAACTATAACGCGCCGATCGTCGCTATTCCGGGAAACCATGATGGCGACGTAAACCCGGCCACAGGCGAATCGAGCCTGCAGGCCTTCGTTCGCAACTTTTGTGCTCAATCGGCGGTCCACAGTCCGGACAATCGCGATGCGCCGCGCCGGACGATGACGCAGCCAAATGTGTACTGGACATTGAACACGCCACTGGTGACGATTGTAGGCATGTACAGCAATTGTCCCGAAGGAGGCCAAGTCAGCGACACGCAGCGGTTATGGTTCATCTCAGAACTCAAAGCGGCCGATCCTAAACTGCCTTTGATTCTTGCCATCCATCATCCCATCTATTCAGCGTATGGCGGGCATCCGGGCAGCACTCGCCTTAAGGACCTGCTTGAACATAGCTGTGCGACCGCCGGTCGCACGCCCGACTTGGTGTTGATGGGGCATGTGCATGATTATCAGCGTTTTTCAGCTCCACTCTACAACAAGAAGGACGTTCCGTTCATCGTCGCAGGTGCTGGCGGCTATAACAAGCAGCTGCATGTTCTAGGCAAGGTATTCCATGACGCTAAGCAAAAAGGAAAACTTCCAATCCAAATCCAAGGAGAGCCTGAATCTCTGGTAGATTTCAACGATTCGCAGCACGGCTACCTGAGGATTACGGTGACAAAAAATAAGATTACCGTGGACTATGTTGCCGTTCCCGATCCGAGCACGAATCCAAAGGGCTCGGTCTTAAAGCCGTATGACTCGATCACTGTTGCGGTGTAGCTAGCTACAACGAACGACCGCACTCGAAGCCCTGGCCTCCTCAATTCGCTTAAGCCGTCGATTTAGCACGGCAGCGAAATCCGTATCGTTCACCTGAGCAATGACGGCTAGCTTGGGGCTCTCGAATGGGAGCGCTGCTATGGCGGCTCGCATTCTGGTTGCTAGTGGCAAACCAGTATTTCGGTAAACCGCTCGCAACAGATCAATCGACATTGCCTCTGGGCCCAGTTCGAACGAGGGCTCTTGAACCCTTGTTGGTTTGGTGGCAATAGTAGCAAACTTCGGTAGCCCATCCATATGTTGTTCCTTTCATCACTGATCCGCTCAATCCTCTCAATCCGCTCAATCCGCTTAAGTTAGTAAGGAGTTCCAACAATCCAAGTATTATTAGAAAGTCTTTAGGGTTGAGCGGAACAATCAAAAATTCTAATCGTTACTGTTTTTGACCCGAGGGGACGCAGATTAGCCCCCATCTCAGATTGTCCATGTTCTTCGTTACATCTCGGAAGTCTGCGGTATTATTAAAGCCGGCGATAGCTCTTTCGCAGTCGTCTTTGGTGAGGAAAGTCCCGACCTGTAGTAGTTGCGGACCCGACAATGGATAAGGTGCTGCAGCAGGCGACCAATATTAAAGCGTGCATAGCCCGTTCAAGCCGTAAGACTTTGGCCGAGTTCCAAGTAAAAGACACAACCACCGAAGAGTCAAGCGCTTGTTGTCCCTCATATAGTCGTTGCATGGGTTTGTGGGATCATGCCGGTATCGCCGTCAGCAGGTTGTTGGTGCGAATGCGCCGCCAGGGCTCCTCCGGAAAAAAAGCGTAGTAGGTGGCGAGACGTTGCGCACCTCGCCAGCCCAGCTGCGCTTGAGCACGATGCCGTCGAGGTAAACATACGGGTGCTCGCCCTCGATCGGCCGATTGCGCCAGGCTTCGATCGTTACAACCGAAGCAATGCCGGTGGAGCGCATGTGGCGTTCGGAAGCCCGTGTTTTACGCGACTTGATCTCGCCGACTTGCACAACCCCAGCATCGCCGGTTGAGCACTCCGGTTATGGCCGCAGTTCAGCAGTGTTAGCACATCTGAAATATGTGACTTCGGATTTCACCTGGGTATCAGTCCCAATGATGACTCTAGGATTGTTGTAGAATCGATGTCCAAGGCAGCAGGCCTAGTTTGTCGAAGAGTACGGTTGGTCGGCTCAATTACTGCCTTACCTGAGAGCATCGGAAGAGTTTAGGCAGCTCGCCGTTGAAGGACCTTTTTTAGACGACTCTCAAGAATTCGAACTCGAGTTTCCCGGCGCCCAAGATCGGTCGCAGCTCGCGTGACAGCTTCCGCATAGTCGTGTACATCTTTCGGAAATTGCTTCTCGTTGTCTTTTTTCTTTGCCTGATCGACTTGCTTTCGAAATGTGCCCAGCTCGGCCTTGATCGCTTTTCGTTCGTTTGCTGTGAGCTTCCGTTTTGCGAGCGGCGCCAGCGTTAAGAAAAGCGTGTAGAAGTCGCTCTTCCCACCCCACGACCGGATTTCCTCCGGAGACAACAGTGATCTTATTAATTCGCGGGTAGCCTCGAATCCTTGAATCCACTCGCTCTCGAGTGGCATTAAGCCATCATAGTTTGCGTAGTATTCGTCCAGTGATTTCTTTTTGTCTTGCGGCCCAGCAATCAGACCTACAAAAAGCTCGCTTATAAATTCGACATCTTCCATTCTGCGAATCTGGCGCACATTGACGATTCGAGAATCTAGCCACCATTCATCATCAGCCAGAGCTTCCATTGCTTTGATAAAGCGACCACTAAAACGAGCGTGGCGCAGCTCCTGATCATTAAGCACCACGGAGTGGATATTCAGCCGCTTGAACAAGTCTCGTATCTCAAGGTCAGTCGCTCCACTTACGTCTCGCACGACAATTTTGTAATCCCAAAAAGTAGTCTTCTCAGTGTCAGGTAAGTCCTCGAACGTCTTTCCGATCCATTTTGCGCTAACCTCCTCCCCGGTAAGCTCCAAATCATTTGAACCAAACAGCAGTACAGCTCGAATTCGCTGCTGTCCGTCCACCACCTCATATTTTGTCTCCCCCTTCGGACTAGATGAAGATCGAATATATATTTCCGGTATTGGCAACCCGCTCAGAATCGTGTCTATCAGAAATGATGCCTGTTCCTCTGTCCAAACAGGGCGTCTCTGGAAATTTGGGGACAGGTCCAATGTCCCCGCGGCCTCTTCTTTGCGGAACCAGGATATTTTTTGATTTGTAGCACTGCTGTCCATAGGACTTGTCCTTATAATTCGAGCTGCGCCCGCAATTGTCGCAAGGAGTTGACGTGATATGCCCTCAGATCATCTTTGCGGCGGTAGATTCTACACCTTACGACGTGACCGCGAATAGGTGGCGTCCTCGTCGCGATAGAGAGGGCCGTCAAAATCCGCCGAGCTGAATGGGTGTTCGTTGGCAAACTTCTTTGTCCAACGAGCCCCCAGTATATATCGGTTCGCATTTTTTCACGCTCTTCCCTTGCCATCTCGAGGCTGTGACGTCGATCGAACGAGACGATCGTATTCCAGGACTCCTCAAAGAGGTCTTCGCTCGTGATAGCGAGGTCAATATCCGAAGCACGCTGACTTGAGCCCAGTCTCCTGAACGGGCGACCCGGCTTAAGCGGGCTAAGGCTGTAACCTGTGGCCGCGCTGCCGACGATATGGATATGTTCCTTCTCTATTTTCAAAGCGTCCGCGACAGACTTGCACCAAGAATGGTACTCAGCATCAGCTTCAAATATCCACGGGCGCCGATTCAAAAGTTCGGCGTCTACGAATTCATCATTATCCCGCCTGGCCAAAAGCTTCTTCAATTCATCTTTTGTCATACACTGACAATAAGCAATATCGAGCGTATCTGACAGCCTACTATCCCCGTCGGTGGAATGTCTACTCGAGGCAGTGCTCGTGGCGGAGGGATTGGAGCGAAGAATAATTTTAGGCGAACTCTAAGGGCCAAAGATCGATCGAAACGCCTTGCCTGGGATTTCTTCTTGGCGGCAGTGCGCATGCGAACAAACTTCGAACTGCCACCCCGGAGCCAGATTGCCTGCCTTGCCGTCACAGCACAGAGGCGAATAAAGAGGCGAGGAAAACGCAGTGCCTATAAACGGCGGCTTCCCCAAGGCCTCGCCGTAGGACGAAACGCTGAACGAGTGCCTCACAATCTCCTGTAACGTCGATCATCCAATCGAGGCAAAGCAGCCTGCGGCGTCGCCTCAATTGCCTTCGCCTTCATCTCTTCAATTCGCTTTAGCCTACGGTCGAGAAGGGTGGCGAAATCTTGCTCCGAAACCACGGCCGTTACTGCAAGCTTTGGAACCTCAAATGGCAACGCTGCTATTGCGGCTCGCATTCTAGTACTTAGCGGTAGCTGGTCATTACAATAGACCGCCTGCAAAAACTCTAGTGACGTGGCCTTATCCGTAATCATCTAAAACCTCCCTCGGGGGCAATGGGGACTATGGGGACTAACTTCTTATATTACAAACTTAAAAAGGAGAGGATGCCACCGGCTCTACATTAAAGATAGAGAATTTTTAGTCCCCATACTCCCCATACTCCCCAACCTATATTCGGCGCCAACTCTGCGTTGGCGTTGGCACGACTTGCGCTTGCGGCTTAGCACGCTTCCTGATTACAAGACCATCTTTGTCTCCTTCACCGGTCTTGCGGAGGTCAACATCAAACTCGATTTCGATGTCACAGACTTTGCGCAGGACAGCGGCGGAGCTGCGGAGTTGGCGACCGAGCCAAGTCGCATTCTGAGGCCAATCTTCATGCTTCAACAAATCCCCCTCGCCGCCTTTCCTCACTGCCTTTGTTAATGCCGCCAACAGCGGCTTAGTGTTGCCGACCCATCTTCCACCAGATTGATCGATCAACAGCGCCACGGCCATAGCTACGGGATCTCGGTCAAATATAATCCGCATAGCCCGGCCTTGGTTGGCTGTAAAGGCGTCAAGGAATTCCCCGTCCCTAAAGCCAAGTGCTCGACAACCAGCTTCAGCCCACCTAGCGAAGTCTGCCATCCGGACTCTGCCATAACCCTTCAACTCAACGTCTTTATAAATCCTAAGTGCGCCAGCAACCCCGTCTAGCAGCGCTCCAAGAACTTTAGGCCTGACCTCGCCAAATTCTGCCCAGAACTCTTCCTCGTACTTCTGAGTATCCTCATTCAACATCGGTAATTCTTGGACTATCGATCGGTCTGCAAGGTCAGCACGTTCCGCAAGATCGCTTGGAATGCTATTGAGCAAAGTAGGCCTACACACTCGCATCATAAATTCATCGGCATCCGTGTAGAGCTGACGCTTGGCATAGCCGCTGCCTGTGCTAATCCGACATAGAATGTCGGCTTCTTCCCACCCGATCCGACTAATATTGTCGAATGCTAAAACCCAACTGTTAAATGCACCAACATACATATCGTCTTCTTTCCTGAATTGGCGGAGATCAGCGAAGCTGGGATCAATCAGCTGTTGGTGCACCAAACAGGTTGAACTCTTGGCCGTTCCGGCGATGCCAGTAATACACAGCAGCGGGTAGGGACCACTCGGCCTTAGCGCACCTAACAGCCAACCAACATTCAGCACGAAATCCTCATCCCTCACATTTACGAATGGGCGAAGGTCTCGAATGCTTCCGCCTCTCACAGGAATTGGTAAGGCCAACATTCCAGGCTTTCTTACGAAACGAACCCACGGCACTCCCTCCGTCACCAATCGCCAGCCATCCTTAGTCACTTTGACCAATTCCCAATCCCTTCCTCCTAAATCGAGCCATACCTCACCTTCAGCAACGGCACCACCAACTCTCAACGCAGGCACCATCTCTTCCCTGGTTGCAGCCAGCCCCCGCATCGTAGCGATCCCCTCATGCAACGTTGCACTGCTCATCACCGCTGGAATTCTACGTCCATCAACCTCCGTCCAATGCCTTCTTCCGTATTCGGTCCTAACCCAAGTCTCGAACGCACCATCGCCTAACCGATAATTCTCACAACGCTTACCGACGATGATTGAGACGTAGGGCGCCCGATCCATTGGATCGACCCATAGCTGAACCTTGCTGTCATTGAGGACAAGCGACAAGACTTTCTGAGATTGGGTTAGGTCCTTCTTCTCTTTCTTCTCCTTATCAATGTTGAGCATGACGGCACGGTGCACGTCCATCTGTTGGACTTCCAACTCTTCCGCAATCTCGGCTTTCCGTGTGTTGTAGCGAAGCCGCTCTTCGGTCTTATCGCTTTGGAAGATTTTGGCTAGCTCCGCTATCCGTTCTTTCCGCTGATCGGCGGTGAGGAGAGTGATGTTAAAGCCTGGCTTCGATTTGATTCCAGCGACGTTTTTTCCCAACTCCTCCGTCGCCGCTTCCTCAACGGCAGCCTTCTCCCCTTCTTCATCCTCAGGCTCCGGCTCGTGCGGTTCTGGCTTTGGCGCCGCATCGACTGGTTTCAATATGGACCTTGCGGCCTTAAACAACTCTCTCGCCTTCTCGGCAGCTTCGAGCCCATATTCTTCTCCAAGCCCTACACAAATAACTTCCTGTTCCTCGGCACTGTCTCCCTTAAATTTGGCAACAGCACCCTCAACCACTCCCATCCACATCGGGACTACTTTGGGTTCGTCCACCATCACGCCGCTCCATCAACCCAAGATCAAAATTAAAGGCCTCCGTGAAAGGAGGCCTTTATTCATCTTCATCGTCGATCGGGCCGTATAAGCCCAACCTACATGGATCTAACGCCCTTCGTCTGAGACGTTCCTCCCTTCGCTGACGCCTTTGCTCTTCCCACAGGTCCATCCTGATAGTTACGAAATCGGACCGCCTAACCCTAACTGCACCTTGTTCGCTTGAGGCGTAGTTGGGATCGACTCTGCTCACATGGGAGTCAGCGTCTCTCACAACATCGTTGTCTCTGGTCACGACCTTGGGCCTTGGCATTGGCCTTTGCCCAATCAACTCTTCCAAGGCTGCTATAAGCTCGGCTTTTCGTTCTGGGGTTACCGCCATCACATCCTCCTGCCCACCCGATCTGGAATTTCGACTCTGCTAACTCTGATTTCACCATCGCGTCTCACGGCCATTCCTCGCCACCAATTCGGGTCCTTCTCGCTGACGATCACAACGGCGTCGCGGACAATTCGGCCATTAACACAAACTAGCGTCGGTCGAGGGCGTGGCTTGATCTTATCTAGATCATCAAGCCAAGCTTTAATCTCTGTTTGCGTCGTCATCTCTCTCACTCCCAAGTCCAACATTCACAACTGCTTCTCCCTTCTCGATTGCGGCCGCTATCAACCCTCGCCATGTCTCTCGAAACTCATCGATCAGGCTTATTGGGACAACGGCCAATCCCTCATCGAGTTTGACCCACGTCCCGCCGTTCATCCTTCTAATTTCGACTCTCATTCCGCGCCTCCTACCTTCAATGAGAATGGAGGCGCAATCACAACGTCGGGGAGCGTTGGAGGGACGCTAGAAATAAACCTGAAAGGATGTGATTGCGCCAAGCCCATCAGAATCTCCTTCGTACCTTCGATGGAGCAGCACGTCCCCGATCACCGCCATCTGCGGGAGTGACACGGCTACGTTCTGGCGGTGATGGAGGCGTTTCCGCCGAATCCCCATCGATGACTGCGGAACCGGAACGTTCGTCCGCTTCACCAACGTTGGCCCCGCCTTTGGCCTCATGACGATCCAAGCGGCCCACAATTCGAGGTACGACCTCTGGCCAAACTCTCTCGTTCTTGATTGCAGATACCTCGGCAGGACTAAGCTTGAATTGCGCTGCAATTTCTTCCAATCTCAACTCGCCTGCATTCACAAGGGTCTTGATCTGGCTGACCTCACTCACGGTTAGCTTGGGCTTGCCTCCCCCAGGCTTCAGTACGGCGTCTTTAACGGGCGTGTCATCAATCGTGGTTAATGGCCTTGCTTGCTCCATTTGCTCCACTAAATTCGCGAACTTTCTTGCTATCCATTCAAAATAAGTTCTTACCTTTTCCCACTCCCAGACCGAATACCGACCTGGCTCCTCAATTAGCTTTACGATCCTTGCAACCTCACGCTCAAAGAGGCGTTCAACAGACCTCTTGAACCTTGCCCTTGCATAATCAAGTTCATTGTCGGCAGCCCGCATACGCGCTTGCGGCCCAACCCGTTTGATGAATTCAGCCAACCATTCTTCTTCGCCCATCTTCCTCGTCCTCCAACGACGTGACGTTGAGTGATCGGTAGAGCGCCAGCGCTGCTCGACGCTCGGCCATGTGGAACTTGCGGCCGCACTCCACACAGCAGAACCGGTGGTTGTCTCGGCCTTGATAGAAGGGTTGGCCGCACCAGTCGCAAGCTCTAACGGCAATATTCTCGGCCAATTCCAGCGTACTATAACACAGTGTCATGATACCCTTCACCAAACAGTTGACATTGCTGGTGTCTATTCTATAAGTCTGGCAACACAATTGTGGCAGAATTATGACGGAGGAGAAAATTATTTTTTAGTTTCGCGTTCAGTAGAAGGACTTTCTAACCCGGTAGGCTCGCCTGGACCTCAGGCCCGCGGAACCAATCAATGCGCCATGCATTGTGAATCGCCGGCCGCCCATTTCGCCCCTCCCCGTGCATCGGCCGGTAGACAGGGGCCGGTCCCTAAGTTGAGACCGGCCCCGACCAAAATCTCCATAGACAGGGCTACGCTGCCTTTGCTGGCTTCATCGCCCCGACCGCTGCATTCAACTCTGCGATGGTGCGTTGCGCAGCGCTCTCGATGTCATCAGGCTCTAACTTCGACAGTTTCTTGATTAGGGTTTCTTGGGCTCTCTCATACTTACCCAATGCACCTTTCTCATCACTTGTGCCGCTGTCGCTGATTAGCCCAAGCGCCCACTTCAAGGACAAATCCGCACCGGCTGCGGATTTCATCGCGGCCTCGATCTTGTGGCGGTTAGCGGCGAGCTTCATGTAGTCTTGGGCCCTGCGCTCGGACACCCCGCAGTTATCCCGGAGCCACGGCAACCACTCTCCGTGTTTCACCACCCGTTCGCCGTCTTTCACCATCCGTTTGGCCCGGATTAAGGCGTCTCCGGCATCCATAGCCTTTTGAATGATGTTTCTGCCAGCACCCATCACATCCGCATGGAGGGATTTAATGCGAGTGGCTAACTCGGCTAACCCTACCTCAGACTTTGTTGAGGGTATTTCCGCAACGTTAGACATAGTTATTCTCCCTGCGCTGGACCGATTGGAATGGATAGCGGCAGCCAGCGCATAACGCCGCTATCCATGTTTTCACGATTTCAAACAACCTGCCGGCCGATTATTGAATTGCTCGGCCGAACGTTTTGTTTCTAAGCCCATCTACTCCGTGTAGGCCCAGTCCATCCACGATGCATCCGGTGATGTAGTTGCGCACGCCTGGTGGCACGCTCGCAGCCGTTGGGAAAACCAATCCCTCACCTTTTTTCATTCGTTTCTGATTTAGGTGCATCCACTTTTCGCCAACCTTTTCGGCTTGGCGTTCGGTGTTATACGGCCCCATAATTGCCACTACGAACTCATCATTGAGTGTGGCAACCTCGTTATCGGAGGCTAGAGCGACAAGGCTCGAATAGTATTTGCCGTGCCGGTTTGAGGTGAAGCTTACAACTCCTGTGATCTGCATTCGCCCATTTGTGGAGGTCATTGCAGGACCTCCCGTTCCCAGCCATCAGGTATGAGTGCCTCTGCCTCCTCAGGCGTAGCCCCACGCTGGAAAGCACGCATGATTTTCTTATTAATGCGATAGGCAGCTACGGCACCCAGGCAAGCTTCACAATCGCAACCTTTCATTTTCTTGAGATGTTTCTTCACGAACTCGAAGGTTGTGTAGACTACTCTGTAAGCTTCAGAGCCATCGACGAGTTCACAAAGCATGTGGGCTTCATGAATGATGAATGGATGCGCCTCGCCAACATCCAGGACGATGGCATTAGGGTCTTGCTTGACCCGGTCGTAGAGTTCTTGGCAGTTAGGCATTTCTGTCTCCTCTCTGACTGAATTGATGTGCGGCTGGCGGCGAACCAGATTAGCGCCCGGCCTCCTCCAGCTTGCGCTCCAGCGCCGCCACCGGCACCCGGAGCAGCCGACCGATCCGGATCGTGGGGATGTCGCCCCGGCGGGCGGCTTCATATGAAGCGTTGCGGTCGATCCCGAGCCATCGACCGGCCTCGGGCACGGACAGGGTCCGGCACCGGGGGTCATATTGAGTGTCCATCTGGCACCTCCTTCCGGGTCCGGGTCCGGGCGTGGACCCGTGCCTGGGATGTAGTGGGTCTATCAGAAGGAGACAACATGGGTCCACTACAAAATCCATTGCGTCCCGACTCGTGTGGGTCTATACTCCCCGGCCGACGACCCCGACCGGAGCCGGTTCAAATCCCAACTTTTTGAGAGGACGCTTTCCGCCCGATGGCAAAACGAAAGCCGACCGACATCGTGAACATCAAAGTCCGGTGCATCGAGGCACTACGGGCGAGGCTTGAGCACGAGGCAAAGAAGAACCAGCGATCCCTCAACGGTGAAATTGTCTACCGGCTGGGTGCGTCCTTCGGTGCCGAAGGCGTTGCGCTTGCGGGCCAATTTGAGGAAGCAGAAAAGGAAATACAGAAGAAGCTCCAGGAAATTGTAGCTCAATTGGTGCAGGAGCGGCGCCGATGAGGCCCCGGGGCACAATCACATCCAGGTCGCCGGGCTCGTACAGAATAAGGTACTCGCTTGGCCGTGATCCGGTCAGCGGCAAGCGCAAGTTCGGCACAGCAACAATTCGCGGAACCCGCAAGCAAGCTGAAAAGGAATTGACCCGATTGCTGCGGACAGTTGATACAGGCGAGCATGTTGATCCCAAACGGATGACTGTTGGTGATTGGCTTGAGGCTTGGCTTAAGGCGTTGGAAATCTCGCCTAAGGCACATGAGCGATACACGGAAATCGTCCGGTGCTATCTGACGCCAGCGTTAGGCCAAGTTCAGCTTATGAAGCTTACGTCAATCCAAATTCAAGAAGCCTATAGCGATCTCCGCCGGAAGGATGGAACGTCGCTTGCCCCAAGCACGAGACGTTACATTCACATCATCCTTAAATCCGCGCTTGGCAGAGCAGTTGAACAACAATTGCTTGCGCGTAATCCTGCCGATGCATTCAAAAAGCCCGTGAGGATCGAACGAAAGGAAATATCGACCTTGACCGTTGAGCAAAGTGTTCGATTGTTGAATTCGGTCCGGCATATCCACATCTACTGGCCGGTCTTGCTCGGTCTGACGACAGGAATGCGGCGGGGAGAGATATTGGCCTTGCGTTGGCGCAATGTTGATCTTGGTCGAGCTACGTTGCGGGTCGTGCAAAGCCTAGAGCAAACGAAAGATGCGATCCGGTTCAAAGACTGCAAAACAGGCCGGAATAGGGCTGTTACTCTTCCAAGTTTTGTGGTTGACGAGCTTCGACGACACAAGGCGCAACAAGCAGAGGCATTGTTGAGGCTCGGGGTTCGTCAATCTGGCGAGACCCTAGTCTGCTGCCGGGAAGACGGCGAACCGAAGCAGCCAAGAAGCCTCACGCACGAGTTCGCACAGGTGATGAGCCGGATGAAGGACGTGCCCAAGGTGAGGTTCCATGACCTTAGGCATAGTCATGCTACTCAACTTCTCGCTAGCGGTGTCCATCCCAAAATCGCGCAAGAGCGGCTTGGGCATTCTACAATTACGACGACGATGGACCTATATTCACACGTCACGGAAACGATGCAGTCTGACGCTGCCACTCGGTTGGACATAGCCTTTCGGCAGGGTTGGTGACCATCTTGGTGACCATTTCGGATTTCGGGCTTGCAGAGAACGAAATTCCTTCGGTAGTTCAAGGCTTGGAGAGGTGGCTGAGTGGTTGAAAGCACCGCACTCGAAATGCGGCATACGGGTAACCGTATCGGGGGTTCGAATCCCTCCCTCTCCGCCAGTAATCTACATTAAGCACAT
>Ga0306923_10001116_pt1 | contig 23214 bp, 21 predicted proteins | sample sta12Can44000108_FD_203841 | JGI IMG/M metagenome (GOLD analysis project Ga0306923, IMG submission 203841) | Lab enrichment of tropical soil microbial communities from Luquillo Experimental Forest, Puerto Rico - statanox.12C.anox.44.000.108 (v2)... | ecosystem: Environmental > Terrestrial >... | reverse complement strand
AACAGTCCCGCCCTCGCCATGGCATTGCCCCACGCCTACTTTACCTCGCTCGGGCTTCCGTCCTTGACTGAGCGCCGCTAGCTCAACCCACCGAACCGCCGTATACGGACCCGTACGTACGGTGGTGTGACAGGGACGGCGGGAGACCGCTCACCTATGTCGATTGCCGTTTGGCCGCTCAACTGGAAAGCGGCTGCGCAAACGTAATCCAGTAGCCGTTGCAGTCCCGAAAGATCCATTCGCGCATTCCATAAAATGTGTCGTGCGGCTTCTCGACCACTTCCACCTGCGCTGCAAGTCTTCGATACAACGCGTCGACGTCGGTCGTCGAGATATACAGATCCACTTCCCGCCGGTGTTCGCTGCTGGATTTGCCGCCGGCGCTGAACATCACTTCGCTCCCCCCGAACATCAGTTTCGCCCAATCCATCTCTCCGTCTACCTCGTTGCTACGGAGCACCTCAAAGCCGATGGCCTTATACCAATTTGCGGTCCCGCGCACGTCGGCGACATGGATCATCGGAACCACCGTTTGCGACATCGTTCGCTCCCATCCGGTCTGCGGACTTGCCGACGTTAGCATGACGTTAGCATGTGGATCCCGGTGCGATCTTTGCCGGCCCGGACGCTGCTCGATCGTACTAAAATGTTGCTTCAGCCTCGAGGGGGCGCATTGCGCACGGCACAAAAAATAGCGGCGGCCGGGTTGCTGCTGGCCTTAGGCGCCACCCTATACGGGATTTTCCTTCTCGGCCACGCTTCGGTGGTCTCCGCCAAAAAGCAAGCCGCCGCGTCAGAGAATGCCATCGTCGACCACACGGCTTTCAAGACGGCTCAGGATTTAGCGCAGACCGCCGACTCCCCGGAAGAGCAGGAGCTGGCCAAAAAAGTGCTTCGCGTTACGGACCGGGAGCTCGATTTGTCGTTCGTAATTGCCTTGCAGGACGCGGACGCTCATCCCGCCGATCTCTCGCCCGAGGCCAAGGAAATCCAGCAGCGCCTGCAGGCCAATCAGAAGCTGCAGCAGGCCTTGCGGACGCAAGTGGACCAGCTCACCGCGCAGGTAGCCAAAGCCACCGGCCAGCGCAAGTCCGATCTCAAAGACCAGCTCGACATGGCCAAGGCCAGCCTCGATGTCGCCGACAATGACGTCGATGACGCTAGCCGCGACCTCACGGAAGCCGGCGGCAACCAGCGCGACCGCATCGAAAGGATGAAAGAGGCGCACGAAGAGGCGGACAAGTCGCGCAAGGATCCCGACAAAATCTTTCCGTCGCCGGCCGCAGACAGGCTCGGGCTCATTCACCTCTTTCAGCAGTGGTCTGCGCTCAACACCAAGAAAAAGCTTCTCCTGAGCGCCAAATCCGAGGCCGACAATCAGGTTGCCTCCCTTACCGAACAGCACAACGCCCTCGCGGCCCAGCTTGATGCGGAAAAATTCAACTCTCCCGATCTGGCCGCGCATTCCAAGCTCGCCCAGCAAACCACCCGGGAAGCGGGCTCACCCTCCGCCGAATCCACCATCGCGGCGGTAGCGGGCAGCATCGCCAAATCTCGCAGCGCCGATGAAAAGAAATCGGTTCTGGCTACCAGCAAAGCCATCACCCTCGATCAGAAAAATCTCGCAGGCTTCGACAAGCGCATCGACAACGAAAAGGAGCTTTCGCAAGACTACGGGCAATGGCTCGATATCGTCTCCAACCGTCAGCGGTTGATTATCCGCGGTATTCTTGTCGGCACGGCCATCGTGGTAGGCATCGCTCTCGTCGGCCTCTTCTTCAATTCCTGGCTGGAAAAAGTGCTCGGCAAGCTTCGTATCGACCGCCGCCAAATCCAGACGCTGCGGGCCACCGCGCGGGTAACCGTTCAAGTGCTCGCGGCCCTTCTGGTTCTGCTCATCATCTTCGGCCCGCCTACGCAGCTCGGCACCTTCATCGGCCTTGCCACAGCCGGCCTCACGGTGGCGTTAAAGGATTTCATCGTGGGCTTCCTCGGCTGGTTCGTCCTCATGGGCAAGAACGGCATTCGCTTGGGCGACTGGGTGGAAATCAACGGCGTGACCGGCGAAGTTGTCGAGATCGGCCTGTTCCACACGGTACTGCTTGAAACCGGGAACTGGACCGACTCCGGCCACCCGACCGGCCGCCGCGTGACCTTTACCAACAGCTACGCCATCGAAGGTCACTACTTCAATTTCTCCACGTCCGGTCAGTGGCTATGGGATGAACTGCAAGTCGTGCTTCCCACCGGCGAAGACCCCTATCCGATGATCGAAGCCATTCAAAAACGTGTGCTGGCGGCAACCGAGGAGAGCGCAAAGTCCGCCACGCAAGAGTGGAAAAGCACAGCCGGCAACCGCGACATCGGCTCGTTCAGCGCGGAACCGTCGATTAATCTGAAGCCGGTGCTCGGCGGCGTGGAACTCTCGGTTCGCTACATCACGCAAGCCAACCAACGCTACCAGCTGCGCACCAAACTGAACCAGGCCGCCGTCGAACTAATGGGCAAACGTGGCATACCGCCGGCTTCACCGGCGCCTTCGGCCGCGGACTGATCGTAGCCCCTGCCCTGCCCCAGCGGCCCTCTAAGCGCAAGTGTCAAGCCAACTATCGTTTGACCGGCTCCGGCATCACGTAGCCGGACTGCGCCGGCAAACCGGCGCGCTCGAGCTGCACGGTGACGTGTCCTATGGAGAATTCCTTTCTAACCAGCTCTTTGATTCCGGCGAGAATCGCTTCGCATTGATCCATGTGCATGTCCGGCACGCGCGCATGGCAGGAGAGGGCGATCTCTCCGCCGCCGAGCGACCAGATGTGCACGTCGTGCACCTCCGTCACCCCGTCTACTTTCAGGATGGACCGCGCCACTTCCTCGACGCCCATCTCTTTCGGGCGGCCTTCGAGCAGGACGTGCGCGGAAGCGCGCAAGATGCCAACGCTCGACCACAGCACCAGCACGCCGATGGCCAGCCCAAGAACCGGGTCCACCCAACGCCAGCCGGTGTAACCAATGACCACCGCCCCGATGATGATGGCAATATTCGAAAGGGCGTCGCCGAAGTTGTGCACCAGAATGCTGCGCAGGTTCAGGTCCTTGTGCCCGCGCACCAGCGCCAGCGTAATTCCGCCGTTCACCGCAAGCGCCGCGAGCGAGGTCCAGATCATCCAGGACTCGACGACGCTTTGCGGCGCGCGTAGTCGTTCGATCGATTCCCAGCCTAGCCACAAGGAGAGCAAAACCAGCAACACCGCATTGGTGAAGGCGGCCAGTTCTCCTGCACGCCGGTATCCGTAGGTTTTTTCGTCATCCGCAGGCCGTTGCGCCCAGCGCATAGCCAGCCAGGAAATTCCGAGCGCCGGCACGTCGGAAAGGTTATGCACGGCATCGTTCAGCAACGCGATGCTGTGCCCGAGCCAGCCTCCGAAAATCTCCGCCACCACCAGGCCTAGTGTCGCCGCCATGGCCCACGCCAGGACGCTCGGCTGCATGGGCGGATGCGCGTGCGCGCCCGGGCCGTGCGAGTGGCCGTGAACACCATGCCCGTGCGAAGACCCGCTGGCATGGTCGTGTATGCACTTCTCGTCGTGCTCGATCTCGCCGGCGCGGCTATGGCTGTGCGATTGCATCTTCCTCCAGTTTACCCGGGCAACGCGTGCAATTCGAACCGGTGCCGCTTCCGTCATGTAAGGCTGGTCAGGCAGGCGATGCCGGCTTACGGCGAAAAACCGGCGGCACGAATTCGAGCGCGCTCGCCTCATTGACCGCCACGCGAATCTGAAACTCCATGACCTCGGGCGCGATCGGGTTCTGATACTCGCTGAGGCATTCGCGCAACACTGCGTCAAGAGCTGCATCGCTGGTTCGCACTTTCCGGTACACCCTCATCACCAGCGCCTCAGCGGCTCCCGGCGTAAGCAGCGGCGGTATCGAAGCTTCGAGCGAAGCAAAGGTGTCCTCGGCCATGGCCAGACCGCGCTTGGCCGCGAGCATCCGCAGCAGGTCGTAACCTTCCCGTGCGGTGGCCGTGGGAAGCAGGGGAATTTTGACATCCACCCGGCCCGGCCGCTTGAGATCGACTTCGATTAGATCCGGCCGGCTCGAGGCGAGCACCCAGACGACCTTGCCCCGATTGGTGCTGCTGCCCATCTCCTCGGCCAGCATGGAATAGATGCGGCCGCCTACCCCGGAATCTCCGCTCGACGCGTCCCGTCGCCCCAGCGCCTGGTCCGCTTCGTCGATGAAAACATAGCAGCGGCCCAGGGCGTGGATCAGGCGAAAGATTTTCTCGAGGTTGCCCTCGCTGCTGCCGACCCATTTGTCGCGGAAATTCTTCAATTTAACGATGGGCACGCTGGCTTCGCCGGCCAGGCATTCGACCAGGAAAGTCTTGCCGGTCCCGACCGGTCCGCAAAGCAGGTAGCCCTTCGGCAGCGCGCCGACGTCGTTCTTTTCCCAAAGGGCGATGTCCTCTCGCAGCCACGCCTTGATTCCCTCAAGACCGTAGACATCGTTGAGGGTCCGCGAAGTCTCAATGAATTCGATCAACCCGCTGGTGTCTTGCTCGACCAGATCCTTCTTCAGCCGGGCCAGGTCGGCCGTTGCCAGCGCCTCGCGCCGGTGTTCTTTGGTCTTGATCGCACTTTCCACCGCCCCCAACGTGGTCCCGGTCAGCTGCTGCGCCACCGAGGGCAGATCGGACGTCATGCTGGCAAGAGAGAGCGGGAAGGATGGCGCGAGCACACGGAAGCCCGCCAGCAGTTCCTCGGAGGACGGAAGATCAATTTTCAAGCGGGCGGTACGGGGGTTGTTCACAAGCAGCGGATGCAAATCATTCAGGTTTTCCGTCAGAAGAAAGGTTGCCAGAGCATGCCCCGCCAGCAGGCTCTCGCTCGACCAGTCGCGGATGAGCGACGCCAGCGCGTTCAGGTCGTAGTCCAATCCGCCCTGCAAGGCGGGGACCAGCAGGTTGGCGTTCTTGATGATGCAGCCGACCTGGACCGAAGGCTGGTTGAGGCGCGTCACGTTGGCGCAATAGCGGAAGTAACGGGTCAGGGTTTCCACTGCCGGCCGCGGCGCCTTCCAATCCTTTTGGCTTTCCTGGAAATGCGGCCACTTTGCAAAGGTTTCCGCTCCCTTCTCCACGCGGATGCCGTTGCCGATGTCGTAGCTGAGCACCACCTCAAAACGGGAAAGCAGGGCTCCCAATAGGAAATCCGGCAGCGAGCCCAGGCGAGCCGGAGGAGCACCTTGCAGCACCATTCGGTCGCTGATATTTCCGAAGATGATGAATTGGCTCGACGCATTGCTTTCATAGCATTCAGCCAGGTTGCGGGCCCAGGCCGGCAGGGCCGCGGCAGCATCGCGGGGTAGGGGCCCGACTCCCGCCGGTGGGGGCATTGCGCTCATCAGGAATGCTCCGGAGTCGCGGTCTTGGCAGCCGTGCGTACCTGGCTGTAGTCGCGGTCAAGGTCGGCCACGGCCGATTCGGATTCGCCAAACATCCCGCCGCCCACCAGATCGCTTGCCAGTTCGATGTCGGTGGAAATGGTCTGCGGTTTCCCCTGCATCGCCGCATTATCGAGGATCAGGTCCACTTGAGACTCCACGCGGGTCAGGTCGCTTTCCACTTCCTGCAATGAGTCTTCCCGGCGTTGCACATTGCCGAGGCGCCGCTTCAGGATGTCCAGCGTAGCCTGTTTCGACTGCCGGAGCGCCGGCGTCTCCTGGCTGTTTCCGAGGTCTTTCTGCAGGGCTTCAATCTTTTTCGCCAGAGCTTCCGGAGTGTCGTCGGTTCCCGCCGTCAGCAGATGATAGCGGGCGATCATCAACTTCAGATAGACCCATTTCAGATTTTCCAGAGCGTCGCGGTTGGTATCGATGAGAAAGTCTTCCGCTTGCGCGTTGCGATAGACCTCGATGACCTTGTCGCATTTCCGCTCGAGCCCCAGAAGCCTGCGCTTGTCTTCCGAAGGCAGGAGTTGAACCAGTGCAGCCCGCTTAACCTGCGAGTCTCCGCTCGCGGCCTGCCTGTCTAGGGCATCCACAACGTTCTGAAACCGTCGGTTGAAGGCCAGGGAGGGCAGGACGACGGCTTCCGCGGCGAGACCCAGAAACCAAAAACTCGGATGCCCGAAGCCCAAGATAAAAAATCCCGCGGCCGCCAGGGCATTTACGGGCAAGCGACCCAGCGCCGGGACATCCACGCCCACAAAAAAGGCAGACTTCAAATAACGCCACACGATGAATTATTCTACCGCAGCGTCAGTTCTTCTCCGTCGGAGGTCCCATGGATTTGACCGGTGTCTCACTGCTGGCGGCGCCGGTCGCCGGCTCCAGCGCAATGCCTTCTTTGGCCGCAAAATCAGCAAGCGCCTGGTCGGCGAGCGCGTTCTGCTCGGCTTCTTTCAACTGCACTCCGGACATGTCCATGGAATCGCGCGCGACGCGTGCTCGGCCCGCAGCCTTGGTGCGCTCCTCCTCGACCATGGTCTGCAGGCGGTCGAGCGTATCGCCCGATCCGCCGATGTTGCTGATCATTCCCGAAGCCATCTCGGTCAACTCAGCCATGGCCTTTTTCATCTTCAGGTCACTGATGCTGGACTTCAGGGATTCGATCTTCGCTCGCGCACTCCCGACCGCCACATCGCGAGCCTTCAGCAAATCCTTGTAAGTCGTCTCGGCCTGCTCCAATTGCTGGCGGTTTTCTTCCAGTTCGCGCGAGACGGTTTGCAGCCGGAGCGCATATTGGCCGGCGGCGCCGCGGTTGCCCGCGCGCAGGTTGGCTGAAGTCTTGGCGCGCAAATCGCGCTCCTCGGTTTCCAGTTTCTTGACCTGGCTCATGAGCCTTTCGCAAAGCCCGGCATGGGAAGCCAGGCCCTGGTTGTATTGAGCGATCTGCTTGCGCAGATTTTCCGTCTCGACTTCCAGCAGCGCTTCGGGATTTTTCCGTTCCAGACCCGAAATGAACAACCCGAAAAACCCCCGAATCAAGTTGGCTAAGCGTTCGAACATCCGGCTCTCCTTCGCTGGCAGCTAACCCGCGGCCCGGCTGCAGTTCCCTAACGATTGGCTTGGCTGCGCTGCCAGCTCTGCAATAAATTGTTCACCACCTCGCCTCGCGGCGCTTCACAGATTTTGGCGAGGTCCACCTTGATCCCGTAATCCGCGTACCTGACAAACGGGCTGTCGGCAAACTTGATGGGCACGCTCGGGTTCGCCGGGCGGAATCCATGCACCAGCGAGGCCTTCTGAACGGGTTCGCTCAGCAGGAAATTCAGGAACGTCTCCGCGGCTTGCCGCTGCTCCTTGGAACTCCACGACGCGTCGATGATGTAATAGGGGTTGTCGTTCCACGCGTTGTATTCCGGATATACGATGCGCAACTGGCCCCAGCGTCCCTCCGCATTCTTCAGGTAGTCGATGGTCACATTCTCATACACCAACAACGCATCGTACGACGAAGGCCCCTTCAACACCATCTCCTTCATCATGTTGCCCGTGCTGTTGGAAAGTCCGCTCACCGCGCGCTCAAAACCCTGCATCCAAGTTTGGAAACCTACGTCCACTACGTCTTTGAGCTGCAGATCCTTGGTTTTCTTCTGGTAGGAATAGGCCGCCAGCACGATCGCCATCAGACCTGAATTCGATTCATTGGGATGGGTGTGACCGAATTTAAACAGACCCCAGTCGGGTTTTTGCGCGATGCCGTCCCATCCGCCTTTTTCCTGCAGCGCCTGGCCGAGAGTGGCAAAGGACACGTTCTTGTATTTCTGCAGGAAAGCCTGGTACCTCTCGTCCCACATAACGTAGACCATCGGGGTCAGCGCGATCGGCTCTTCTTTGAGGATCGGATTGCTGCTGTATTTGACCTGCCATTCCTGCACAAACGTGTCTTTATAGAGGGAACTGGCGGGCGACCACACCTGGATGCGCTGATCGCCGTTCAGAAGAGCATGCGCTCCTTCGAGCGAGCCCATGGGAATCAGATGGATCTTGATGCGTTTCCCGTCGCGCGTTTTTGCGAATTCCTCTACCGCCCACTCGAGCCAGCGCTGTTTCTCCGTCCCGTAAGCAATACCCAGCTCCACCGATGCGCCGCTGCCCGTGAGGGAATCCAGCATTCCGCCGGAAGCGCCCGGCGTTTTGCCCCGTCCGCCCGAACCGCTGTTGCTGAAGAAGTAGTACGCGCCCGTTATGCACAAGAGCACGAATAGGAAAATGAATATCTTGCCGAGGGCGGTCAGCTTCGGGCCGTCAGACATGCTCTTTGCTATCCCCCATCAGGTCCTGAACCGTCGTACCGCTAAAAGAAAGTCGAAATATCGCGAAACACTTCCACGATATTTTGCGGATTGCCTTCATAGAATTTCGCCTGTGTGGCTTCGGCCACTTTCTCGAGGATGTCTTTCCGCGCATCCCGCCCATAGGCAATCGTGAAGACATGAATGGCCCGGTTCTCGCCGTTATATCGGATACGCTCCATCAATTGCTCTAATTTCAGTCCGCTCTGCGTGTCTTCGCCGTCCGTGAGTACCACGACCGCCTGGATCTTCGCGTCCGGATCAGGCGCTTTCGCCAAGTGTTGATAGCCGGCGTCGATCGAGTCATAGAGCGCGGTGCCTCCGGAAGCAAACAGCGAATCGATCTGCCCGAGCAGCTGTCCTCGCCCGTCTTTCACCGCCACGTCCTGGCCGGACCAGCGCAATTCCGAGCTGAACGGCAGAAACGAGAAGGTGTCCGCATCGTCCAACATTCCGATCAGTTGCTTGGCGCCCACTTTCGCATTCTGCATCTTGCCTTCGTCCTTCATGCTGCCGGACGTATCGAGCACCAGCACGACGTTAGAGTGTTTCTTGGCGCCCTTCCACAGCTGCAGCAGCCCGTTGATCACGTCAACCGATGGCACTTCGAGAGTGGTCTTGGGCTCCTTCGGGTCCACGCCGTGGTCCGCATCGAGCGGAGCCGCCAACGGCACATCCACCGCGGCCGGGCGAAAGCCAAATTGCAGCGCTTTTTCCTGCTGCGGCCGCGCCAGCAGATACTGGATGTAGATTTTCGCCGCCTCGCGATGTTCTGGCGACACCCACTCCCGTTCGACGACGCCTATCGGGTGGTCGCTCCAGAATGTGCCTTCTTTCGGATAAATGGCGACGACCGGCATCGGCAGGTCAGTCTGGGAGCGGGACTCTACCACCATGCTTTCGTAAAGAACGGCGGCCGAAAGGTACTCGGGTCCGTTGCTGAACATCTTGCGTCCGAAGAAACCCGTCGAACTGCCGTAGTGCACCACACTCTGCTCGACACCCGACAGGAATTGCCTGGTCTGCAGCTTTTCCAGATCCTTGAGCGACAGGCCGGCGGTTTTCCCGGACGCCGCATAGGCCTCGGCAAATAGCGAAATCAGTCCGCTATTGCTGAATTCCGGATGGGTGTGGCCGAACTTGAATTTCCCCCACTGCGGGTAGCCGTGCGATGCCCATCCCTTGTGATCCTGCGCCAGGCTCAAAATGTCGGACCATCCCAGGGGCTTCTTGCCCCATCCAATCGCCTCCGCCATCGGCTTCCACATGGCAATGACGACCGGCGACAACACCAGATTGTCGGTAGTGCCGATCAGGTCTTTACCCGTTTTCGACCGCGATTCCGCATTGCCCAGTTTGATGAACGCGGCAGAAGCGGGGCTGGCAATGTGCGCATTGAGCCGTCCCGACAGAATGTTGTCGATCGTTTCGCCGGAGCCCATCGGCATCGCGCGAACAAAGATCGGTTTTCCGCTAGGTGTTTTTTGGCCGCTGCGGTTGAACGCCGCGGTTACTTCAGCGATCCATTTTTCCTTTTCCGAGCCGTAAGGAAAGACCAGTTCCACCGCGCCGCGGGGAGCGACTTCCTTTTCCGAACGTTGTTTCTGACAACCGGCAAGAAAGGAGAGGGCACAGGCGGCCGCGACAACGATAGCAAAGCTCCGCGCGCGAACCTTAGCCGACGAGGCTTTGTTCCTGGCGCACCACCGCCCTGAGAGCTGGAAGATAGGACCTCGCTTTTAGAACCCGTCTCTTGCTGCCATTCTACCTTGTGGACAGGGCCGTGAAGCGATTTCACTCCATTTGTAACCCCCAAATGTTAATGCGATGTAAATGCCCGGACAGAGATCGCAGGAGCTGGTTCCAGCCACTTTCTCGAGGATGACCTCCGGGGCCCGCCTTGTTAGGCAGTTTGACACGTCCGGCCCGCGAATCAATTGACGCTCCCCCCAGCCGCTGCGAGTATCAAGAGAGTCTCGCATATCCGGCTTTGCTTTGCGTTCGTAGATTGGCATTTGCGGCAAGGGAGAAAACAGGCGCTAGTTTGCAAAGCGTTCGGAGTCCATGGACGGACAAACCGACAACTTGGCTCATGAGCCGGTCACCCGGCTCAGCTTCTGGGGAGTACGTGGTTCCACGCCGACCGTCGACCCCGCGACATGGCGCTATGGCGGCAACACGCCTTGCCTCGAACTGACCGCCCCCGACGGCACCCAACTGATTCTCGATTGCGGCACCGGATTGCGTGTTTTAGGCAGTCGCTGGTCCGCTCCGGCCTCCGGTGCGAGAAATCCCGAAACGCACATCTTCGTCACCCACTATCACTGGGATCATATTCAGGGCATTCCGTTCTTCGCGCCGCTCTACAGCGAAAACAATCAATTTCATTTCTACAGTTTTCGATCCAAGCATCTCGGCCACGACAGCCTGAAGCAGGTCTTCGAGACCCAGATGGCCATGCCCTACTTCCCTGTCGACATGTCGGCCATGACCGCCCGGAAACGTTTCATGGAAGTCAGCGGCGGCGAATCTTTCTGCATCGGCGAGAACAAAATCACCGCCCGGCATCTCAATCATCCGCAAGGCTGCCTCGGCTACCGGATCGAAACTCCGGGCGGCACCATCGTTTACGCCACTGACAACGAACCGGGAGACGCGATGCTCGACCAGGAGTTAGAGAAGCTTGCCGAGGGCGCCGATATCTTCATCAACGATGCGCAATACCCGCCCGAGCAGCTGGCCGCGACGCGCCGCGGCTGGGGACACTCGTCCTGGCGCGAAGGCGTGAAGGTGGCGCGGGCAACCGGAGCCAAGACCCTGGTGTTGTTCCACCATGACCCGGATTCGACCGATCGCATGGTGGACGGATTGCTGCGCCAGGCGCGCGAAGAGTTCGACTCGGTATTCGCCGCGAGCGAAGGCATGGTCATCACGCTCGGTTCATCCGACGGCAAATTTGCGGCGCACATGCCGGAAACTCGCACCGCAATGCGGCGTGAAGCGCAGTTTCGCGCCCGCGTGAGCGGCATCACCGAAGGAGGCAACGCCTTCGAGGAAGAAACCGTCGTGCGTGACCTTGCTTTGCAGGGCGCAATGATTTCCTTGGCGCATTGCCCGCGGCTGCAATCGGAACTGCAGGTAACCATGGAAACCGCAGGCGCCAACGGAACGAAAACCATGAAGCTGCGCGGCTATGTGGTGCGTATTGACGCCGACGAAAAGAAGGGGCACAGCTCGGTCGGCGTGGTTTTTACGGAGTAGCAAGTCGATTTCCGCAACTTGCCGGAAGCGAGTCGTTCGAAAACTTCTAAAACTGCCTGCGCCTTTAGCCCAGCTGGTTCAGCTTTTCGTCGAGGTGCGCCAGAGCCGCTTCCAGAGTCTTTTTGTGGTTGGGGTGGGTCGCCGTTTCCAGATCGTTCAGAATGTGTTTGCGCGAGAGTTCGATGTTCGCGCGTTCCCGGTCTTTTTGAACCTGTTCCGCCGTTTTTGGTGCTTTTCCAGGTGCCGCCATGGTCTCCTTGCCCGCTACCTGAGATTCTACGTCCTTACTTTCCCAGCCGCGCGCCATAGATAGTTCAAGTTTGCCACATGCAGGAGCAACATCGCAGGTAAAGTTGGGTCCGATGTTGCACAGAAGCACATCAGATGCCGGCCGCCTTCGCTTTTATGCGCCGCGCCTCTTCGATTGGGCGCTCGCCGGGATGAACAAGATGGCGCAAGCCCTGTTCGGCCAACCGCGCCCGGCGCTGCGCGAACATTCCCGCAAATGAAAACTCCGCCGAGCCCTTCTCCCAGCCCACGCGCAACCGCCACTCGTCTTGTGAGGGGAACGCCGTTACCGCGCTGATCTGGTCGGTCGGTATCACCACGACCGGCCGAAGCTCCGGATCGAGGGCCCACACCCGCGTTTGCGTAAGGTACAAATGGACCGTGCAGGGCTCGGAGCCATCGGGCGAAAGCTTTCCGCAGGAAAGCCGCCCGCCGTCCAGCACTCGATAAGCTCCTAATTGCTGTATGGCTTCGGAGGTCCCGCGGTCTTGCCGAATCGGAGGCACGAGCACCGCCAGCAGAAAAAGTACCAAGCCTACCGGAGCAAAGGCCCAGGCATTCCAAAGACTTAGCGGGAGCACCACCAGACCTGCGCCGGCAATTCCCGCCGCCACACGCAACGCCGTCCATGCGCCCGGCGTCGACCGGTAGGCCAGCAGCTTCGGGTAGGCCCGCGTGACCTGGAAGAGCCGATCGGCTACCGTCTGCCGCAGACGCGCAACGCTCGATACGGCTTCGGCGGGAGGCAAGTCGCCGGGGGAAATTGTAGGATGAGGATGGCCGTTCATGCAGGTCGGGGACAACCATGTTACCAGATGCCGACCGCAGGCGATAAGGAATTGCGGAAGAACGAGCAAGACTGCGGACCTTCGAGCCGCTTCTTTCTTGGAATTCTCTCCACCCGAAGGCTAGAACCTGCTCATCCCGTTGTCTTTAGACCCTTGATTTCCCGCATGCGGCCGAATGCCCGCCGCACGTGCGGTATGGTAATGGATCCACCCACCACCAGAGCGACGTTCAGCGCGTCAATCACCTCATTGCGGGACCAACCTTCCTCGGCCGCGCGGATCAAATGATAGGTGATGCAGTCGTCGCAGCGAAGAACAGCGGAGGCGACTAAACCCAGAAGTTCCTTGGTCTTGGTGCCGAGCGGTCCGGGCTCGTAGGCCTGATGGTCGAGCGCGAAGAAGCGCTTGATGCCCAAATGCCCGCAGCCCAGAATTTCCTCGTTAAGGTCTGCGCGCGAGCGCTCGAAATCGGCAAGTGAGTCAGGCATGGAAGCTCCAGAAGTTTGGGAATAGGAGGAGTATAGAGTGTCGGACGGAGGCGGGAAAGCATGAGGCGCAAGTTCCCCTGCCTGCTATCGCTCCGCTTCATGCGCGCTGTAATACCGCCAAATCGTAAGCAGGCAATGTCAGCGTTTGATTGGTCGGACCATTTCCCACGACCGCGCTGAATTTTCCCGCGAGATGGACCTTCTGCTCTTGCGGAGTATGGTTGAGCACGAAGAGCCACTCTTTTTCTCCGCCCCGCCGGCGCGTTACTTCCACTCCACGCGGCGTCTCGATCGCAGCTGTGCTCCCGCTCATGGCGAGCACTGTCCGCAACACCCGCGCCAGGCTCACGGGCTCGAGATCGGCGCCCACATACACCGCCTTGCCCTGGCCGAACGCGTTCATGGTGATGGCAGCATCGCCCTCATACAGGCCGGCGTAGGTCGCCATCACCGTTGCCGACTCCGGCTGCAGCAGATCCGCCCACAGTGCGCATTGCGCGTCCGCTCCCGCTAACTGCGGCCCAAACTTCACGGCGATCTTCTCGGTGTACACAGGCACCGGGTCCCTGACCGTAACGCCCATCACGTCGCGCAACAATCCCGGCAGAGGCGCATTCACAATTTGACTGCTTTCGTCTTTCACACCGAGCCGAAATCCCGCCACAAACGTTCCGCCGCCCCGCACATAGCTGCGAATATTCTCCGCTTGCTTCTCGCTCACCACATACTGCACGGGCGCAAACACCGCTTTGTAATTGGCGAGATCCTCGTCGAGATGAATCACATCCGTTCCGGTATTCGCGCTGGCCACCGACCCGTACCAGGCCATCAGCTGCGCCATGTATCTCAATTTCGAATTCCCCGGCTGCACCGCAAGTGCCCAGCTCGAATCGTGATCAAAGCTGACTGCGGTCTCGGCCACGAAGCCCGACTCCAGCCCTTCGCGACCGAGCGATTTGAGCTCTTTGACCGTCCGCACCATCTCATCAAAACCAATGCTCTTCGAACGGTCATGGTTCAGCATCCCAAACCAGTATTCCTCGGCGCCAAATCGCGCCGAATCCCAGCGAAAATAGTTGACGCCCATGGCACCGTGCGCCACGGCCTGAAACGCCCATAAGCGGAGCTGGCCCGGGTGCGGCTGCGGCGCGAAAAAACTCTGCCCGGCTTTACCCGCCTGTTCTTCCATGATCAGGAAGGGCTTCCCGCCTTTCACACAGCGCATCGAATCGTGTCCCAACCCGATCATGCTGGCCATTACCTCGGGCGACGCCGGCGCCGGCATGAACACCTCGGCGAATCCCGGATAGTTGTCGCTGCTCACAAAATCCATGTTGCGATACATTTCGCGCAAATTGAGCGTGTCCAGCGGCGCTCCCACCTGGTTCGTGGTCACGAAGTGTTTTGGGCACTCCCTGCGCAGCATCGCTAGCTGCTCTTCCGCGGAGGAAGCGCAAGCGTAGGACTGATACCGGTCGTAGTCGAGCACCAGCCCCGGATTCGGGTCGCCATTGGAAGGCAGCGGCACCGGAATCTGCCGCCAGTCGCTGTAAGTCTGGCTCCAGAAAACCGTTCCCCACTTCTCGTTCACCTTTTCAAGCGATCCATACTTCGCCTTCAGCCAGTCTTGGAATCCCTCACGGCAGAATTTGCAGTAGCAGCGCGCATGCGGCTGCAGCGTATATTCATTGTCGATCTGCCAGCCGATCACACCGGGGGTGTTGGCAAACGTCTTGGCCATCTCCGTGGCCATTCCCAGCGACAACCTTCGATAGGTTCTATTGGTCGGGCAGGTAAACCGCCGTCCTCCGGGCGAGACCGTGGCGCCGTCCTTATTCACCAGCAGAATTTCCGGATACTTGCTTGAAAGCCATGGCGGAGGCGCCGCCGAAGGCGTCCCCAAGATCACCGCGATCCCGCGCTTGTTGAGAATCTCGACCGAGCGCTTCAGCCAGGCAAAGTCAAACTTGCCCTCCGACGGTTCCATCAGGCCCCAGGCAAACTCCGCCACCCGTACATTGGTCAGCCCGGCTTCCGCGATCATTCGCGCATCTTCTTCCCATAACTTTTCAGGCGTCTGGTCCGGATAGTAATCGGCACCCAGCAGCAGCGGCCGTTCGTTCCCCGCTTCCGCCGCGGACCCGCGCACGGCGCCTTCCGGCACCGGAAACTCCCAAACCGGCAGCTTCAATCCGGCGGCCGTGGCCAGCGCGGCAGCCCGCCTGACAAACCTTCTTCGCGTGATCATTCGCCGCCCTCCGCACAAATGAGCCGCTATCTTCTGCCCCGCCATCTCCCATGTCAATTGTGCGGAAAGCTGCGAACGAGTCTTCGTCGCGCAGAGTTTTTCGAGGCGTTTCTGCAAGGGTATTGCGGGATGGTTAGAAAGAAGGCGGGAAGCTGAACGACTTGTCGGCGGAATTGACCCACAGGTTGACCTGCTTGGTACGGCGGCTTCGTTCGACGTCGTTCTTGTCAGGCATGGGCGCGAAAGGGCTCACTTCCACCAGCACCACCACTCCGTTGGCTCCCTTTTTGGCCGAGGCCTTCACGATCGCGTAGCTCTTCACCGGGCCGTAATAGCCGCCGTCAGGCCCCCAGTCCGCCAGAAAATCCCCGTATTTGTAGCTTTCCGAAGGCTTCCACAGTTGGTAGGCCTGTTTCGTATTATTCTCGACCAGCGCTTCCAGAAAATGTTCGGCCGCTCTTTTCTCCGGGTAGTAGCGGAACATGAAGTACAGCGCCACCGCCAGCGCGAGCAAAATGCCCGCACCCGTGTAGGTCATCACCTTGTATTTGTTCGACGGTTCAGGCGGAGGCGAGAGAAGTGACGAAGCCATTGTTTTTATGCAAGCCGTTTGGTTGACCGGGCGGCGCTTTCATCCTAGCAAACTCCGTCTGTGCCTCACAAAGGCGGCCCATCCCATTAGACGCCGCCGCTAGGCTTCGAGTGCCCCACCCGCTCCTTCCGGCAACTCGATCTCATATTTCGTCCGCGCCTTCTCCCGCTGCAATTCGAGCGCCAGGGCGATCAGCCGGTCGATCAGCTCGCGGAACGGGATTCCTGTGGCTTCCCACAGCTTGGGGTACATGCTGATCGAAGTGAAGCCGGGAATGGTGTTGACTTCGTTCAAGAAAAGTTTGCCGCCTTCTTTCTCGAGAAAGAAGTCCACCCGCGCCATGCCGGAAAGCTCCAGCGCGCGAAACGCTGATACCGCCAGCGCCTGAATTTTCTTGATCTGTGCGGGCCGCAACTTCGCCGGAATGATCAGCGCGGTGCCTTCTTCCAGATACTTCGCCGTGTAGTCGTAGAATTCGCGATGCGGCACTATTTCACCGGGCACGGACGCCTTCGGCTGGTGATTGCCGAGCACCGACACTTCAATCTCGCGCGCATTTACGGCGCGTTCGACGAGAATCTTCATTGCGAATTCCGACGCCAGGTCGAGCGCCGGTGCCAGCTCCTCCCGGGAGTGCACCTTGCTCATTCCGACCGACGAACCGAGCGTCGCCGGCTTCACAAAGACCGGATAACTGAACTTCTTCTCAATCTCTTCCTGGATCGCCGCCGGATTCTGTTCCCAGTCGGCGCGATACACCGTGAGCCAGGGCACCACCGGAATTTTCGCCTGCTGCAGCAATTTCTTCGCGACATCCTTGTCCATCCCGATCGCGGAGCCCAGAACTCCGGCGCCGACAAACGGCAATCCCGCCAGATCGAGCAGGCCTTGTATGGTTCCGTCTTCTCCGTAAGTGCCGTGCATCACGGGAAAAACCACGTCCAGCCGCTGACCGCCCGCTCCTGCGCTGCGATCGAGCGGGATCAGCGCCGCATCGGACGGGTCGGCCGCCATCACCACCCGCTGCCCGGCCTTCAGCACTTCCGGAAGCATCTTTTGCGCCGCGCTCCCGACGAGCCAGTGGCCTTCTTTGGAAATGCCGATGAGCACCGCTTCATACTTGTCGGGATCGAGCCCGCGAACCACCGAAGCCGCCGACGCCAGCGACACTTCATGCTCGCCGCTGCGCCCGCCAAAGAGAACGCCTACGCGCAAACGCTTTTTTTCTGTGGTCATTGGAAACCTGTGTGGTGAACGCGCTGGTCCCGAGGCGCCATCAACCGTTCACAGTGTAACGTCGCACCAGCGGTTCGCGAGGAACTACTGTGCGGCGCTGCGTTCAAACAGCAAAGTGGCGCTGCCCGGCGGGCGTCGGAGCTACTGCCGGCTGGGCTCTTGCTCCCAGAGCGGCGCAAAAGAGGCGCGATGCCACCAGAAGAGAATGAGCCAGCAGATGGTCGCGAGAATGGCGAGTTGCGCCTGGGCGGGCTGCATGGTCACGTGGTAGGCGATGATGTTCACGATCACCGGACCGGCGAGCGCGATGGCCAGCGGCACGTATCTGCCGATCAGGAAAAGCGCTCCGCTGACGACCTGAGTCGCGCCAATAACCCACACGTAGTGGGAGACAAACAGCGCTCCCAGGAACTGGCCCCATACTCCCTCCAGGGGAGGTGCCGGAATGAATTTCAGAAACGGATTCAGCCCCAAAACGAAAAACATCAGGCCCAGTATGACTCTGGCAATGATGACCACGATTTTCATCTGCGTCGCTCCGTCGCACGGCAAATTGCGGGCCCGGCACCAGACAACATAGCGGGTTTTACCCGCCGGCAATCGCTCCGACCACCAATAGCGGCTCTTTTCCGCTCGCTACCTCCTCGGGCAAGGGTTTGTCCAGCGGATCGTGCGACCAATCCTCCGCGCACACGAAAAATCTCAGGAACGGCCTGCGCGCGCGGGTGGCGTGGTCGCGAATCGTGCCTTCCAGCATCGGGTATTTCTGCTCAATCGCATCCAGCACCGAAAGAATGGAGACAGTGCCCGCGACTTCGACCGTCACTTCGCCCTTGACATGCGCCAGCGCGCGCAAATGCGCCGGAAGCTCCACCCGAACCATCATTTAAACCTCAAGGCACGGCTCATACGAGCGTCTGCACTTCCACCGAATACACCGCCGGCAAATCGCGCACAATGGGTGCCCAGGTGTCGCCGGCGTTCGTCGAGCAATATACCTGGCCGCCCGTGGTTCCAAAATATACGCCGCAGTCGTCGAGCGAATCGACGGCCATGGCGTCGCGCAGCACATTCACGAAACAGTTCGCTTGTGGCAGTCCTTTTGTCAACTCCTGCCACTCGTTGCCGCCGGTCTTGCTCCGGTAAACGCGCAACTTGCCTTCAGGCGGGTAGTGCTCGCCGTCGCTCTTGATCGGCACCACGTAAATCGTCTCCGGCTCGTGCGCATGTACGTCGATTACAAAACCAAAGTCGGTCGGCAGATTGCCGCTCACCTCGGTCCACGAATCGCCGGCGTCGAACGACCGCAGCACGTCCCAGTGCTTCTGCATATAGAGTAAATTCGGTTTTTGCCTGGCCTGCGCGATGCGATGCACGCAGTGTCCCACTTCCGCTTCGGGGTTCGGGATGTACTGCGAATTCAGCCCTTTGTTGATGGGCTTCCAGGACTTGCCCTGGTCGTCGCTTCTAAACGCGCCGGCTGCGGAAATCGCGATGAAGATCCTGCCCTTGTTCACCGGGTCGAGCAAGATCGTGTGCAAACACATCCCGCCCGCGCCCGGCTGCCATTGCGGACCCGTTCCGTGCCCGCGCAATGCGGAAAGCTCGTCCCAGGTCTGGCCGCCGTTTTTCGAAATGAACAGCGCCGCATCCTCCACGCCCGCATATACCGTGTCCGGGTCGCTCAACGACGGCTCCAGGTGCCACACTCTCTTGAACTCCCAGGGATGCTGGGAGCCGTCATAAAACTGGTGGGTGGTGAGCGGCGCGCCGCCGTTGGGCGACGTGTTGTAGACAAACTTGTTGCTCTCTCCTTTCGGAGATCCGCCCGCTGACGTCGTGGACTCTCCGGGCGGCGTTCCCGGCTGAAACCAGGTTTTGCCTCCGTCATCCGAGCGCTGGATGATCTGCCCGAACCATCCGCTGGTTTGCGAAGCGTAGATCCGATTGGGGTCAACCGGCGACCCCTTCAGGTGGTACATCTCCCAGCCCGCAAAATGCGGCCCGCTCACGTCCCATTTCTCGCGCTTTCCGTCGGAGGTCAAAATAAATGCGCCTTTCTTCGTTCCCACCAGCACTCGCACTCCGCTCATGGTCCCTCTCTCTTGTTCTCCCGCCCGGCATCCCGGCTGCCGCTTCAGCGAATATTCTTAGATGAAAATAGACGTTTTTCCACCTAGTTTTGCTAGCCTTGGCTACTCGCGCCAGTCTGCTCATCTCGCTTGCGAAAAGCAAGCGAAACTTGCTAGCATTCCAAAATGGCAGGGAAAAAGCCCGCCCCGGGTCGCCGCTCGGCTTGTCCTCTCAATGCGTCCGTTGAAATGCTGGGCGATCGCTGGTCCCTGCTCATCATCCGCGACATGATGGTCCGCGGTCATCGCACCTTCAAGCAATTCCTCTCCTCCGACGAGCGCATTGCCACCAACATCCTGGCCGATCGCCTGCGCCGTCTTGAAAGCTACGGCATCATCAGCACCCGGCCCGATCCTTCTGACGGCCGCAAGATCCACTACCTTCTCACGGGCAAGGGTATGGACCTTGCGCCCGTGCTCACCGAAATGGTTCTCTGGGCTGCCGCCCACGAAGACACCGGCAATCAGGCGCTGGTCCGCCTCATCAAGAAAGACAAAGCCAAATTCCTCGCCGAAGTCAGAAAACGCTGGGCGACATAGCGGCCTGTTTAGAGACCGGCGTCTTCCAGAAGCGTTGGCAACTGCATACAATGTTCGCTTTCCGCCATGCAAGAAATCTCTGGCTCGCCCCGTATCCAGTCCGTCGACGCTCTCCGCGGCGCCATCATCATCATCATGGCCCTCGACCATGTGCGCGACTTCACGAATCTCTCCGCGATGTCCTTTCTCCCCACTGACTTGTCGCGAACGACCGCTGCGCTCTTCTTCACCCGATGGATCACGCACTTCTGCGCACCCGTCTTCGCTCTCACCGCGGGCATGGGGGCGTTTTTCTGGTATCACAACAAACGCAAGCTGCCGGAGCTCTCGCGTTTTCTGCTGACCCGCGGCCTGTGGCTCATGTTCCTCGAACTCACGTTTCTTCGCTTCATCTTACTCTTCGCTTGGAATTGGACGGGAGGGCCCTTCATCCTTACCGTCTTCTGGATGCTCGGCTTATCCATGGTCGTGCTCGCCGCGCTGGTTCATTTGCCAGTCAAGCTCCTGGCGCCACTGAGCCTGCTGGTCATCGCCGCGCATAACCTCCTCGACCCCGTCCGTCCTGGGCGTTTCGGGCGTCTCGCGCCGCTCTGGGACGTTGTTCACCAGCAAGCCGCTTTTCCGTTTCACGGCGCGCTCGTTGTCGTCGCCTATCCGCTGATACCCTGGGTCGCGGTCATGGCCGCGGGCTTCTGCTTGGGCCCGGTTCTTTTCTGGGACCCGGGATCTCGTCGCCGGTTCCTGGTTCGGCTCGGCCTTGCTTTTACCGTTGCCTTCCTTCTCCTGCGCGTCTTGAATCATTACGGCGATCCATCGAAGTGGACTCTCGAGTCCTCGGCGCTCTTTACCGCGCTCTCCTTTCTCAACACCACGAAATATCCTCCATCGCTTCTGTTTCTCCTGATGACGCTAGGCCCCGCCCTGGCCGCTCTCGCCATCCTCGACCGCCGCTCCTTTTCCTCCGCCAACCCCCTCCTCGTTTTCGGCCGCGTCCCGTTCTTCTTTTTTCTCTTTCACCTGGCGTTGGCCCACGGTTTCGCGGTCCTTCTGCCCGCTTTCCGATACGGCCTTCATTCCTTCTTGCTGCTTCCACCGCCGTCGCTTGGCGGACCGCGCGAGGCCTTTCCGCAGGACTACGGCTTCAGCCTGCCGGTCGTGTACTTGATCTGGATTGCCGTTGTGGCCATCAGCTACCCGATTTGTCGCTGGTACGCGAATCTCAAAAACCGCCGCCGCGACCTGTGGTGGCTTTCCTACCTCTAGCGATGCTCGCGAGTTTTTACATCCGAAATAACACCCAACTTCCGTCGTCCGCGTCAGTTCACAAGGGAGCCGCGAGCGTCACCCGCCCGAAGCTCCCGTCAGGAGTCGTCATGCGCTCAGTTCCCAGCACACTCTTCCGCAAATCCCTCTTGCCGCTGGTTGTGCTGGCGATCTTCGCCAGCCGCCTCTCCGCTCAGGACGATTGGAAAGTCCGCGACGACTGGGAAAAACCGCAAGAGGTTATGGACACCCTGGGAATCAAAAGCGGCACCGCCGTCGCGGATGTCGGCGCAGGCGAAGGCTACTTCACCTTTCATCTTGCCACCCGTGTCGGTTCTGGCGGCAAGGTCTACGCGGAAGACATTCTTGACGACCGCCTTGAAAAAATCCGCGCGCGCGCCCGCAAGGAAAAATGGACGCAGGTCGAGACTATTCATGGCGAAACCGACGACCCTCGCCTGCCTTCGGGCTGCTGCCAGGTGGTGCTCGTCTCCAACGCCTATCACGAAATGCGCGATTACGACAAAATGCTGCAGGGCATGCTGCGCGCGCTGAAACCGGGCGGCCTTCTCGCCATCATCGACGCGCCCGCCAAGCCCGGCGACCGCCGCGAGAGCTACTACGAGCGCCATCGCATTCCCGAGAAGCTGGTTCGCGAGGACACGGCCCGCAACGGTTTCCGCTTCCTGCGCCAGCTGCCAACTTTTACGCCGCCAGACTCCGACCGCACCTATTTTTTCCTCATCTTCGAAAAGCCCGCTTCTGCCAATGCCCCCGAGTAGCCTTCTAGATTCCTTCGGTGCTTTTCTGGGGTCAGGGACCTTAGCGCCCTTCCGTCGGCGTAGCTAACCCCTTTAGATTCTGCATGCGCCAAAAAATAGGGGAAGGCTTCTCCAAAATGCTCCCCATTCTCGGCTGCCTCGCCTATAGTCGTACCTTACATCTCTGCATCGAAAGAACATCGTGCCCAAGCTACCTGGCAGCCCAACGACCCGTATTGGAGGAGAAAGAACGCAATCGCGGGCCGCGGCCGTAGCGTCCGCTGCGGGCGGCAAGTCCAAGAAATCGGCAGCCGAAACCTGGAAAGCCCTGCCGGAGGTCTGGGCGCTCCTCAAGCCCCGCAAAGGCATACTGCTTCTGGGCTTTGGCCTCATGGCGATCAACCGCGTCAGCGGTCTGGTGCTGCCGGCCTCCACCAAATTCCTGGTGGACAACGTTATCGGCCAGCGCCAGATGCAGTTCTTGGGCTGGCTGATCCTGGCTGTGGTGGGCGCCACGCTGGTCCAGGGTCTCACGTCGTTCACGCTGACCCAGCTGCTTTCCAAATCCGCGCAGCGCATGATCACCGACATGCGCAAGCGCATTCAAGCGCATGTCGGCCGCTTGCCCGTCACCTACTACGACTCGCACAAAACCGGCGAACTCGTTTCGCGCATCATGAGCGACGTCGAAGGAATCCGTAACCTCATCGGCACCGGCCTGGTCGAATTTCTGGGCGGCTTGATGACCGCCATTCTCGCGTTGGTCATTCTTCTGAAGATCAGCGCGCTGATGACGGTGATTGCGTTTTGCATCCTGCTGGTTTTTGGCCTGCTGATCAACAAAGCCTTCGCGACCATCCGGCCCATTTTTCGCGCGCGGCCCAAAATCAATGCCGAAGTCACCGGGCGTCTCACCGAATCGCTGGGTGGCGTTCGGGTGGTCAAGGGTTACCACGCCGAAGAGCGCGAGGAGAAAGTGTTTGCCGGCGGGGTGCAGCGCTTGCTGGACAATGTGCTGAAAACCTTGACCGCGACTTCGCTGATGAGCCTTTCTGGCACCACGCTCATCGGCCTGGTAAGCGCCATCATCATGTACATCAGCGCGCACCGCATACTGGCCGGCACCATGACCCTCGGCATGTTCTTCATGTACTCGGCCTTCCTGGCCATGCTGGTGGCGCCGGTATTTCAGATCGTTGCGATCGGCACGCAACTCACCGAAGCCATCACCGGCCTCGAGCGCACGCGCGAGATCCTCAACGAGAAATCGGAAGACGAAGACGCGCGACGCGCGGCGGCGATTGACCGCATCAACGG
>Ga0306923_10001114_pt1 | contig 23218 bp, 16 predicted proteins | sample sta12Can44000108_FD_203841 | JGI IMG/M metagenome (GOLD analysis project Ga0306923, IMG submission 203841) | Lab enrichment of tropical soil microbial communities from Luquillo Experimental Forest, Puerto Rico - statanox.12C.anox.44.000.108 (v2)... | ecosystem: Environmental > Terrestrial >... | reverse complement strand
CAGCGGATGCCGCTTCGGCTGGCCACGTCGTCGTACAGCGGCTCGGCCCGGCTCAGCGGCGCCTTCGCCGTCGAGATGAACGCGGTCGTCACGGCGTGCGGGATCTGCTGCACGTACCGGGTGGTCCGGGCCCCGGTCCGGCGCGGCGCGACCCGGGCCGCCGGGCGGTCGGCCCGGCCGGCCCTGGCGTGCGGCGGCGCCGCGGCCGGTGCAGACCGGGTCGGCGCGGCCTCGTAGGCGTCCAGCACGCCGGGAATCGTCGCCGTTCCGCCGCCGCGCCCCGCCGCACGGGCCTGGCCAGCGGTGCCCCCATGGCCAGCGGTCCCCGCATGGCCGGGGTTCCCGCCCTGGCCGGCCGGCCCTCCCACGTCGACGATGCCGCCTAGGCCGAACGTGCCGTTCTGGCTTACCGCGCCGGTCGGGCCTGCGGTCCCGCCCTGATAGCCGCTCCCACCCGCGGCCGCGGGTCCCTGCGGGACCGCCGCCTGCGTCGCCGGCGTCTGCTGCGCCGGTGCCTGCTGGGCCGGTGCCTGCGTCGAGTGGCTGAACTGGTACAGGTTGTACAGCCGCATGATCGCGATGAGGTTCGAGCCGTACTGCGGATCGGTCGCGTAGACGCCGGTCAGGTCGGTCGCGAAGGCGTCCGGGAGATGCTGGTCGGCCATCGCGTGCTGATAGCTCGGGCCGTTGGCCAGCAGCTGACCGTGATCGGCGATGCTCTCGGCCACGTTGTGGTACACGCGGAACGGCGCGGTGACCGTCACATACTGCCCGTTCTGGTACTCCTGCGTCGGCAGCATGTCCGTGCCGGCCGGCCCGGTGCCCTTGATGCCGAACAAGTTGTGGTCCCTGATCGCCAGCGCGCTCTGGCCCCAGCCCGATTCGTCGATCGCCTGGGCGATCGTCACCGCCGCCGGGATCCCGTACCGGCTCTGCATGGCTATCGCACCGGGCGCCACCTGGCTGATAAACGCCTGCTGAGCGGCGGTGCCCGGGACGTGCGTCGACTCGGCGGGCGGCGCGTTCCTGGTGTACGACGGTGCCGCCGGCGAACTGCCGGGCGTATCGGCCACGGGTCCCTGTACCCCCGGGATCGCGGCCGTGCCAGCCTGCGGAGCCTTGCCGCCCGGGCTCCCGCTGCGGGACGCTGGTGCGCCCCCGGGCGTGCCCCCGTTCCGCCCGGCGTTGCCGGTCCGCTTCCCGGCTTTCGCCTGAGATCCCTGCCGTGCCTTGGACGCCGGCCGCGCCTGGGAGCCTGACTGTGCCCGCGATCCGGCCTGGCTGGCGGCCGGAGCGGCCCCGTCCCCGGCCCCGCCGTTGCCCGACACGGTGCCGAAATCGGCCATCATGCCCGGCATCGCCACCATGCTCTGCGTTCCGAGGCCCCCCGCCCGGCCTGCCGTGCCCACCATCCTGGTCGCACCTTTCCTTGCGGTCCCGCCCTGGCCCTGACCCGCTCCCTGCCAGGCCGGCTGGCCGTTGACCGATGTCAGCGCCGTCCCCGGCACGGCCGCCTCACCCGCCCCCGCCTGCTGCGCCGTCGCCGAGACGGCCGCTGAGCCGCCCGCCGCCGAGCCTCCCGCCGCCGAGCCTCCCGCCGCCGAACCACCGGATGCACCGCCTCCCACCGCGCGGAGCAGCTGGCCGTTGTTGACGAAGCCGGTCACGCCCTGCGCGGCCAGCGAGCCGGTGAACGTGTGCGCGTTGACCGAGAGGTCAGGCGCGGAGTCCCCGCCGATCGTGCGGAGCGCCCCGGACGAGTAGCCGGTGACCACCTCGACATGGCCGTCGAACATCACCCAGTCGCCCGGCTGGGGCTGGTAGCCGTCGCCGAGCGGATGCCAGCGGTGATTGGCCTGCGCGTCCTGCATGATCGAGATGATCTGCGGCGAGTCGGGGTTGGCGTCCACGCGTACGTCGGCCCACTGGTGCAGCGGCCAGGGATAGGTTGTCCCGCCGGTGACCCAGCTCTGCTGGCCGGTGGCCTGGGCGCCGAGCGCGAGCGTGAGGCTGGCGAAGGCGGCGCAGGACTGGCCGTGGTCCGCGCCGTCGACGCTATCGACACCCCAGATGAGCGCCTGCATCTCGCCCGGGCTCTTCGACTGCGCCATCTGGAGGTAGTTCTTCGCCACCTTGACGATGGCCGACCGCAAGGCGTCGTCGCCGGTCTGCTGGGACGTGGCCGGTTTGGCCGGCTTGTCCAAGGCCATCAGCTTGACCGGCATCCGGGTCGGCGACGTCATATCGTCGACCGTTCCGTGGGCGAAGGCGAACCCGGTCATCGCGCCGCACGTGCTGAGGCTGACAAGCGCGGTGGCTTGCTGCCACGTCGGCTTCCTCAGCGGCGGCACTGGATCACCTGCTTTCTCGTCTTCGGTAGGGCCTGATGAATGCGCGAACGGTGCTCTGAATTCGGTTTCCTGCTCCCTACTTCACGTTCGGCAACGTCTTGAGGATCGCCTGGACCTGCGGGTTTCCTGGGTTGTTGGCGTTGGAGAACAGCACGCTGACGTCGTAGGCCGAGGCGGCCGTCGCACCGACCACCCACTGCCGGTACGTGTCGGCGACCAGGGCCGCCTGACCAGTCGGGCTCGTTATCGGCAGCGCGCAGAGGCTGGGGAAGCCCGCATGCGAGACGATGGCCGACGATCCGGTGTACTTGACGCAGTTGTCCGGGTTGCTCTCCAGGCCGGGCTGGACCACCGGCTTGCCGTCGGTCCCGGTGAGGGTGGCTCCGCCGATGATGTTGTTGATGGCCCTGGCGGCGACCTGCAGGCTGTCCACCGGATTCATCGGGTTGTACGGGTGATGCATGTTCAGTGACCAGGCCACCTGCCCGCCCTGGGCAGGGGTGATCGGTTCCAGGCCCTGCCTGCCCGTCTTGGGGTCGCTGTACTGGGGGTTGTCGCCACTGGTCATCAGCGCGAATACCCACAGGATCTGCCTGGTGTCCTTCCCGCAGGCGAAGTTGACCTGGGCCGGCTCGGAGGCGATGTTGGGGTTCTGGCACGCGGTCTCGATCTGGCTCTGGACGGTCGCGACGCTGGGTGGCCAGCCCGGGCCGGACCTGAAGATGAACACCGACGCGAAGACGACGACCGCGACGACGCCGACCACGGTCAGCAGGGCCTTGCGCGACTTCCGCATCCTGGCCCGGGCGGCGCTGCGCCGTCCGCGGTCGATGAGGGCCTGGGTGCGCTGCTGGGCGGACGGCCGGCCGTGCCCGGGGTCGGGCCAGCCCGGTCGGCCGCCGGTCCTGATGATGGTGGTCAGGTCGTCGTCGGGTTCCTCGTCCTCGATGACGTGGTGCAGCGCCTCGTCCGGCCTGCCCGGCCGGGGCGGCGTCCTCCCGGGCTGGGCCCGCAGCATCCCGGGCCGGCCTTCGCTGGCGCGGTGTCCCGTCCCGTCCCGGCCGTAGCCGCTGTCGGCGAGTTCCCTGGCGTGGGCTTCGCGCCAGTCGAACAGCTCGTTCTCGAGGTCTGTGGCTCTGAGTTCTAGCTCATGAAGCCACTCTTCGTCGTGGTCGTTAAAATTTTCGAACTCGTTCGTCATCGTTCTCACCTCCAGCGCGTGACGTGAACTAGGCACTCCGGACAGGTAGCCGGCCCGCGTCCTGCCTCCGCGGCGGTTACCTAGACGGCGGCATGCGCCCGGTCGAGGGCGGGGGCGGCGCCCCTGCCTCGCATTGCCGACCCATGTAGGCTATTAGAACACAAGATCGATCAAGGAGGGAAGGGTTTGCCTAATAGCTTAGCTGCGTTCGAAGCGTGCTCCAGCCGACCGGACCCGACCGCGCGATCGGGAGCCGGCTGAACGCGGCCAAGCGCGGCTTAGCGTGGTTCGGCGCGGACCGGGCGGCCGGGTCGGGCGTCGGCCACGATATCGCCGTCCCGTACCACGAACACCCCGTTGACCAGGACGTGCCTGATCCCGGCCGACGGGCGCGTGCTGTGCCGGTAGGTGGCGCGGTCGGCGATGGCGGCGGGGTCGAACACGACGATGTCGGCGTCGCCGCCTGCCTGCAGACGCCCCTTGCCGCGCAGGGCCGGCACCTGGTCCTGCAGCAGCCGGGCCGGCTCCAGGCTGCATTTGGCCAGCGCCCGGGCCAGGCTGAGCGGCCCGCTCCTGGTGAGCAGGCGTAGCGCCCGGCTGAACGTTCCCGCCGTGCGCGGATGGGTGATCGCGGTCGTGGGCAGCGGCCAGGCCAGCGGGTCCGCCGGGGGAGCCGTCCAGGTCAGCGGCATCGCGTCGCTGGCCACGACCGCACCGGGAAAGGTCAGCGACCGCATCAGCAGGGCCTGGTCGGCTGGGTCGTCCTCGCGGAGCAGGTCGATGATCACCAGCCCGCCCGGGTCGGCCTCGCGCAGCTCGCGCAGCCGGGACGCGCTGGCGACACGCTCACCGGTCGGCGCGTAGGTGAGCGAGGACGGCGACAGGCCCCGCTCACCAAGCCGTTCCGGCGCCAGGAACGCGGCGCCGATACCGGTCATCCCCGAGCCGTACGGGTACGCCTCGGTGGTGACCCGCGACCCGGCGGCCTGGGCGCGGGCCACCAGGCCGAGGACCCGGTCGACGTGCCGCTGCGAGGTGCTGTTGACGTGGCAGTAGTGCATGTGAGCGCCGGTCTCGGCGGCGGCCCGGACGATCTCCTCGGCGCCGTCGGCGAGGGTGGCCGGCACCATCTCGATGAGGTCCCGCGCGTGGGTGAACGTGGGCATGCCCGCCTCGGCCGCCAGCCCGGCGACGCGCTGGTACTCCTCCGGGCTGGCCGCGGGCGCGTAGCCGAGCAGCACGCCGATGCCGAGCGCCCCATCGGCCAGATCGGCCGCGAGCCGGGCCAGTAGCGCGCCGACCTGGCCAGGATCCGCCGGCCGCTGCCAGGCCGGATCGGAGATGCGGGCCATGAACGCACCCAGGCTGGCGTCGGGCGGCCGCCCGGCCACCGCCTCCATCCTCGCCACCGCCCAGGAGGCGGCGAAACCGTAGTTGATCGGCCGGCCCTGCTCCGCGGCACGCCGGTACGCCTGGTCCACCGGCGTGACGCCGGCTTCCAGCTCCAGCGCGGTGGTGACCCCGTCCATGGCCTGCAGCCGCAGGCCGCCCAGGTCGCTGACGTGGCTGTGCAGGTCGATGAACCCGGCCGTCACCACCTGGCCCGCCACGTCGTGGTCGCCCGCCGAAGCCGGGGCCATCAGCCCCGTTCCGACCGCCGCGATCCGGCCGTCCGCCACGGCCACGTCGCTCACCGCGTCCAGGCCCGATTCGGGATCGATCACTCGGCCGCCGCGCAGTACCACATCCCACCCGTCCGTTGAGGCCTCCACCGCACCAGTGTGCCCCGATCGGCCCGCCCCGGCGAACCCGGCGAGTGGTCCTGATCAGGGTTCGAGCACGACCGCCGCGCCGTGCGTGCCCTGGTGCAGCCGTGCCATGGCCGCGGCCGCCTCGGCCAGCGCGTAGCTGGCCCCGACCGTGATCGCGCCCGGCGCGAGCAGTGGGATCAGCCGCGCCAGCCGGGCCCCGTCCGGGACGACCACGATGTCGGACATCGCGATGCCGCGCTCGGCCGGCGGGAGGTCGGCCGTGATCGTGGCGAGCCTGCCGCCGTCGCGGACCGCTCGCACCGCGTCGGCCGAACCCGACCGGGCGGCGTTGACCGCCGCGTCGGCTCCGCCCAGCGCGCGCACCCGCTCGGGCCAGTCCGGTTCGTGGTAGTCGAGCACGAGGGCGGCGCCCAGGGCGCGCGGCCGCTCGTCCCGGCCCGCGGTCGCGATCACCCGCGCACCGCGGTGCGCGGCCAGCCGGACCAGCACCCCTCCGGTGACCCCGCCTGCGCCGTGTACCAGGACGGTCTCACCAGGCCGAACGGACACCGCGTCCAGCGCCTGCTCCGCGGTGAGCGCCGGGACCGGCAACGCCGCGGCCACGGTCATCGGCACCACGGCCGGGACCGGCGCGACGTGGTCCGCCCGTGCGATGAACCGCTCGGCCCAGCTGCCCGCGGGCAGGGAATGCGTGGTCACCGCGTCGCCGGGCCGGAGGTCTCGGACGCCCGCGCCGACCGCCCCGACCAGCCCGGCGGCCTCCACGCCGAGCGCCATCGGCGGACGGGCGCCGGTATCCCAGCCGCCGGTCCTGACGAACTCGTCCCAATTGCCTATCCCGCAGGCCCGCACCTCGAGCAGCACCTCGCCGACCTGTGGCGGCCGCGGCTCGGGTAGCTCGAGCGGCCGTATCGCCGCACCGATCCGGTCCACGCCTGCCGCTCGCATCCGGTCCGCCCTTCCCGTTTAGCCCGCGCCCGGAGGGTAGCAGGCTCTCGTCCAGGAGGGAGCGCCTGTGGCTCAGATCGATGTGCTGGCCGGCCGTCCTATCGGCACCGTCGACCGGCCGTCCCGATGCGGTGAGCGCACTCAACGCCAAGCGCGAGGTGCACGGCGGGCACGTCGATATCACCTTCTCCCCGCACTCGTTCACGGTCATGGAGATGCAGGGCTTAGCCCTGACCCTGAACCGTCCCGCTCGTCAGCTGACGTACGGTGGCGCGCCCGACGGGCGGTACTCCGAGAGCACGATCCGGCCGTCGAGCACGGACTGCCCCACCAGGTCAAGGGCGATATCGGGCAACTGGGCGAACGCCGGCTCCTGGCCAGTCTCGCCGACGATCAGCGGGAAGACGAGCAGTCGGAGGCGATCGACGAGTCCCGCGTGGAGCATCTGACGTACCAGCGACAGGCTGCCGATGATGCGCAGGTCGGTGTCCTCGGTCTTCAGCCGGCGGATGGTACCGACGGCGTCGGCGCTGACCGTCGCGTGCGGCCAGGAAACGGCCTGCAGGGTCCGGGAGAACACGGTGGTAGGCGTGGCCGCCAAGCTGAGCCATCCCTCGTCCCGAACGGCTTCAGGCAACGCCGCCAGCGTCTCGTAGGTTTTCCGGCCCATGAGGTGTCGCTGCGGCCGCCTCATCTGATCGCGGATCCAGCGGTCCAGGTCAGGGCCACCGAATCCGAAATAGCCGGGTGAACGGCCGCCCTTGGCGCAGCCATCGACGCTGATGAACAGATCGGCAATGAGTTCGGGCATGAAACCCAATCTTCTCGTTTCTCGTTCCCGGGGAACTGTCGAGGATATGACTCTCACGCGAACCGGAGCTCATCGATCACGCCGAGCAGCTAATGGCGCTGGGTCCGTCCTAAGTGAGCTTGACGAAGTTGAGGCCGTATCGGCAGCGGTGCATGGGAGCTGCGAGCCGACGGATCCCTCCCGCGCAGTCTCAAAATCCACATCAGTCGCTCTTGCATCGCCTGTACCAGATCGTAAGGCGTGGATGCCACCTCCACGTCGTATCAACAACATGGCTGGGACATCCACGCCTTATGAACCGGGCGGACTGGAGCGGCGGACGCGTATCACCAGTCACGGCAATGCTTCGGGCGCGCAGTAACACCAGCGGGTAAGGCCAGCTCCCCGCCGGGACACCACCCCGCCTGAGAGGCGCTCGAGCTGAGAGGCGCTCGAGCGGGCCATCATCGGCACGGCGCCATCCGGTGCTGTGCGCGTCCAGGTTTCTGCGGCGGCGTCACGGGCAGACGCACGCTAATAGCGCCGGTCTAGATCACATCCGCCTCACTGATCACGGAAAGCGACAGAAACGGAATCTACCAGGTAGTAGCCCCGCCGATACCGACTTGTTGTCCATTTCCCGCCGTCCGATACCGCGTTCCGACTGACCCCGATGAGTAGCCGAACTACGGTATTGCCGCATGGAGGACCCGCATGGAGGACCCTGAGGTGGTCGCCGCCATCGTGGCCGGTGACCCCGCCGGGCTCGCCGAAGCGTACGACCGGTATGCCATGCCGCTCTACTCGTACTGCCGTTCCATGCTGCGCGAGCCTGCCGATGCCGCCGATGCGGTGCAGGATACGTTCCTCGTCGCCACGGCCAAGCTTCGCGACCTGCGCGACCCGGCGAAACTGCGTTCCTGGCTCTACGCGGTCGCCCGCAACGAATGCCTCCGCCGCCTGCGCGCCGGGACCTCGCTGGCCGCCCTCGAGGAGGCCGCGGAGATTCCCGCCCCGGCCGCCGAGATCGGTGTCGCGGCCGAGCGGGCCGAAATCCAGCAGCTGGTCAGGGCGGCGATCAACGGGCTCAACCCGGGCGAGCGGGATGTCATCGAGCTGAGCCTGATCGCCGAGCTTGACGGCGACGAACTCGCCGACGCGCTCGGGGTGTCCCGCAACCACGCCCACGCGCTGCTGTCGCGCGCGCGTAGCCAGCTCGAACGATCTCTCGGCGCGCTGATCGTGGCCCGCACCGGGCGCGAGGCGTGCGCCGGCCTGAATGCGATGCTGGCCGGCTGGGACGGGCAGCTGACCGTGCTGATGCGCAAGCGGATCAGCCGGCACATAGAACAGTGCGAGATCTGCGGGGAGCGTAAGCGCCGGGAGCTCACGCCGGCGCTGTTCGCGGGCGCGCTGCCGGTGGCCGCGCTGTTGCCGGGGTTCCGTGAGCAGGTGCTGAGGGTACTCGCGGACCGGTCTCCCGCCGGGCTGGCGCATCGCCTGACCGTGGCGAATCGGGCGGGCCCGTTCGGTCCTCAGGGTTTCCCCAAGCCGATCCGCCCGGCCGGGGCCTCTCGGTGGCACCGGATCCTGCACGATCCCCGCGCCGTGGTGGCCGCCGCGGTCATAGTGGCCGGGATCATCGTGGCGGGCGTCGTGGCCGGCCCGCACCACGGGTCCCCGTTCGCCGGCCCGGCGGGCGGATCGACGCGCGGCACACCGGCCAGCGGCAGGAACCCCGGTCCGGCGCACGGCGGCCCTTCCGGTCGCAACGGCGGCAGCAGGGGTAACACCGGCCCGAGCGGCATCGCCGGGCCGGGGTCGGCGCCGTCGGCCGGGCCGGGCGGCGTCACCACCACCCCGGTGGCCTTGCGATCGCCGGGTACGTCGGCGCCGGCCAGCACGAGCCCGACGACGCCGGCGGCGAGTCCATCGTCCGGGCCGTCGTCGCCGGGCACGGGCACGCTGTCCGTCTCGACCGGCCGGGTCGACCTGGTGTCGGTGAAGGGGACCTCGATCGGGAAGTTCACGCTCACCGCCAGGGGTGGTCCGGTCAACGCCTACTCGATCACGGTCGGATCGGCGCTGGCCGGCCGCATCAGCGTCTCGCCCACCTCGGGCTCCCTGGCCGCGGGCGCGAGCGTGACGATCACCGTGACCTCGACCAGCCTGGTCGCGCTGGACGGCACGCTCACCGTGAACCCGGGCGGCCAGACGGTCACGGTCGTGCTCAGCGTCAGCCTGTAGCGCGCTACCCGCTCCGGGAATGAAGCGCAGGGCCGGCGGGTACCCGATCAGCCATGGACGTGGACGCGGTTGTCGTCGGCAGCGGGCCGAACGGACTGGCTGCCGCCGTCACGATGGCGGCGGCCGGGCTGCGGGTACTCCTCGTCGAGGGCGCGCCGACGATCGGCGGCGGCTGCCGGACCGAGGAACTGACCCTGCCCGGCTTCCGCCACGACGTCTGCTCCGCGGCGCACCCGCTGGCGCTGGCATCACCGTTCTTCCGGCGCTTCGACCTGGCCGCGCGCGGGGTCACGCTGGCGCGGCCGGAGGTGGAGTTCGCCCACCCGCTGGACGGGGGCCGGGCCGCGATCGTGACCCGCTCGGTGGCCGAGACGGCCGCCAGGCTCGGTGCCGACGGCCGCGCCTACCGCCGCCTGTTCGGCCCGCTGACCAGCCAGATCGACGACGTCCTCGAGGCGGTCCTGGCCCCGCTGCGCAAGCCGCCCGCGCACCCGCTGGCCGCCGCGAACTACGGCCGCCGCGCCATCCTGCCGGCCTCGGTGGTGGCCAGGCGGTGGCACACCGACGAGGCCCGGGCGATCATGGCCGGTGCCGCGGCGCACGCCATGATGCCGCTCACCGCGGTGCCGACGGCGGGCGTCGGGCTGATGCTGACCGGGCTGGCGCACGCGGTCGGCTGGCCGGCGGTGGTCGGCGGCAGCGGCCGGATCACCGACTCGATGGCCGCAGCCCTGGTCGCCAACGGCGGCCGCATCGAGACCGGCCGCTGGGTGCGCTCGCTGGCCGAACTCCCCTCGGCCCGCGCGATCCTCCTCGACGTCTCGCCGCGCACGCTGGTTCAACTGGCCGGCGACGAGCTGCCCGGCCGGTACCGCGCCGCGCTGCGCCGGTTCCGCTACGGCCCCGGCGTCTGCAAGGTGGACTTCGCCTTGTCCGGTCCGGTGCCGTGGGCCAGCGAGCCCTGCCGCCGGGCCGGCACCCTGCACCTGGGCGGTCCGTTCGAGCAGGTCGCCGCAGCCGCGGCCGAAGTCGCCGCGGGCAAGCACCCCGACCGGCCCTACGTCCTCGTGGCCCAGCCCGGCGTCGCCGATCCGTCCCGCGCCCCGGCCGGCCGGCAGACGCTGTGGACCTATTGCCACGTGCCGTCCGGATCGCGGGCCGACATGACCGAACGGATCGAGGCGCAGATCGAGCGGTTCGCGCCCGGTTTCCGTGACCTCGTGCTGGCCCGGTCCGTGCGCACCGCCGCCGACGAGGAGGCGCACAACCCGAACTACGTCGGCGGCGACATCGCCGTCGGCCTGCAGACGCTGCGGCAGACCATCCTGCGCCCGGTGCCCAGGTGGAACCCGTACCGGACGCCGATCCGCGGCGTCTACCTGTGCTCGTCGGCCACCCCGCCGGTCCCGGGGGTGCACGGCCGGTGCGGTGAGCTGGCCGCGCTGACCGCCCTGCGGGATGTCTTCGGCGTCCGTGACCAGCCCGACATCAGCCCGGCTCGCCTCCGTACGGACCCGGAACCGGCCGCTCCGCGTCAATAAGCAGCCGAACGGGCCGGGGCGCGTGCCCCGACGTGGACCAGGGAGCACCGCCGTCGTTGAGCTTTACTTGGCCGTGCCCTTGACCGAGCCGTGCAGCGTCTGCCCGGACGGGACGGCGGTCGTCTTGTAGTAGAGGATGCAGTCCAGCCCTCGGGTGCCGTCCGGCCAGGTGGACGCGTCCGGCACGACGTAGGTCCAGGTGTAGAGCGACTTGGAGTACGTGATGCCCACGTAGGACGCGAACGCGCTGTTGCACGCCGCGGTGCCGTCCTTCCTGATGGTGGCGTCGCCGGGGTACTTGCCCTTGCTGGCCCAGTAGTTGTTGTTGGCGTAGATGACCTCGGCGGTGTGGTCCTCGGTGCACGGCACCGCCTTGGCGAACTTCGGCCACGGGGCGCTGGTGTTCAGCTGCAGGTTCGCCCCGGTCAGGCAGTCGCCGACCTGGAGCTGGGCGAGGAGCAGCTGGCCCACGGTCGGGGTCGCCTGGGGGGCGGCGCCGTGCGTCCGGGTCGGGGGCGCGCTCGTGGAGGATCCGGCGGTCGGCGTGTTGGAGGAGCCGGATCCCAGCGTCAGGACCAGCACCACCACGATCACCAGGACAGCCGCGGCCGCCGCGGCCGGGACCAGCCACTTCGGCCGCTTGCGCGGCGGCCGCGCAGGCCCGCCGCCGGGTGAGTACCACTCGCCGGGAACGCTGGGAGCTCCTGGCTGCTGGCCGCCCCACCAGCCCCCGCCCTGAGGTCCGCCCGGTGCGACCGGGTCCTGGGACCGCTGGCCGGTCTGGTAGCCCTGCGGCTCGGGGTGCTGCTGCTGCCCCGGGTATCCCTGCTGCCCCGAGTATCCCTGCTGCCCCGAGTATCCCTGCGGGCCGGCGTAGCCCTGCTGGCTGGGATGGCCCTGCTGACCGGGGTACTGCTGCTGCCCCGGGTAACCCTGCTCGCCTTGATAGCCCTGCTGGCCTTGATAGCCCTGCTGGCCCTGGTAACCCTGCTGGCCCTGGTAACCCTGCTGGCCCTGGTAACCCTGCGGCCCCGGGTAGCCCTGCTGGGCGGGATAGCCTTGCTGACCCGCGTAGCTCTCCGGCCCGGAGAACCCCTGGGCCGGCGGTCCCGGTGCCGACGGATAACCCTGGGGGCCCGTCGGCGACGCGGTGGGCGGTGGCGGGGTCGGCGTGGACAGCGAGGTCCGGGTCCGCGGGTGGTCGATGACGTCCCCGCCGGGAGCGGGTTCGCCCTGCACCGATTCGGCCGCCATGGCCATCGGCGCCACCGGGTCGGCGACGGGGGCCACCGGGTCCATAGCCGGCGCCACCGGGTCCGCCATCGAGGGCTGGCCCGCCGCGGACCTCCCGGCCGCGGACCTCCCGGCCACGGACCTCCCGGCCACGGAACCACCCGCCACGGATCCCCCGGGCAGCGAACCGCCCGGAGGGTGCAGGCTCGCCTCGGACGGGGCGGTCCTGGCCGCGTTCTGGTCGAGGATCTGCGCGGGCAGCCAGTTGGTCAGGTCGGCGGCGGAGGGGTACGCGGCCGACAGGTCGGTGAGGAACTGGGTCGCCGTGGGCCGGCGCTTGGGGTCCCGGGACAGGCTCCGCTTGATCAGCGACCGGAGGTTGTCCGGAACGTTGTCGATGTTCGGCTTGCCGTGCACCACGCGGTAGAGCAGCGCGGCGGTGTCGCCGCTGCCGAACGGACCCTCGCCCCTCGCGGCGTAGATGAGCACGCCGGCCAGGCTGAAGATATCGCTGGCCGGACCGACGGTGAGGCCCTCGGCCTGCTCCGGCGACATGAACCCGGGCGAGCCGATCATGAAGCCGGTGCCGGTCAGCGACGTGGCCCCGGCGGCCGACGAGATGCCGAAGTCGATGATCCGCGGCCCGTCCTGGGCCAGCAGCACATTGGAGGGCTTGAGGTCGCGGTGGATGACGCCTGCCGCGTGGATCGCGCTCAGCCCCTCGGCCAGCCCGGCGGCCAGCGCGAGCACGGAGTTCTCCGGCAGCGGGCCCTGCCGCTCGACGGCGTCGGACAGCGACGTGCCGGGTACGTACGCGGTCACCAGCCAGGGCACCGGCCCGTCGACGTCGGCGTCGACCACCGCCGCGGTGAACAGCCCGCCCACCTTCAGGGCGGCCGAGACCTCACGCGCGAAGCGGGCGCGAAAGCCGGCGTCTTCGGCCAGGTTGGCGCGGATGACCTTCACCGCCACCATGCGGCCGCCGGGGGAGCGGGCGAGGTAGACCCGGCCCATGCCGCCGCTGCCGAGCCTCCCGAGCAGCACATATGGCCCAATGCGCTGGGGATCGCCGGGCTGTAGCGCCGCCAAACTGGTCACCCCCACCTAACGATCGTGCATCGCGCCAGCTTGCGCCGGTTCGCAGGAATTACACATACCACGGATCCACACTGCGGTCAGGCCCCCGGATGGCCGTGGCGACGCGTCCTGAAGCTAGCTAATCCAACAGTAGTGCGGAACGCGTGCAAAAGGGAGGTAAAGCGTCAACCGCCGACCCCGTGCCCGGGCGCCCCGTTGAGCCGCGGACGACGAGTTCTGGTGCAAAGAGCAGTTCCTCTTGATATACGGCCACGTTCTCGATCTGGTTCACCAGCAACACGAGCGCCCCTGGCCGTTCGGCCCTGGTGTCCGGCGGCCTCATCGGCCGGGGCTGTGCGGGCCGCGCAACGCCGGCCCGGGCCAGGCCCGGGCCGGCGCATTGACGCGAATACCTCAGCGCGGGGATGACCTAGTTGCTGCGCAGCCAGGTCGCGCTGAAGTTCTCCCCGCCGGCCAGAGAGGAGACGGTGTCCTTATCGCGTCCGGCGCTGTCGACCATGATGATCTGGGTCACGCCGCCCGCGTTGCCGAGGGCGGCGCCGTTGGCCAGGGAACCGGTGATGTTCACCGTGCCGAAGTTAGCCAGCGGCAGGATGCCGCCGCTGAAGGTGCAGCACGGCGCCTCCACGATAACCTCGGCCGAGGACCGGGGCGCCCCGGTCAGGGTGCCGACCGTGGTGTGACTCCAGCCCTGGGTGCTGTCCTGGATGAAGAGGCTGAAGTGGTTGCCGCCCGTGTAGGTCACCGAGGCGTTGAAGTGGTCACCGGGCCGCACCGTGTTGGAGTACGACACCGATGGGTTGGGGTACATCTCGTACCAGGCGTAGTAGATCGCCCTGCTCCCCGAGCAGTCGACCTCGCTGCCGGTCTGCTCGACCGAACTGCTCGAGCATGCCCAGGAGGATGCCCCATCGTCGTAGCATTCAGGCTCCTTGCTTGTCGGTTGCGGGCCCGACAAACGGGCAGGTCGTACCCATTACGAGAGCTTTGCAGTTTCTGTCGGGCTAGCTGGGGGTTGCGGCGAGTCGACTCTCGGTGAGAGTAACGCAGGAGATCGATATAGAAAAGATATGAAAGCAACATTTTGTTGCTTTGTCCGCGTTCAGGTCGGCCAGTCCGCACCGTAGTGCGCACAAAGCCACAGATCCGCGCAGGTGGGCGGCCACCGTCGGCCGTGGCCGCGCCGCCGGATCGCCAAACCGGCGAGCGCCCGCCGCATCCGCCGCAGCCGCCGCGGCCGCCCCGGAGCGCGGGATACGCCGCCGGCCGCCGCCGGCCGGTCCGACCGTATATCGAAATACCTGGATAGACGCCGCTGGCAGCGCTTGTTACATTTTGACCAAGTTACTAGTCAGTTGCCTTGTATGGCGCTAGTGTCCAGGCATCGAGCCCGGAGGAGGAGCGCCCCGTGTCCCGTCTGATCATCGCCATCGTCGTGGGCATCGTGATCGCCGTCGGGGCGGTGGCCGTGGTGGAGAACGTGCTGTCGTCTGCCTCCAACGGCACGCCCAGCAATGCCTCGCTCTACCAGTACGGAACCCGCTAACCCGCGGCGAGCGCGCACCGGCGGAGTCGCGCGAGCGCGTCCGGCGACGGCTCGGCGGAAAACGCCGGTGAGGTGCCGGCACTCGTTACAGATATGTGCTAGAACGGCCGGGTAATTCACACCAGAAAAGGCCATACTACTCTCAGGTAACTTCTGGTTTCGAGCGGGTGAGCTGTTACAGGAGGATCGATGCGTCGTGTCGGGCTGGTCCTTGCCGGACTTGGGACGTGTCTCATCGTGTTCGCGCTGCTCATGCCGACCTGGGTGAGCAGCCAGGTGGTCAAGTTCCCGCTGAACATATACGTGTCGGTCAACCTGACCGACAGCAATGCCTCCTACTTCAGCGCGGCCAAGCTGGCCGAACAGACCGGCGTGAGCGTGGAGGCCACGCAGACGATCAAGGGCAACGCCGCGGCCGGCTCGTCGTCGACGGCGGTGTGGAACCAGTTCACCTACGTCTACGACCAGACCAACAAGCAGCCGATCCAGAGCGCGACGCGCACCTTCGCCTTCGACCGGAAGACCGCGCAGCTGGTCAACTGCTGCGGGGCGAACGTCAACGGCGACTCGTCGGTCCAGCAGACCGGGTACGTCGGGATCGTGCTGCCCATCGGGACCGAGAAGAAGACGTATCCGGTTTTCATCCCCGACGTGAAAAAGGCCGTGCCCTTCAATTACGACGGCATCGACGCCGTCGGCGGCACCGAGGCGTACCGCTTCGTCGGGAACATCCCCCCGACCCAGAACGGCACCCAGACCCTGCCCGGGTCGCTCGTCAACCAGAGCGCGGCGTCGGTCACGCTGCCCCAGTACTTCCAGGCGCGCATCACCTACTGGATCGACCCGGTCACGGGCGCGCTGCTCAACGTCACCGAGAATCAGAAGCTGACCCTCAGGGACTCCAGCGGCGCCCAGGCCCTGCTGCTCTTCGACGCTCACCTGGTGGCCACCACGGACAGCGTGGACAGGCTCCTGGCCATCGACAACGACCAGCTGAGCAAGCAGTCCTTCGTCAACACGCTGCTGCCGCTGGTTTCCGGCATAGTGGGCGCCATCTTGCTGGTCGTGGGCATCCTGATGGCCCGCAGGCCGCGCGAGGGCGTCGAGGCCGGCCCGAGCGCCCGCTCGCCCGAGCTCGCCGCCGCAGCATCGGCGGATCAGGCCGACCGCTCCGCCACCCAGGCCTCACTGGTCCCCGGCCTGGACGATGAACCGCGTGCCGCGGTCGCCGAGATGTCCGCGGAAGAGGCCAAGACCGAAGCTGCCGCGCCACAAGCCGCCCACGCCGAGGCCGCCGACGCCGAGGCCGCCGACGCCGAGGCCGCCCACGCCGAGGCCGCCCAGACCGAGGCCGCCCAGACCGAGGCCGCCCAGACCGAGGCCGCCCAGACCGAGGCCGCTAAGGCCGGGACCGAAGCCGCCAAGCCCGAGGCCGAGGCTACCCAGGCCCTTCAGGCTGAGAGTTCGGCCGAGGCGGCCAAGGCAGAAGCGGCCCCGGAACCGGACGCCGGGCCTGCCCCCGCGGAGAGCCCCGCCGCCGAGGCCAGGGCCGACGAGGCACCCACCGCGGAGATGTCCGCCGCGACAGACGAAACCGCCGCGGACGGGGCGGGCGACAGCCCCGCGTCGAATAATCGCCGCGGTCGCGGCGGCGCTCACCGCCGCTAGCTCCCGCGCGCCCGGCCTTGCCCCTGGTGTTCCTGCGCTCCTGGCATGCTGCCGTGACCCACGGTACGTGCCCGTTGGCGCGGCGGATAGCCATACAGGCGCGAGAGTGGGACTTTGGCCACTCTGGCACCGCTCAAAACGGAACCAAACGACGTGGATGCCACATCCATGCTGCTGGAACGACGTGGATGTGGCATCCACGCCCTATCAACAGGAGGCGGGGGCGTCTCACCAGTGACGGCAGCCTTCCCGAAGCCCGGCAGCACCAAAAGGCCAGCATGGCCGCGCGCGCTTCTCGTCCACGATCAACTCAGGCTGGCGGCATCTTGTTCACACGACGTAGCTGTGGCATCCACGTCGTTAGAGCGCTTTCCCGGCTCAGCTGCTGGTCAGCTCGGGTGGGGAGCCGCCCGGGCCGATTTCGGCCTTGAGCGCGGCGAGTTCGTGGTCCACGTCCGCGGCCGTCCCGGCCTCGTCCAGCTCCTGCTGGATGTCGTCGGTGTCACCGCCGACGTCCTCGAGCACCCCGGATTGCAGCAGCTCATCCAGCGCGCCGGCCCGCGCCTGCATAGTGGCGATCTTGTCCTGGGCCCGCTGCAGCGCTGCCCCCGAATCATCCAGCGTGCCCGAGATCCCGGCCACGCTCTCGTTCACCGAACTCTCCGCGCTGGCCGCGGCGTACTGGGCCTTCAGTACTTCCTTCTGCGTCCGGAAGGTGTTCACCCGCTGCTGCAGCGCCTGCAGCGTCTGGCCCAGCTTCTCCTCCTGCTCGGCGAGCTGCTGGTGTTGCGGCTCCATCCCGTCGATCTGGGCCTGCGCGGCGGCCTTGCGGGTCAGCGCCTCCCTGGCCAGGTCCTCCTTGCCCAGCGACAGCGCCGTCCTGGCCTGCTCCTGCAGGTGGTCGACCGAGTGCTGCAACTGCTGTTCCTGCAGCTCGATCTGCTTACGGGACGCCGCGATGGTGACCAGGGCCTGCCGGACCCTGGTGATCTGGTCGAGCATCTGCTCGTAGGAAAGGTCGAGCATCTCGTCGGGCTTCTCGGCGGCGTCGAGCGCCTTGTTGGTCTTGGCCGCGAGTATGTCGTGGGCCCTCTGGAAGAGAGACATGCCGGTCTGCTCCTTGTTGGCGGGCGAAATCTATGCGGCCAATCTAGCGGCCCCCGACCCGCCGAGGTCATCAACTCATGTCCCGCCTAACGGACCGGGCGCGTCCCCCAGCGACCGTTACCCGCATCACCGTGGACAGCTACCCCCTGGGATCCGCGGGTTGCCGTCCACGATCACGCGAGCCCTCGGCCCCCGGTGTTAAAGTTGATTAGCGCAACTAACAACTAGGGGAGAGGGGAGCGCGAGGGAGCCGGTGCGGCGCCTAGGACTCAGGCCAGGGCAGATGGTCTCGTCGCTGCGTCAGCGCAACTACCGGCTGTTCTTCTTCGGCCAGCTCGTCTCGGTCGGCGGGACCTGGATGCAGAGCGTCGCGCAGTCCTTCGTCGTCATCGACCTGACCCACAGCGGAACCCAGCTCGGCCTCACCAGCGCGGCCAGGTTCCTGCCGATGTTCCTGTTCGGCCCGGTCGGCGGCGTGTTCGCGGACCGGCTGGACCGGCAGCGGGTGCTGTACCTCACCCAGTCGCTGTCCGGGTTGCTCGCGGCGGTCTTCGCCGTCACCGTCGCCACGCACAGCATCCGGCTCTGGATCGTCTACCTGCTGGCCATCGCGCTCGGCTTCGTCAACGTCTTCGACAACCCGGCCCGGCAGAGCTTCATCTCCGAGATGGTCTCGCCCGAGGACCTGCCGAACGCGGTCACCCTCAACTCGGTGGCCATGAACATGGCCCGCGTGTTCGGTGCCGCGCTCGGCGGGGTGATCGCCGCGGCCATCGGGCTCGCCCTGTGCTTCGCCTGCAACGCGCTCTCGTTCGGCGCGGTACTGGTCTCGCTGGCCGCCATGCGCACCTCCGAGCTGTTCCCGGCCAAACGGGTCGTCAGGGACAAACGCCAGGTCCGGCAGGGCCTGCGCTACGTGCGCAGCACGCCCGAACTCCTCATCCCGCTCGTCATGATCGCGGTAATCGGCACGCTGGCCTGGGAGTTCGGTGTATCGCTCCCGCTGATGGCGAGCCAGGTGTTCCACGGCGGGGCCGCCTCCTACGGCGTGATGGCCTCGGTCATGGGCGGCGGCGCGGTCCTCGGCGGGCTGATCTCGGCGGCCCGTTCGCGCCCGCGCGCCCGCGCCCTGTGCCTGGCCGCCATCGGCTGGGGCATCGCCATCCTGGCCGCCGCGGTGGCGCCCGGCATGGCCCTCGAACTCGCCGCCCTGGTCTTCGTCGGCTACGGCAGCATCACGTTCAACGCGCTGGCCAAGACCACCCTCCAGCTCACGGCCAGGCCGGAGATGCGCGGCCGGGTGATGGCGCTGTGGGCGCTGGCGTGGCTGGGCTCCACGCCGATCGGCGGCCCGATCGTGGGCTGGGCCGGCCAGGCGATCGGCGCCCGCTGGGCGCTCGTCATCGGCGGCGTGGCCACCCTGGCGTGCGGGGCCCTGGCCCTGCCCGCCCTCACCAGGATCGACCGCCGCGCCGTCGCGGACACGCCCCCGGCACCCGCCGCCCGCGCCCTCGCTAGCTGAGCCGCGCTAGCTGGGCCGCGCTAGCTGAGCTGCGTCGCGATCAGCTCGGGCAGCCCGGCCGGGTACAGCGGCGGGCTGACCGCGTCCGCGGGCCGCCACAGCACCCGCCGGTCCGGGTTGTCGAGGATGGGCTGCTCCTCGATCTCGTAGGCCGCCGCCGAGGCGAGCGCGGCGGCGAAGATGAACACCACCTCGTGCTCGGTCCCGCCCCGCCAGCCGAAGATGTTCTCGAGCACGCCGAGCAGCCGCACGTCGGTCAGTTCCTGGCCGATCTCCTCGCCGAACTCCCGGCGGACGGTGTCGAGCGCGTACTCGCCGAACTCCACGTGCCCGCCGAGCGGCCGCTGGAACAGCGGGTCGGACCCGGATGCCGACTCCGACACCAGCAGCGCCCCGTCCCGCGGCCGCCTGATGACCGCCATCGCCTTGATGATCTGCCTCTTGTCCGTATTCGGTGCCACCGGGCTGTCCTATCACAGCAGACGGACTTACCGTTTTGTTACAAACACCGTTGAACCCGAACGTAGGCGATCACGTGGTCAAGGTTGTGGGGAGCATATGGGGGGCGTCACTGCCCCGGCGGTCCTGGTATGGGATCGCCGGGGCGGCATTGTTGATCGCCTCGGGAGCCATTCACCTCGACTTGTACCTGACCGGGTACAACTCGATTCCGACCATCGGCCCGCTGTTCCTGCTGCAGATAATCGCGGCCTTCCTGCTGGCCATCGTGATTCCCCTCACCGGCCTCCGGCTGGCCTACGCGGCGGGCGCGGCGTTCGCGATCGGGACCCTCGGCGGGTACCTGCTGTCGCTGAAGGTCGGATTGTTCGGCTTCACCGAGGTGCGCACGACCGCGGGCATCGTCGCCGCGATCATCGACGTGGCCGCCTTCGCGGTGCTCGGCTGCGGCATGGTATCGGGGCTGGACATCGGCCGCCGGGTGATGGGGGCCGTGGGCGCCGTATCGGTGGTCGCGCTGGCGCTGACCGGCGTCTTCGTGGCCTCGCCGAGGACCCCGCCGGCGGTCGCGACCGGCGGCAGCGGCCAGACGCTGGACGCCAGGACCATCGGCGGCAAGGCCGTGCTCACCAACTCCAGCGGCCTCACCCTCTACACGTTCGCCCCGGACAGCCTGAACAAGTCCGTCTGCTACGGGGACTGTGCCACCTACTGGCCGCCGGTGCCGGGGAACATGTCGGCCGGGCCCGGGGTCACCGGGACGATCGGCACGATCACCCGGACCGACGGCACCAAGCAGGCCACCTACGACGGGCATCCGCTGTACACCTACATCGGCGACCACGCGCCTGGCCAGGATGGCGGGAACAACATCAACCTGAACGGCGGGTACTGGCACATCGTGCTGCTCGGCACCGGCTGACCCGGGTGGCTCCGCCTAGGATGGCGGCGTGTCCGAGCCGTTCCCCTCGCCTACCGTCCCGGCGGGTTCCCGTACCGACGTCTTCCTCCGCTACCTGGACTTCTTCCGGTCACGGGTGACGGCCAAGGTAGGCGCCATGCCCGACGCGGAGCTGCGCAGCAGCAGGCTGCCCTCGGGCTGGACGCCGCTGGAGCTGGTCAAGCACCTGCGCTACGTCGAGCTGCGCTGGCTGGAATGGGGTTTCGAGGGACGCGACGTCGGCGATCCGTGGGGTGACCGCAGGGACGACCGCTGGTCGGTCGGGCCGGACGAGACCGCCGCCACGCTGCTGGCCGACCTGCACGCGCAGGCCGCGCGGAGCCGGGCCATCGTCGAGGCCCACTCGCTGGACGAGGTGGGGCAGCCCGGCGACCGCTGGGATGGCGCGGACCCGGCCACCCTCGAGCGGGTCCTGTTCCACCTGCTGCAGGAGTACGCCAGGCACGTCGGTCACCTGGACATCGTCACCGAGCTCGCCACCGGCCGCACGGGGGAGTAGGGAACCGAACGGGCCGGGTACTCCGCCCCGCTCGCTCGCTAACCGTTGTCTCCGGCTAGCCATTTTTCTCTGGCACGCACTGGTTCAGGCACTCGCCCAGGCCCTCGATCCAGGTGCGCAGCAGGTTGCCCGGCTGCAGGTAGACCGGCGGCTTGCGGGCGTCGCCCACCCCGCCGCAGGTGCCGGTGGCGATCAGGTCGCCGGGCCGCAGGGTGATCGCCTGGCTGGCGTAGGAGACGATCTGGGCCGGTGAGAACAGCAGGTCCGAGGTCCGTGACTGCTGCATCACGGCACCGTCGACCTCGCACCGTATCTCCAGGTCGGCCGCGTCGCCCACCTCGTCCGGCGTGACCAGATAGGGCCCGGCCGGGGTGGAGTGCTGGAACATCTTGCCGGCCAGCCACTGCAGCGTGCGCCGCTGCCAGTCCCGCATCGACACGTCGTTGATCACCGTGTACCCGGCGATGGCCGCCGAAGCCTCCTCCGCCGTGGCCCGGTACACCGGCCTGCCGATGACGACGCCGAGCTCGACCTCCCAGTCGACCCGCTCGCTCACCGACGGTAGGACCAGGTCGTCGCGGGATCCCATCAGCGTCTCGGCGAACTTGGCGAACAGCGTCGGGTACTCGGGCAGCTCCCGCCCGGTCTCCAGGATGTGCGACCGGTAGTTCAGCCCGACGCAGATCACCTTGCCCGGCCGCGTCACCACCGGCGCGAAGTCCGCCTCGGCGGCGGGCACGGCCGCGGCGCCGTCCCGCTCTGCCACAGACTGGGGCACCTCACCCGCCGCGAGCAGCTCCCCGACGTCGCCCGCGGCCAGCGGTATCAGCACGTCCCCGTCCAGCCGTGCCGCACTCGTCCCCTGATCAGTCCGGATCGTGGCGAATCGCATAGCGCGACTCTAGCGTCCCCGGTCGCCCGGCCCCTCCACACCCCCTACGGCCACCCGGCCCTGCCCCCGGAACGCCGGCCCGCACCCCCGCCCCATCCAGCGCGCCTGGCCGGCCCGGGCCCTTTCATATATGATTTCGTGCGTCATGACACCCCTGGAACGCGTTCCCGGCAAGGTCGTCGCGGTACACCTCAGCTACCGCAGCCGTGCGGCCGAACGTGGCACGATGCCCGCCTGGCCGTCCTACTTCCTCAAGCCCTCCTCCACGCTCGCCGGGAGCGGCGACCCGGTCGCCCGCCCGCCCGGCTGCGAACTGCTCGCCTTCGAGGGCGAGGTGGCGCTGGTCATAGGCCGCCGGGCCCGCCGGGTCGGCCGCGCGGACGGCTGGGAGCACGTGGCCTGGATCACCGCCGCGAACGACTTCGGCGTGCACGACCTGCGGTACGCCGACCGCGGCGCCAACGTGCGGTCCAAGGGGGTCGATGGCTTCACCCCGCTCGGCCCGCGGCTGATCGACGCGCGCGGCATCGACCTGGCCACGGTCCGGCTCCGCACCTGGGTCAACGGGGAACTGGCCCAGGACGCCTGGCCGGCCGCGGACATGCTGTTCGGCTTCGGTGACATCGTCGCCGACCTGTCCCGGCTGACCACCCTGGAGCCCGGCGACGTCATCCTGACCGGCACGCCCGCCGGCTCGACCGTGGTGATCCCCGGCGACGTGGTGGAGGTCGAGGTAACCGCGGGGGAGAACCCTGATCAGTCCTCGGGTCCGCTGCGCAGCCCCATCGTCGAGGCGGACTACCGCCTCGACCCGCCCGGCGCCATGCCGCAGGCCGGCGACGCCCTGCGCGCGGTGGCCTACGGCAGGCGCGGCGTTCCGCGGGAACGGGCCGATGACGTCCTCGCCGGGCTGAGCGAGGTGTCCACCGCCACGCTGGCCTCGCTGCTGCGCAAGCGCGGCCTGAACGGCCTCACCCTGGACGGCCTGCGCTCCACCCGCCCCGACGTGCGGATGGCCGGGTACGCCAGGACGGTGCGCTACCTGCCGCTGCGCGAGGATCTGTCCGTCATGTCCGCCGGGATGAACGCCCAGAAGCGCGCGATCGAGGAGATCCGGCCCGGCGAGGTGCTGGTCATCGAGGCCCGCGGCGATCCCACCGCGGGCACCATCGGCGACATCCTCGGGCTGCGCGCCCAGGTCCGCGGCGCGGCCGGCATCGTCACCGACGGCGCGATCAGGGACAGCGCGGCGCTGGCCCGGCTGGAGATCCCCGCCTACCACGCCGCCGTGCACCCCGCCGTCCTCGGCCGGCGGCACGTCCCCTGGGAGTCCGACGTCGCGGTGGCCTGCGCCGGCGTGACGATCAGGCCCGGCGACATCCT
>Ga0306923_10001111_pt1 | contig 23229 bp, 16 predicted proteins | sample sta12Can44000108_FD_203841 | JGI IMG/M metagenome (GOLD analysis project Ga0306923, IMG submission 203841) | Lab enrichment of tropical soil microbial communities from Luquillo Experimental Forest, Puerto Rico - statanox.12C.anox.44.000.108 (v2)... | ecosystem: Environmental > Terrestrial >... | reverse complement strand
CATCCGGGTTGAACCATGGAATTCGTTGAAACAACAGAGGAAATCGGAGATCGAATCCGCCGCCAGCTAGCTCGGATCGAGAGCCATCCGCTGTTTGTTCGGTCTCTCCGCATGCGCCGGTTTCTCGAGTTCACCATCGAGCGGAGCCTGGCAGGCAAGGCCGACGAGTTGAAGGAATACGTGCTGGGCGTGGAGGTCTTCGACCGGCCCCCCAGCCATGATCCGCGGATCGACCCCATCGTGCGCGTCGAAGCGCGGCGTCTGCGTGCCAAGCTGCGCGGCTTTTACGAGTCCGCAGGGGCCGAGGAGGAGTTGATGATCGAGTATCCGCTCGGCTCGTACGTTCCCCGTTTCCAGCTACGGTCGACGCCTCCACGATAAAATCAAAGCTTTCCGGTGCGGATTGGCTGGCAACAGATTCGGGCCGCCCTCGCGCGGCGCATGCGTTACCGAATTACCCGCGGCGGCGCCTTGTTTACCGGCGCCATCCTGGTGGTGGGACTGGGTGCTGTTGCCTCGGCCAACAACCTGCTGTTTCTGATTGTGGCCATGATGCTCGCGACCTTGCTGGTTTCCGGTTTTGTCAGCCGGCTATGTTTGGCGGCCTTGGAGCTCGACTTTCAAGTGCCCGAGCACGTATCCGCTGGCCGTGACGTGCCCGGCCGACTCTTTGTCCGCAATCACAAGTGGTTGATGCCCTCGTTTTCGATCCGGGTCGAGGGCGTCCGGAGCGCGGAGAGCCCGGCGCTCGCATCCGGCGTTTATTTTCCACTGATCGCCGCGGGCACCGTCCTCGAGGCCCCGATCGAGATCCGGTTTCCGCGGCGCGGCACCTATCGGCAGAACAGCTTTGCTTTCTCCACATCGTTTCCGTTCGGCTTTCTGGAGAAGTCCGTCCGGGTGACCCTGGGCCGCGAAACCGTCGTCTACCCGTCGCTCGATCCGCAGCCCGGCTTCGACGATCTGTTCGTTGGCGTGGCCGGAGAGATCGAAACCCACTATCGGGGCCTCGGCAAGGACTTCTACCGCATTCGCCCGTACGAAGCCTTCGAGAGCGCCCGCCACGTCGACTGGAAGGCGTCGGCTCACGTGGGGAGCCTCCAGATTCGAGAGTTTGCACGCGAACAGGAACAGACGGTCGAGATGTTTCTCGACCGCGACATCACTCCGGAACTAGACCCGTGGTTCGAGCACGCCATCAACTGCTGCGCGTTTCTGGCCTGGCGACTTTCCCTCCGCGGCACGGCCATCCACTTCCGCGCTCAAGGCTTTGACTTCCGCCAGCCGCTCGATGGAGACATATATACTATTCTGAAGTACCTCGCTTTGGTTTACCCGCAGCGCGGGAATGTGCCGGAGTCACCGCTTGCTGAGAGCAGCTACAAGATCGTGTTCACGCCTCTACCCGCGCGTTTCCTCGATGCCGGCTGGGCCGGCGCGCGCATCCTCGGCCCGGATGTGCTCCCGACGCCTGCCGCGGACCGAAGACCCAGCCCAACCTAAGCCGAGGCCGGTTCTAAAAAGCAGCACTGAAGGAGCTAGCGATGCGTGCGTCAGTCGGTCAAAGCAGGTGGGTTGAGAGCCTAGTAGCCGGGGTTCTGACAATCGGGCTGTTTTCCTCGTGGGGATCGGCGCAGGTGGCCGCCTCGATTTCCGGTAGGGTAGAAGATGCCGCCGCCAACCCCGTGAGGGGCGCTACGGTTACGGTGACTAGTCTCGAGACCGGCGCCAAGCGCGTGGTCGCCACCGACGAGGCGGGCGTCTTCCGGGTCCTCTCGGTTCCCGTTGGCCTTCAGGAAGTGAAGGCGGAGAAGACCGGTTTTGAGGCCACGGTCCGCACCGGTATCAACCTCGCGGTCGGGCAAGAAGCGGTGGTGACACTGCGCCTGGAGCTGGGTGAGCTGGTACAGCGAGTGACGGTTTCAGCCGACGCTCCCGTGGTCAATACCACGACCAGTTCGATTTCCGGCGTCGTGGGCGAGCAGCAGGTCAAAGAGCTGCCGCTCAACGGCCGCAGCTTCGACAACCTGATCACGCTCAATCCGGGCGCCATCAATTACAGCGCCATGAAGAGCCCGCAGACCAGCACCAATAACGGCAGCACGTTTTCCGTCGCCGGACGCCGCACCTCGGAGAACCTGTTTCTGCTGAACGGCGTCGAATACACCGGTTCGAGCCAGCTCGCCGTCACTCCCGGCGGCGCCAGCCAGCAACTGCTCGGCATCGATGCCGTGCGCGAATTTAACGCCCTCAGCGACACATATTCGGCCGAATATGGCAAACGCGCCGGCGCACAGATCAGCATCGTGACCCAGTCCGGCAGCAATCAGCTGCACGGTTCGGTGTTTGAGTTCCTTCGCAACAGCGCTTTGGACGCGCGCAACTTCTTTGACACGGGGCCTGTGCCTCCCTTCCGCCGAAACCAGTTCGGAGGTTCCCTGGGAGGTCCCATCCAACCCAACAAGCTGTTCGTGTTCGGAAATTACGAGGGATTCCGGCAGCGGCTGGCGGTGAGCAACGTGGCTATCGTTCCCGACCAGAACGCGCGGCTCGGCATCTTGGCGAACAATCCGGTCCCCAATCTGAACCAGGCGATGCTCGGGTACATGCAGTTGTGGCCGCAGCCCAACGGACGGAATTTGGGCGGCGGCGTGGCCCTCGCCTACAACAATCCTCTGCAGTCCATACGCGAGGACTTCGGGACGCTGCGTACCGATTACACCCTTGGAACGCGCGATTCGCTTGCGGGTTCTTATACCGTTGATGATGGCGACAGCCTAACGCCCTCGGCCGACCCACTGTTTCGGTCGTTGCTTGGGCTGCGCAATCAGGTGGCCAGCCTCGAGGAGACGCACGTGTTCTCACCGCGGGCGCTGAACACCTTTACCGCCGGCTTCTCCCGCGCTGCGTTTAACTATGGTTCGGCTTCGCTCGTATCGTTTCCGCAGGGCACTGCTTTTGTGAGGGGACTCGGGCCGGGAAGTATCGTCATCGGAGGGAGCGTGTCCGGCACGGCCGGCGGGACGATCACCGCCGCCGGGCCGAACAACAATGCGAATGTGTGGAACCGCCGCAATCTGTTCACCATTAGCGACGGCGTCGAGATCATTCGCGGCATCCATCAAATCAGCGCTGGGATATGGTTCCAGCGGCTCCGCGACAATGAAGACACCGCGTCGCGTCGCAACGGCCAGGCCAGCTTCTCGAGCTTGCAGACGTTCCTGCAAGGATCCTTGACTTCGTTTCAGGTTGTTCTGAACCCCCATGAGCTCGGGTGGCGCAGTCTGGAAGGGGCCTGGTATCTCCAGGACTCGATCCGGTTGCGGCCGAATCTGACCCTCGAAGCCGGGCTCCGCCACGAATTCACCACTGGGTGGAACGAAGAATCCGGAAGGGCCGCGAACTATATCACCGATTCACAAGGCGTCCTGGCGACCAGTCCCCGGCTGGACTCCTCGGCGTTTACCGAAAACAACGCCACTCGGCTCTTCGGTCCCAGAGTCGGGGTGGCATGGGACGTGTTCGGCAATTCCAAGACCGCCCTCCGCGCGGGATTCGGTACGTACTTCTCCCTGATCGACGATCTCAGCTTCTTGCTCAATTCGCTTCCGCCCTACAATGGCTCGCTCTCCTTCACCGGTTCTCTGCCTTCCGTCGTGCCTCTCGTTCCCGGCTCTGCCGAGCCGCCCGCGTGCGGGCCGGGGCTTGCCCCGTCAGCTTGTACCACGTACGCCCCGCAGGGAGTCCAGCCCGACGCCAAGACGCCGACCGTGGAGGAGTGGAGATTGTCGGTGGAGCAACAACTGGACCGCAACACGGTTTTGCGTCTGAGTTATGTGGGTTCCCACGGCTACCACGGATTTCTCAGTATCGACCCTAACAGCGTTCCCTCCGCGGTCTGTGCCAACGCCGCCGGATGTGTGAGCGGCGGTACAGGCGCAGTCACCGCGAGCGTACCGGAAGGTGTGCGATACATTCCGAAGGTCTCGGCCAGACCCAATCCATACCTCTCCGCCGGTTTTTTCTGGTATACCGGGGGCAACACCAGTTACAACGCGCTCGAGGTGGATGTCACGCGCCGCCTGAACCAGGGATTGCAGTTTCGCGCCAACTATACCTGGTCGAAGAACCTCGATCTGAATTCGGCGCTGACCATCGCCCAAGCGAACAATCAGCCGCAGATGATCATGGATCGCAATGACCTCAGCCGCGATTGGGGCCCCTCCGCCTTGAACGCCACCAATCAAGCCAGCATTTCGGTCGAATACGCGCTGCCTTTCGGCCGAGACAGGCGCTGGCTGCGCAGTCCCTCCAGGCTTGGCGACAAGCTGGTGAGCGGCTGGCAAGTCAACGGCATCACCACCTTGTTAAGCGGATTCCCGTTCACGCCCCTGGTCGGCTCGAACCGTTCCGGAGACGGCGATATCCGAAACCCTGACCGGCCCTCATTGAATCCGTCCTTCAGCGGGCCGGTTGTCCTCGGGAACCCGAACCAGTGGTTCAACGCGAGCGCCTTCGTTTTGCCGGCGCCCGGCACGTTTGGCAATCTGGGCCGGGGGACGTTTACCGGCCCGGGGTTGGCCAACCTCGATTTGTCCCTCGCGAAGAGCCTGGCGATCGCCGAGCGCATGCGCCTGCAATTTCGCGCGGAGGCTTTCAACCTGCTGAACCACACCAACTTCGGCACACCGAACGCCACCGTCTTCTCGAGCAAGCCCGACCCTCAAACTGGCCGACCCGTGCCGATTGTCAGTCCCACGGCGGGTCTGATCACTGCCACCGCGACGTTTTCGCGCCAGATTCAGTTCGGACTGAAACTAACCTTCTGATGCCCGTCGATCATGCCGTGCCGCTCGACGCCCGCCAAGCTGGTGCGCGGGCGTTGAGATTCGATGGGTCGCCGTCATCTGTGATTCTCCTTTTCACCCATCGAGAGCACGGTAACACCGGCCTGGTGCCATCCGTCTACTATTGAATGGCTAGCCCCTCGGTCGCCCTGCGCGCTGGCGCCTCGGTTTCCCGCATGCCGCTGCTGTTGCTGATTCTGTTCGGCGCAAGCGGTTGTTCGGCCCTTATCTACGAGATCGTATGGTTCCAGTTGCTGCAACTGGCGATTGGTTCGACCTCGGTGTCGGTCGGGTTCCTGCTGGCCGCCTACATGGGCGGACTCTTCCTAGGCAGCCTCGCGCTGCCGCGGCTGGCCGCGCTGCGGCGTCATCCCCTGCTGGTCTATGCCGCGCTCGAAGCCGGCACCGCGATTTTCGGTGTTCTGGCGCTGGTTGAAATTCCGGCCATCAGCCGCGTGTACGTTGCCGGCGCCGAGCACGGCCTGCCCGGCATGCTGTTGCGCGGCGTCATGGCGGCAGTCTGCCTGCTGCCGCCGACAGTCTTGATGGGGGCATCGCTGCCGGCCATCGTGCGCTGGACCGAATCGAATCCGCGCGGCGTGGCTTGGTGGGGACTGCTCTACGGCGGCAACACGCTGGGAGCCGTGGCCGGGTGCCTGCTCGCAGGATTCTGGCTGCTACGAAGTTACGATACGTATACGGCGACCTACGTGGCTGCTGCGATCAATGTCCTTGTGGCGCTGGCCAGCTTCGCCTGGGCGGCGCGTGACACCCAGTGGGCCGATGTCGGGTTCTATGCGAGGACCTGGGGTCTTTGGCCGGTATATGTGACCATCGCCTTGTCCGGCGCCTGCGCCTTGGGCGCGGAGGTGATCTGGACGCGTCTGGTCGGCATGATGCTCGGCTCGACGGTGTATGTGTTCTCGATCATTCTGGCGGTGTTTCTGATCGGGCTCGGGGCGGGCAGCGGCGCTGCCTCGTGGCTCGTGCGCGTCCGGCCCGGCCCGCGATCTGCCCGCTTGGCGCTCGGCTGGGGCCAGATTCTGCTTTCGGCCGCGATCGCCTGGACCGCCTACATGATCGCGCACTGGATGCCGTTGCTGCCCAATGGCACCTTGCTCAACGGAGCGCCGTGGCAGACCTTCCGCGTGGATTTGTTCCGTTGTCTGGTTGCCATTCTGCCGCCAACACTGCTATGGGGAGCGAGCTTTCCTCTGGCCTGCGCCGCGGCGGTGGCGGCGCCGGGGGAGGACTCAGGGCGCGTGGTCGGGGGGATCTATGCGGCCAACACGCTCGGCGCGATCGCGGGATCTCTCGTCGTCAGCCTGGTGCTGGTCCCGTGGATCGGCACACAACAAGCGCAGCGTGTTCTGTTGCTGGTCTCCGCGCTCAGCGCGTGGTTCGTGCTGACATCCCGTTCACGGGCGCTGCGGCTGGCGGCATCGGTCGGGGCTGCGTGCCTGCTGGCCTGGACCGTCGATCCGATTCCCGCGAAAGTCATCGCCTACGGGAGGCGGGCGGCGGTCGCCGACGGCAAGGTTCTCTACGCGAAGGAAGGACGCAACTCTTCGGTGGCGATTACGATGTGGAGCGACGGCGCGACTGAGGTCGACGTCAATGGCCACGTCGAGGCGACCACCGAACCCTACGACATGAAACTGCAGCGGATGGTCGGCCACCTGCCGGCCTTGCTGCACCCGAATCCGCGGTCGGTGCTGGGCATCGGATTCGGCGCCGGCGTCTCGGCCGGCGCCTTCACCAGATACCCTGGCATTCAGCACATCACGGTGTGTGAGATCGAGCCGATCATCCCGCCCACCTCCACCCGCTATTTCGCGGACCAGGATTACGACGTGCTGCATAATCCACGCACGCGCCTGGTCTACGATGACGCCCGGCACTTCATCCTGACGACTTCGGAAAAATTCGATATCATCGCCTCCGACCCGCTAGACGTGTTCGTCAAAGGCACAGCCGCCATCTATTCGAAGGAGTATTTCGAGGCCGTCAAGCAGCACCTGAAGCCCGGTGGTCTGTTCAGCTTGTACGTGCCGCTCTACGAAACCGATGAGCGGACGATCAAAAGCGAACTGGCCACGTTTTTCTCGGCATTCCCCCAGGGCACTGTCTGGGCGAATCTGCGCGATGGCGAGGGGTACGACATGGTGTTCCTCGGACAGCACGAGCCTCTCAAAATCAATCTGGATGAAGTCGACGAGCGGCTGAAGCGCCCCGATTACGGGCCCGTGGCGGAGTCGCTGCGCGAAGTCGGCGCCGGATCCGCCGTGGAACTGCTCTCGGCTTACGCCGGACGGGCTTCGGACCTCGCGCCTTGGATCCGCGGCGCGGACATCAATCGCGATCGCAACCTGCGCCTGCAATATCTAGGCGGTTGGGGCATCAATTCGGCGATGGCAGGCTATCTATATCGCGAGATGCTGCGTTACCGCAGGCTGCCGGTCGGTATTTTCACCGGCTCGCCCGAGCGCGTCCGATCCTTGCTGGGCACGATGGATGCCGGCGGGTAGGAGGGCGCCTTATCGGGAGTTCCGATAGGCGAGGTCCAGCAGTTCGACCACGTGGTAGACACGCTGACTGGTACCGTACATCCGCACGCCGGCTTCGAGTTGCAGCATACAGCCAGGATTGGCCGTCGCAATCAATGAGGCGCCGGTCGCGTTCACATCCTCCATCTTACGGCGCAGAATCTGCATCGACAGGGCATTGTGAACGATATTGTAGATGCCGGCACTGCCGCAGCAGACATCGGCATACGGCATCTCGCGGAATTGCAGCTCGGGGATTTTGGCCAGTAACTGCCGCGGGGCGTTGCGGATTTTCTGGCCGTGGACCAGGTGGCAGGAGTCCTGGTACGTCACGGTGGCGTGGATCGGGCCCAGGTTAGGATTCAGCTCGATCGAAGCCAGAAACTCGGTCACGTCGAGCATTCGCGCCTTAAACTGGCGCGCTTTCTCGCGATAGACGCCATCTTCGTGGAGCAACTCGTCGTACTCCTTAAGCGTGGAGCCGCAGCCGGCGGCGTTCGTGATGATGGCGTCAAAGTTCCCGCCCACGACGGCATCAATGTTGCGCCGGGCGAGCTCGCGGGCCTCGTCGCGAAGGCCCGCGTGGACGTGCAAAGCGCCGCAGCAGCCCTGGTCTTCGGGCACCACCACTTCGCAGCCGTTCTTCTGGAGCACGCGCACGGTGGCCTCGTTGAGGCGGGCAAAGCAGATGTTGGCGATGCAGCCGGCCAGAAAGGCTACGCGGTGACGCCGCTGCCGGCCTAGGGCAGGGAACGTGCGGCCGATCTGGCTGAAGAAAAACGGCGGCTCCGCCGCGGGTGCAAGACGCTCGACATTTCCCAGGCTGCCCAGCAGTTTTAGGATTCCGACAGCATGCATCAGCGCCTGCAACCCGCAAGCCTCGTACAGGTAGAACATGGTTCCCGCGAAGGTCAGCGCGGCGCGCGACGGCAGCAACCGGCGAAAAGCGAAGCCACGCACCAGGCGGCTCACAAGCCCGTGGCGGGTCCGCGATTCGATCTCCGCGCGGGCGGCCTCGACTAGGCGTCCGTACTCGACGCCCGAGGGGCAGGCCGTCTCGCAGCCGCGGCAGGCCAGACATAGGCTGATATGTTTCTGATAAGAGGGCGTAATGGGGCTGCCATTCGACACTTGGACCATCTGGTAGATTCGGCCGCGCGGGGAATCCATCTCCAGCCCCAGCTCGCGATAGGTAGGACAGGCGTTGAGGCAGAGACCGCAGTGGACACAGCGGTCGAGGTCGACCTGCTGAGGCCCGTACGGAGTCAAATTAGATAAGGCGATAGAGACGGCCACGGTTCAATAGATTCGACGGGTCAAACAGCTTCTTGATCTGCTTCATTATCTCCAAATCGCGGCCAGGCGCAGGCCACAGCTCCAGGGACGTTTTTCGTGACTGAGGAGCGAACTCGATGACCGCCCTCCACCCCTTGGCGACGGCCCCCGCGATCCACGCGTCGGCCGCATCGCAGCCTTCGAAATAGCCGTAGCAAACACCCGAACCGGCGCGCGCGAGCGCGGGCCCAGGGAAGGAGGCGAGTACTTCGCCAACCCCCTTCAACTTGCAAGACGCGCGCACCACCGCACCATCGGCGTACTGTTCCAGGTGCCGCGGCGTGAGGTTCTGGATGTAACGCCATAGGGTTTCCTGGCGGTCACTGTCGAGCGCCACACCGGTGGACACGTTGGCGAGTTCGCGCTCGTAGCGGTCCACCGCCGCGGAGTTGCCGCCGGCTCGGATGGCGAGCGTCCAGCTCCGGCTTCCCACGGCTTTGGCCGCCGCCGGATTCAGCAGGTCGATGGCGGACGGTTGGAGCGGGCCATAGAGGATGCGATCGCGGGCGGCGATCGCGGCGGCCAGAGAATCGAAGGCCAGCAGGAAGCTGCGTTCCTCGTCCGGAGCGGGGATCAGCTTGAAATTCACCACCGCCACGGCCGCCAGGGTACCGAACGAGCCGATCAGCAGCTTGGCGATATCCAGACCGGCGACGTTTTTCACGACCATGCCCCCCGACTGCACCACCTTCCCTTCCAGCGTGGCAAACTTCATGCCGATCACTAAGTCGCGCGCCGAGCCGTAGAGCCGGCGCCGCGGACCACTTGAGTTGGAGGCAATGACGCCCCCCACGGTGGCATTTTCTGCAAACGGGGGGTCGAGCGGGATCATCTGCCGGTTCGATGCCAGCAGATGTGTCAGCTGGCTCCAGCGGAGGCCGGCTTCGACGCTGATCGTGAGGTCGCGCGGTTCATATTCCAAAACGTGGTTCAGAGCGGCCGTCGAGATGGAAATCTCGCCTGCCTCGACGGGGCCCCCCATGCGCTGTTTGGTCGAATTTCCCGAAAGCGTGATGCTGTGGCCGCGTCCGGCGGCCTCTTGGAGCACCCCTGCCAGTTCCAGCGGGGTTTTTGGAAGGAGCACTTCTTATAATGATAGGCCATGGCGACCCTCTACGCCGGCACTTCCGGCTTCGCTTATGCGGCATGGAAACCCGGGTTTTACCCCCCCAAGACGCCTTCCCATCAGTTCCTCAAACATTACGCCGAGCGCCTCAACTGCGTTGAGATCAATTACACCTTTCGGCGGCTGCCCTCGGCTTCGACGCTTGAGGGATGGGTCGAGCAGACACCGCCCGGATTCGTCTTCGCGGTCAAGGCCAACCAGCGGATTACGCATATTCTGCGCCTTAAGAACGCCCACGAGGCGACGGAGGTTTTTCTCAAGGCAATCGACCCGCTGCGCACTTCGCGCCGGCTGGGACCGGTGCTGTTCCAGTTGCCGCCGCAGCTGAAGTGCGACACCACCCTGCTGCGAACTTACCTGGAGCTGCTGCCCAAAGGGATGCGCTACGCATTCGAATTCCGCCACGCCTCCTGGCTGGCGGAAGAAGTCTATGCCGAATTGCGACAGCGCAACATCGCGCTGTGCGTGGCGGAGTCGGAGAAGCTGGAGGTGCCGGAGGTAATCACGGCCGGCTTCGTCTACTACCGCTTGCGCAAGCCGGATTACACCGAACAAGACGTGGATGCCTTCGCCGCGCGGGCCAGGGAACTGCTAGCGGCCGGCCGCGACTTGTACTTGATGTTCAAACACGAACAGACTCCCCAAGGAGCGTTGAACGCCGAGCAGTTGCTGAAGAAGGCGTCATGAGCAAGCTGGCCGGCGGCGCCCACCTTGGAGGTATGGCGGACAGCCTTCGGCCACTTACGAGACCCGGCTCTTGGGCTCGCGCTTCTTCGGTTCGGCTTCGGCCGGCGATTCCTCTTGCGCTTGGGCGGCGGTCGCTACCGCGGCCGGCTTGCGTTTTTCGGCCAGGCTCTTCTTCAGCGCTTCCATGATGTCGATTACCGGAGCCACGTGCGTTTCGGGCGTCGCCACGATGTTCTCGCCTTCGATTTTGGCCTCGATCATCTTCTGGAGATTCTCGCGGTAGGCGTCGTGGTACTTCTGCGGCTCAAATTCGGCCTCGAGCGACGAAATAAGCATCTTGGCTAGGTCGAGTTCCTTGTCCTTCACCAGGCTCGTATCGGTCCGGAACTCATCCACCTCGCGGATCTCGTCCTGATAGTACATGGTGTGGGACAGGATTCCCTTGAGGCCAGGCCGCAGAATGATGATATGCTCCCGATTGTGCATCGCCACCTTCGCCACCGCGTAGTAAGCCGACTGCCGGAGTGCCGCATAGAGCAGTGCGTAGGGCTTCTCGCCGCCCTCATCCGGCGCTACGTAGTAGGAACTCTCCAGGTAGATGGCGTCCACCTGATCCGCCTTGACGAATTCGAGTATCTCCATCACCTTGGCGGTTTTGGGCGCCACCTTCTTGATGTCCTCGTCTTCAATCACCACGTAGCGATCTTTCTCGTACTCGTATCCTTTGACCAGTTCGCTGCGCGCGACAGGTTTGTCTTCGCTCTGGCAGTAGGTGACCTGGCGGATGCGCGAATGGTCATCCTTGTGCAGCAGGTTGAAGCTGACGGTTTCACTGCGCGCGGCGCTAAACAGCCGGATCGGAAACGAAACCAGACCGAAGGTCAGATGACCTCTCCAGACGCTCGATGCCATAGGAATCACTCCTCACCCGAAGGTGCGGTTTCAAGGTAGCATGTAAATAGAATGAAATCAAGCGCTTATGGCCCTTGAGGAATACGCAGCCAAACGCCGGTTCCAGAAAACCCCGGAACCCGTACCCGGGCCAGTCGACAGCGCGCGCGCGACGAACTATTTTTGTGTGCAGCGTCACGACGCCACCCGCCTGCATTACGACTTCCGCCTGGAGATCGACGGTGTCCTGAAATCGTGGGCCGTGCCGAAGGGCCCGACGCTCGACCCGACGGTGAAACATTTTGCGGCGCACGTCGAAGATCACCCCGTCGAGTACGGCGATTTCGAAGGTACCATCCCGGCGGGAAATTACGGCGCGGGCAGCGTGATGCTCTGGGACCGCGGTAGTTTCGAACTGCTCGACGAGGCGAGCGGCGCTCGACAGCTCGCGCGCGGCGATTTGAAGTTTCGTCTCGACGGAGAAAAGCTGAAGGGCGACTTCGCGATCGTGCACATGAAGGGGCGCGGCAAAGGCAACGAATGGCTGCTCATCAAAAAGCGCGATCAATTCGCCGTGCCGGGCTGGGAGGTCGAAGCCCACGCGTACAGCGTGCTGTCGGGGCGCACGCAGGAAGAAATCGCCCGCAACCTGCCGGCGCGCGAGACCAAACGCCCAACCTCCGGCGCCTCCGATCGGGTCTGGGCGACGAGTCGCCCGGCTAAGCGCGCCACGAAACTGGCAAAGGCCGCCACCACGGCATCCGCGGCTCCACCCAACCAAAGGGCACCGCTTGACCCTTCCCAAATGAAAGGGGCGCTTCGTGCGGAGATTCCGGCCGCCATTGAGCCCATGATGGCCACTCTGGTGGAGCGGCCGCCCGCGGGGCCGGATTGGCTGTTTGAGGTGAAGTGGGATGGCGTCCGGGCCCTGGCCTTCGTGGATCACGAGGAGGTACGGCTGCAGTCCCGCAGCGGTCTGAATTGCGAGCGGCAGTATCCGGAGCTGGCGGTGATCCACCACCAGATTGCGGCCCGGCAAGCGGTGCTCGACGGGGAAATCGCTGTGATCGATCCCCAGGGGGTCTCGCGGTTCCACCTGATCCAGCCGCGCATCGCGAACACCGACCCCAATGCCATTGCCCACCTCGTGCGATCCACCCCGGTTGTGTACTTCGTGTTCGACCTCGTCTACCTGGACGGGTATGATCTGCGCAACGTCGCGCTCCGCGAGCGTCGCAAGGCGCTCGAGGCCTTGATCGTGCCGAACGGCGTGCTGAAGGTTTCAGCCGCCTTTCCGGCAGCCGGCCAGGAGATGCTGGAAGCGGCTCGCGAGCACGGTCTGGAGGGGATCATCGCCAAGCACGCAGCCAGCCGATACGAATCGAAGCGCAGCCGCGATTGGCTGAAGATTAAAATCGTCACCGAACAGGAATTTGTCATCGGCGGGTTCACTGAGCCGCAGGGCGACCGCGACCATCTGGGCGCGCTCGTGGTGGGCATCTATGAAGACAAAAAGCTGCGGTGGGTCGGAAACGTCGGGACTGGGTTCGACCGAAAAACTCTGGCTGAACTTCACCGCCGGCTCTCACCGATCGTGACCGAAGCGTGCCCCTTTGCCGAGCGTCCCAAGCCGGACCGGGGCATCACGTGGGTGCGGCCGGAGCTCGCCTGCCAGGTGAAGTACGCCAACTGGACGCCCGACAAACACCTGCGCGCGCCCGTATATCTGGGACTGAGGAGCGACGTCGACGCGCGGCAGGTATCGCGCGACGACCCCGAGGTCTTCCTCCCGAGTGGGAAGGAGGCTACCTGCTCGATCGACGGCCACATGCTCAAGTTCACCAACCTGAACAAAGTCTTCTACCCGGCCGAAGGCTACACCAAGCGCGACGTTTTGAATTACTATGCCGCCATCGCCGATCTGATTCTGCCTCACCTGAAGGACCGGCCACTCTCGTTGCGGCGGTATCCCAACGGGATCCAGGGCGAGTCTTTCTTCCAGAAGAATGTTCCGGAGGCATTCGCGTCGTGGTTGCGCACCGAGCTGATCGCCTCCGACCACACCGAGAAGCCGATCAACTACGTATTTGCCGGCGATACCTCGAGTCTGCTGTACCTGGTCAACCTGGGGTGTATCGACCACAACCCGTGGATTAGCCGTTCGCCCGGTCTCGACCACCCGGACTTCGTGCTGATCGATCTGGATCCCCAGGAGTGCCCGTTTGAGATGATCGTCGACGCCGCACGGCTGGTCAACGAGGTGCTGGACGAGATCGGACTCGCCGGGTATCCCAAGACCACCGGCGGCGACGGCATGCATGTCTATGTGCCGGTCGAGCCGGTTTACAGCTACGAGGACACGCGAACATTCGCGGAGCTGATTGCGCGGCTGGCGTTTGACCGGAATCCCGACCTGTTCACGACCCCGCGCTCGGTTGCGAAGCGCCGGAAACGCCGGGTGTACTTTGATTATTTGCAGAACGCGAAATCGAAGACCATTTCGGCGCCCTACGTCCTGCGCGCCTATCCCGGCGCACCGGTCGCAACTCCGCTCGAGTGGGCCGAAGTGAAGCGCGGATTAGATCCCAGCCAGTTTCACCTCGCGAACGTCCGCCCGCGGTTCCACGAGAAGGGAGACCTGTTTCGCGGGGTTCTCGATCATCCCCAGCGGCTGGAGCACGCGCTCGGAAAGCTGGAGAAGCTGTTCCAAAAAAAGCAGCTCAGGGAGCTACCATGAGGTCGTGGAGCCTTTACCCGCGCAAGCGTCGGTTCGCTTCTACGGCGAACTGAACGATCATCTGGCGCCGGACCAGCAGTACCTAACCCTGGAAAAATCCTTCATCGTCGCGGGGGCGGTGAAGGACCTGATTGAAAGTTTCGGCGTGCCACATACCGAAGTCGAATTGATCCTGATCAACGGCGAGAGCGCCGATTTCTCCTCGCTCGTCCAAAACGGCGACCGTGTCGCGGTTTACCCGGTGTTTGAAAGCCTCGATGTGAGCCCGGAACTGCGCGTTCGCCCTGGCCCGCTGCGGGAGCCGAAATTCGTGCTCGACGTTAATTTGGGACGGCTCGCCGGTTACCTGCGCATGCTCGGGTTCGACTCCCAATACCGGAACCGGGCGAGCGATCCGGAGTTGGTCGAGACGTCTGTTACCGAACACCGCATCCTGCTCACGCGTGATCGAGGTTTGCTGATGCACTCCGCGGTGACGCGGGGCTACTGGGTTCGGGCGACCGACAGCCGCGTCCAGGTTGCCGAGATTCTCGCGCGGTTCGACCTGGCCGGCGCGCTCGACCCGTTCACCCGGTGCATGGCCTGCAATACGCTGCTCGGGCCCACTGATCCGACCGAGGTGCGGCGCCGGATTCCCCCGCGCGCCGCGCAACGATACGACGAGTTTCTCGAATGCCCGGGCTGCCGCCGCGTGTACTGGCAAGGCTCACACTGGCGCCGCATGCGGCGGTGGATCGAGGAGTTGACCCACAGTCCGGCGGGGTGAACTTGGGCGAAGCGCAAACATGGGGGCCCTTGCTACAATTCGCCTATGAAAGGCAAACCCAAAGTCATCGCCGCTTTGAATGAAGCGCTCAAAGAAGAGTTGTCGGCGATCAGCCAGTACTTTCTGCACGCCGAGATGTGCGAGAACTGGCACTACGGCAAGCTCGGCGACTTCATCCGCAAGCAGTCGATCGACGAAATGAAGCATGCCGAAATGATTATCGAACGCATCCTCTTCCTGGACGGCATGCCTAAGATGAACGAGCCGATCGACCTCACCATCGGCGACACGGTCAAAGAGCAGCTGGAAGGCGACCTTCGGCTCGAGACCGAAGCCGTGGCGATGTACAACCGCTCGGTCTCCATCGCTCAGGAGGCCGGCGATAATGCCTCCCGCGAGCTCTTCGAGCGCCTCCTGAAGGATGAAGAAGAGCACGTCGACTGGCTCGAAGCGCAGCTCCATCAGATTCAGGAAATCGGCTACGAGCGCTACCTCAGCCAGCAGATCCAGGACGAAGACTAGACGCTCCCGGCGAGGGTGAAGCGGCGGGCACGCGGCGCGAAACTGGACGGCCCCCAGTCAAGACCGCGGTCGGGCCCCGTGCTTGACTTTGAAACCGATTTGAAATGCAGTCGTGACAAACCAATTGCAATAGAGGCAAAAACAATCTGTGCGCAGGCCGTTGGCCTCCTCATCCGGCCGTGATTGAGTGACAGCGACTCACACTCTTTGCCCGGGCTCGCCGGCGGCATGACCCCTCGAGGGAGGAACGGCGTCGGCCCCGGGGAGTACCGTCCCGAGGCAAAAAGCGCCTGCCGGCTTGCCATTCCATGGGGGTGGATACACCCGGCTGAAGGTGAGTAGGTTTGTGTGCCAAAGGACACAGTTGGCAGGAGTTATTTCCTGCCTTATCTGCACCTTATTACACAACCCGATTCAGTACCAAAGGCGCTAAAATAACGTAACTGATTGCATTGTCTCCGACGTGAACCGCCGAGGAGAATTCCGGCAAGTGAGTTGCCTGATGACTGGGAGCGGTGGTGAGCACGTGCATTGCGAACACTGCCAATTCGGAATATGACCGACAGCCTGTTGAGCGACTTGCTGTACGCCCTGATGTACGCTGCGATTCTGGGGGTTCCCGTCGCCATGTACCTGCGCAGCCTGAAGCACAGGGAAGCGAAGGCGCGAGCGGCAGCGGAGAAGGGAAAGTTGCATTCCAGCGGGCCCCAAGCCCAGCACCCGCATATTGACCTGGAGTGGTGCATTGGCTGCCAGCTTTGTACCACAGTCTGCCCGGAAGGCGACGTCCTGGCCATGCTGGCCGGCAAGGCCGTCATCGTCAACGGTTACAAGTGTATCGGCCACAGTCTCTGCGCCGAGGTCTGCCCGGTAGGCGCGATCACCATGGTGAGGGCCACCCCGAGCATGGGTGCGGACATGCCCGCCATGAGCGACGAGTTTGAGACTAGCATCGAGAACATGTTCATCATTGGCGAGCTGGGCGGCTTGGCCTTGATCAAAAACGCCGTGAACCAGGGTCGCGAATGTGTGGACACGATCCAGGGCCGGTTGCAAGGCGGAGTTTCTTCAAGGACGCAGGGCGTCTACGATGTGGTGATTGTGGGGGCCGGTCCGGCCGGCATCTCCGCCTCGCTGCGCGCCATCCAAAACAAGATGAATTACCTGACGCTCGAACAGGACGAGCTCGGGGGCACGGTGGCCAAATATCCCCGGCAAAAGCTGGTGATGACGAGCCCGGTCGAGTTTCCGATGTACGGAAAGTTCAAGAAGACCGAACTTTCCAAGGAGAACCTGCTGGCCTTCTGGAAGCAGGTGATGGACCGCGCGGATTTCAAGGTCCACACCGGAGAGAAGGTCGAGGACATTCGCAAAGGGGAGGATGGTCTGTTCACCATCACCACACTCAAGGGCCAGTACCGGGGACGCGCCATCATCCTCGCACTCGGCCGCACCGGCACACCGCGCAAGCTCGGGGTTAAGGGAGAGCAACTGTCGAAGGTCATGTACCGCCTGATCGAGGCGGACCACTACGTCAACAAGAAAATCCTCGTGGTCGGCGGCGGCGACAGCGCCATCGAAGCCGCCATGGGACTTGGGCACCAGCACGGCAACACCGTCACGCTCTCCTATCGGAAAGAAACGTTCAGCCGCATTAAGGAACGCAACGCCACGCGCATCGAAGAGTGCATGCGGACGGGCAAGGTCAAGGTGGTCTTTAATTCGTCGCCTGTGGAGATCAAGCCAGATTCGGTGGTTCTCGAGGTGAACGGCCAGCAGCAGGAGATTCCCAACGATTACGTCTGGGTATTTGCTGGCGGCATCCCGCCGAATGACTTCCTGAAGAAGATTGGCATTGGATTTGGGAAGCGCGACATGACCGTCGAAGCCAGCAACGAGGCGAAGCAGGCCGCCCAGGCGGCGCGTCAGCTCGTCCAAGCCTAGCGCCGGCCACAATACCCTAAATCCGGTGGAACGCTTTCAGAATCTCGCGCGTGGAGTAGTGCATTGCGATGGGGCGCCCGTGCGGGCAGCTCATGGGGCAATCGGTGGCGGCCAAACTGCGCAGGAGCCACTCCATTTTCGCGCTGTCGAGCCTGGTGTTGATCTTGATCGCCGCGCGGCAGGCGATGGAGGCGCAGATATGGCGGCGCAGGTCGCCGAGCGAGACGCCGCGTAATTCCGCCTCGCCGATCTCCAGGATTTCAAACAGGATTTTTTCGAGCTCCGTGGGCGCCACCGCCGCCGGTGCCGCCTTGACCGCAATGGTCCGAAGGCCGAACGGTTCGGTCTCGAAGCCCGAGCCGTGCAGCTCGTCGGCAATGCGCGCGTAATCGATCTGCTGCTCGGGCGTCAGTTGCAGGATCAGCGGCATCAACAGCCGCTGCATTTCGATTCCTCCGGCGGCGCGCTGTTTCATCACCTGCTCGAACAGGATGCGCTCGTGCGCCACGTGCTGGTCGATGATCCAGAGCCCGTCGCGGCCGGCGGCGATAATGAAGCTCTCGTGAATCTGGCCCAGGGGGCGCAGTTCGGAAAGCACCGACAGCGACATCTCCGGAGCGGGAATGGCTTCCGGCGGAAACTCGCCATGCAGGTCGAGCCGGCGCGACAATTTTCCCGAAGGAGGCGGTCCCGGCGCGACTTCGAGCGGGGGCGCGCTGAAATCCAGGCGAGCGACGGGTACCGGCACGGGGCGGAGCGTGAACGGCGGTGAACCGACTTCGCCGATGGCGGGCGGCTCCGGGCTCGCCGCCCGAGGCGGTTCGCTCCCGGCCATCGGGCTGAATCCGGAATACGGCCGTGCGGTGGCGAGGGGCGGGGTGGAAATGCGCGCCGCCGAAGAAAACGACGGTGCCGGCCGGCTTTCCATCAGCCGCTCGCGTAGCGTATCGCGCACGAAATCGTGTACGAACGAGCTGTGACGGAAGCGAACCTCCGTTTTCGACGGGTGGACGTTCACGTCCACTTCCTCCGGGCCGCATTCGAGGAACAGTAGCGCGAATGGATACGCGGCCGCCGGCATCAGGTTATGATAGGCCGACGAAAGCGCGTGCATCAGCAGACGGTCGCGAATCAGACGGCCGTTGACGAAGATGTAGATGGAATTGCGATTGGCCTTTTGGACTTGCGGCCGTGAGAAAAATCCCGTCAGCCGGAATATTCGGCGCCCCGGCTCCTCCCCCTCGTCCGGGTACTGAGCGATCGCAGGGGACCGAGGAGGGCTCGCGAGTTCCCTTTCTCGCACGCCGATCTCCACCAGGTCGTCTAACACCTGGCTGCCGAACACCTGGTAGACCCGCTCCCCGAGCGTGCCGACCGGGGTCACGTGCAACAGTTCGCTTGCCCCGCTCGTGAGGCGAAAGGTCTTACCGGGATGAGCCAGGCTGTAGTGTGTTACCAACGACGCAATGTGCGCCAGTTCGGTCTGGTCGGTGCGAAGGAATTTCTTGCGGGCCGGGACATTGTAAAACAGGTCGCGTACCGCGACCGTGGTGCCCGAGCCCAATGCCGCCTCTTCGCAGCGCAGTATTTTGCCTCCGGCGATTTCGATGCGCGTGCCGGTGCTCTCCTCGGCGGAACGCGTTTCGAGCAGCAGCCGGGAAACGGACGCGATCGATGGCAGCGCTTCGCCGCGAAAACCCAGGGTTGCGATCGAGAGCAGGTCTTTCACATCCCGGAGCTTGCTGGTGGCGTGCCGTTCGAAAGCGAGCAGCGCATCGTCGCGCAGCATCCCGCAGCCGTCGTCTATAGTTCGAATCAGGCGCTTGCCGCCCGATTCTACTTCGATCCCGAGAGCGGTGGCGCCGGCATCGAGCGAGTTCTCGAGCAGCTCTTTAGCGACCGAGGCGGGCCGCTCCACGACTTCGCCGGCGGCGATCTTGTTGGCCACCGGATCGGGAAGAATTCGGATGCGTCCCATGAGTCCACGGCCAGTATAACGCCACGCCGCGATTTCAACCGCCGCCCCGAAATTTTCAACCGTGCTACTCTGGAATTTCCACGTGTGCCAGCGTGTGTCAGCGAAGCTCTGGTTCTGCGTACGTACCCGCTCAAAGAAGCCGACCTCGTCGTCAGCTTTCTCGCTCGGGACCAGGGGAAGTTGCGGGGCGTGGCTAAACGGGCGCGGCGGCCGAAGAGCGCGTTCGGCTCGGGCTTGGAGCGGCTGTCGCACGTGCGGATGGCGTACTTCCAGCGCGAGACCCGCGAGCTGGTCAACCTGGACTCCTGCGAGTTGATCCGCTCCCAATTTGATCTCGTATCGGATTATCGGGCTACCGTGGCGCTGGACTACTTCGCGGAGGTGAGCGAGCAGATGCTCCCGGCCGCGGAGCCAAACGAGAAGTTTTTCCGGCTGTTGGTCGCCGTGCTCGATTCCCTTCGCGCGGCGGATACGACGATGGATCGACCCCGGGTGTCGCGTGCCGTCACCTATTTTTCGCTCTGGGCGGTGCGGCTCTCCGGATGGCTGCCGGAATTGCATGCCTGTTTGGGATGTGGCAGCGCGCTCGACGAGCCGGAATCTCGCGACGGGGGTCCCGAGCGCGCGTTTTTCGGCCGCGGCCGGGCCGGTTTACTGTGCGGCGACTGCCGCCGCCTGCCCGGAGTGGGAAGTACCTGGGAGTTGAGCGCGGAATCGAGAACGATCGCCGGGGAGATGTTACGCCTACCGGTTTTACAGGTTGCGTCGGGCGGCTGGACCACAACCACGGCCGCGGACCTGCGCCGCTTTCTGGTGCAGCAGATCGAAGAGCACGTGGAGCGGCGTTTGATCACGGCGCCCATGATGGAAGAAGCGGTTCGGGGATAGGTTCACGGATGGAATCGTTTCAAGAGATTATTTTCAAGCTGAAGCACTACTGGGCCCAACGCGGCTGCATCATTCAGGAGCCGTACGATGTCGAGGTCGGCGCCGGCACCATGTGTCCCGAGACCTTCCTGCGCGTGCTCGGGCCGAAGCCGTATCGCGTCGCTTACGTGCAGCCCAGCCGCCGTCCGGCCGACGGCCGCTACGGCGACAATCCCAACCGGCTGTATAAGCACTGGCAGCTTCAGGTGATCTTGAAGCCGGCGCCCGGCGACACGATCGAGCAGTACCTCGGCAGCCTCGAAGCCATCGGTATCAACCTGCGTCAGCACGATCTCAAGTTCGAAGAGGACAACTGGGAGTCGCCGACCTTGGGCGCGTGGGGTATCGGCTGGCAGGTGATGCTCGACGGCCTCGAAATCACCCAGTTCACCTATTTCCAGCAGTGCGGCGGCATGGACCTCGAGCTGGTGCCGGCGGAGCTCACCTACGGCTTGGAGCGGCTGGCGGCGTTTCTTCAAGTGCGCGACAGCGTGTACGAGGTCGAGTGGGCCAAGGGCTTTTCCTATGGCGACGTCCGCTACCTGGATGAGTTGCAGTACTCGGTTTACAACTTCGAGATGGCCGATATTCCGACGCTTTGGAAGCTGTTCGAACTCTACGAGACCGAAGCCACGCGCCTTTTGAGCCTCTACGATCCGAAGTCCACCGGCAAAAAGCGCTTCCCGCTCGTTGCTGCCTACGACCAGGTGCTGAAATGCTCGAACCTGTTTAACACGCTCGATTCGCGCGGCGCCATCAGTGTCACCGAGCGGGTCGGGGTGATCCAGCGCGTGCGCCGGCTGGCCGTCGGCGTGGCGCAGGCCTGGGTGGATCAGCAACAAGAGGCCTCGGTCGAGGTGGCGGTGTGAGCGTTCCGTTTCTCCTCGAAATCGGCACCGAAGAAATTCCCGATTGGATGATTCCACCAGCGCTCGAAAGCCTCCAGGTGCTGTTCGAGAAAGCCGCGATTCCGCACGACGCCGTACGGCTGGATGCCACGCCGCGCCGCCTGGTGCTGCGCGCCGAAGGATTGTCGGAACGTCAGAAGGATAGCGAAGAGCGGGTGCTCGGCCCGGCCAAATCGGCGCCCGCCCAAGCCGTGGCGGGCTTCGCGCGCAAGCACGCCGTGCGCCCCGAAGATCTGACCTTGGAGTCTACTCCCAGGGGGGAGTATTACGTGTTCATCCGGAAGGTGAAGGGTCGCCACACCAAGGACATCCTGGCGGACTCGCTTCCCGCGATGATCCTCGGGATCCATTTCCCCAAAACCATGTACTGGACCGGGAAGGGCGGCGCCCAATTCATCCGGCCTCTGCGTTGGATCGTGGCCTTGCTGGGCAACGACATCATTCCCTTTGAGCTGGCCGGTGTGCGTGCCGGCGCTCTCAGCTCGGGGCACCGCCGCCTCGGATCGGGGGAAATTGCCGTCACCATCGCCGATTACGACGAGCGCCTGCGCGATCACTACGTGATTGTGTCGGCCGAGGAGAGGCGCAACAAGATCCGTCGCGAACTGGAAGGCGTGCGCGTGAAGCCGGACCCGGTCCTGCTGGAGACCCTGGTCTACCTCACTGAATACCCCACGCCCATTACGGGCGGCTTCGACCCGCAGTTTCTCGATCTTCCCGAAGAGGTGCTGGTCACAGTGATGCGCCACCACCAAAAATACTTCTCCGTGGAAGACGCCTCGGGCAGACTCGCGCCCGAGTTTGTCGCGGTGATGAATATCCCTTCCGATGCGGAGGGCTTCGTCCGCCGCGGCAACGAGCGCGTGCTGCGCGCGCGTTTCAACGACGCGCGCTTCTTTTGGGAGACCGACCAGAAGAAGAAATTGGCGGATCGCAAGTCGGATCTTGCCCATGTGACGTTTCAGGCCAAGCTCGGTACCTATCTGGAAAAGACCGAGCGCATGATGGCGCTGGTCGGGGAGCTGGGCGGCGATCGGCAGGCCGTCCGTGCCGCGGAATTGTCGAAATGCGATCTCACCACCGAGCTGGTGAAGGAGTTCACCGAATTGCAGGGCGTCGTGGGCGGCTTGTATGCCCGCGTTCAGGGCGAGAGCGAACCCGTGTGGCAGGCCATCTACGATCATTACAAGCCCGAAAGCATGGAGGATGTGATCCCGCGCAGCCGCGCCGGGCAGTTCGTGGCGCTCGCCGACAAGCTGGATACGCTCGCGGGCTGCTTCCGAGTGGGTCTGGTTCCTACCGGCTCACGGGATCCGTTCGCGCTCCGCCGTGCCGCCCAAGGAGTCGTCAAGATCATCGTCGAAGGAAAACTCGATCTGTCGCTATCGAAGTACCTCACCGATCAAACCCTGGCCGAATTTCTGGCCGAGCGCATTCGCTATTACTTCAGGGACCTTCGCGGCTTCAAGTACGATGAACTGAACGCCTGCATGGCCGCTGGCTCAAGCAATCTGGCCGATCTGGAAGCCCGCCTCGTTCGCGTCCGAAACCTGCGATCCTCGCCGGACTTCGAGCCGCTGGCCGCCAGCTTCAAGCGCATCAGGAATATCCTCGAACAGGCCAAATTTACTGGCGTAGGAAGGATCGACACGGGATTGTTGGAAGCGGGTCCGGAGCAAGACCTGTACGAAGAATATCAGAGTACGACCGGCCAGCCCATCGAGAGCGTCATCTCGCGGCTGCGGCCGAAGGTCGACCGGTTCTTCGACAAGGTCCTGGTCAACGCGCCGGATGCGCGCATCCGCCAAAACCGCCTGACGCTGCTTAGCGCGCTGCTTCGGGAGTTTTCCACCATCGCAGATTTTTCCGAGATTGTCACTACTGCCTAGGAGAGAAGAATGCAGAAGCACGTTTACTCGTTCGGAAACGGAACCGCCGAGGGCGACGGAAGAATGAAGGACACGCTCGGAGGTAAAGGCGCCGGGCTGGCTGAAATGTCGCGGGCTGGACTGCCG
>Ga0306923_10001110_pt1 | contig 23230 bp, 47 predicted proteins | sample sta12Can44000108_FD_203841 | JGI IMG/M metagenome (GOLD analysis project Ga0306923, IMG submission 203841) | Lab enrichment of tropical soil microbial communities from Luquillo Experimental Forest, Puerto Rico - statanox.12C.anox.44.000.108 (v2)... | ecosystem: Environmental > Terrestrial >... | reverse complement strand
ATCAGGTCATCCGCGTAATACGGGGTCATGCGGGCTGCTCTCCCTCGATGAGGGGCCACCACCCGCCCGGCGGCACCGGGGCCTGCCACCCCGCCCCCCACCGCCGCGGACTCCAGGGCCCGTTATTGCAGCTGTTCCCGTTAGCGAAACTATTCCCTCGCATCATCCCTCCACCCCTCATATCAGGCTCACTACCCCCTCGATGTTCAGCCGGGTTGACCCGCCCGCTGATGGCAGCGCGTTGATGATCCCGGTTGTCTCGTACTCTGACCCGGCGTTGCCTCCCCCGTCCCCGTTCCGGTACGGATGCCGGGTCGCGGGCTGGTAGGCGGCAGCCAGCGGGTTAGAGCTGTTCAGCGCTGTCGTCACGGCGAACGACGCGTGGTTAGCTGTTCCCGCGAACTCGATGTCCCCAGTTGGCAGCAGCCGGTACTGCGGCGCCGCATAGCCCGCCACCGTTGACCAGCCCGCATCCATCGTGATCAGATGCCACGTTTCCGGGACCCCCGTCCCCGGCGCCGCCGCGAGAATCGGCGCCACCACCGGATCCGCGAACGTCACCGCCTCCCCCGTGTTCCCCTGACCGATCGTCATCGACAATGGCGGCAGCCCCACCACGCTCTGTGACACCGCATTAATCGAGCTGATCGCCCCGAACGACCCCCCCGGGTTCGGGGCCGTCTGCCACGAGATCGTGCTCTGGAAAATGTTGATCGCAGTGACCTTATGCGGCGCGATGACGCTGACCGAGTACTCGGTTTTCCCCGGCAGGTAGGTGTTCCCGAACGGGTCAGTGCCGCCCACCGCAACATCGGTGCTGACCAGGTTCCCGAACGCCGGGGCACCCGAGTAGATGAAAACCCCCCCGTTCGGTCCCGCGACAACCACTTTCGCCGCGGTGATGACCAGCGTCCGCCAGCCCACGACTCAGCCCCGGTAAGTGTTCTGCGGAAGATCCGCGTCATACTGAAGCCACAGCGTCACCACCGGGGCGGTCCCCGACGCGGCATAGTTCCAGTAAAAGAAAATCTCATCCCCGGCGTTGACTTTCATGGTCTGCGATGGATCCCACTCGTTGGTGCCGTCGAGGTCCGCGGTGACGGTGGAGAACAGCTGGTTCCTCAGCTTGATCATCGCGGAGCCGAGGACCTGAGCTGCGCTGACCGTCATGTGATACACCTCGTAGGTGTTCATGTCGGGGAGCACCGCGACGGTGAACGCGTTCGTCCAGTTGCCGGTGTTCTGCCCGGTGGTGTCCGCCGTCGCGGTGACGGGGACCTGGGGCAGCGGCCGGTAGTTCGTCACCCTCGCGCCCTCCCTCTTCCGCTTGCCCGCCAGCACGGGCAGCACGAGGCCGCCCGTGAGGATGTTACGCCGAGTTGGCAGCATCGCGGTCCTGCCGGATCAGCTGCGCGATGTAGTTGGACAGCGACCGGCCCTGCGACGCCGCCCGGGCCAGGGCCCACGCGTGCAGCTCCCTCGGCATACTGATACCACATGTCATACCCTCATACTACCTGATATCACTCGTCTTGTTTAGGCCAGGAGAAACGCCGCTTCCTCTTCCCCACCCAGCCGCGCTCACCGGGTTTCGGGGGGACCGCGCTCGAAGAGGGAACCGGGCCGACCGGCCCGAACCCCGGCGGCCGTTCCGGCCACTTCCCGGTACGCGCCATCTCCCACAGCGCTCCCTCCGTGGATCCCCCGTTGGGGAGGGGGTTCACCGGAACCACAAGCGGCGCGGCAGGCTGGTTGACGGTCCGCACCGGGTGCAGCAGCAGCGCGGTACTCGCCCGGGCGGGGCGTTTCCGGGGCCAGGTGAGGGTGGGACGGGGCTGCAATGTCCCGGCCGGGCCCGCGGCGCCCGCCTGATTCACCGTGGTGACGGGGGTGAACTCGATCACGGCGCGGGCTGGCTTGCGGCGCGGCTGCGGGAACGTCGGCTCAGGCTGCGGTTTGCCGGGGATCCCGATCGTGCCCGCCTGCCCGCGGATCACCGCCCGGACGAGCCTGCGGCGCGGCTGCGGGAACGTGGGCGGCGGCTGCTGCTGCCCCGGGACGAGGTTGGTGGTGGTGACCGGGGTGAACTCCACCACCGCGCGGGCTGGGCGCAGCCGGGGGGGTGTCAGCGTAGGCGGCGGCTGGATGGTCCCGGCCGGGGCTACCGCAGGTACCTGGTTGGTTGTGGTGACCGGGGTGAACTCCACCACCGCGCGGGCTGGGCGCAGCCGGGGGATGGGGACGGTGGGCCATTCCTGCGGTGATCCCCCGGGGCTGATGCCCCCGGTGATTTTCGCCCACACCGCGCGGGCTGGCTTGCGGCGGGGGAACTGGGCTGCGGGGTAGGGCTGGCTGGTGCCCCGGATGCCGGTGCTGCCGCTGATACCCGCCCACACCGCGCGAGCCGGGCGGCGGCGCGGCTGCGGGAACGTGGGCGCGGGCTGAATGGTCCCCGCGGCCCCCGGCGCGGCGGCGGCGGGCGGGCCCGGCGGCAGCAGAACCTGCCGGTGATGGAACCGCCGCAGCCACGTCTGCCCCGGCTGCGCCTGCGGGGATCCGCCGGCCGCTGCGGCTGTCACCTCGATCGCGATGGCCGCGGAGTTGGTGCTGCTGGCCAGCGTCCACGCGCAGGTGACCGACCCGCCGCCCGCGCTCGTTGACCCGGCGCAGTTCCCGGTCGAGTTCCCCGCACTGCCGACCAGGTTGTTGACGAACCGGGACGTGGCCGGCGCACTGGTGGCGTTGATGCTGTCACCAGCCGCCGCGAACCCGAACACCAGGCTGCTCGCCGCGGTGCCGGTGACCGTCACCGATGCGCTGGTGCTCAGCGTGCCGCTGGCGGTGGCGGCGGCCGCGAATCCCCCGGCGCCGGTGTAAGAGACCGACCCGCCTTCAAGGTCAGCCCCGGCGCTGGAGTAGGTGACCAGGACGGTGCGGGCGCCGGACGCGAGCCCCAGCGCGGTCCACGCCTTCGCGAACCCGGCGGTCTGCGCGTCCGATTCGACGTTCCCGGTCGCGGCGGTGATCAGCACGCTGTCGACCTTGCAGGTGGCGGTGACCCCGGCGTCAGTGCTGTTGTCGTAGGAGCATCCGACGGTCAGTGCCGCATTCCCGGCGACGTTGGTGTGCGTCCATGACAGCGACGAGATGCTGGTGCCGCCGGCACCGGCTGATGACGGCCCTACGGCATCGAACGCGACAGCCATCGCCCGCCTCCCGCCGCTATGTCGTGACGAGGCTCCCGGCGACCGCGACAGGCGACGGCCCGGACACGGTGAGCGTGACCCTCAGTAGCCGTGCCATGCCCGGGAACAAGTCCACCCGCAGTGTTGACGAGTTCCCCAGCACCCCGCCGGGCATCGTCCCGCCCACCTGCAGCCGCCATGTCACGCCGCTGTCCCCGGATTGCATCACGTCCGCCTGCACTTCTGAGGCGGGGGTCAGCGAATTCAGGCCGCCCGCGACGGTGCGGTCAATGGTCAGCAGGATGCTGCGCTCCGCGTCGCCGGCGGCGGCGGGCCCGAGATTCCGTGTCCCCACGGGGAGGGTGGTCAGCGGGATGATGAACGTGGACGCCATCTCAGTTGAGGCCCCACAGGAACATCTGCTGCACCGTCGTCGTGTTCCCGGCCGCCGACGCGTTCCAGGTGCCGAACACCTCAACATAGTTGATGACACGCGGGTCAATGCCGGCATGGGTGCCGGTGAACCCCACCCGCTGACCGGTGGTGGTAGGCACCCCGCCCGACGCAACCGACTCAACCTGCCACTGCCCGTTCACCTGATACGTGGCGGTGCTGGTCAGGTACGCGGTGCAGGTGTACCGGGCAGTCATGTAGAACGGGCAGGTAACCGCGGCGGTCGGGGCGAGGGCCCCGGCGACGGTGATCGACTGGTTGATTGTCCCGGCGGTGGGGTCCAGGCCCAGCGCTACCGCGAGGGTGGCGGCGGCGGTGGTGGCGGTGGTGCCCCACATTTCCAGCAGCAGCGACCGGCCGACCGGGTTCGGGTTCGTCCCCGACAGAAGCCAGTTCGCGGGGATATTGCACACCGTGTTGGTGCCGAGAACCCCGGTGAACGCCGCCTGCGTCGTGTACGTGTTCTTGGTGATGCTCGACGTGAGCGTGTACAGCAGTTCCGCCTGGGTGCCGGTGTTGAATGACATTTACTGTGACCAGATCACGTCGATGGTGACCGGGGTGGAGGTGACCACGGTCGGGGTGCAGAACACGTGCAATCCGCTGTTGGCTGCGGCGTTCGCGATGGCGGGGACCTGCCATTCATACCCGGTCGGGGGGAACTCCTCCCACGCCGACCCGGTGGTCTGCGGGACCGTCCACCGGGCCAGCACCGCCCCCACCGTCGGCGGGGTCGACCAGGCGGTGTAGAACGTGCCGATCGACGCGGGGGCGGAGAAGTCATGCGGGCTGGGGGTCGCGGTGGTGGTGCCGGTCATCGTGTTCCCCGGCCGCGCCAGGGTGAACACCAGGTCATTCCCGGCGATGGCGGTGGTCTGCCCCACCTCAACCCGGATACCGGTTATCCACAGCCTCACGGTGGTGCCCGCCACCACCGAGCAGCAGGCGGTGGCGGTGGTGGCCGCCAGCGTGGGGCTCACCGTCCCGGTGTAAATATCGCTGATCGCCATGATTCACGCCCCTTCTACACTGTCTTGTCGGCCGGTCCCTGACCGGGGTGGATGCTGGTCAGCGCCACGTTCAGCTCCCCCGTCGCGGTTTTCTTGTAGAAAACCCCCAGCAGGACCAGCAGCCCCAGCCACGCCCCCCACCGCGACGCGCCGCCCGGCAGCAAAGCCAGGATGAAATACACCACCGCGATCGCCGTGAGCTGCATTATGTCATTGACGGTGTACGGGCTCGGGCTGCTCTTGTCTTTCGGTCCCCCCGTCGCCAGCGGCAGGAACGCGACCACCGCCACCGCGATCAGGAACTCAGCCAGGATGATCTTCTCGTACTTGTCCCCGCCGGGCACCGGGACCCGCGCGGTGCGGCCCGCGTAGGACGACGCTGCGCCCTTCGCCTGCTCCCGCGCCTGATTACCCGCAGCCGCCCGCGCTCGTGCCCCCACGGCCTCCCCAGCGGGTCCCGCGGCCTCAGCGGCCATGACCGTCATCCGCTCACCTTCCACCCGCCGCGGATCCCGTCGCTGATCAGCCGCAGCAATCCCTGGATGTCCTTCACGTCGTCGGGGAGATTATGGAACGCGATGAAAAACAGGATCGCGGCGAGGGTGACCAGGAAGATCCCGACCGGCAGCCCGGTGCCGCCCTGACCGGCCTTGCTGAGCTGTATCAGCCCCGGGATGAGGATCACCACGCCCCCGGCGAACGCCCCGATGCGGATCCAGTGGTTGGGGACGAACAGCCACTCGATGTCTTTCACGATCGCGTTGAAGTCCGCGGCGATGCCCCCCAGCGCCCGCATGACCCCTTCAATGCCGGTTGCGGTGCTGACCGCCCCGGACAATGGTGCTGTCAGCGCCCGCGCGACTTCCCCCGGAATGTTGAGGGGATCCCACGCCCCGCCGGGGAACCCGGTCAGCACCGCGGGCTGTGGTCCCTGCTGCGCGGTGCCGGGGGATGATGCGGCGCCCCCGCCGCCCGCCTGCGGCCACTTCCCCGACTTGAAATACCCCACCACCGTGTTAGCGTTCGCTACCCGCCCCTGCCACTGCGCGCCGCCCGGCTGGCAGCCCACGCATCGCTCATAGTTCGCGGCGAAGTTCCCCGCCGCATCCTGCGGGGTGTTCCCCGACGCGGCAGCGAACCCGCCGAGCGACTTGAGGGTCTGGATCTGCTTAACCATGTCAGCCTGCGGGTTCCCGGTGACCAGGTACCCGTAATTGCCGTGCTGCTGCACCAGCCCGAAACTGGTGCCCTGATCCCCGACCGCCTGGGTGTTGAACCCGGACTCGTTGATCATGTTCGCCATGATCCCCAGCGCCTCAACCGTGCTGGCACCCTGCGCGATCAGCTCATGGTAAATGCTGGCCACGCTGACGCCCCCGGCCATCAGCTGTTCACCCACCCCGCGGACCCGGCCTCACGCCCCCGCCGCGACGCCCGCGTGTACAGGAACACCAGGTACAGGTTCGTCACCACCGCGCCGATCAGGATCGCCATCGTCGCCGTCTTCCCCCGCGCGATCACCGACGCCGCGATCGCATACAGCATCGAGTAGGTGACGGCATGAGCGACGTACTCCCGCAGGGCGGCGGCGCGCCGCTCATCCGCCCCGAAAGACTCCGCGGTCCACGGCGAGCTGTTGAGGGTGGAGTACGCATCGAGAGTGTTCATCGATGAGTTGAGGAACAGCAAAGCGGCGATGGCGTTGGAGTCACCGTTCAGCTCAGCCATCAGGGAGCCTTGTTCGGGGACCCGTACCCGGCCGGGTGCGGGACCTTCAGGTGCTCACCCGTCCGCAGCCCCGCGCCGGTCCCGTACCCGTTCGCATGCGCCAGCTCCTCCCTGGTCACATGAAATTTCTTCGCGACGCTGTTGAGGGTGTCACCCTTGCGGACAATGTAGGTGGCGTTGAAGATCGGCACGTGCGGGACCGGGGGATGCGGGCGGGGGGCGGGGACGGGGGGCCGGAACGGGGGGAACACTTTGACGGGGGGACCGGCCGGGCCCGGGGGGCCGGGGGGACCGGCGGGGCCGGTGTCCTGGTCATCCTGCACCGCGGGGGCCTGCACGGTGGTGTAGGTCTGGTTGACGAACTGGGGAACATCCGCCGCGCTGGTCCCCGTCGTGTCCGCGGCGGTGCTGGCCGCGCTGGTCTTGTTCTTGTAAAACGACCAGGCGATGATCACCCCCCCGATCACCGCCACCCACGCCCACATGGGCAGCGGGCCGATCCGGTTGGTGAATACATTCCCCCCCTTCCCGCGCGCGGGCTCGGGGGCGGTCTCGCTCACCGGCTACGCCTTGCGCTGACCGGGAATCGGCAGCACCGACCCGAGCCAGTTCGCCACGATCACCGCGAGAATCACCACCAGAAACAACTGCAGCATCAGAACATCACCTCCGAAGGGGGAGAAGCAATCCAGCCGGCATCCGGAGTCGAGGCGGGGATCCGCATCGGGGCGAACCCCCGGTGAATCACCGCCGTGATCTCCCCCCCCGTCACCCGCGGATACCGGTGAACGGTGTAGGTGTACCCGGCGTGATGATCCCGGATCTCGCAGACATGCCCCGGGTGCCCGTCGAGGGTGTGGGCGGTGAACGGGTCCAGGTCCGCGTCGCCGGGGACCTGCTTCTCGGGGGCGGGATAGTCCGCGTTGCCGCTGACCGTGAACGCGACCAGGCCGAGCCCGCCGGCGAGGATCAGCCCCCCGGCGATCATCAGCCCCTGCGCGCGGGTCATGTCCCCGGTCCCGTCTTCCGCCCCGCCCAGCCCCGCCCGGCTGCGAACACCTGACCCTGCCGCGGCGCCATCCCGGCGGTCCCCGCGCGGGCGGACGGCCGCACCGGGCTCGCGCCCTGCGGCCGCACCGTCTGGGAGTAGGACTGCCCCGCCTGCGGGCTGTTACTGGGACGGTCGAACCTGACCGGCCGCATCTGCGGGAGCACCATCGCCCGGCTGATGATCTGCTCCCCGCCCTTCCACGGTGTCGTCGAGTGCAGCCCGTGGGGGGGACCGGAATTCACCAGGTGCGGGCCGTCGCCGTCGGCGCCTTCCGGCACCGGGGACACGATCGCATACGGCACCCCGCCCCTGGTCCCGTACGGCTGGTACAGGCCCGGCACCCCGCCGCTTATCCGCGTCCACCCGGAGCCCTGCTCACCCAGCCACGTGTAGCCGCGGGTCAGGTCATCCTGATTGCGGGTCTTATCCGACCCCTTCTGATAGGAGACGGTGCGGTTGACGGTCCGCAGGTCCGGGCGGGGCGGGTTGTGCAGCGGATCGTTGTACGCGTTCGGCGGGGCGCCCGGCGCGCTGAACTCAAGCCCGGTTTTCTGGTTGCCGGTGTCCCAGTACGCGTGCCGGTCTTTCACGGTCAGCTTGTCGCTGAACCCCTGGATGCCGCCGCGCCACGCCCCCGGATTGTTCGCGGTCCCCGAATCCATCCCCGCCGGGTCGGGGCCGGGGAGGAACACCGGCCGCGGCTGGATGCGGCCGACCCGGGGGTCGGCGCCGAGGTACCCGTCGAACTCCCCGAGGTTCCCCTGCCCGCCCATGTACCGGGAGGGGGACGGGCCGGGACCGAAGTGATGCTCATCCCAGCCGGTGACCGGGGGCAGGTTGTTGCCGAGCGCGGTCGGCTGCCCTGGCAGCGGGGTGGGGAACAGGGTGCGTCCCCGGCCCGCGAACCCGTTACGCACCGGGAGCTACTTGACCTTGGAGGTGGCAGCCCACCCGCCGCCGCCCGTGGCCGCGTTCACCAGCCCGGTCAGCGCACCTGACACGTTCTTGACCAGCGCCGGGCCCTGGGACCCGGGGCGCACCAGGACGAACAGCACCGCGATGATGATGATCCCGGTCAGGAAACTCCCGACATCACGACTCATCTCAGCCTGCTTTCATGCCAGCGCGGCCGGATGCCCGGAAGCTGAGCTGCGGCAGCAGCACCACCAGCAGGTAGCCGACCACCACACCGGCCCAGAACCGGGGATCCTTCAGAGCACCCATCTACTTCCCCTTTCCCTTGGCCTCAGGCTCGGCGGGTGCCTCAGGCTCGGCGGCGGGCTCAGGCTCATCATCAGGGAGGGCGTCGATCGCGTCGTGCAGGTGCAGCGCGTTCGCCCGCCCCGCCAGCTCGTGCAGCACATCCTTCAGGCTCACCGCGGTCACCTCAGCACCCGGGAAATGAACCCGAACACGAACATTTCCGCGATCACCAGCAGGAACAGGTAGACGATCGACGGATCCCAGCCGGACGCGCCGGGCGCCCCCTGACCCTGGCTGAAAATCCCCAGCCCTTGCAGCTTCGGTCCCATCTTGCTCCCTTGACCTCCCGCAAGCGGCCCCTCCGACCCGGTGCCCCGGTAATACCCGAACGCCGGGTTGGGCTGGCTCGCGTAACCCATTGGCCTAGTCCTCAGATGTCAGTCAGCGCCGGGTCGACCGGGCCGACGGGATACACCTCGTCGCTGATCAGCTCCATCGTCCCGGACGTCGCCACCCCGGTGGTGGACTCGAAGATCTCCTTCGTCGAGTTCGCCGTGTACAGCCATCCCTGCCCGTACAGCGAGCCCGGCTTGATGAACCGGGGGAACACGTACACCCCGGCCTCACGCCGCCCCGCGTCGAGGACGCTGGTCGTCGACCCGGTCACGGAGCCGGGGAAGTACTCCCCGTAAAACTCCGACATCCAGGTTTGCACCATGTCGCCGGACTGCTGCCCGGTGGTCGATGCGGTGCCCGCACCGGAGCCGGGGTTGGTGCTGATCTTGCCGAGGGACCGGTTGTCGATCTGCCACAGGATCGGATCCGTCAGCCCCTCCGAGCGGACGGAGCCGCCGTTGCGGGTGACGAGGATCTGGTTACGGAGGGCGTTGCCGGTCAGCGCCGACTGGAAAATGTTATCCGACCCGTTCGCGTTCATCGTGAAAATCTGATGCCGCCGCTTGAACTGCAGGTTCAGGCCGGGGGGGACCGGCTGGTTCGGGGTGCCCTGCAGGTCCTCCGCATCCGGCTGCGCCCACGCATCCATGTACGGGGTGACGCTGATCACCGGCGCCTGAGACGCCGTGTTGTAGGAGGATCCGTTCGCTGAGGTGACGTTCGCCACCGTGTCGATAGCGAAGTCAAACCGGTACTGCGACCTCGTGTCGGTGTTCGCGAGGCAGCCCGCCGACCAGCGGACCTCAGGCTGCAGGAACAGGGTGAACTGGGGCACCGCCGTCGTGGAGGCGACCGCATCGGAATACAGCAGCGGATCCGACAGCCACGGCCGCCCGTACTTCTGCGCCAGGTAATGCGCGTACCCCCCCATCACGTACAGGATCTCCGACCCGTCGACGTTCACCAGGTCGATCTGGGTCAGCAGGTTCCACGGCCAGTCGTTGACCGCCGCGTTCTGCGTTGTCACCGACGCGGATGCCTGCGCGCGGACCACCAGCCGCACCCCGCGCAGATACTGCCCGGCGTTGATCTGCCCGCCGCCCGGCGTCTGGGACGTCGTGACCGTGGTGGCGCCCAGGATCCCGACATTGTTCTTCTCGCAGTACAAGTTGGTGGCCAGCTGGAACGGGTTGCCCCCGCCCCCGCCACCGCCACCCGACGGCGCACCAGCGGCAGCCGCAGCAGGCATAGCTCACTCCCTCAGTACTGGGTTGACATGGCCTTCCCGATGTGCTGAATCCCCGTATTCGGGGATGCCATCAGGTGGTAGGACACGATCCGGAAAATCGTGCCGAGGATCAGCACGGACATGAACACGTGCAAGCCAACCTGAAGGTCAATCATCGGGAGATGCCCTTTCACCTTGGCGAATCCCCCGGGACACTGTGAGACCCCCGTGAAGGGCGGTGCCCCGGGGGTCTCAACAGGCAGCATACAGCTACAAGGCGGGGATCCGCATGATGCCCAGCCCGTAACATCCGCGGACATTCACCCACGACAGGCCCGTCTCCGCGCAGTAATCATCGAGGGCCTCCCCGACCGGGGTGATCTTCGGGGAGTTCCCCGCACTGGCGGGCGGCAGCCATTCCGTATCATGCATCAGCACCACCCCGCCCGGCCGCACCCGCGGCACCCACAGCCGCAGCTCATCCAGCGTCTTCCCGTACTCATGAGATGCATCATCGAACAGCACCTCAAGCTCCGCGGGCACCCAGTCCCGCGCCCGGAACGACGTGCTGTCCGCCTTCAGGAAATTCCAGTGATCACACTCATAGAACACGTCCGGGACGTCGGGGACGTTGATGTCAACCGACCACAGCTGACCGTACCCGTGGGTTTCCAGCCCGGCGAGGAACGCTGCCGTCGAGTTCCCCGACCGCACCCCCAGCTCCAGGATGTAGGGGCCCTTCCCGGTGTTGCGGCGCAGCCAGCCCCGCGCCCACGCGTTCAGGACGGGCAGGTGATCGGTGATGTCAGACGGGAGCTGGCGGCGCCTCTCGTACTCGGCGAACAGCGGATATGTCTTCCCGCATGCCCCGCAGCCGCCACCGCTGGTAGACGGTGAGGTCATGCTCGTAGGAACGGGCGGCATCGGTGTAGGTTCGATCAACACGATCCCCTCCGGGAACGTTCGGGTGCTTATGCAGGATCACCGCGGCGGGAACATACGCGAAGCAGTCCGCGCCTGTTCCCAGGTCCCTCCACACGTTGTCCACATACCAGTGGTTCAGGGAGGGCTGGCACATCCACCCCAGCGCCGCCACGATCCGGGTATCCACCACCACGCACTCGGGGATGTCCGGCTGACGGCCGTGCTCGACGCCGCGGCCCAGCTCGGGGTAGGTGAACCCGCCGCCCAACTCATGATTCGCGCCGATGAGCAGCTCATCCCAGCCGGTGGTGACGGGAACCATGTCATCCCCCATGCTGGCGAGATAGGGGGCGCTCATGTGCAGGCTGGCGAGCCTGTTCGTCCACGCGGCGAGACCCATCCGGGGGGCGGTGGAAAACTCCGCGCCATCCGCCGCCATGATCGACGCCTGCAGCTCCGGGTCATCATCATCGAACCCGAACACCAGCCTGGTCTCCGCCCGGCACGTTGCCTTGCATGCTTCCACGAGGCGCCGCACGTTGCGGGGACGGCCGCGGGACGGCACGAGTACCGCGAGATCAGGTGAGGTCATCGAGGACCGGCCCCCAGTGCTCCGCGATAATCCGGTCGATGTCCCAGCCGAGCGCGTGCTCCCGTACTTTCTCCCGCATCGCGTCCCCCCGGTCGTAGGCGTCGGTCAGCGCCGCGGTGATATCCGCGACATAAGGACGGTGCCAGTCCGCCTGGTGAACATCGTTGTACACCAGTTCCCCGCTCACCTGCGGGGGCAGCGCGTTCAGCTCCGGGCCCGTCCCCCAGTTCCCCGTGATCAGCGGGGTGCCGCACGCCTGGCTTTCGAGGCGGCACAGCCCGAACCCCTCATTCCCGCACTCCAGCACCACATCGCAGATGGAATACCAGTCCGCCAGCCCGTGCGCGCCGATCATCCCGGTGACCAGCTCATACTGCGGGGAGAAAATCACCGCATCCTCGATCCCGAAATGCTGGCACATCGCGGGCAGGCTGTACCCCTCCCGCAGCGTATGGATGGCGTGGATCGCCAGCACCGAATCAGGATGTGATTCGTGGAAGCGGGCGAAGCCGCGGACCTGCTCCGGGATGTTCTTCCGGAACTTGTCATTGTTCATGAAGTTCATCCCGACGACGAACTTCCCGCCGGCGCCGGATGCCTTCCGCAGCCCGTCCCGGTCCCCGGCGGGACTGAAAACCGCAGTATCCACCCCGTGGGGGAGATACAGCGGATCAGCCAGCCCCCGCGCTTTCATCTGCTCCGCACCCCACCGGCTCACCGCGGCGGGAGTCCCCCCGGTCCCGGAGATCACCCGGTAATCCCGCACGCTCATCGGCTCACAGTCAACCGGGGTCAGGTGGATGACCCGCAGGTCCCGCCACGCCAGCGGGTTCAGGATCCACGTGCACAGAAACGTGATCACCAGGTCAGCGCCGAAATCCCGGGCATGCCCCTGCACCACGTCTTCCCCGAAGTCCGCATAGGGGGTTTTGCCGTAGACCCTGAAATTCCGCCACCGGCTCTGGTGGGATTCGATGCCCGCGCTCGCGGAGACCGCGACCTCATGACCGAGCGCGGCCAGGCGGGGGATGATCAGTCCCGCCTGCGTCGCGTACCCGGTCGGCATCTGCGGCGGCGCGGTGTGGAACAGGATCCTCACCGGAACCGGCCCAGCCTGTTCCCCTCAGGCAGGTACCCCCGCACCCGCCCGCGGTGCCGCGCCGCCATCTCATGCGCGTTGTCCCCCGAGCACATCACCCAGTACAGGAGATGATCCTCGCAGCAGAACACGTAATGCGCGTGCCTCCCGTACTGCGCCTCCAGGCTGTTGCACCGCCCGGTGTGCTCGTGGACGCGGACCTGGTAGGGGGTGCGGGCCATCCGGTCGCACTCATCCCAGCCGCACACCATCGGCGCCTGCGTGTCAAGGTTGATCATCAGCCTCTCCACCCGCCTCGGGGCGGAGGGCTGCATCCCTATCGGCACGGTGAGTCACCCGCACGCTGATCACCGCGGATCCGCCCCAGCTCAGCCCCACCCCGATCAGCGCGATGATCAGCGGCCACCCGGTGTTCACACCGCATCGCGCCAGCGGGACAGCCGGTACGCCAGCCCGTAGGATGCGGCAGCCGACTCCCGGTGCGCGCGAAGCTCATGTCCCATCCCCCACCGGCCTGCCGCCCGGGCCGCCGCGTGAAGAGCGCGGTAGCTTCTCTCCCGTGCTGCCAGCGTCACCATCATCCGCTGGCCGGGGGGCAGCTCCATCCAGATCATCGCCGCCATCCCCGCCAGCCCGATCAGGGTGGTCAGCAGGTACTGCCATACCGGCTGCTGATGCGGATCCTGCATGCGCCACCTCCACCGCGAGCTTCCCCAGCTGCCGTTTCAGCATGAGATCGATCAGCAGGATCATGACGCACGCGGCGAGCAGCAGGTAAATCCACCGGATCAGCTTCCGCGCCTGGTCAAGCTGCGCGCTGATGTCATCCGCCATTGCGCGCCGCCTTAGCCTGCCTGCGTCCCTCGCGGACACCGCCGAGCACATCCCCCAGGTTGATGCCGCTCCCCGCGACCAGCCGCATGATCCCCCCCGGCGACAGGTCAATCGGCTCCTGCTGCTCCCCGCAGCCGCATTCCGCGCACGTCTCGCACAGGTTCACCGCCCGGTAAATCACCATGGCCTGCGCGCCGGTCCGCACCGCGAGATACCGGCCCCGTTCCTCAAGGGCCTCAGGGTCGCTCATATGATCAGCGCCCCGAGCCGCTCCGCGGGGGACTCCACCACGAACAGCCCGTACGAGACCAGCGTCGCCGTCGCCGACGCGAACAGGGCGAGGGTTTCCCCGTAGTTCAGGAAAAATTGTCCCGCGCTGAACGTCTGCACCGGGTAGGTGGTGGTCCCGGTGTTGACCACCGAGATCAGCGGAACCGTCGTGTCACCCTCCCCGTACCCCAGCCCGCCCCGCAATGACGCTGCGGTGGATAGCTGCGCGGCGACGAGCCGCACCGACCAGATGTAGCCGGGGGAGGGCCCGTAGGGGATGTTGAATGAGCCGGTGGTGCCGATCTGCGGGGCCCCGGAGGGGGGAACCCCGAGGAACCGCAGGTTCTTCAGCCCGCGGGACAGGTTCCGGTCCCGCTCATCCCAGGTATCGCGGACCACGCCGCGGATCTCATCCTGGTTGGGGATCTCAACCCGCATCCCGCCCTGGATCGTGACAGCAGGCATCAGGAGATCCGGCGTCCCGCGATCGTGGTCGGCGGCTTGCCGCCGCTGAACCGCTGCTTCTTCGGCTTGTCATCACCCTCAGCATCGGGTTCGGCGGCCTCGATCTGATCCGGGCGCAGCTTGAATCCGAGCGCCTCCATCATCGGGCCCACCCGACGGTACTGCCCCCGGACACGCTTCCCGTCGAACTCGTACTCAATCTCGTCGCTGCCGTCATCGTCGTCGTCGAGGGCGGCGAGGGCCGCCTCCAGCTGCCGCCGCTGTTCGTCTCGTGCTGTCATCAGTGATGCACCTTCCCGGCCACCGTGTGACCCCCCCGCGGTCCCGCCCTGCGGACAACCGCAACATGAATGTAAGGGCCCTTGCAGTGCCCGCGCGCTTTCCCGTGGGGACACACCGTCCTGTAGCGTACCGCCCCGCCACGTGCGCGCTCTACCGTCCCGGGCATATCGTCAGCTTATGGCAACCCCAGCCCTGACACCATGCCGATGCGGATGCGGCACGATGGTTACCGGCACATGGGCGCGCGGCCACTGGCGCCGCGGCCCGGGAGGTGGTGACAGCATGGTTACCCCGCTGACCCCCGACGAAATCGGGAACGCGGACTTCGATGACCTCGGGCTGATCGACATCCCGGACATCCCGGATCCGGATGCGGCGCCGAGCGTCCCCCCGTCCCCGTTCCTGACCGGCAGCCGGGAGGGGACACCGCCGCCCCCTGAGGCGCCCCCGGAGCCGGATGAGCCGCCCGCCCACGCCCGCAAGCACCGCCGCCGCATCATCCCCGAAACCCAGCCGGGCGAGAAAACCAAGCTGCCGCCCCGGGTCATCGCCGGAATCCGCCGGGACATCACCGCCAAGGTATCCGTGCCCCTGGAGATCAGCGGCACAATCTGGGCTGCCCGCGACCCCCTCTGCGGCGGGGTCTTCCTTGCCCAGCGGCCCGCGGTCGCTGACGCGCTCACCGACATCATCATGGAATCCCCCGACCTGATCGCGTTCTTCACCGGCCCGGCGGGGGCGTTCATGCGGTACCTGAACCTCGCCGGGGCCCTGTGGCCCGTCTTCGAGATGATCGCCGCGCACCACGTATACCACTCAGTCGAAACCCCGGTGCCCGGTCACCGGGAGATGCCCGCCCCGCCAGCCCGCGCAGCATGACCATCCAGCCCGACGACATCGAACCCGAAACCCAGCGCGCCACCACCGCGGCCGGGGGGGCGATGTACCTCCACGATCCCCGCTTCACCTGGCCCGAGCGGGTCCCCTGGTCCGAGCTCCGCCCGGACTTCATCGACGCCTGGGGATTCCGGGACCGCCCCGGGAAACGGGAGCACCTCGAAGTCCTGGGCCCGTCCGGATCCGGGAAAACCTACTGGGTCGAGACCGTCCTGCAGGACCATTACCGGGAGGCGGAACGGCGGCGGGAGGCAGCCGGGCGGAAAAACCTCGAAACCGGGGCGGTGTTCATCGCCACCAAAACCGATGATGACGTGTTCACCGAACTGGGCTGGCCGATGGTTCACTCGGCGGGGGAGATCCGGGACACCAACGTCATCGTGTGGCCCCGCACCCCGAAAACCGGGCAGGCACGCCGCGACTTCCATGAGCAGCGGGTCCGCACCCTGCTGGACCATCTCTGGCAGCCCCATGCGAACACGGTGGTGGCGTTCGATGAGGTGGGCTACGCAGAGTCGCTGTCGGGGGAGATCCGCACCCTCATCCAGCAGTACTGGCGGGAGGGCCGCGCGCTGGGGATTCAGGTGATCGGGATGAAACAGCGGCCCCAGGGGGCGCTCCGGGACATGCACTCCGAAACGTACTGGACCGCGGCCTTCGGCCCTAAGGACCGCAGCGATGCGGAGCGGTTCGCGGAACTGTTCGGCCACAAGCGGGACTGGCTGCCCGTCTTCGACGACCTCAACCCCGACAAGCATGAGTTCATCCTGCGGCACTCCAAAACCCGGGAAGCATACATCTCCTGGGTGGATGAGCCTTTGCGGCCGCAGAAAATCAAGCGGCCGGGGCTGATGCGGATCCTGTCAAGGTGACCGGGCATGGCGTACAAGCGTGACCCGCTGTCGGTTCACTATGACGGGTACGTGCGGGTGATCATGATCCGGGCTGTCCGCGCCGCGGCGAATGAGCGGGGGGTGCGGGTGTGGATCGCGTCGCCGCGGCGGGAGTTCGCGCATCCCGACGCGCGGGGGCTGACCAGGCATGAGCGGGCGTTCAGCCGGTCGGCGTATTACCTGATGTTCCGGGTGCCGATGAATGAGTTCATGCGGGGCGGGGAGCCCCCGGCGTGGTCGCTGAAGCTGAGCTGGACGGATGAGATCCGGCCGAGCTCGGGGGGGCGGATGGCGCGGGGGGCGAATATCCGGGTGTTCACGCGGGGGCGGGCGCGGGTGCGGCGCGGCAGGTCGTATGTGCAGGATCCGGCGCTGCGGTCTGTGCCGGGGGATGACGGGGAGCGGCTGATCCCGGCCTAGGGGATGAGATAGCCCCCGGGCACCAGGGGGGCATGGCCCGGGGGCTAGGCGCCCGGCTGGGACGGGGGGGTCGGCCGGGCGGATCCTGAGATCATCTTTTTTTATGGTAGCAAGAAGGGGTGCGGGATGCCACGGCTGACGAGGGTGCGGCGTGATGAGGCGACGGGCACATGGCGGGTGACCTGCGATGTCTGCGGGAAACTCGCCGTCTTGCACCGGTACTGGCCCGCCGCGTACATGGCTGAGGATCACGAGAAGATCCACGAGGACGAGATAGCGGACCCCATACCTACGGTTGCGTAGGTTGCCCGGGGTCCGCTATAAGTGTGGGCTACACGCTGCAGTGTGAGGATACCAGATTATGATCCGGAGGCCTATGCGATAAGCCCCCGGTTCTAATCGGCATACCCTCACAGCTTATGGACCAGCGGAAACGCCCCGCGTGGCCTTGCTTTTCAACACAAGAGAAGATCAAACCCGGTGCCTGACGGCAGGACAAGGTGCAAGCACCGGTTGTTGAGAGTGTCCCTTACGGACGGATCTCTAACCTGTACCGGTAGCCTGCGCGCGCGCGAGAGACGGATTTTTCGAGGATGAGCACACAAGACGGCGACTGCTACCGGTGCGGCGAACCCGGCCACTGGAACGCCAACTGCCCCCTCCAGGTCCGCGCCTACGACTTTGAGGAACACATGGCACGGCTCCACCGCCTGGTCGACCGGTGGATCTCGGGAGAGATCACCCAGGAGGTCAAGCGGATCGGGATCGGGCAGGAAAACCGGCTCTGGTACGGGGACCAGTGCCCGCCGCGCCTCACCTACCCGTAGCGTCCAGGTGGTCGATGAGCTGCCGGCCGATGTACTCGGTGTACGCGGGCGGGATCGCCTGGGCCAAGTCGCGCCCGTGGTTCATCCAGTCGATGCCCATAGCCCGCTGCCAGGCGACGAGGCGGCCGGAATACTTGCCGCTGCTGCCCCGCGAGCCGCCATGGCCGTAAACGCCGATCGTCTCGCTGTGGTGGTGGCAGGGGGGACGGAGTTCGTAACCGCGCCAGCTAGTCTCGAACCAGCGATCACGGATCAGGCCGGGCAACTCGAACATGCAGCCGCAGAGACGGTAATCCGCGCGCATCGGCGCACCCGGCACGTTCTCGATCACCCATGGTGCTGGCTGTATCTGCAGCCGGGCCCGGGTAGGCGTCAGCAGATCCTGATGCTTAGCCCGGCTACCGCGGGCGACGGTGATCCGGCTGTGGAACTGGCATGGGGGGCTTGCGTGGATGGCGTCGAAGCCGTCCAGCGGGAACGTCATCGCGTCGGCCTGGATGAATTTGAACGGGTAGCGGGGCTGCGGCCGGTTGTCGACGCCGATGACCTCGAATCCGGCGCGGTGGTAACCCATCGCCGCACCTCCCGCCCCGCAGAACAGGTCCAGCATCGTGTATCCCATCCGGCATCCCTCCCGGCTCCCCTTGCACATCCTGTATACATCCTGTAGTATAGGTTGTGCAAGGACAAGAGGGACGGGAGACCCAGACATGACCACCGCACTCAAGCGTGACCCGGCCGCGGAATACGACGCGCACCTCCTCGCCAAGGCCCGCGAACTCGCCAGCCTCCGCACCACCGACCAGATGCTCGCCTGGATCCAGGCTAACCACGGGTCATCCATCATCAGGGAGGATGACCCCAGCAGCATCCGCGCCTACATCCTCGGGGTGACCAAGGCCACCCTCGGTGAGCTGACCCGGTGGCTGGAGCGGATCCCCGAGGCGCACCGTGGCTGACACCTACGCGTGCTGTAAGCACTGCGAGCACGACGACATCCCGGATGACTTCCACCGGGATACGCACGCCCTGCCCTGCCCCGAGGGATGCAACGACCCCCCGCCGCGGACCAGCGAGTTCAGCAGCCTCCAGCGGAAGGGAGGCAGCGACAATGCCTGAGCTGGTCTGCGCCGCCGCGGATCCCCGCTGGCTTGAGGAGCGGCGGAAGGGCGTCACCGCCAGCGACATCACCGCGATCCTGGGCTTGTCCCCGTATCAGTCGCCGTTCGGGTTGTGGTGGGAGAAGACCAGCCCGGACATGCCCGCGGATGAGGACAGTGACCGGCTGCGTCTGGGCCGGGAGCTGGAACCGTACATCCGCACCCGGTGGGCTGAGTCATCTAATGCGGCGCTGTACGGCACCAATGAGGGGCTGTTCCGCAGCAGTGACCGGCCGTGGCAGCTGGCAACCCCTGATGCGGTGCTGTATGAGGACGTGTTCAATCCTGAGCTGGGCGAGCTAGGCGATTTCGAGCCGCAGCTAGCCGCGGTGCTTGAGGTGAAGTCGTGGGCCGACGCCGACAAGTCCTCCTGGCAGGACGGGCCCCCGCCGCGGGTCCGCGCGCAGGTGCTGTGGCAGATGGACACCCTGGACGTGGGCACCGGGCATGTGGGGGTGGTGTTTCTGCCGTCGGGGGAGTTCCGCTCCTACACCATCGAGCACAATCACATCCCGGCTCCGGGGGATCCGGCAACCAACCCGACCGCCTGTGTATCCTGCTTTGACCTCGCTGCCATGCGTGAAGCCGGGTACGAGTTTTACCGGCGGATGACCGGGGAGCTGCCCCCGCCCGACGTGGACGGCTCCGCAGCCACCCTCGCGGCGTTGCGGGCCCGGTTCGCTGATCCCCGCAAGGACAAATCCGCCCCGGTCGACGGGACGCTGTGGGCGGCATGGTCCGACGCAAAGGACGTGACCGCGGCGTTCAAGAGCAAGGCGGCCGGGTTTGAGGCTGAGATCCGGGAGCAGCTCGGGGAAGCAACCCTCATCGAGGTGGGCGGGGAGGTCGTGGGCAGGCGGATCATCAGCATGGCGAGCGTCAAAGCCCACACCCGCACCCAGGACTACCTGAAGATCATCAAGCGAGACGAGGGGGACGGGAATGGGTCCGATGAGTGAGGCGCCGACCGTGGCCGGGGAGGTCGCGCGGGTCAGCGGCGCGCAGCGGATGATCGAGGCGCAGGACTACGCGCCTGTGCTGCCCGCGCACGTGTCGGGGGAGAAGTTCCAGCGGTGGGCGGTCCATATCCTGACCCGCCCCGAGCTGGTGGACATCGCCCAATCCGAGGTGGGGCGCCTGTCGATCATGAAAGCGCTGATGGATTGCGCGAACCTGGGTTTGGAGCCGGGCCGGGAGTTTCACCTGGTGCCGTTCAGCATGAAGGACCCGCAGACCGGGGAGAAAATGCCGCCCCTCGCGGTGGGCATCACCGACTACAAGGGCGAGATCCGGCTGATCGGCAACGCCCGCCGCTGCTCCGTCATCGCTCAGCTGGTGCGGGAGGGCGACACGTTCTACATGCGGGCCGCGAACGCCCCCCCGATGCACGAGCCCGCCGACGCCACCGACGTGAACGCCTGGTTCGATGAGTCCCGGCCGGTGATCGGCGGGTACGCGTACTGCGCCTACCCGGGGGATGAGTACAGCATGGTGATCCGCATGTCAGAGGCGGGATTCCTGAAGCACCGCAGCAGGGCGCGGACAGTGAAGATGTGGGATGAGTGGCCCGAGCAGATGCGGCTGAAGACGCTGGTTCATCAGCTGCGGAAGTGGGTTCCGTGGTCAGCGGAGTGGGTGCCGTCATGACCGATGAGCAATTCGAGGAACTGGCTGCCCTTCTGGAAGACAGGTTCCCGGGCGAAAAGAAAACTATCCGCCCTGCCCTGCTGCTGCTGCTGAGGTGGATGCCGGAACTAGCCGAGCGGAAACCGTCGTGAGCGTCCGCGTGGCACTGGTCAAGGACTCCCCGTGGCCTGAGATGAACGATGAGCCATGCATGAACGGGCAGGACATTCACCCAGCCCGGTGGGTGGTCTGGACTGATGAGGACACGGGTGACGGCATGCGGTTCGCCTGCGATGAGCATCTGGCTGGCTGGGTGATGGCCGTAGCGGCCCGCATCATGAACGGGGTATTCCAGTGAGTGTCCCCGCGGAGTCCCCCGCCACGGGCCGCCGGCCGGTGATGATCCCGTTTCAGCTGCATGAGCGGCTGCTGCGGATCCGGGACAACTGGTACTCCCGGACGGGGCGGGCCCCGACGTTCGCTGAGGTGATCGAGCGGGCCCTGGACCGGGCCGCGATGGAGGAGGACCAGTGACCCGCATCCTGGTCCGCGGCGTGCCCGCCCCCCAGGGCAGCAAGCGGCATGTGGGGCGGGGGATCCTGGTGGAGTCGTCTAAGGCGGTGGGGCCGTGGCGGGAGGCGGTGCGGGGGGAGGCTCAGCGGGCATTCTCCGAGCCGCTGCTGGGCGCGGTGTCGGTTGTGCTGCTGTTCCAGTTCCCCCGCCCCCGGGGGCATTACGGGACGGGCCGCAACAGGGCCACAGTCCGCCCCTCAGCCCCCCTGCACCCGTCCGGGCGCCCCGACATCGACAAGCTCACCCGCGCGGTTCTGGACGGGCTGACGATGGGCGGGGCGTGGAAGGATGACGCGCAGGTGGTGGAGCTGATGGCCCGGAAAATGTACGGAGCCCCCGGGTGCGCAATCCGGATCACTGAGCTAGGGGAGGACTGATGACGGAAGTGTGGGTTCTGTCGGCGGGCACGGTGAGTCTCGCGGCGTTCATGCTGGGCTGGCTGATCAGCCATGTCACCGCGTACAAGACGGGATACGACGAAGGGCGGGAGTATGAGCTGAACCGGCTTTGCCCCCGCATTGACGCACTCGAAACTGAGTTGCATGACTACCGGTTCGGGAGGCGGGGCCATCCTGGCAAGCGGCCCGACAGGGTGACCCCGCTTCCTCCCCCGCGGATCCGGGCGAAGACGGGGGCGTTCATGCCGGCGCAGCCGTCCCCCGACCCCTCCCCCCCGACCGGCAGCATCCCCGCCGTCCGGATGGCGCTCGTCAACACGGGGGAGATCCGGGCGCTGACAGATAAGTGGATCGCTGAGCACACCACCGGGGACGCGTCATGACGCTGAGCATGCCGGACAGCATCTACCCCGCCAACCTCCCCGCCGGCTACCCCGCCTACCTCGGATACGCGGACGGGAACTGGCCCACCGCCCCCGAGCTGATCCGCATGTTCCCCGGCGCCCATGTGATCAGCCTTACGGTGAGCGGTGACACCCTCGCCTGCGACGGGATCGACTGTGAGCCCGGCAACCCCGACGCAGCCGCATCCGCCGCGTGGGTGCATAACAAGCTGGCCCTGTCGCCGGGGTTCCGTCCCGTGGTGTATGCCAGTGTCGCGGGCGCCTCCCCGTACGGGATGCCCGACGTGCTCCGGGAACTCGAAAAACGGAACATTCCCCGCGCTGAGGTGCGGCTGCTGTCGGCGCATTACACCATGCAGGCGCACATCTGCGGGCCGGGCTCGTGCGGGGCGATCAGCATCGACATGGACGGCACCCAGTGGACCGACCTGTTTCCGGGCAACAACGGCCAGGCGATCGACATGTCGCGGGTGCATGACTCGTTTTTTCCCGCCCCGACCCCCCCGACGAAGGGACAGGACACCATGAAGCTGCCGCCAGCCCCCGGTGACTGGGGACCCACCACCCAGACGTTCTACGACTACCAGAACCGCATCATTATCGTCGGCCCGAACGGCGGCAACGCCATCTACGTGACGATCTCATCGGACAACGGGGCGCACTGGACGACCCCGGTCCGCATCTAGCAAGAGGCCCCGGCGCGCTTCCCCAGCTGCCGGGACCTCTCTCTTCTAGCACCTGGAGACTACATGGATGACACTGAGAACCGCGGCGAACGGGTGAGTTTCGGTCCCCGCGATGACGATTCGATGCCGTTTTCGTGGGCGGAGCGGGGCCTGACATGGCTGCGCGCTGACCGTCCGCAGGTGTTCGCGGACATGATGCTAGCCATCCTCGCCATCGACAGGAAACGCCGCTCGTGAGGATTTTCCGGCACGGGTGGCCCGTCATCATCCCCCTGTACGACGCGCGGATGTGCCCGGAATGCTGCTGCCTGGTGGCGGGGAAAGCCCCCCGCCGCAACCATGAACGCTGGCATACGGAGCTGGAAAACGCGCTCGAACGGCCTCCCGAGAGTACGGATCCGGGGGGGTATGTGGTGGGCGGGGAGGGCTGGTCGGTGGCGTCGATCACGGGGGGAGAGGCCCCGGAGTGACCGAAATAAATGAGCTGTTCCGCGATCATGTGCACCGCATCAGCTTCAGCCTGACGCTCACCAAGACGCAGATTGACACGCTCGTGGAGCTGGATGCGCACCTGAGCCGTGATGCGCCGTACCCGTCGTGGGTTCACTGGCACATGCACGGCCGGG
>Ga0306923_10001107_pt1 | contig 23252 bp, 25 predicted proteins | sample sta12Can44000108_FD_203841 | JGI IMG/M metagenome (GOLD analysis project Ga0306923, IMG submission 203841) | Lab enrichment of tropical soil microbial communities from Luquillo Experimental Forest, Puerto Rico - statanox.12C.anox.44.000.108 (v2)... | ecosystem: Environmental > Terrestrial >... | reverse complement strand
GAGCCCGTGCTGTGATGGCGGGATTCCAAATATCGTCAGATGGGACTACCAATGCGCTTCGGAACCAAGGTTATGGCGGCGCTTGTAAGTAGTCCGCGCCTCATTACTCCTTTTCTTGCCCTTTTGGCCCCCGCGCTGATTGCTGCCTGTTCCAGCACATTGCCGGATAATGCGCCGGCCTGGCCGCCCGCTGATTACCGCAAAATCATCCGCGACTCCGCTGATTACCGCGCAATCATCCGCGACTCTGCTGGTTACCGAAAAATCATCCGCGACTCTAAAGAAGAGATTCCCGATAAAAAAGAGATTCCCGATGAGTTTTCAAAAGGAGTGCAAGTGTCGGAACCGCGTAAGACCATTGCGCCGCAACTTTACGATTGGGTGGTATGTCTCAAGTCGGATACAAAGCCGGCTACGAGCTTTTTCGCGGTGTTCTTCGAAGGCGAAACGATAAGACTGGTCCGGCGGTCAGTGCAGATTGATCAATGCGAAATAGCTGACTATTCCCCACTTACTCCGCCGGTCCCCCCATCGGTGCGAAAGGTGCAAATCAAACGCAAAACTTAGTGGCTTGCGACAATTGGCTGACAAGGATGAATGAAAGCAGCGGGCGCATTTAAAGGCCACCGCCAAAGCTACGCCACAACATGCCGCCGATATATAACAGTTAGTCAGAAACTCAACCGCCCTATTGCCTGACCAAATCGACGTAACGAACCATGCAGGCGTCGTGCGTCTGTCCATGACGCCTGCATATGCAATGTCCGCTTTACCCCCGAAAGCGACATCAAATGCGACATATGGGAATGCCCGCTTTGGCCACAAGCAGATATTATTGCGCTATGATGGCTCAGAGGACGATGACTTTGACCCGCTATGAGCCCCGTATTTAGTAAGTCACTCAACGCAATTTGTGTGTGGATCGATCAGACGCCTCTCAGCCAAGCCATCCAGGCCACAAGCTGGGTAGTGCCAACAGTGCAGACAGTCCACATCCTTGCCATCGCTGTCGTTGCAAGCTCGGCCCTCATGATCGACCTGCGCCTTCTAGGGATATTCTGGGCCGATAGACCAATGAAGGCAGTGTTTTCCCGGTTTTTACCACTCGTCTGGTGGCCTTTGCTGATCTTGTTCGCAACTGGCGCCATTATGATTATTGGTGAGCCTGCGCGTTCTCTCAAGAATCCTGCGTTCCAGCTCAAGATGCTGCTGCTGATCACAGCGCTCATCGTTACCGGCCTCTCGCAGTTTTTCCGACGGCAAGATGGGACGTTTGGCGATTTGGGATCTGCGCCGCGGCTACTTCGGGTCGCGATCGCGGTCGTTTCTATGTTGCTCTGGTCCGCGATCATCTTTGCAGGCCGATGGATTGCCTATTACGCCTAGTCAATTGAATCAATCGACACCATGCTGAAGTACGGGAGGCCTTCGAGTGGAGTTTGATCGCACTTTCGGGTGGTTGCAGGCGACGCCCGTCGCTAAAGCCATCAGCGAAAACGAAATCCTGTTCCCTTGGATCGAATCCGTCCATGTACTAGCGATCGTGCTCGTGGTTGGCACGATCTCGATCGTCGACCTGCGTTTGCTTGGCGTAGCATCGCTCGACCGCTCAGCCCGCCGCCTCATGCAAGACGTGCTGCCGTTTACTTGGGGCGCATTTGTAGTCGCAGCAATCACCGGCTCATTAATGTTTGCCTCTGACGCGGTGAATTACGCCCATAATTTTTTTTTCCGAGGAAAGCTCGTCTTGCTTTTGTTGGCAGGCCTCAACATGGCGGTCTTTCATCTCATCGGCGTTGGTAATATCGCGCATTGGGATGTCACCCAGCAGACGCCGTGGCCAGCCAAGGTCGCCGCCGCGGTATCGTTGCTTGTGTGGATAGCGGTAGTCGCGTTTGGCCGCGGGATCGGCTTCACAATGCATTGAATCGGCGCTACTTTTGGCGCGACGTCGGATCGTATCTCGCGGGAGAGTAGCCCATGAAAATCTGCTCGCCGACCATTCGCAAATCCTTTTTTGTTTTTATTATTGCAGCTTCAGTAGCATCGCAAACGTCGGCGCAGGCGCCAAAGAAAACGCCATCGGTTATTAATCCGCCGCCCACAGCGCAAGATTGGGCAGACCTGGCCAAACTTCCGGATTGGAGCGGGGTCTGGAACCCGAAGATCACCGACCAGGATGCGCAGGTTAAGACCAATCCGCCACCCTGGAATGAAGTAGCCGCCAAGAAGATCGAGGCCATGTTTGCCGAGGAGAAGGCTGGACGGCCCCGCCTCATTTTCTCGAATTGTCTGCCCGAGGCGCACCCGTCCTGGATGCTAGTCACCCATAATGCAATGGAGATTCTGTTTACGCCGGGTCGCGTCACCATGCTCGGTGAATCCGATGGCAACCGAATACGTCGTATCTATACAGACGGCCGCGCCCATCCTGATGTTTCGGATCCAACTTTCCACGGACATTCGATCGGACACTGGGAGGGCGAAACACTCGTAGTCGACACGGTGGACATTCTTCCAGAAGTACCTCTCGCCATCAGCGAAGCCGCTGGCGTGCCCAACAATGGTGACATGCGAACGATTGAGCGAATCCACCTCGCCGACAAGGATATACTCCATGTCGATCTTGAAATTTTCGCCCCGAAGATTCTGACGAAGCCATGGAAAACAACGCGCATCTTCTTCCGCCAACGCGCGCGCAAGTTCGATATCGTGGAGGGCGTATGTGTCCAGGGCGATTTGGCCGAGCGAGTCAATGCAGAGGGCGATCACGTTTTTGTCCCCGTGGAGAAATCTGCCTGGGGCAACACTGTTTCCGTTCCGGCAAAATGAACCGGCAATCATGAATCAATGGAAGGGCCTCATGGGACAGTTCACCCGTTTTTCCTGCACTATTGCCGCGTTTTTTGTTCTTATTAATGGAATTTCTTCCGTCGCGGCGCATCACTCGACGACTATGTTCGACCATTCCAAGACGATGACAATTACAGGCACCGTGGTGGAATTGCGCTGGGTCAATCCGCACGTCACCCTCACGGTCAATGGTTCGCTCAACGAGGGAGATACGCCAGCCGATTGGCTGATGGAAATGACCAGTCCGGGCAATTTGGTCCGCGCCGGTGGGTGGCGCCGAGACGCGGTGAAAGCCGGCGACAAAGTCGAGGTTGTTTTTAGTCCGCTACGCGACACTGAGAAAAAGGGTGGCGCCTTAAAAAAAATGACTGTCCTCGCAACCGGCGAAGTATTTACCGCCAACATCCGCGAACAGGAAAAGCCCGGACTCGAATAGGTTCTAGGGTTTCGCGCCATGAATTTTCGCTTTGAGATGTCACGGGCTGTCGCAGCAGTGTTTGCCATCGCGGTAATGATAGTCGGATTGACCACGCGTCCTGCACCCGCCCAGGAATCGCCACCAGCCAAAGATACGATTTTCGCCCGCAAAATCTTAATGGGCGCCATCGATATGAACATGGATGAAATCGAGACTATGCTGGCGCCGGAAGGGAAGCTCGAATTAGCCGATGCTCAGGAACATGCGGAAACGATCTCGACAATGTTGATGGTGTTTCCGCACATGTTCCCACCGACCACCAATCAATGGAAGCCGGGCGTTGATCGCGACCCCGCCACCGACACATTTGCCTCGCCCGAGGTGTGGACGAATTTTACGGATTTCTATAAGCGCGCCGCTGAAGCTTCAAAAGTCGCCTGGAATGCCAGTCGCGCCAAACACGCCGCCGATTTCAGACTTCTGATCAAACAATTGCGCGACCAATGCAACTCCTGTCACGCGATAAATATGAAGACCGATTGAGAGCACTTATCGGTCTTGTCCGCTTGGGTCACAAGCGGACATATGCGGCGCAAAAGCCATGTCCGCTTTACCCCCCCCGAAAGCGGACATGTGCGGCGCAACTACGGATGTCCGCTTTGGGCCAATAGCGGACATGTGAAGCACTAACCGATGTCCGCTGAGGGCCAAAAACGAATTATGCGATTCTTGGTTTCGACTGTTGTCCAACAGGAAGACTGACGGGTTACTGCTTTGTCGCCGCCGCAACCCGCGGCCAATCCGCCATCTGCAGTCGTACGACCAAGACATACTTGCCGTTTTCGGGGCGGAAAATCGACGCCTCGCCCTCCTTCACATCAAACCAATCCTTGCCCAATGCATCGAGAATGTTCGGCTTGTGGGTAATGAGAATGGTGTTAGTGCCAGGTTTTGGGGCTATCGCCAGCAACTTGCGAAGCGCCTCCGCGCGGCGATTGTTCTCGTTGGGTGACACCACGAGCCCGCCCTCGGTCAGATCGGAAGTCTTCTCGATGTCTGTGAAACCAGCAATCGTCGCGGTTTCGTAGGCACGATTAAACTTGCTGGTATAGACCTTGCCGACCGGAACCGCGGCTTGACGCAGCGCCGCGCCAAAGGCTCGCGCTAGCGCCATGCCATTCTCGTTGAGATTGCGTTGCGCGGAAATGTTGTCGAGATTAAACGGATCGGTGTCAGCTTGATCGGCAAATGTCGCGCCGTGCCGGACGAGGATTACTAGTCCGCCAGAGCGCAAGGCTGTGGCGAGACTCGTGTCATCGGCAGACGGCTGAGCATGGACGCCTGCAGAAGACGTTGCGAGAAGACCGCACGCGATTAACATTGCGGCGAACTTGCTTCTGGAAACTGCAAACATGGCCGGTACTCCTGATTTGTATTGCGGTGTGCTGGTATCCAAGAACTCAATGAAACCAGAGCGGTTCTAGTACTGGGAGCAGCGCGCAAGCTTGTCTCGGCTTTTCGGACCGGGGCCTTGCATGTAGTGGCGCTCGGGCCGATACGGGTCCAAAAGAGAGGTCCTGAGCCAGAGCCATCGCCGAGCCGCCGCATTGAAGCTGAATCTTGGCTCCTGCGCCGCAAGCAACACTCTCGATACATAAGAATCTGAAAATGCACTCATTTGCGCCCTCTATTCGATGTGCGGGTTAGTACTTTACGCATCGTGGACATCCTTATTGCGTTGTGATGCTCCCCGTCGCCGCTTCAACGACGATCGTCCCGGTCATGTGCGGATGCAGTGAACAAAAGTACTTATAGGCGCCCGGTGTCGTGAACGTGAACGAGTAGGTGCCTTCGGCATCGAGCACTTTGGACCGGAAATTATTGGGCGACACCACTGTGTGTGGCATGTCGTCCTCGTTGGTCCAAGTGACCGTTGTGCCCGCTTTCACCTTCAATTCTTGAGGTCCGAAGGTGAAGTTCGCGATCTTGACTGCTGTTGCATCGGCCGCCCAGGCCGGTGTCGCCACCGAGAAAATGAAAGCTACAATAATTGCAACTACAAGATTCTTTGGCGATGTCGTTTTGATCATGTTTTCACTCGACTCTGTACGGGCGTGCATCGTGCGGCGACACAAGCTCCCACAACGTTCCGACATGTTGAAGTCTCCTGCATCGAATTGCGTTTACGCAGATGGAGACTGTTCGTTACGGCGACTTATTCCCGCGCAAAGTAGCATCACAAAGATGTCACCGACGCTGATCAGATTTGTGGGCGTGCCGTCGCGCTTTTCGATTTGAATCAACGGTTCATGGCACTCGACATTATTTATTTTCGGAAAGGCTTCTCAAACTCGCTTCATAAAGCCGTCGTGCAAAAAACGGCGGCCAACGACCGCAAGGAATATCTTTGACGTTCTGCAGTCTCCTCCTGTGTGTAAACCCTCTCGAAAATTCTAAGTCTCAACCACAGGAGAAATGTTATGAAGAAATTTCTAACTACCATCGCGGTGCTGACCGCCTTCGCAACGCCGGCATTTGCACAGTCGTTCGATCCTGACAACGGGACCGGCAACGTACTGTCGTTCTCACACAAATCGACCGTTCCTGAGAACGTCGTAGCCGCGGTCCGCCGGAGTGGGCTGCATTCTTTCGCCATGGCTCCGGGACATGACGCGGCCTTCAATTCGAACAGTCCAGCAGCCACCGGCGGTGGAAGCTTGGGTTACAATGAACTACTTCGCACCTTTTGAGCTGATGAAAAAACAGGGTGCGCTTTGGCCTGCCCTGTTTCTGGTTTGCCTGCCGGAAATCCGGCTGTTCTAACGATGTAGCGGAGCCACGAAAGGTTACGACCAATGAACTGGCTAGAGATTCTTCACGCGTGGACGTGGGCGTATATCTCCGATGCAGAGTTTGTTGCAGCAGCGGAACGGCTCGGCGCATCGCATGTCCATGCGGCTCGGACGGTCATTCAAAGGGACCTCGAGGAGAATTGAGATAATAAAAAAATGTGCTCTTTCGGGAATGAATCGAAGGGTAACCGAGTCTGTAAAGTGAGGAACCCGAGCTGATTATCAGCTTTGGCACCCCTATGCCGTTGTAAGTTAATGGGAAAAAGCCTCACGCCACATAAAGACGCAGACGCCCTAGGAAGCAACTATGACCCGTTCAGACGATAAATCAGTACTGCTGGTGAATGCCTATCTCGACGGTGAGCTCGATCCCGCTAACGCGCTGAGCGTCACACAACAGATAGACCAGGAGCCCGCGATAGCCAGCGAAGCCGAACGCATCAAGGCTTTGCAGCAATCAATTCGTAGACTGCTGCCGCGCGAGGAGGCGCCGCTCGGACTGCGCGCCAAAATTGAGTCATCGGTCGGAGGTTTGAAGCGAGAGCGCGTGTGGCCAACATGGCGCGCACTTGCGGCATCAATCGCCTTGACCGCATTTGTCAGCAGCTCTGCGACGTGGCTGACGGTCGGGGGCCAACAACAGCCGACGATGATTGCAGACGCGCTCGTCTCCGACCACATCCGCGCTCTGATGGCGCCGGAGGCGGTCGATGTCATCTCGACGGACCGGCATACGGTCAAGCCGTGGTTCAATGGCCGCATCACAAGTTCGCCGCGGGTCGTCGACCTCGCCAAGGACGATTTCACGCTGATTGGTGGACGGGTCGACGTAGTTGCCCAAACACCTGTCTCGACATTGGTGTATCGCCGTGCCAAACACCTTATCAGCCTCACCGCAATGCCGACGGAAAGCCGCTTCGAACTCGATAAGAGCCCGCGCACCGTGAATGGCTACAACGTGGTCCGGTGGGTCGAGAATGGCGTGAGCTACTGGGCGGTCTCCGACCTCGAAGCGAAGCAGCTGGAGGATTTCGCTCGATTGTTCCGCACCAGCAAAACCGAATTGTAACGATCGGGAGCTGGCGCCATGTCGGTAATTTCTCTGCAGACCAAGACCCGGTCAATTGAAGCTGAAAGGCCACCAATGCGGTTGGTCGCTTCTGATGCTCCGGACTCGTTGAGCGGGCTCGATGACAACGCACGCTTCCGAAGCGTTGTCATGCCGCACCTCAATGAAGCCTATCGGCTCGCTCACTGGCTAACCGGCAATCGCACCGACGCCGAGGATGTGGTGCAGGATGCATCAATGCGGGCCTTCCGCGCCATTCGAAATTACGCTGGTGGCAGTGCGCGCTCCTGGGTGTTGAGCATTGTCCGGAATAGCGCCTACTCGTGGCTCCGCAAGAATCGTCCGACAGCTGTCGTTACCGTTGAGGATCTCGAGGCGGTCGAACTCGAGCAAGCCAATCCAGGTGATAGAGATGGCGAAAATCCGGAAGCAGCCCTCATAGGAAAGGCCGACGCCGATCAGCTTCGCGCGGCAATTGCGGCACTACCCACCGCGTTTCGAGAGACGCTTGTGCTGCGGGACATCGAGGGCCTCGATTATCGCGAAATCGCTCAGGCGACTGAAGTGCCGATTGGAACAGTAATGTCAAGGCTCGCGCGCGCTCGCCAGCGGCTGACTATGGTCCTCACAAGCGAACAATAAGCCAAGTTTTTCCTCCGACCGGCCACAGTCTTGCATCGCTGCATTGGTTCAGCGTCCCTTGTAGTCGCGTTCGCTATCCTCCCCGAACACAGGCACCAGTTACAGCGACAAAGCTTGTTGGCTATTCGCCGTGGCGGGGCGACCAACAACGGCACTAAACGAGATTTATTCCCGCGCGGCCATCGCAATCCCGTTACCCAGAAGTGAAGCGTCGTTGGGAATAGCGCAGGCCGTCTTGCAGTCTCCTCCACGTACACTTTCCAAGCCACAGGAGAAGCAACATGACGAAGCTTTCTAGCAATTTCGACGACGAATGGTTCCTCAATTACGAAATATCGGATGAGTCACTGGAAACGGCAGGAGGGAAAGAAATAGCTGCGAACTTTACCCTTGGGTCCTGCACGGGCCTCTCTGAATGCCCCGCTTGATCAATTGGACTGAGCAACTCCAAGATTGGAGGCACCCGTGTCAAAAACCATCCTGAATTGGACCAGCCGGGTCGATATTGCAGCGCGGATCGCGGAATGTTGTCGCCCCCAAAACTGGAATGAGTTGACGGTACCAGCTGACTATCACCTGCCCTTCGGCAAGGCCGAAGCCCAAGCAAAAGCCGCGAGGTGGCTCTGGCAGAGTTATATCATCTGATCGAGAAGTAGGACCGCCCAGGCAGGGACACGGTTCTTTCACCGAACCGAACGCGAAGTGTGAAGTGTCGTCCACGCTGCAAGGACCTCCAATCCGCGCTCAAGAAAACGTGACCCGGAATGCGGTGGCGATCATTGGCCGCTGGGAATAATCGCAAGAGGTTTGCAGTCTTCCCACTGACAGATCGGCAATTCCGATCTGCGCCTAATTGAGGGTGACACAACCCTTTGCAAATCACCGCACCGGTCCGCAATAGGGCTCATGCTATGAAGAAATTTGCCGCTCCACTTACGCTTGCTTTAGCTTGCGTCGCCTACGGCCTCGCTGTGGTTTGCGAGTTCTATTTCGCTGCTAAAGCGCAAGGTGCGACTAACGTCTGCAATACCGACTGCCTTTTGCAAAAAATGGATGCGCTCAATCAAAAAGCCCAAGCGTTGGAGCATACAGTCGGTGACCTGGCACTTCAGATCAATGAATCCATAAAAACAGGACAAACGGTAACCCTTCACACGCAAGGAGGACGTGGAGGGGGATGTCTTACCTACTTTGGTCCGAGTGGAGATCAGGGCGGCTTCGTTTCTTGGAGTGTCAACTGTTCCCGCGGCACTTTGTGGACCATCAATTAGCAAGCGGGGGCGACACGAGTGCGCGAAAAACACCAGGCCTTTTTTGCGAGCTCGCTGGAAAGAATATCGCCATCGAGTACCGCCAGCCTTCCAGGAATAACCCGCAAGGTCATCGAGTCAGATCGGCATGACCGGCCGAGCTGTCATCGGCGCGAATCAGAAAATCTGCAATGGGTTCATGGGACACTCGCTACATGCTTGATAGACGTTCATTGCTGACGGGCGTGACAGCATCGGTTGCGACGGTGACCATTTCGGCGGCTATGGGCGCTAGCGGTCCACTTCGCTTAGTTTTGGTCCATGGACGACGTCAGCAACGTCTTGATCCTACCGAGCTAAAGTCCAATTGGCTAAACGCTCTTCGTCGCGGTGCAGAGAAGATTGGGCGCGTACTCCCTGACACAATAGACGTGGCCTTTCCATATTATGGCGATGCGCTTGATAGATTTATTCGGAATTACAACATTCCGTTGACCTCGGAGATCCAGGTAAGGGGTAGCAAGGTCGACGACGAGTTTCTGGCTTTCCAGGCCGAATGCGCCGAAGCTTTTCGCAAAGGCAGTGGTGTCACTGACGCGCAAGTAGATGCCGAATACGGTGCTAATACCGATCCGAAAGGTCCGCTCAATTGGGAATGGGTACAGGCAACCTTGCGCGCGCTCGACAAGTACGGTGGAGGGATCACTAGAACCGCCGTCGAGAGCTTTAGCCGTGACGTTTTCCTCTATACCACTCGCGCTGATGTTCGCGAGGAGATTAACTGGATTGTTGCGAACTCGTTGACTGAGGAGCCAACTGTGATGGTTGGTCATTCCTTAGGGTCGGTCGTCGGTTACAGCGTTCTGCGATCCGATCGCCGGTCGCTCCGTATACCCCTGTATTTAACTGTCGGCTGTCCGCTTGGGATACGGGCCATCCGCGACCGATTTCGACCACTACAATATCCCTTGCCAGTGAAGGAATGGTTCAATGCGTTTGATCCTCGCGACATTGTAGCTTTGCATCCGCTCGACCGGGCCAACTTTCCGGTCACCCCAGAAATTGAAAATTATGCCGCAGTGAAAAACTCAACTGGCAATCGTCATGGTATAGTAGGCTATCTCGATGATCCCCAGGTGGCACAGCGCCTCTTAGGCGCGCTCGGTATTTAGCCGGTGGAGTCAGCTGACAAACTTGGTTTATTGTTCGTTTTTGAGGATCGCGATCAGCGGGTGGCGAGCGATTCACGACATTACTGTTTCTATCGGAACTTCAGTCGCCTGCGCAATCTCCTCGATACCACTGTCACATTACGTCATCGCAACGTGAACTCGCACGGAGAAGTCCTCGTCCGGCTCATCGCGGCGCATTGATTTACAGAACTTCAGTTTTGCGTGATGACGCCAACCCGCGATGCGCAGGGCCGTGTCCGCTTTGGGTCATAAGCGGACATGTGCATTGCAAAAGGCGATGTCCGCTTTGCCCCCGAAAGCGACATCAAATGCGACAGCCAATCCGATTGGCATGGATCGGCCTTGCGTAAACAGGGATCTTTGCAACCCGACCTTACGCGAGTTCAAATTCCGGTAACAGGCAGGGGGGTCAACGCCTAGTCAAGTGAGCCGCCTTCGTTCGAAAATCGAGTTTATTCGTCGGTGCAAGTAAGCTGCTTCTCAAAAAGTGATTTGGGGCCAGTTCGGCAGCCCAATCAGCGCTGGGCAAACCACGCCTTGGCGATGGTGACATCTGCCTGGGTGAGGCCATGACCGGCCGGCAGGGTCCGGTGATCGACGGCGCCTCCCGCATCCTTGAGGATCGACTCGAGGCGCGCGGCGTTCTCAGCCGGGATAATGCTGTCATCGGAGCCGGACAGGATCAGGATGGGCTTGTCGTGCAGGTCGACCTGCGGCGGGTCCATGAGCGGCACCATGGCCCGGAGCAGGACGGAACCGGCGAGTGCCTCAGGCCGAAGCAAAAGCACGGCGGCGGCGATATTGGCTCCGTTAGAGAACCCGAGCGCGATGGGGGCCGTCAGTCCGTACGCGTTCCGCGCGTCGTGAACGAAGTCAGCCAGCTCGTTGGCGCGTCGGCGTACGTCCTGTTCGTCGAATATCCCTTCAGCTAGACGCCGGAAGAAACGAGGCATTCCGCCTTCGAGCACCTTGCCACGCGGTGACAGGAGCGCGGCGCCGGGCGCGACGGTCTGCCCAAGCGGCACGAGATCATTCTCGTCGCCGCCGGTGCCATGCAGGAGCAGGATGGGTGACTTGTCGGGGGCGGTCGCCGGCACGTACCGGTGCGGATGCGAGAGTTCGGTGGTGCTAATCATGATGGCCTCATCGCGATTGATCTACGCGGCGATGGCGGGCAGCACCGCCTCGATCTCCTTGCGCTGCGGCTCGTACTGAGGCGGTAGCTTCAGGGAGCGGCCGAGCGAAGCGACCGGTTCGTCGATCGCAAATCCAGGGATGTCGGTGGCGATCTCGAACAGCACCCCGCCTGGCTCGCGGAAATAGAGCGACCGGAAGTAGTTCCGGTCCTTCTGGTCAGTTGTACGGATGCCATGGTTCTCGGCCAGCTTGCGCATCATTGCCAACTGGACCTCGTCATCGGGCGCGCGGAACGCGATGTGGTGGACCGAGCCGCCGCCCTGCTGTCCACGAGGAAAGTCGCCGGCGACGCGGATGTCGACGATACCGCCGACCTCCGTCCCCTGCGCCTTGAAGCGGATCCTCGAATCTTCGCGGCCGACCTCCGAGAAGCCGAGCACATCCGTTAGGATCGCTCCTGTCGGAGCCGCATCGCGAAGGAGCAGGCCGACACTATGGAAGCCACGGATCGCATGCTCCGTCGGCACTGTGCCGCCACTCCACGCTGGCTCGTTTCCAATGCCCGGCACAGCGACAACAGCAAGGCGCATTCCGTCCAGATCTTTGAACGCGAGTATCGTCTCGCCGAAACGCTTCTCGACGGGCTCGTGGACCACACCTTTCTCAACAAACCGGTGCATCCAGTAGCCGATTGAGGCTTCCGGCACGCGGAAGGCGGTCTCTTGGATCTCGCCGACGCCGAGCCGGCCCGGGGCCACATGCTCCCAAGGGAAGAAGGTCAGGATGGTGCCAGGCTGGCCGGTCTCGTCCCCATAATAGAAGTGGTAGGTGCTGGGATCGTCGAAGTTCACGGTCTTCTTCACAAGCCGCAGGCCGAGCACACGGGTGTGGAAGTCGACATTGCGCGAGGCCGGACCCGCAATGGCGGTGACGTGGTGGATGCCATTCTTCGTCATGGAAAGATCCTCTTGGCCCGCTTGCGATTCAGATCTTCAAATAGGAAAGGCGGCCCGCGATTACGAGGGCGACGGAGTCCTTGCCCAATGTCCGGGCCGCCCTCATGTTCGCTTCGGGCCAAAAGCAGCCATTCTGCACCGCAGTAAAGAACGTCGTTATTCGATTACCTCGTCGGCGGAAGCGATTAGGCCTGACGCAATAGTTAGGCCGAACGCCTTAGCGATCTTGAGTCAGGCATCAATCGACATAGGCTGACGTGAAGAAGGGGGATCGTCATGAGCATGAGGGTCGCCATTTGCCAAAAGCCGCCGGTATTGCTCGATTTGAAGTCTACGATTGATCGGACAATCCAGACGCTTGTTGAAGCCCGAAGTGAGGGCGCGCAACTCGTTGTGTTTCCGGAGGCTTACCTTCCGGGCTATCCCACTTGGATATGGCGCCTTCGTCCCGGTGGAGACCTGGCGCTAGGCAACAAAATTCACGCAGAATTACGAAAAAATTCGGTCGATATTGCTGCCGGCGGGCTCGATCCGATTTGCCAATCTGCCGCCAAGCACGGCCTCGTGGTGGTGATGGGACTCAATGAGATTGACTCAAAATTCAGCGGCACAACGCTCTTCAACACGGTGGTGGTTATTGGATCGGACGGCTCAATCCTAAATCGACACCGGAAACTGATGCCAACGAACCCCGAAAGAATGGTGTGGGGATTTGGTGATGCCAGCGGCCTGCGGGTTGTTGATACACCGGTCGGCCGGATCGGGTGCCTCATATGCTGGGAAAATTACATGCCGCTGTCGCGCTTTGCGCTGTATGCGCAAAATCCTGACATCTATGTCGCGCCCACGTGGGATTGCGGTGACACTTGGTGCGCCTCCATGAATCACATTGCCCGCGAGGGAGGATGCTGGGTTCTAAGTACGGCGACCGCCATGCAAGGGTCGGATGTACCCGAGTCGTTTCCAGAACGGGATAAGCTGTTTAAAGACGATGAATGGATAAATCCGGGCGATGCGGTAGTAATTAAACCGTTCGGAGGTGTGGTAGCCGGACCGCTCCATAATGAAAAACGCGTTTTGTACGCCGACATCGAAGTGGAAGCGGCGCGGAGATCACGAAAAACACTGGATGTGGCGGGTCACTACGGCCGTCCGGATATATTTCACCTCGAGATCGATCGCCGTTCCATGCCGCCGGTGAGTTTTGTCGATAACAAGTAAGATTTCTTTCCATTTGGCGGTCTGATTTTTGAAACAACCATGTCCGCTATGGGTCAAAAGCGGACATTGGGCAATGTCGCGCCGATGTCCGCTTTACCCCCGAAAGCGAACATGTGCGCTGCAACTAGTGATGTCCGCTTTGGGCCAAAAGCGGACATTCAGCGGTAAGGTCTGATTACTTCGCCCGCTTCCACACGAACTCGAGTGTCACCCCGGCAGGCGTGCGGGGGTTCGTGAACTTCATTTCGTCTGCGGTGATGGACGAGATAATGCGACGCTGGTTGGGTGCGCCTACAAGATTTGCAAACGTGCTCGTTTCAACATTCGCGTGAACCGTTTTTGTGACTTCGTCCACCGTATACGTGCCTGTGTAGGCGACCGATCCTGACGCAATGGACATAGCCTCCTCAGGCGTGGGCCGGCTGGGGTCGCTTGAAGATACCTTGGGTGTGTCGGTGCGCGTCGTTATGAAGTGGAAGCGGCCGTCGGTGGTGTAGGTTACCGCGCCCTGCAAACTCGGTCGCGGCACGGTGCTGCCATCGTCACGCTTGCCTGTGCTCGAAACGTAGATCCATGTCCCGACCAGTTGATCTTTAAGCGGCTTTCCCTGCGCAAGACCAGTGTTGGGAAAAGCAGGAATTGTTACCAACGCAACTGCACAAACGCCCAGCACGCAAATTTTATTCATGTGAATCCCCCAAGGCCACCAAAAGTCGAGCACTTCATTGTAGACATGGATGTCTTACTTCGCTCGCTTCCATACCACATCGTCAACCGACCCGATCTGCGAGGCAGGGTTGGTATATTTCAACTCGTCCGCTGACAGTGAGCTGATGATCCGTTTCTGGGTGCCCCCATTCAAATTCGGAGACGAAGATCCCTCGATGTTCGTGGTAAGGGTCTTCGTTGCTTCATCAATTGACCACGTCCCATAGTTGGCAGTCATTCCTTGTATCGCTGCTTTGGCTTCTTCTGCAGTGACTTGGTTCATGTTGTTAGAAGCGAACTTTGGCACGTCCGTCCGAAAAATCATGAATGAGTAACGACCATTCGCCTCGAATATTGCGCGTCCCCTCGGGTTCGGACCCCAGCGGTCCGATTTGACGCCTTCCTTAGTCACTTGAGCTGCTGACACAAGCGTCCAAGTGCCGATGAGCTGCTCCTTGAGCGACTTTTGCTGACTGATAGCGTTGCTTGGCAGCAGGGCAAGCCCCACTGCCGTAAGCGCAGAGAGGTTGATGATGTAACGCCGGTTCATGTGCTTCTCCCCCTTAAAATCTGAGCACCAAGATGCTGAGGAGAGCGAACACGGCCTGACCGCCGCGCACCGAAAAACTCGCGCCACTTCACTGCCGCCCCCCGAGACTTCAGCACGCGCATCGTATCAACCTCCGCGAGTGTTCTGGAAGGGGTCACCTGCCCATATCCGCTTTGGGTCAGAAGAAAATGTGTGCGGCACAAGAGCGCACGTCCACTAAGGGCCAAAAGCGGACATAGCGCGGCCTCATTCGATCATCTCGTCCGCGCGCGCTTGCATCGACGGAGGCACGCTAATGCCGAGCGCCCTAGCGGTTTTAAGATTGATTACCAATTCAAACTTGGTTGCCTGCACGACTGGCAATTCGTCAGGCTTTTCGCCCTTGAGAACTTTGGCAGTTTGAACGCCGGCCAACCGGTAGCTTTCCAATACGTCCGATCCGTAGCTCATCAGACCGCCAGCCGCGGGAAAGTCTCGAAACTGGTAAATCGCGGGCACTGCATGACGAACAGTCAGGGAAGCCAGCTTATTGATGCCGTGGTCGATGACCGAGCCCGGACCGATCACGAGCCCGCCCACTTGCAAACGTTTTATGTCTGCAAATGCTGCATCAAAGTCAGCTTCGCTCCTGACATTGAGGACATGTAGCTCTAGCTTGCGGTTGCGAGCCGCCGACAGCACCTCGCGCGCTTGGGCTTGGGCCAAAGCGCGGTCGTCTGGGTTGAGCAAGAGGGCCATAACTTTCTGGGTTGGCAGAAGTTCATGCAGCAATTCCAACCGCTTTGGCGCAACCTCCACGATTAAACTCGTCACGCCCGTGATATTGCCGCCCGGCCGGTTCAAGTTAGCGACGAGGCCAAGCCGGACCGGGTCGCTCCCCACCTCGAAAACGATCGGGATCGTCGTGGTTGCTGCTTGTGCTGCGACCGCAGCTGGAGTCGTGCCCGCGGCAATCACGGTCACGCGACGCTGAACCAGATCCGCCGCAAACGCGGTCAGGCGATCGATCTGCTGCGCCGCCCAGCGATATTCGATCGCCACGTTCTGGCCGACGACATAGCCGGATTCCTGGAGACCCCGGCGGAATGCTGCCGCCCTGGGTTCACCGAAGTCGGCCGCTACGGCATTGAGCCAACCCACCACGGGCATCGCCGCCTGTTGCGCGCGTGCAGTCAGTGGAATAGCGGCTAGACCCCCGAGTAGGCTTATGAATTCGCGCCGCCGCATCGTCGCCCCCGACGCTCAGACACGCAATGGTAGCAATTTATGCCAGCGCTCGGGAGGGGGTCGGCTCTGCTTAGTCGGATGTCCGCTTTGGGTCAGAAGCAGACATGTGCGACGCAAAAGGGCATGTCCGCTTTACCCCCGAAAGCGGACACATGCAGTGCAATACGCCATGTCCGCTTTGGGCCAAAAGCGGACATTCTGCAGACAAGTAAGCCGCGATGGTCGTAATGTAGAGTGGGGCCGTTAGCGGCTACTTACAGCTTGTCGTTTTTGCATTTACGTAAACATCCGAAATTGATCAGACGGTGCCCCTGACAATCGTAACCGAGCATGAAAAACCAACCGCCGCCGAAGCGCGAACCGCCTGAACCGCCGAAGCCCGAACCGCTGTTTGCTTCGTGGCTCACATCGTTCAGTGCCAAAGGACAAGTGACGCTTTTGATTGTGGCGATAATCGGGGTGCTGTTTCTTTCGATGGTGCTACAGCTTTTGTGAAATGCCTGGCGAGTTGATGTCCGCTGTTACCGCAAAGGCAGACATCAGCCAGTCCTGGGTCAGGCAGTTGGCGGCGGCGTCGCCGGGGCAGCTGTCACAGCAGTCGTTGGGCTCATAAGAACAAGATGGCCTAAAAGCGTCCGAGCCATTCCGTGCAGCGGGAGTGGAATGTCCGCTTTGGGCCAACATTTGCACTGCACCAGCGCATGTCCGCTTTACCCCCGATAGCGGACATTCGGCATCGCGAGTGGAACGGCTTTTAATGACCCTGGCATTAGGTGTGTGGGCGTTTGGTGGTCATATTGATAACTTGGATTTTGGATGCTTCTGAAGCCACTTTTCAGATTTGTTGGTAATCCACTCCAAGGCCTCAGTGGCCAATAACAAACAGACGCCGCCTCCGGAAGTCGCGAGCGACGTGCCTACGCCAGCATAGATGTAGTGTTCTCCGAAAGCCTGCTTTAGTGCAACAGACGTCGGCTCTCCGCACCGCTAATGTCGTCCGGATTATTGCGATTGCGGCAACGCTCTAGGAAAAGTTCACTAGGCCGCTCTCCGGATTTTCTTTTTAACAGCGATTCAAATTGAGCAGCGGCATTCTCCCATTCCCTTTGCCGGTATGCCTGCGTTGCTTTTTCGAAATCATGGTAAAAGGCCATATCGCTTGCAGAGACATCATCCTTTTCCCCAATCAATTCAAATATATTTAGAGGCTCATTCCTTCCTTTTACAAGAACAGAATCAAGCCGCCTTGCAATCATCCCCTGTTTAACTGAATCATATACAGTTTCAGATATGAGAATTTCAGTTCCATAAATCTTGTTTAAACCCTCAAGACGATTTGCGATGTTGACCGTATCGCCGATTGCAGTGTAGCTCAAACGTTGGTCGGAGCCGATATTACCGACTATTACATCCCCGGCATGGATCCCGAACCTGGTTTTAAATTCATATTTTCCATCTTGCTTCCATTGCCGATTCAGATCGTGCGTTTTTTTCCGGCATTCTACCGCGGCAATACAGCTTTTTAAGATATGGTCGGAAATTTCAGTTGGTGCTCCCCAAAAGGCCATAATTGCATCGCCGATGTATTTGTCCACGGTACCTTGATGAGCCATAATTATTTTTGTCAATTCGTCCAGATAATTTGAAAGCTGTGCGGTAAGCTCACGGGGGGAGGAATTTTCAGAAATGGTCGAGAAATTCGCGATATCCGTAAACATGATCGCAATCTCTCTCCTTTCGCCATGTATCTTGGCCTCCTGATGGGTTTGAATAAGCTGGCGGACTACTTCTGCAGGAACGAATTTCCTGAATGATTGTAATCCGATTTTCATTTGTTGGGTTGCATCTATTAGCGCACGTATTTCATAAAGCTGCGCTTTAATATTAATGGGTTCTTCGAGATTGAAATTCTGAATTTTTTTTGTCTCAACGGCAAGCTTCTTGAGTGGTGCTGTTATCTGTCTATAAAGAATAAAAATAATAAATAAAGATAATGCAAGTCCGACCGATGCGATCACGATTGAATTAAGAATCATCTGCCGGAGCTTCGCATAGAATGTGGCAGTGTATTCATGCTTGATAACAACGGATACATCTCCCTGGAAATTTCTTATCGGAACATATGTGGTGACTGTCTCCTTAGTTGAATCCATCCTCACAGCGTCCGCATCTATTTTCATTTTCTCCATGATTTCATCGCTCAACGGAAGGTTTGGAAACTTATCCTTACCGTCGCCGAAAAAAGCGATTAGGTGTGTATCGTCAATTGAGCGCACTCCTCTTTTAAGATTGTAAATACCCCATGTTCCGGGAAATGTCTGATTCATGTATTCAAGGAAATCCGGCCCAAAATCAGCTCCTAATTCGACGGCACCGATCACTCTTCCGTTCCAGGTTGCAGGAACGACTGATCTGAAACCATATCCAGAATGACCTTGTTCAAGCCCGGCAACGGGCAATCCCGTGAGAATAGTTTTCATAAGTGCCGGGCGATAATTTGAAAAATCGTCACCATGCTGTTCCGGATTATGCAGCCTGAGAAAAACTACCCTGGGTTCAGCCAGATTAAACTGAAATTGGGTAAAACCTTTTTCTTTTAGGTTTTTCCAAATTGGATCGGTTAATGCGATAAGCTTATCCCTGTTCTGGTCTCGAAAGGCGTTTATGATTTCGCTGTTGGAGATGATTGCTGAAAGAGGACCGGATCCCTGGGTTTTACTCTCTTCGACTCGATCGCGAATATATTTTGAAATGATCCCGGCTTTGTGAAACTCCTCTTTAATAAGAAAGCTATGGGCAACGATAGTAAATGAAACCGACATAGCGATAAGAAGCAGCGCAATAAGAATAAGCACGATAATGAATGAATTGCTTAATTTAAAGAATTTACCACTCATGGTCGCTCATTGATTGTACAGAGGGTGTCGGCCCCGCAAAGGGTGTTTCCTTAGGCCGATCTGCCAACCAAACAGCAAATGGTCGCTGTTGGGGCCTGCACTCTCTAATCATACCGAGCTTTTTTCAATGCGTATGTGAGCTGGTTCACACTTACGCAGGCACGCTGGAAGGGGGTAAGAGTAAAGCCAGCCGAAGCCCGTTTTGAGTCAAAAGCAGACATGTGCGCTGCAAAAAGTCATGTCTGCCTTACACCCAATAGTGACCGCGAAAGCGAAATTCCGCAAAGGGCCATGTCCGCTTTACCCCCCAAAGCGGACATTACTCAGCCAACGGGTCGATGCCGTCAGGTTGTGGACGGTTGTAAAGAATGGACACAAGTATGTTGCCCGGTTCTGATGTTGCGTCTGTGCGATAGGCCCCGACCTCACCGCTGACCCCGCTGGTATATTCGGCGATAACTTCACCAAAGGCATTGCGCTGAACGGCGATCTTTTGCCCGGCTGTGACTTTGTCATTCAGCTTCACCAAAAACTCAACAAACCCGCCACGGGTTGCGAACACAGGGTGCATGCTGTTGCCGACAAAAACGGCTGTGTCCCTGCCGGTGCGCCCCATCGGACCGTCGATAATCTTGTGAAGCTTGAGCACATTCATCGTCCCTTCCACGAAGAGAGGGATCATGTCGTGATCCAAAATACGCGAAGCGCCGATCTCCGGTGTGAATGCTGGAATGCCGGCATCGATGAACGCATTTGCGAGTATCCCGGGGTATGCGGCGTTATCAAAAATCTGATCAATAGGAAACAGCTCGGCCATGACGCGGACTTCCGGCAGATCCATTCGCGCAATGTGGAGCGCCGTCATGTCAATCCCGGTCGTCGAGGTATGGAAGTCGATCGCGTAGTCGGCATTCGGCTTGAGCAGCCTGTTGAACAGCATGCCGGCGTGCCGGGAAGGCGCTGAGGGACCACTCTCATTGCCCGGCCATTCGCGATTGAGGTCTATCAAATCGATGCCGCGTCCCGAGTTTGGCCACCTGCGCGCCATGCCTTCCATGGCCGGGCGTGACACGTCGAGAACGGCCAACACCGCGCCCGACATTGCAGCCGAATTAAGGCGCTCCATGACGCTCTGTATCGTGCGAACCGGACTGATCTCGTCGCCGTGCACACCGCTGACGAGCGCCACACGCTTGCCCGGCTTCACGCCCTTCGCAACCATTGTCGACACATGCCAGTTTTGCCCCGTGGTCGTCTGCACGCCTTGAAAATAGAACAGGTGCTTCTTGCCGGGCTCGAGATCATCGATGTTGAGCGCGCTGATGACCTTCTTTCCGTCAATCGTGTCTCCCGTATAAATTGTTCCTCGCGATGCCGTGGCTGCCTGCACATTTGCAGGATCAGTGTTTGCCGCGAGTGCGGCAGATGCGCCGATAGCAGTGACCATGAAATGGCGGCGATCAAAACCATCCCATCTTTGATTATCAGACATCGTGGGGACCCTTTTATGTTGCGGTGCGCGGCGGTGCGCTCGCTTCCATAATTTTTGCGGCGCTAGATTGCTCAATCGATTGGACATAGGTCCAACAACGGTCTCGGAACCTGATGTAAAAAAAGTCCGCTTTTGACCCAAAGCGAACATTGCTGCATGCGATGAACAATATCTAAGTAAAAGGCCCCAGTCGGAACGGTATCAGAACCGTCCGCGCCGGGGCCCCGCCGCGCTTCCTCCCTTGGACTTGAGCGTGGCTTATAGCTGCGTCGCTCTTTTATTGGCCCTGACCTCTTAGGGGGACGGGGGCTGTTTTGAGATCGGGGGCCATGCTCGAAGATCAGAGCTGGCGCTGATCCTATTTTCGACCGCAGCTTCGAACAAATTAAAGTTTGTTCACGTGGGTCGCACCCGGTGCGACATTTCGCCTGCTATTGTGGACAAGACCGATGTTCTGGAAAGTGCATCAGCGTTTAATCCGCTGCACACTCCAAAAGTTGGACGCGTCTATTACAAAAAATTCACGTGCAGTCGCAAAGCAATGCGCGCAAGCTGAAATCCTCAAAGAGGGGACGACGCCTGCCTTTTGACAAGGAGGCGCGTATGTTGCGATCAGAAATTGATTTCCTGCCAGCTCCTCAGATCGCCGATAGGCCATGCCCGGAATGTCGCTCTTCTATGCGGCTTGCATGGATCGAACCTGACGAGAAGCCCGGTTATGACAAGCGCACGTTTGAGTGCCGGCAATGTCACCGCTTAGATACCACAATGGTGAAATACAGGTGACCGGCCAGCGAGGTCGTGAATGGGTGATGTATGCCGCAATTCACACCACGACTTATCCGAGACATGAGAAATGCGCTTGAAGATGTCATGACGAGAGTACCCCCAGCGCATGTGACAGCGGCGGTTAAGGTGTATCTCGCTGAATGCATCCTAAAGGCAGCGGCCCAAGGTCATACAAATTATAATGAGCTCGTGACCGCTGCCGCTGCTCAAATTCAGACCGCTATATCGCTATTTGCGTGAACAAGCTCGTTCCTAAGATTACATTCCAAAAATATTTTAGGGAGCGACGAAGAGAAATGCTTGCGCGCAAACGCAAGGCGTCAGCGCAAATTGAACACGTTATGCAATCTCTTCCACCCCGCGACCTAATGACGCGATAGCCAAAACTAATGACTCGATAGGGAAGACGCGATTGTTTCCACGCAACGACCGTCCGACACTTAGACCGAATCAAATCGATCGGGAGACATGGTCGGGGTTGCGCTCGTTAGCGATATTGCACCGCTGAATGCGCAGGTGATGAATTTCGTTGGGATAGATTAGTCGTGCTCCTGCCCTGCCAAGAGGGAAGAGCGCAATGCCTTCACATTTGAGCCATTCGAGTTACTGGCGCCTGCAAGCGCAGGAAGCGCGCCTGACGGCGCAACGGCTTGAGGACCCAGAAGCTAAGGCAGCCATGCTCAAGAAGGCCGATGAATATGACCGCCTCGCCGCCTGCAACAGCGCGTGGGAAGCTGAACTGCGATCCGCTGCAAAAAATCGCGCATCTCGGCGAAGACGCCCTCAGAAACGTAACCCTCAAACCCATCTGCGCCGACCTTAAACCTGTCTGCTTGGCTGCTTCTGTACCTGCGGAAGCCGTTCGATCAGCGGGGAACTTCAGTTCATGTCCGCTTTGGGTCAAAAGCAGAAATGTGCGGTGCACCAACCCATGTCCGCTTTGGTCCCGAAAGCGACCGCAAAAAAGGGGACATGACGGGACGTCCTTCGCACCGCATTGCTCCGTGGCCGCCATCTCAAGTGGCGTCCCAATAGGAAATAAGCAGGAGCTGCAACTCCGACGCTTGACCGCACGTTCTAGTAAACATGAAGATATTTGTTGCCATTTTGTTGATCGCTGCCGTACCAGCGTACGCACAGGCCATAGATCGTGGCACCGCGAAGCTGAGCAAGCGGGACGCGCAGAAGGTTGCGACAATTATCAGGAGCGACAAAACCAAGACCCAAACCTATTGCGAAATAAATAAGGTCAGTGACCAGATGAATCAGGCCTACGGAAAAAATGACAAAAAGATGGTCGATGATTTGTCTCAGAAAATTGAACGATTAGAAAAAGTCCTTGGACCTGAATATATCGCGTTAATGGATGGACTTCAGAAACTCGGGCCGGAAAATGAAAAGCGCGTTGGCGAGATCATGCTGCAATTCGCAGCACTCGACAGGTTGTGTGCGAAATAGGTCCTCAAAAACCCGAAGTCGTCGGCCGCGGCAGCTATCGTGGCCGCTGTTTTTTCGGTAGCTAGCAAAGAACCGAGTCCGTGCACGAGTCGTCGTAAAAATTCAAGCGAACGGCGAAATTCGCGGAGCCGAGCGATGACAAAAGTTGAGGCGCCATAGTGGACTCATTTTTAGTTTTGTTCTTTTGACGACAAGATTTTGATTTTTGCCACTTGCGTCCGACTGTCGCATCCAGAAATTACCTCACTCTTGCCTTCAAATCGCACGACGCAACACCTATCGGCCCAGCCTTTGGCGGGACTAACGGGGAGAATCTAAATGGTGTTGCGCGTAAGCGCCGCGATTTGTGGCGCTGCAATTCTTTTCGTCTGTTCATCTTCTGCAATGGCCAAGCTGGGAACTGTAGGAAAATTGACCGCTGCTAGTCCTCACGATGCGTGTGCCATGGGCGTCACGATCGTTGGCACGGCGTCGATGTATGATCCCTTTCAACCCGGATACCGTGAAGGCGGCATACAAACGGCATCCGGCGAGCTATAC
>Ga0306923_10001102_pt1 | contig 23272 bp, 20 predicted proteins | sample sta12Can44000108_FD_203841 | JGI IMG/M metagenome (GOLD analysis project Ga0306923, IMG submission 203841) | Lab enrichment of tropical soil microbial communities from Luquillo Experimental Forest, Puerto Rico - statanox.12C.anox.44.000.108 (v2)... | ecosystem: Environmental > Terrestrial >... | reverse complement strand
CTGGAAGTCGATCGGGTTGTCGGCATGCACGCCGCCATTGACGATGTTCATCATCGGCACCGGCAACAGCCGCGCCGAGGTGCCGCCGACGTAGCGGTAAAGCGGCAGCTTGTTGGCCGCGGCCGCTGCCTTGGCCGCGGCAAGCGAAACGCCGAGGATCGCGTTGGCGCCGAGCCGGCCTTTGTTTGGCGTGCCGTCGAGCGCGATCATGGTCTCGTCGATCTTGACCTGCGCCTCGGCATCCATGCCGCCGAGCGCATCGAAAATCTCGCCGTTGACGGCCTCGACCGCCTTGCGCACGCCCTTGCCGAGATAGCGGTTCTTGTCGCCGTCGCGCAGCTCGACCGCCTCGTGCGCGCCGGTCGAGGCGCCGGACGGCACGCCGGCGCGGCCGCGCGAGCCGTCTTCCAGGACCACGTCGACCTCCACGGTCGGGTTGCCGCGGCTGTCCAAAATCTCCCGGCCGATGATGTCGACGACGGCGGTCATGGCGGCTCCCGGATGACGTAATGCTTGCGGCTTCTACAGGATCGCGGAGGGCCTTGTCATGCCCCGCAAAACCAAGGCATGCAGGGTTCCGCCATGTCGAAGAAAACGCTGCAACTCGGCCGTCCGGCGGCCATTCCTGCGTCGCCCGACGCCGCGGTGCTCGACCGGGTGCGCAACCCTCATCCGGGCACCAACTACGTCGCGCGCTTCACTTTCCCCGAATTCACGGTGATGTGTCCGGTGACGGGGCAGCCCGACTTCGCGACGCTCGTGATCGACTATGTGCCGAAGGCTTGGCTGGTAGAGTCGAAATCGCTGAAGCTCTATTTGAACAGTTTTCGCAACCAAGGTGCGTTCCATGAGGAGTGCACGGTGGCGATCGGCAAAAAGCTTGCCGCGTTGTTGAAACCGAAATGGCTGCGCATCGGCGGCTACTTTCATCCCCGCGGCGGCATGCCGATCGACGTGTTCTGGCAGGCCGGCAAGCTGCCGGCCGGCGTCTGGGCGCCCGACCAGGGCGTCGCTACTTACCGCGCACGCGACTAGCGGCTGCGGAACCCTGCAGGGTCACGACCAGGGCGCCGGTTTCGCTGCCGGGATCGGCGGCGCGCATGACGCCGCCCATCACCGCGACGCCGGCGCAGCCGGCGGCCAAAACTTCGGCGACACGCAGCGTGTTGATGCCGCCGATGGCAAGGAGCGGCACGCGGCAGGCGCGCGCCATCTCGGCCAAACCCTTGCGGCCGATCTCGGGCCCATAGCCGGGCTTGCTGACGGTCTCGAAGGCGGGTCCCGCCAACGCGTAATCGACCGTCGCCGGATCGATCGCCTCGGCCTCGGTCGCGGTGTGGATCGACACGCCGATGAGCTTGTGGGCACCGAGCAACGCCCGGGCCTCGGCCGGATCGCTGCCGGAGGACAGATGCACACCGTCGACGCCGGCAAGCTTGGCCAGTTCCGCTTCGCCGTGCAGGGTCAAGCGCGCGCCGTGGCGGCGGGCCAGCGGCAACAGCAGCCGCGCCAGGGGAACCTGCTCGGCGTCCGGCAAATCCTTCTCGCGCAGGCTGATCCAGCGGCACCCGCCGTTGAGCGCCGCGCCCACGATTTCAGGCAGCCCCCGCCGCGCCTGGCGGCGGTCGGTTACGATGAGGAGCGGCGGGTTGGGCAATCGCACCCGCGGAGCCTATCGAAGGCGCCCGCCCATCGCTACTTAAGGGGCGGCCTGTGCTAGGAAGCGGCAACAAACGATGAACCGCCCTGCCCGCATTTCCTTCGTCTCGCTCGGTTGCCCGAAGGCGCTGGTCGATTCCGAGCGCATCATCACGCGGCTACGCGCGGAGGGCTACGAGCTTGCGCGCAACCATGCCGGCGCCGATCTCGCCATCGTCAATACCTGCGGCTTTCTCGACAGCGCGCAGGCGGAATCGCTCACCGCCATCGGCGCCGCCATGGCCGAGAACGGCAAGGTCATCGTCACCGGCTGCATGGGCGCCGAGCCTGAGAAGATCACCGCCGTGCATCCGGGCGTGCTCGCGGTCACCGGGCCGCAGCAATACGAGAGTGTGCTCGAAGCGGTGCACCGCGCCGCGCCGCCGGCCCACGATCCCCATACCGACCTAATCCCGCCGCAGGGCATCAAGCTCACCCCGCGCCACTACGCTTACCTAAAGATTTCCGAGGGTTGCAACAATCGCTGCACCTTCTGCATCATCCCGAAATTGCGCGGCGATCTGGTGTCGCGGCTCGCCGCCGACGTGCTGCGCGAGGCCGAGCGGCTGGTCAAAGCGGGTGTCAAGGAGCTTCTGGTGATTTCCCAGGACACCTCGGCCTACGGTGTCGACATCAAATACGCCACGAGCGCCTGGCAGGGCCGCGGGGTGCGCACCAAGTTCCTCGATCTCGCCCGCGAGCTCGGCGAATTCGGCGTCTGGGTGCGGCTGCACTACGTCTACCCCTACCCGCATGTCGATGAGGTCATACCGCTGATGGCCGACGGCAAGGTGCTGCCCTATCTCGACGTGCCGTTCCAGCACGGCAGCCCCGCCGTGCTCAAACGCATGCGGCGCCCGGCGGCGCAGGAGAAGACGCTCGAGCGCATCCTCGCTTGGCGGCAGATGTGCCCGAACCTGACCATCCGCTCGACCTTCATCGTCGGCTTTCCCGGCGAGACCGACGACGACTTTGCGCTGCTGCTCGATTGGCTCAGCGAGGCCGAGCTCGATCGTGTCGGCTGCTTTCGTTACGAGCCGGTCGCCGGCGCCGCGGCCAACGATCTCGGCGCGGGCGTGCCCGATGCGGTCAAGGACGACCGCTGGCACCGCTTCATGCAGCACCAGCAGGCGATTTCGCGCAAACGGCTCAAGCGCAAGGTTGGCGGCCGCGAACAGGTCATCATCGACGAGGTTGGACCGACTGTCGCAAAGGGCCGTGGCAAGGCCGATGCGCCGCAGATCGACGGTACCGTCTATGTGGCGAGCCGCCGGCCCCTGCGCGTCGGCGAGATTGCGACGGTGAAGATCGAGCGCGCCGACGACTACGATCTACACGGCACGACGGTCGGCTACTAAAAAACCCTGCGGCGTTCGCGTGGCCGCACAGACGGGGCAAGTGGGAATGACGATGGAAATGCGAACTTACGGCCGCACCGGCATGAAGCTCTCGGTGCTCGGCTTCGGCTGCGGCGCGGTCGGCGGGCTGATGGTGCGCGGCGAAGCGGGCGACCAGGAACGCGCCATCGCGCGCGCACTCGACGTCGGCGTCAATTACTTCGACACCGCCGTGCAATATGGCAACGGCGAGTCGGAAAAGAATCTCGGCCGCATCCTGCAGACGCTGAAACCGGCCAATGCCATCGTCGGCACGAAGGTCCGCCTGCCGAGCGCCGACTACGGCCGCATTGCCGAGGCGATAATCTGCTCGCTCGACAACAGCCTCGCCCGCATGCGCCGAGACCGGGTCGATATCTTTCACCTGCATAACGCGATTACGCCGAGCGGTGGCGGTCCCGCGCTCAGCGTCCGCCAGGTGCTGGACGAGGTGGTGCCGACTTTCCGACGGCTGCGCGACGCCGGCAAGATCCGCTTTCTCGGCTTCACAGCGGTCGGCGACACCGCGGCGCTGCGCGAGGTCGTCAACTCCGCCGCGTTCGACAGCGCGCAGGTCGTCTACAACATGCTCAATCCGTCGGCGGCCGTGCCGCTGCCGGCGAACTACCCGGCGCAGGATTACGGCCGCCTGTTCGACCACACCAAAGCCGCCGGCACGGGCGTCGTTGCCATCCGCGTGCTGGCCGGCGGCGCGCTCTCGGGCTCGGCTGAGCGGCACCCCATTGCCAGCCCGCCGCCCGAGCCGATCGGCTCGGCTCTGAGCTACGATGCCGATATCGGCCGCGCCCGGCGGCTGATGCCGCTCGTTGCGGAGGGTTTTGCCGCGAGCCTGACCGAAGCCGCCACTCGGTTCGCGATCGGCTCGGCGGCCGTCGGCAGCATTTTGGTCGGCATGGCGACGCCACAGCAGTTTGAGGACGCACTCGCCGCCGTGCAGAAGGGGCCGCTGCCGCCGGCGGCCTTCGACCGACTTGCGGTCTTGCGCCAGGGCTTTGTCGGCGAGCCACGCTGATCAGATCGGCGCGGCGAGCACGCGCCGAACCGCATCCATCAACTGTCCAAGCTCGTTCTCCGCGATGGTGAAAGCCGGCGCCAGGTACACGATATTGCCGAACGGACGGATGAAAACCCCTTCGGCGATAAAGCGTTGCCGCAAAGCGTTAAGATTTCCGATGTGGTCCAGCTCGACCGCACCGATGGCGCCTTTGACCCGCACGTCCTTGACGCCAGGGAGGCTGCGGCACGGCTCGAGACCGTGGCGGAGCGCGTCTTCGATGTTGGCAACCTGCCGCAGCCGCGGCTCACGCTCGAACAGATCGAGCGAGGCATTGGCGGCGGCGCAGGCGAGCGGGTTGGCCATGAAAGTCGGGCCGTGCATCAAGGCGTGGCCGAAATCGTCGGACCAAAACGCCTCGAACACCTTCCGGCTTGCGATTGTCGCGGCGAGCGGCAAGGTGCCACCGGTCAGCGCCTTCGACAGCGTTATGATATCCGGCGTCACGCCCGCCTGCTGATATGCGAACAACGAACCGGTGCGGCCGAAGCCGGTGAAAATCTCATCGAAGATCAGAAGGAGTTGATAGCGGTCGGCGGCGGCGCGCAGGCGCCGCAGCACCGCGGCATCGTGAAAGATCATGCCGCCCGCGCCCTGCACCAGCGGCTCGACGACGATGGCGGCAAGCGCGCCAGCTTGGCGCTCGAGCACGGCCGCGAATGCGGCGGTGCTGGCCTCATCGGTCGGCAGATCGACCGTAATCTGCTCCGGAAACAGCCCGCGATAAGCCGCGTGCATGCCGTGCTCTGGATCGGAGACCGCCATCGTGCCGGCGGTGTCGCCGTGATAGGCGCCGGTGAAGGCGAGGAAGCGGTTGCGGCCGCGCACGCCCCCGACCCCGCCCCGGTTCAGCCAATACTGCGCCGCCATTTTCAGCGCGACCTCGACCGCGACCGAACCGGAATCCGAAAAGAAGACGCGGTCGAGGTCGGATGGTGCGAGCAGGCCTGAGAGCCGCTGCGCCAAGGTCAGCGCCGGCTCGTGCACCACGCCGGCGAACATCACATGGGGCATGACGGCGAGCTGGCGCTCGATCGCAATGCGGATGTGGGGGTGGTTGTAGCCGTGGCAGGCGGTCCACCACGAGGCGATGCCGTCGATCAGCTCGCGGCCGTCGGCGAGCCTGATACGGCAGCCCTGCGTCGCCGCAGCGGCCAGCGGCAGCGCCGCCGTCTTCATCTGGGCATAGGGCAGCCAGACAAGGTCAAGGCCGCGGGCGTACCATTCCGGCACGGTGTCCGATTTGTTGTTGATTTCGCTGGCATTACCCGACATTCGGCGCTTTCATGCCATCGCGATGCGCTCGTTAGATGATTTCGCGTGCGTCAAGCTTAAGGCGCTTGAACGCGCGCGGCTGCGCCGCAGCCCCGTGGTGACGGCGCGCGACGGCATTTTTGTCGAGCGCGGCGGTCGCCGTTTGCTGTCGTTTTCGTGCAACGACTACCTCAATCTTAGCCGCCATCCGGCCGTCATCAAGGCGGCGGTCGCGGCGACCGGACGCTACGGGGTCGGTGCCGGCGCCTCGCGCCTCGTCACCGGCAATCACCCGCTCTACGAGGAGCTCGAAAGCGCGCTGGCCCGCTTCAAGGGCACCGAGGCGGCTTGCGTCTTCGGCTCCGGCTACCTCGCCAATATCGGCATCATCCCGGCGCTGGTCGGCAGCGGCGACCTTATCGTGCTCGACGAGCTCTGCCATGCCTGCATTAATGCCGGCGCCAAGCTCAGCGGCGCCACCGTGCTGCGCTACCGCCATTGCGATGTGGGTCACGCCGAGGCGTTGCTGGTGGAGCATCGCGGAGCGCACGACCGCGCGCTGATCGCGACCGACGGCGTGTTCTCCATGGATGGCGATATGGCGCCGCTGAAAGCGCTGTCGGCGCTTGGCGACCGCCATAATGCCTGGTTGCTGGTCGACGACGCTCACGGCCTCGGCGTCGTTGGCGGCGGCCGCGGCGCGGCCTTCGCCGACGCGGCCGATGTGCCGCTGCAGATGGGGACGCTGTCGAAGGCGGTCGGCGCCTACGGTGGCTATCTCGCCGCCTCCCGCGTGGTGATCGATCTGATGCGCACGCGGGCGCGTTCCTTCATCTATTCCACCGGTCTGCCGCCGCCGGTGGTCGCCGCCGCCATCGCCGCGCTTAACCTGATCGAACGCGACGCCGCGTTGACCGCCGCACCATTGCGCAAGGCGCGGCTATTCACGCGCGCACTTAACCTACCCGAGGCGCAGAGCGCCATCGTGCCGGCGATCGTCGGCGAGGCCGACGCGGCGCTCACCGCTTCCACGATGTTGGAAGACGAAGGCTTCCTGGTCGTGCCGATCCGGCCGCCCACGGTGCCAGCCAGCACGGCTCGCTTGCGCTTTGCCTTCACGGCGGCCCATCCCGACGCCGAAATCGAGCGGCTCGCTGGCATCGTGCGCAACCGCGTGATGGAGCTTGCGACGTGAGCGCCATCTTCATCACCGCAACTGGCACCGACGTCGGCAAGACTTTTGTGGCGGCGTCCCTGATCCGCCATCTGCGGCGGCTCGGCCACGACGTCGATGCGATCAAGCCAGTCGTCAGCGGCTTCAATCCGGCGCAGGCCGCGATGAGCGATCCCGGCATCCTGCTCGATGCACTCGGCATCCCGGTGACGCCGAGCGAGATCGAGCGCATTGCGCCATGGCGTTTTCGCGATCCGGTGTCGCCGGATCTGGCCGCGGCCCGCGAGGGCCGCCGCATCGACGTCGATCAGGTGACCGCCTTCTGTCAAGGCGCGGTGTCGCAGCACCGCGGCGTGCTTTTGATCGAAGGCGTCGGCGGCATCATGGTGCCGCTCGACGACGAGCGCACCATCCTCGACGTCATGATGGCGCTGCGGCTACCGCTCATCCTCGTCGCCGGCAGCTATCTGGGCACCATCAGCCACACATTGACTGCGCTCGATGCGCTGTACCGGCGCGACCTCGACGTCACCGCGATCATCGTCAGCGAAACGCCCGGCAGCACGGTGCCGCTCGACGACACGGTCAAGGCCATCGCGCGCTTCGCCGATCCGGTAATCGGCCTGCCGCGATCGCAGTCGCGTGCCGGTGGCTCCGCCGATGACAGTCTCGGCCGCCTGTTCGGCGGGCCGCGCGACGAGCGCGACCGCTGACTGCCGTCAGGACAGGAATTTCACCTGCAGCACGGTCTCGAGCGTACCTTCGAGATTGAATAGGGCATGCAGAAGGAACGTCAGCCACAGCGAGCCGGAGCGCCAGCGCATCCAGCCGAGAAACAGGCCGATGAGAAAAATCTGCAACAAGCCGGTCCAGTCGTATTGAATGTGCAGCGCCGCCCACAACAGCGAGATCACGACGATGGCCGGCCAAACCTGGCGCTCGGTGCGCGCGAAGCCGCGGTACAGAAAGCCGCGGAACAGAACCTCTTCGCCGGCCGGCGCGACGATGATGGCGGCGAACAACATCGCCGGCAAAATGCCTTCGGCGGCTGCCGAGGTGTACGACTGCAGCTGGAACTGCGTGACGAGATCGCGCCCGCTGAGATAAAGCAGTAGGTCGCTCAGGACGATGAATCCCGCCAGCAGCACAAGTCCCATTATCAGGTCGCGCGGCTTGGGCCAGCGGAGCGCGAGATACTCCATGGGATCGGCCTTGGCCAACCGCGCGGCGAGCCAAAGAACGGCGACGCTAATCGGGTTCGAGATCAGGATGAACAGCGTGACCAGAACGCCGTCGAACGGCGCCTCGAGCACTTTGAAAAATTCACCCGAGCGCCAGAGTACGACGAAGGCGAGCGCAGCGAATTGACCGACGAGAAAGGCGACGGCCGCCCAGGCAGCCGTCGCCCAATAGCCCCAACGGTTCTTTGCCGCAGCGTCGTCGGTCACGGCGGCCGCGGTCGTTACGGTATCAGGATCGAAGAGCCGGTGGTGCCGCGGCTTTCGAGATCGCGATGCGCCTTGGCAGCGTCTTTCAGCGGATATTTCTGATTGATCGGGACTTTCACCGCGCCGCTCCCCACCACGGCGAACAGATTGTTAGCGATGTCGACGAGATCGGCACGCTTGGCGGCATAAGTGTTGAGCGTCGGCCGTGTCGCGAACAGCGAGCCCTTGGTCTGCAGGATGTTGATGTTGAACGCCTCGACCTGGCCCGAGGCGCTGCCGAAGCTGACGAACATGCCAAGCGGCGCGAGGCAATCGAGCGACGCCGGGAACGTGGTCTTGCCGATGCCGTCATAGATCACCGAGCACATGGCACCGCCAGTGATCTCCTTGGTGCGGGCGACGAAGTCTTCGTTGCGATAGAGGATGGTGTGATGACAGCCGTTGGCCTTGGCGAGATCGGCCTTTTCCTTCGAGCCGACCGTGCCGATGACATTGGCGCCGAGGTGATTGGCCCATTGGCAAAGAATGAGGCCGACGCCGCCGGCGGCGGCATGAACGAACACGTTCTGCCCCTTCTGCACCTTGAAGGTCCGGCGGACCAAGTACTCCACCGTCATGCCTTTGAGCATCATGGCGGCGGCCTGCTCGTAGCTGATATTGCCCGGCAGTTTGACGGCGCGATCGGCCGGCACCAAACGCTCGCCCGCATAGCAGCCGAGCGCGACCACATAGGCGACGCGGTCGCCGACCTTGAGATCCGTGGCGCCGGGGCCGACCGCGACCACTTCGCCAGCGCCTTCGTTGCCCGCGGTAAACGGCAGGCCGACCGGCGACGGATACATGCCCATGCGGAAATAGGTGTCGATGAAATTGACGCCGCAGGCGTGCTGCTTGACCTTGACCTGGCCCTGCCCCGGCGCGCCGATCTCGACCTCCTCGTAGGTCAGAACTTCGGGGCCGCCGACTTTGTGGACGCGCACTGCAACAGTCATTGTCGTCTCCTTGGGAACGGTTTGAACTTGGCATCAAGCGAAAAGGTCGGCGGGATCATAGGCAGGCAAGCGTCGAACACAAGCCGTACTCATAGATAACGTGAAATTCGTGACCTTTGAGGCGATCGAGGGTTGCGCGGACTGCGCCGCAAGGAAGGTCTATGGCGTTTCACTGTGCGGCGGCTCATAACCGTCGCACGCGTCTTTTCATTATCGTGGACGAACAGCGGTATGAAAGTCATCGTTGTCGGCGGTGGAATTGGCGGGCTCAGTCTGGCGCTCAGTTTGCACCAGGCCGGGATCGCGGTGTGTGTTTACGAAGCCGTTGGTGAACTTGCCCCATTTGGTGTCGGCATCAATTTGCAGCCCACGGCGGTGCGCGAACTGACCGAACTCGGTCTGGCCGCCGAACTGGCGCGCACCGGTATCGCAATGCAGCGCCTGAGTTACTTCAATAAGCTCGGCCAATTGGTTTGGAGCGAGCCCAGGGGTCTCGCCGCTGGCTACAAGTGGCCGCAATACTCAATGCATCGCGGACAATTGCAAATGCTGCTGCTGCGCGCGGTCCGCGAGCGTATCGGCAGCAACAATGTCCGCGGTGGATTGCGGCTCTTCTCGTTTGCGCAAAACCGCGATCGGGTGACAGCCACCTTCAAAGTCGGCGGATCGGCAACGCCGGTAACGGACGACTCCGATATCCTAGTCGGCGCCGACGGCATTCACTCGACCGTGCGCCACCAGCTATTTCCCAACGAAGGCGAACCGCGCTTCGCGCAGCAGCTGCTGTGGCGCGCGGCAGTCGATGCCGCACCCTTGCTCGGCGGCGCGACCATGATTATCGCGGGACACTTCGATCAGCGGATCGTTGTCTATCCGATGGCTCGTGGCGCGAAGGCCGGCACGCTACTGACCAATTGGGTTTGCCAGATGGCCGTTTCCGACCGGGCGCCGCCGCGCGAAGACTGGAATTGCCGGGTTGATAAAGACCGGGTACTTGGCGCCTTCGCGCAGTGGCGGTTGCCCTGGCTCGACATGCCAGCGCTGATCCGCAATACGCCCGAAGTGTACGAATTCCCGCTGGTCGATCGCGACCCGGTGCAGGGGTGGTCGTTCGGCCGCGTCAGCCTCATCGGCGATGCTGCGCATCCGATGCACCCGACGGGCTCGCAGGCCGGCTCGCAAGCTATCGTTGATGCGCGCACTCTCACCGCAGCGCTGCTTGCGACGACGGACCCGATCGAAGCGCTGGCGCGTTATGACGCCGAGCGCAGGCCCGCCATGAACGAGGTCACGCTGCGCAATCGCCATTTCGGTCCCGAAGCCGCCCTGCAATTGGCGGAAGAACGTGCCCCCGGCGGCTTTGAACGGATCGAAGACGTAGTCTCGCGAGACGAACTCGAAGCCGCCGTCGCCTCGTTCTCGTCAGTCGCTGGCCTCGATGCCGCAGTCGTCAACAGCCGCCCGTCGTTCGTGCCGTTGAGCGCTCCGGCGCCGCGCGACAATGAGTCCAAGGCATAGTTATCGCGCTCCCGACACATTGAGCACGGCGCCCGAAATGTAGGAGGCGGCTTCGGACAAGACGAACAGCACCGCTTCGGCGATTTCTTCGGGCTGGCCGGGCCGCTTCATCGGCAACAGCGGCGTGATGCGCTCGAGCCGGCCGGGCTCGTGGATCTCGGTCACGGTCGGCCCCGGCCGTATGGCGTTGACGCGGACGCCTTCGGTCGCGACTTCGCGCGCAAGCCCGTTGGTCAATGCGTCTACGCCGCCCTTGGCGGCGGCGTAGAACACGTATTCGCCGGCACCACCCGTCACCGCGGCGATCGAAGACAACAGCACAATCGAGCCGCCCTTGCCGCCCTGCGCCGTCGACATGCGCCGCACCGCTTCGCGGGCGCAAATGATCGCGCCGTAAAGGTTCACATCGATGACCTCGCGGATGGTGTCGGCGCTGGCGGCCTCGAGCCGCGAATTCTTGCCGCCGATGCCCGACGAATGCACGAAATGGGTGATCGGGCCGAGCGCGCGCGTGGTCTCGTCGAAAACGCGGACGATATCGGCTTCCTTGGTCATGTCGCCCTGGATTGCGACCGCTTTGCCGCCGGACATTTTCACCGCGTTGGCGACATCAGCAGCCGCATCGGCGCGTTTGACGAAATTTATCGCGACGTCGTAGCCGCGCTCGCCGGCAAACCGCCCGGTGGCGGCGCCGATGCCGCGGCTGCCGCCGGCGATGAGGAGAACGGGTCGCGCCATTGCAGAGCTCCTTTTTCGTGAAAGCTTAGCGCCGTCACGGATGTTGGCGGCGCAGAAAACCGACGCCGACGAAATACACCGCCAGCAGGCAGAGTGCCGTCACGGTCCAAAATCCCGGATTGAGATTATCGGTCAGCGCCAGGATGGCCAGCAACGCCCATAGCACGAGCGCCGCCACGGTCGCTTCGCGCATATGCGGGATGCGGATCGGATGCACGAAAGGAAACGGCACGAAGGTCAGCGCCGCGAGCGCCGCCACCAGGAGAGCGGCGAGCCAGTGCGGCAGGTGGAGCAGGAACAGGTAGAACGCTGCCACGTTCCACAGTGCCGGAAAACCGCGGAAATAATGGTCGGGCGTCTTCATCAGCCGGTCAGCGAAGTAGAGCGTGCCAGTGATGGCGATAAGCGAACCGAGCGGCGTCGCGAGCGCGGGCGGCAACAGCCCGCCGGCGGCGATGGCATAGGCCGGCACGAACACGTAGTTGAGAATATCGACGACGAGGTCGAGCACGTCGCCGGACCAGCGCGGCAGCAATTCGGCGACGCGGAGCTTGCGGGCGAACGTGCCGTCGATGCCGTCGATGATGAGCGCGACACCGAGCCAGACGAACATCGTCGTCCACTCGCCGCGCACGGCGGCGAGCAGTGCCAACAGCGCGCAGGCCGCGCCGCAGGCGGTGAAAATGTGGACCGCGAAGGCCGCGGCATGCGGCGGCAAGGTCTTTTGCGGGGGGTCGGTCAGGTCCATCGGGCGAGCTTACACGTTGAATCGAAGATCGTGCGCAATCTCTCTGTCATTGCTAGACTTTCCACCATACATCATAACCCGGGACCAAACGGCGAGGTCGAGTAAGTCCGTGAGAACCACGAACGGTACATTCACCGCTGAGGCGGCGGTCATCGGCGGCGGACCGGCGGGCCTGGTCGCCGCAATTGCGCTTTCCAGCGCCGGCGTCGAGACGCTGCTGATTGCGCCGCCGATCGAGAAGCCCGATCACCGCACCGCGGCGCTGCTTGCCGGATCGGTGGCGGCGCTGGATACGCTCGGCGTGTGGCGAACTTGCGTGCCGCACGCGGCGCTGCTTCGCCATATCCGCCTGATCGACGACACTGGGCGGCTCATTCGCGCGCCGGAAGTGTTGTTCTCTGCCGCTGAGATCGATCTCGACGCTTTCGGCTACAACATCGAAAACCGGCATCTGGTCGCAGCGCTCGAGGCCCACATCGGCATGTTGAAGTTGCCGCGCATCGCTAGCGCAGCGCTTGCGGTCGAAAGCGACGCCAACGGCGTGACCGTGACGTATGCAGGGGGCGCGGCGCGGGTGCGGCTCGTGATTGGCGCCGACGGCCGGCGCTCGCTGTGCCGGGCCGCGGCCGGCATCGGCACGCATGAGCGCGCCTATCCACAGACGGCATTGACGCTCAACCTCGCGCATGCGCGGCCGCACGACGACACTTCGACCGAATTCCACACTGAGAGCGGACCGTTCACGCTCGTTCCCCTGCCCGGCCGGCGCTCGAGCCTCGTCTGCGTGGTCGATCCGGCGCGCGCCGCGGCCCTTGCAGCCGTGGACGACGCGGAGCTCGCGGCCGAAATCGAGCGCCGCGCCCATTCGCTCTTCGGCACGATGCGCGTCGAGCAAAGCCGCGGCGTTTTTCCGCTCACCGTCGAGACCGCCGATGCGGTCGTGGGCAGGCGCACGGCGCTGGTCGGCGAAGCGGCCCATGTGGTGCCGCCGATCGGCGCCCAGGGGCTCAATCTGGGACTTCGCGACGGCGCAACAATCGCCGAAATCGTCGCCGACGCGCGCCGCGACGGTCTCGACATCGGTGCAGCCGAGGTGCTCCATCGCTACGAGACGCAGCGCCGCGCCGACGTCACCACCCGCGCCATCGCGGTCGACCTCTTGAACCGCAGCCTCCTCACCGATTTCATGCCGGCGCAAGGCGTCCGCGGCCTGGCACTCTATCTGGTCGATCGCATCGGTCCGCTTCGCCGCGCGCTGATGCGCGAAGGCGTTGCGCCGGCCGCGTCCCAGCCGCGTCTGATGCGCGGCGAGCTCGTTTGAAACATCAATTCCTAGGCAGCGTTGGCGCCAAAAGCGGCTTGGCGGGTTGCTGCCGTTCAGCCTAGCCTTGGCCTTGGAAGAGCACTGGACCGCCGCATGAAGCTGCCGCGCAATTTCTTCAAGCCGCTTGCCATCGGGGCGCCCGCGCCGTTGCGCGAACTGCCGCTCAAGCTCGAGCGCATGATCCACTTCGTGCCACCGCACATCGAGAAGGTGCGCGCGCGCGTGCCGGAGCTCGTGCATCAGGTCGACGTCGTGCTCGGCAATCTCGAGGATGCGATCCCGGCGGACACCAAAGAGGCCGCACGCGCCGGGTTCATCGCCATGGCGCACGCTTGCGACTTCGGCACGACCGGCTTGTGGACACGCATCAACGCACTGAATTCGCCGTGGGTGCTCGACGATATTACCCAGATCGTTACCGCTATCGGTCAGAAGCTCGACGTTGTCATGCTGCCGAAGGTCGAGGGCGCTTGGGACATTCACTATCTCGATCAGCTGTTGGCGCAGCTCGAGGCCAAGCACGACGTCGCAAAGCCGATCCTCATTCACGCGATTCTCGAAACTGCTGAAGGCGTCAACAACGTCGCCGACATAGCGGCGGCCTCGCCGCGCATGCACGGCATCAGCTTAGGCCCGGCCGATCTCGCCGCCTCGCGCGCCATGAAGACGACCCGCGTCGGCGGCGGCCACCCGGACTACAAGGTGCTCGCCGACGCCGCGCCGGGGGCTCCCGCCGACGCGCCGCGTGAGACGTTCCAGCAGGACCTCTGGCACTACAGCATCGCCAAAATGGTCGACGCTTGCGCCGCCGCCGGCATCAAGGCGTTCTACGGCCCGTTCGGCGATTTCGCCGACGGCGCCGCCTGCGAAGCGCAGTTCCGCAACGCCTTCCTGATGGGCTGCGCCGGCGCCTGGACGCTGCATCCCAATCAGGTGCCGATCGCCAAGCGCGTGTTCTCGCCCCACCCGGCCGAGGTCGCCTTCGCCAAGAAGATCATCGACGCCATGCCGGACGGCTCCGGCGCCGTAATGATCGACGGCAAGATGCAAGACGACGCCACCTGGAAACAGGCCAAGGTCTTGGTCGACCTGGCCCGTCTCGTCGCCGCCAAGGATCCCGATATGGCGGCGCGCTACGGCCTATGAACGAAGCTGCAACAACACCCCGGTACCCGTCACAATTGCGGCTTGCATCGGCTCACCGCACAGGCTGTAATTCACGCGCTGCCATGAACAAGATTCGCAACGCCAAATATCAGATCGGCCAGGTCGTGCGGCACCGCATCTATCCGTTCCGCGGCGTCGTGTTCGACATAGATGCGGTGTTTGCCAATACCGACGAATGGTACGAGGCGATTCCGGCCGAGGTGCGCCCGCACAAGGATCAGCCGTTCTATCATCTGTTCGCTGAGAACGAAGAGACCGAATACATCGCCTATGTGTCGGAGCAGAACCTATTGCCCGACACCAGCGGCGAGCCGGTGCGGCATCCGCAGGTCGCGGAAGTGTTCGTCAAGGACGGCCGCGGCGGCTATCGGCCGCGCACGGCATCGCTGCACTGACGTTCCGAGATCTTACTGCTTCGGCGCCGGCGCTTGGGCCTGCGGCTGACCTTGCTGCTGTTCGAGCTTCTTGCGCGCCTCGTCGGCGCGGCGCTGCAGCTCTTCCTGCAGCTTCTTCTGCTGTTCCTCGAACACTTTCGGATCGGTCGGCGGGCCGTCATAGGCCTTGGCGAAATCCGACAGCGGCAGCACCAGGCTGATCGGTTGGCCGGTCGAGTTGATGGCTTGCACGACGAGGCCCTGCCCGCCCTTCATCTTGCCGATCATGTCCGGGTTGGCCTCGTAGTCGGCCATGCAGCCGTTGGTGAAGCAGATCACATACGGCGCGGTCAGCGGCTGGTTCTGATCGATGATGACGCGGGTACCGTGCACGAGCTGCATGCCGAGCGGCAAAGTCACGCGCAGGATCTTCTTCGGCTCGCCTTCCGGCTCGATCAGCACGGCGGCCACGACCGGCATGCCAGACTCAATGCGGGCGTCCTTGCCGGTGAAGCAGACCTGCTTGGCATTGGCCTCCTGGCCCTTGAGGCAGAACTTGGTCCACGGCGAGTAGATCAGCTGCACCTGCTCGTTGCCCTGGGCCTGCTGCCCTCCCGGCGCCTGCTGCGCAGCGGGCGGTGCGGTTGGCGCCGCGGGAGCCGCCTGGGCGGGCTTCGCCGGGGGCTTTTTGGGTGCAGCCGCGGGTTTCGCCGGGGCCGGTGCCGCCGGGGGCGGGTTCTGCGCCGAAGCCGAGGAACTTGCCGTCACGGCGAAGACGGCTGCCAGCATCGCGGCGCCGCCAATGGCGGCAAACTTGCGGCCCACCGCAGGGATCGAATTCGTCATGAGTGCCGTCCTCTTTGGTGCTGCCGCCGGCAAATCGATCCTGATCGATTTCGCTGGTCAGACTTTGGATCGATGCGCGATGTCGGGGTTAGACCCCATAACCGTTGCCGCTTGCGTCGAGCATTGCCCCCAATACGCGGTCAATCGACGCAGAATACGGCAACAGCGTGACACCATATCCGCGGCCCAATAGCCCAATTGGGCCTTGAGATAAAGGCCATTGGGGCCCCACGTCCGCCCCCGCCTCTCGTGATGGATAATGCCGGCGCTAGGCCATCGGTATGCCCATGTTACATTTACGCTTTGCCGCCGAATCTTAAGCGAGCGCTATGCGGACTAAGCCGAACCGTCGTGCCGTCAGGTGTTTGCGGGCCGCGCTGTGCGGTGCGCTGGCGCTTTGCGGCTTCGCTTCGCCTGCGCCGGCCGAGCCGACTCATGCTATCGCCATGCACGGCAGGCCGGCCATGCCGGACGGCTTTACTGCGCTTCCCTATGTCAATCCGGATGCGCCCAAAGGCGGCCGGGTGGTGGAAGGCGTGCTCGGCACCTTCGACAGCCTCAACCCGCTGATCGTTCAAGGGCTCGCTGTGCAGCCGATCCGCGGCTATGTGGTCGAAGGCTTGATGGCGCGCAGCTACGACGAGCCGTTCACGCTCTACGGGCTGTTGGCGAAGACGGTCGAGACCGATGACGCGCGCAGCTACGTGACCTTCGGCCTCGATCCCGCCGCGCACTTCTCAGACGGCACCGTTGTCACCGCCGAGGACGTCATCTTCACCTGGCAGCTCCTTCGCGACCATGGCCGGCCGAACTATCGCACCTACTACGCCAAGGTCGCCAAGGCCGAAGCGCTCGATTCGCGCACCGTGCGATTTACTTTCGCCGACGGCGGCGACCGCGAATTGCCGCTCATCCTCGGTCTGATGCCGGTACTGGCCAAGCACGCCATCGACGTCGCGACCTTCGAAAGCACGACACTGTCGAATCCGGTCGGCAGCGGCCCCTACGTCGTTGCCGACGTCGATGTTGGCAAACGCGTCACCTTCAAACGCGATCCGAACTACTGGGGCCGCGATCTGCCGATCAATCGCGGCCTGTGGAATTTCGACGAGCTGCGCTTGGATTTCTATCGCGACGCCAACGCCTATTTCGAAGCGTTCAAGACCGGGTTGTTCGACGTGCGCAGCGAGACCGATCCCGGCCGCTGGCAGACCGGCTATGACTTTCCCGCCGTGCGCGACGGCCGCGTCATCAAAGATCTGTTTTCCAGCGGGCTGCCTAAATTCGCCTCCGACTTCATCTTCAACACGCGGCGGCGGGTCTTTGCCGACATCCGCGTGCGGCAAGCGATCGTGCTGTTGTTCGATTTCAAGTGGATCAACCGCGACTTCTTTTACGATCTGTACCGGCGCAGCGCCAGCTACTTCGACGATTCCGAACTGTCCGCCTATCATCGGCCGGCCGATGGGCGTGAGCGGCAGCTGCTTTCGCTCTACCCCGACGCAGTGCGTCCCGACGTGATGGACGGCACCTGGTCGCCGCCGGACAGCGACGGCACCGGCCGCGACCGCAACACGTTGCGGCAAGCGCTCGAGCTGTTCGCCGCCGCCGGCTACGTGCTCGACGGCACGACGCTGCGCAACCGCGTGACCCGCCGCCCCTTCAGCTTCGAGATCATGGTGAAAGAACGCGACGAGCAGCGCCTAGCGCTCGCCTTTGCCAACAATCTCGCACGCGCCGGCATCGATGCGCGCGTGCGCATGGTTGACGCCACGCAGTACCAGCAGCGCCAACTGTCGTTCGACTTCGACATGATCGAGTACCGTTGGGAGCAGTCGCTGTCGCCCGGCAACGAGCAGCTGTTCTACTGGGGCTCGGCGGCAGCCGACCAGCAGGGCACGCGCAACTACATGGGTGTCAAAAGCGCGGCCGTCGACGCGATGATTACGGCTATGCTGCAGGCGCGCGAGCACGACGATTTCGTCGCCGCGGTGCGCGCGCTCGACCGCGTGCTGATCTCAGGCTCCTATGTCGTGCCGCTGTTCTATCTGCCGCAGCAGTGGGTAGCCCGCTGGAATTATGTCGCGCCCCCGGCCCGCACCTCGCTGTATGGATATCTGCCGGAAACCTGGTGGCGCGTGCCGGCCAAGCAGGGATCGGCGCTGCAATGATCCTCGGCGAGCCGGCCGCCGGTGCGCGGGAGCCGCACGGGCAAAGCCGCATCACCATCGATGAGATTTTCCGCCGCATCGCGCAGCGCCGGCCCGAGGCGCTGGCGCTCTGCGACGCGCCGAACCGCAAGACCTTCACCGCCGGCGCGCCGCGGCGGCTGACATTTGCGCAAGCTGACCGCAAGGTCAGCGCCATTGCCGGGCGCCTGCGCCAGATGGCGCTGCCGACCGATTCCATTATCGGCATTCAATTGCCCAACATCGTGGAAAACGTCCTCGTCATGCTCGGCGTGATGCGCGCCGGCATGATCGCGGCATCCATCCCGCTCTTGTGGCGGCGCGCCGACGCGGTTGCGGCGGCCTCGCGTATCGACGCCAAGGCGCTGATCACCTGCGGCGAGGTCGACGGCTTCAGTCACGGCCAGCTCGCCATGAAGATCGCGGCCGAAGTTTTTTCGATCCGCTACGTTTGCGGCTTCGGCGCCGAATTGCCGGACGGCGTCGTGGCGTTCGACGACCTCTTCACCGCCAACGCGCTCGATCCGCTGCCGCCGCTCGAGCGCCTGCACAACGACAATGCCGCGGCCCATATCGCCGTCATCACCTTCGATACGACCGACGGCGGCATCGTGCCGGTGGCACGCAGTCACCTCGAATTGTTCGCCGGCGGCCTCGGCGTGCTGCTGGAAAGTCGCCTCGTGCAGGAATCCAATGTGCTGTCGACACTGGCGCCCTCGTCGTTCGCCGGCATCTGCCTGACGATGTTGCCGTGGCTGCTGAGCGGAGGCACGCTGCACCTGCATCACCCGTTCGATCCCACCGTGCTGGTCGGCCAGTGGCGCGGCGATACGCGCTGCGGCGCGGTGATCCTGCCGGCCCCGATGGCGTTCCGGCTGTCTGACGCCGGCGTGTTTTCGCGCTCCGGCCCGTCAAGCGTCATCGCCGCCTGGCGCGCGCCCGACCGGATCGGCGTGAGCCCGGCCTGGCGCGAGCGCGACACGACCTTGGTCGATGTCTCGATCTTCGGCGAAGTCGGCGTCGTCGCCGCGCGTCGCAATGCGAACGGCACGCCGGCGGCGCTGCCGTTCGGCGCTGTCGTTGCGCCGCGCGGCAGCCCGGGCGCCGTCGTGGTCGCCGAGGTCACGGCGACGGCGTTCGGCACGGTCGCGATCCGCGGCCCGATGGTGCCGCGCTTTGGCTTCCCGCCCGGCAGCGAAGTGGCCGGCCTGCCGTATCTGCCGGTCGGCCGCGCCGGCTTGATCGATACCGGCTACACCTGCCGGGTCGATCCCGGCGCCCGCACCATCGCCGTCACCGGCGCGCCGCCCGGCATGATCAGCATCGGCGGCTACCGGTTCTCGCTGCGCCATCTGCAGGATACGATCGACCATGCTGATCGGCATGCGACGCTTGCAACGCTGCCCGACCCGCTGCTCGGTCAGCGCTTGGTCGGCAATGCCGCCGACCGCTATGCTGTGCGGACGGCGCTCAACGCGGCGGGCGTCAACCCGCTGGTCGCGGCCGCCTTCCGCGACCGCAGTGACCTCCCGGTCACAGCGTGCGCCACGGCAAGAGGTTAAATTCCGAAGCAGTTGGAGACGACGTTGGCAGAGCATCAGTTCCGGGGCCGCCGGGAAGACATGCGCCTCATTACGGGCCGCGGCCACTACACCGCCGATCATTCGGGCGAGCGGCCGGCGGCGGCGTATTTCCTGCGCAGCGACCGCGCGCACGCCAAGATCGTGCGCATCGACAGCGCGCGTGCGAGCGCAGCACCCGGCGTGCTCGGCATTTTGACCGGCGCCGATTTTGCCGCGGCCGGCTGGAAAGGCTTACCGGCCATGGCGTTCTTCAAGGGGGTCGGCGGCAGCGCGCTGCGGGTGCCGCCGCGTTACGGCCTGGCGCACGAGCGCGTCCGCTTTGTCGGCGAGCCGGTTGCCATCGTGGTCGCCGAGACCGAAGCGGCGGCGCAGGACGCGGCCGAATTGATCCATGTCACCTACGAAGACTTGCCGGTCTACGTCGAAGCCGACGCCGCCTTGACGCAAGGCGCAGTGCCGCTGCACGACGATGCGCCGACCAATCTCGCCCTCGAATATGAGTACGGCAATCGCGAAACGGCCGACGCGGCGATGGCCGGCGCCGCCCACGTCGTGCGCGTCGCGGTGCGGGCGCAGCGCATTTCCGGCAATCCGATGGAGCCGAAGTCGGCGGTCGCTTCCTACGACGCCGCAAGCGACACGTTCGAGCTCTGGGTGCCGACACAGGGCACTTCGGATCTGAAAACCGCACTCGCCAACATGACCGGTCTGCCGTGGGAGCGTTTCAAGATCCACTCCGCCGACGTCGGCGGCGGCTTTGGCGTGCGCAACGAAATCTATCCCGAGTTTCTCGCCGTGCTGCTGGCGGCGAAAAAGACCGGACGCACGGTGAAATGGACCGGCACACGCGGCGAGACGCTGTCGGGCGACCATCACGCCCGCGGCGCCGATCTCGTGGGCGATCTCGGCCTTGACCGCGACGGCCGCTTCGTCGCCTTGCGCGTCGAATGGCTGGTCAATGTCGGGGCATTCTGCTCCAACGCCGGGCCACTGATCAACACGGTCGCGGCGCCGACCAGCTCCGCAATCAGCCTCTACAACATCACGGCAATCCACGGCCGGCACCGCCTCGTCTTCACAACGACGACGCCGACGACCGCTTATCGCGGCGCCGGCCGGCCGAATGTCTCGTATTTGTGGGAGCGCCTGGTCGAGGAAGCGGCCGCCGCCACCGGCATCAATCCAATAAAACTTCGCCGCAAGAATTTCCTGCGCAAGAAGCAGTTTCCCATGCGCACGCCGACCGGCTCGAACTACGACAGCGCCGATCCTGATCGGCTGCTGACAACGGCACTCGCGGCAGCGGACTGGAAAGGGTTTCCGGCGCGGCGCCGTGCCGCCAAGCGCCGCGGCAAGCTGCGCGGTCTTGGGCTCGCGATGTTTCTCGAGCCGTCCGGTGGGCTTGGCAAGGAGCAGGCCGAAATCCGCGTCGCGAGCGACGGCAAGCTCGCGTTGTTTTGCAATGCCGGCCCGTCGGGCCAGGGCCATGAGACCGTGTTTCCGGCCATCGTCGCCGATGTGCTCGGGCTTCCCGCCGACAAGGTCGCGCTGCATTATAACGACATCGCCGCGCCAAAGCTTGCCGGCACCGGCTCGTTCGGCTCGCGCTCGCTGATCAGCCACGGCTATGCGCTGCAGGCGGCCGCCAAGGAGCTGGTCGAGAAAGGCCGCAAGCTCGCCGCCGAGGAATTCGAGGTCGCGCCGGGCGATGTCACCTTCGCGCACGGCGGCTACCAAGTCGCCGGCACCGATCTGAAAATGAGCTTGCAGTCGGTGATCGAGAAACGTTGGAGCACGCCGGTCCATCCGCTCGACACCAACACATCCGTCGACCTCGCCACCGCGTTTCCGAGCGGCGCCCACATCGCCGAGGTCGAGATCGATCCCGACACCGGAGCGCTTTCGATGCTGAGCTACATCGCCGCCGACGATTGCGGCACCATCTTCAACCATCAACTGGTCGAGGGCCAGTTGCACGGCGGGCTACTGCAAGGCATCGGCCAGGTGATCGGCGAGCACATCGCCTACGATCCCGACACCGGCCAGCTCCTGACCGGCAGCTTCATGGATTATTTTATGCCGCGCGCCGACAACGCGGCGCCGACCACCCTAATCGACTGCGGGGTGCCCTCGCCGGCCAATCCGCTTGGCGCCAAAGGCGCGGGCGAAGCCGGCGCTACCGGCGCGGTGCCGGCGCTCGCCAACGCTGTGCTCGATGCGCTGAAAGCCGCGAACGTCCGCCACCTGGACATGCCCTACACGGCCGATCGCATCTGGCGCGCCATCCGCGACGCCAAGGGATCTGGCGCGGGACATTGACGGGACGTTAACAGCGCTCTGGCTATGCTGCGGCGTTGGTATCCCAAATCCGCACTCCGCCATGGCGTTGCAAGGTCCGTTTGTCGTCGTTGCCGACAGCCCCGATGCGGATGTCGTCGAAGCGCTGCGCGCCGACGGCGCCTTCCCGATCATCGAGACCGGCTGGGCCGACGCGCCGGCGGCGCTGTCGTCGGTCGAGCCTGAAGCGGTGGTGCTGGCCGAGCCGTGCAGCGACCTCGCCCGCGCCGCGGCGATTGCGCACGCGTTGACCAGACCGCGCAATAAGAAGCGCGCGCTCACCCCGGTCGTCGCCCGCAGCCGTGACGATGCCGTGCCGCCGGTGCCGGATGCGCTCGCCGTCGCGTTCGCTGCGCCGGCCGAGCACATCGTGCGGCGGCTTGCATCGGCACTCCGAGTGCGCGCGCTGCATGGCACCGTGCTGCGCCGGACCGAGACGCTCGCTTCGCGCGAAAAGCGGCCGCCGGAATTGCCGGCGAACGATCCGCTCGAAGATGCAACGGTTTTGCTGGTCGGCCGCGGCCGCTCGTTTCCGGCGCTGTCCGTTGCCTTGGGCGAAAGGGTCGGCGTCATCGGCGCGCTCAGCGTCGAGAGCGCCGCGCGCACGCTCAACGCCCGCGACATAGACGGCATCGTCATCGGCGACGGCTTCGGTCCACGCATCGTCGAAGCCTTGCTGACCGTGCTCGCCGACGACGTGCGCTTCCGCGATCTGCCGGTCGGCGTGCTCGGCGGCCATCCTGCGACGGTCGAGCCGCATCGCCTCGGCCTGCCGAATCTCGAGCGCACCGCAGAACATCCGGTGCGGCTCGTCGAGCGCTTCCTGCCGTTCGTGCGCCTGCACGCCCTTGGTCAAAGACTGCGCCGCATGCTGAAATCGCTCGACGCCCACGGCATGGTCGATCCCGACACCGGGCTGCTCGGTCACGAGGCGTTCTGGCGCGATCTCAACCGCGCCGTCGACGACGCCGACCGCCGCGGCGTTGGCCTCTCGATCGCGCGGTTCTCGTTCGCCCGCGGCAACCGCCGCCTCAGTGTCGACGCGGCGCGCGTGCTGGCCCGGCTGATGCGACAGGTGGATTTCGCCTGCCGCGAGGCCGACAATTCCATATTCGCGGTGTTCACCGAGACCGATCTGCGCGAAGCGCATGTCATCGCTCGGCGCATCGCCAGCGTGCTGAAGAACACCATGCTGCTGTTGCCGAGCAAGAAGCCCGCCAACATCGAGACCGCGGTGACCTTGGCGACGTTAAAGGCAAGCGACAACGTCGAGACGCTCATTGCCCGCGTGGTCGGCAAGGAAAAGGCGAAGTAAAGACGCATCGCGCCCTTGCACGATGCTTTTGGCGGCCAAATATTTCCCTGCATGCCGACTATGCGGTACGCTGAAGGCCGCAAGCTGATCGAAGGGTTTTGTCATGGCCCGCGAAG
>Ga0306923_10001100_pt1 | contig 23277 bp, 27 predicted proteins | sample sta12Can44000108_FD_203841 | JGI IMG/M metagenome (GOLD analysis project Ga0306923, IMG submission 203841) | Lab enrichment of tropical soil microbial communities from Luquillo Experimental Forest, Puerto Rico - statanox.12C.anox.44.000.108 (v2)... | ecosystem: Environmental > Terrestrial >... | reverse complement strand
GTCATGTATGCCCTTCACCCCAAAAGCCGTACATGAACGCATCGACGTATTCGACGTCCGGATGACCGTTGAATTCATTCGCGAGCATTTCATTGAGTTCAGTGAAGGCGGCCTGGTACGCGGGAAGATCGTAGCGCGGCATCTTAAAGCCCTTTGGATAGTTGCGGTCTTTCGTCCTCCATCCTCCCTTGAGCGTGACCTACGGTACTTTCTCGAGCAAAAACTTCGGCATTCCGGGATCGGGATAATCGGGATTTTCCAGCATCACGCGAAACGCCACCCGCTTCCCGTATTTTTTGGCGATCGCGAAAGCCTGTTTCCAAGCTTCGGGAAATTCGAGTTTGCCCGGCTGGCTTTGAATATTGCACCAGTTGAGGCGAATGTAGACCTTCTGAACGAACGGAATCTTGATCAGGTCTTCGAGATATTTTTCGACCGAGTTCCCTCCCGTGCGCATCGGCCAATAATCACCGCTCACATATACGGTCAGCCCCATTCCAAAATTAGGAACGATTTCTTTCGAGGCAGTCGTCGTCATCACCACCTCGGAGTCAGGAATGAATGCCTCGGGCGCATATTGCGGGAAGGGCCCTTGATAGAGTCTGTCTTTGGCGGTTGGACCAGTGCCGAAATCGCACGAGTTCCAATTGTGAGCCGGAATACGTGCAGCGCCTAGCTGCGGAAGTAGTAAACTGCCGGTTGCAGCTTTGAGAAAGGTTCTTCGCTTCATGGAACGTTAAGCTAACAGGATCGGAGTCCAGGTGGCAACGCGTATGGCCGTGCGTTGATCGCCGCTTTCGTACGTAATCGACTTGAGTCACGCGTCTCGCAGCATCGGCATTACCGACCTCCGTCCCTCCCCTGACCATTCCAGAGTTAGTGGCAGCCCCATCCGATCCCCGGTACGTCGTTGTTGTCCGGCTCTTTTCTAGACTGGCAGACATTCTGTGCTGCATTCGGGCTCACTGCGATTTATGCGGTGCTCTGGGCAATAGCGTTCCGCAAGTGATGGGGGCCGGCGCCCATTTTTTGAACCCAGATTGACCTGTCATTAAGGATTGCACCGTTAGCCTGATCAGCGTTCAGGTCCGCACAAGCCTGAGCTCGCGCAACCCAGTGGGCGCTCCGGCCATGCCCGCAAGCTAAAACCGGGGCGCCCATTCTTTTTTGCAAAGCCCCAGCCGCGCTGAAAAAGAAAAGCCCCGCGAGTGCGGGGCTAGCGTGAAGGAGTAATCATGACGGATCAAAGCTCATGCAGGATCGCGCCAAAATCGAGGCACACAACCGACCGCGCCCTTTATCAGCAAGGTTGTTGCAGATTTGTAACAAAACGGTTTTTAGCTACCGGCCCCGCAGCCGACCCGGGCCAGCCTCGCGATCAAGACGGAGCCCCTGGCAAGTTCCTACCTCTGCCGTCGATCACCGCTCGGCTAAAATTCACCCTCGTGTGCCGTAAAACTCAGCCCCCGGTCGATCCTCCCTCCCGGGGGCTTTTCTTTTGTACTATCCCACAACATTCTGAGTGCTGCCGCGATGCATATCGTCACGCTCCAAAAATCACACCTCGCTTCTCAACCTGCCCGCCCGCCATTTGACTCGTGGACGCCTGTTAACATCTCGGCAACAATTGCAGCGCACCGTGCGACCAGGGCTGGCAGAAGCGGCTGGGAAACAATGCCGATGCTGCGAGTCTTCGAAATGGCCTTCGCAGGCATGATCACCTTCGGCATCGCCTGGGCAATTCTCAAGCCGACCGGCAGGCGAGCAAGGTAACGCTCCAACCGTGAAACCCGCAAAACCGCCCACGGTCGACAGTGTCGATGACACGGCCGTGCGGGCCCTCGTCGCGCACCTGGTCGACGTTCTGGTCACGCAAAACGTGTCCTTGCCCGTCGCGCTCCATGCGGTCGGGTTTTGCGTCGCCATCCTCCTGCGCGAACTCGCCAACGCCGGCGTCGACGCTAAGCCGGGCTTCCTGCGCGGCCTCGAACGCGCCGGAACCGCAACTCGGACACTCATGAACTAGCAGTGTTACAGTGTCCGGAAGCTGAAAATGACGGAAGCATGGAAAAAACATGGTTGCCGACGCGGCACGCAAACCGCCGGCAGAACGCTCGCCGCTCGAGATCGAGTCAATTCGCCATGCCATGCAGCTGCAAGATCTCGGCAAGCAGCTCAAGCGGGATCCACGACGCTCTCGTCCAAATCCGCGACGAATTGCTGCACTAACCCCGCTGTCGAATTAGACGCACAGTGGGGCGCTGTCGGCTTGCTGGACGGTGTTGCTGGTTCAACGATTTGTTAGGTATCACGCCATATCGTGACTATCGTTCAGCGCGTCCGCAAACGTCCTGAACCATTCCCAGGGCGCTTCGGTTTTTTCTGACCAACAACCGGAGCGCCCTTTCTCTCATCGATAATAGGTTTCCTTCCGAATGCAGCTTCTTGGCCTGATCGTCATTCTGTGCTTGGCAATGATTTACATCCTGGCATTCTGGGTCAGGCGCATGCCTTCCCCCCACGCCGCGGACTTTGCTCATCCGATTTCACGTCACGACCGTCGTTCGATGCCCGCGCAATTCGATAAACGCGCTCTTGCGACAACAGAGTTTGAGGCCGGCTGCTCATTCCTCGGTACCGGGCCCGTCCCACAACGCCGCCCGTGAGTCAAAACACCCCAAAGGCCACCAAACCACCCGCCGGCAATTCTGACTCACCCACGGGCCTCCCGCCGCACCGCGCCGGCCATCCTGCGCCTAGGCGAGCAGCGCGCGCGCACACACCCCAGGTTTTCCAGCACACGGCGAGAAATTCAGGGCGCACGTGAGGATCGGTGAGATCGGCCGATCCCCGATGCCGGCGCCGCCCTCCCCCGGTCATTTTGCCAGGCCCCGCGATGGGGTTGCGCAGCCGATGGAGCCGCACATCGCGTCTCGCCTCGAGCCGCATTTCACCCGGCACCGAATGCGCAATTCGGACGCGCGCTCCCGCAACGCATTGATCGTGCAGCAACAAGCAGGGCGCGGTGTGCGCTTGGACCCAATTGCCGGACCCAAGCAGGGAGCAGGAGCGAGCAGGGACAATTGCTGCACGCGGGTAGGACGGCGGGCGGCCATAAACCCTAACCTATGCGGTGGGGCGAGGAGCGATCCTCACCGATCGAGCTCGAAGGCGGCCCCGCCCGGCATGCCGCCCCCCTTGATGGGACCCGCGATCCCGGGACCGCGCTCCGCACCATCCCGCGCCATCCCGCATTTCGCCTGGCGCATCTTCCCGTAGTCTTCCCGGCGCGTGCACGAAGCACGAGAGAGCAAGCGAATGCTGTTGTGCTTCAGCCGCTTAGCGAAACCGCACCATCTGTCACAGGCAGGTAGCAGCAGGCTCCGAACACTGATCGAGGGTATCGACGGATATCTACAGCGACAGAGACGACGGAGATTTTTTGGGGACAGGCGCCTGGTCAAAGAGGAGCTACCGTTAGCCAGAATTGACCGACCTTAACCCTCTTGTTGGTACCGCGGGGACCGGTCCCAACCCTAATTTGCAAGACTCAAAACAATATCATGTTATCTCTATACCCTCCCTAGCAATAAGGAGTACCACTGGTATCACCAGTAACAACGATGAGATTGCAAGCAAATTTCCGCTACCGGTTCGCTACCGGTGGGACGGGTGCAACATCTAGCTAAGAGTTGCGCCAAGTGCCCCGAGATCGATACCGACACTATAGGGCCATCGTGCAATCAAGCCTTGGGTCAGGGATACTGTCCCGTCGTTTCGCGGCTCGTTGATGATCAAGCTCGTACAGACGCTGACAGGGCAGCGAAGTAGGGACGTACTTCGAGAAAGCCGCGATAGATCATATCGCCCGCGACGTAGAGGATGACTGCGAGGCCGAGATAGGCGATCCAGCCGTGCCGCTCCAGCAGCCGCGCGATCAGGTTCGCGGCTACACCCATCATTGCGATAGAGAGTCCGAGCCCGAATACGAGCGCCGCCGGATGCTCGCGCGCCGCACCTGCGACGGCGAGAACGTTGTCGAGCGACATCGACACGTCGGCGATGACGATCTGCCAAGTCGCCTGTGTCAGCGTTTTCGGCGCGGCCCGGGCTGCGCCCGCGGAGTCCGCCGATGCAGCATGTCTGGACCTGCGCAGCTCGCGCCACATCTTCCAGCACACCCACAGCAGCAGGAGCCCGCCTGCGAGCAGCAGACCGACGATTTCCAGAAGCTCGATCGTGAATACGGCAAACCCTATCCGCAACAGAGTCGCGCAGAGAACCCCGATCAGGATGGCTCGCCGGCGCTGTTCTGCAGCCAAGCCCGCCGCTGCAAGACCGATGACGATCGCGTTATCGCCCGCCAGCACGAGATCGATCATCGTCACCTGAAGCAACGCGACGAGCCCGCCGGGGGTCGTGAGAACCTCAAGGACGCCAGCCACGGATAACTCCTTCTCAAGAAACCGCTTACGTGCGCGGCGTCCATACCACGCTCGAACAGTGCCCATGCGGATATGAGGTCAGCCGATCCGCGCCTGTAGAGGCGCGGCGCCAGCCCTTCCGGTGGCCCCTGATGCGGGCGCCGCGAGACTCATGGGTGAGAGGGCAAGGTCGCAGCCGATGAACTCACGGCCGAGCTCGTGCGCGGCGCGCATGACAGCAAAGGAGCCAGCAGCCGGATCGACGACGAGATCGCCCGGATTGGTCGTGGCACCAATCAACCGCGCGATGAGTCCGACCGGCTTGAGGTGCGGATGGATCTTGCGGTTGACCTTCTCCGGCCAGCGGTCCGGGATGGCATGATCGCGCCAGGTGCTCTTCGCAGCGAGCGGGCGCTTCTGGCAGACGAGCAGGTAGTCGCCGCGCCTCCGCGACCGGTAGCCCATGCCCTGACGGAGACTGTCCCAGGCAATCAGATCGACGCACTGGCAGGTCTCGTCGACGGTGCGCAGGTGCACCCCGGTGCACAGGCCAAATGCATCGACCCAGCGCATAAAGTAGCCGCTCGGTCGCAACACGCGCATGCTCGCACGGCAGCAAGTGTCGATGTACGACTCCGTCATTGCCGGCAGCGCGGCGCGCGCTCGCTGACGTTCTACGCCCTCGTTTCCGTATTGCAGCTTATCGAGCGCAGTGCGGTGTTGCGGATCGAAGAACACCAACGGCGAGCAGCCGGCCGGGAGCGATTCGAGCAGCTCCAGCGCGTCCCCGGTCTGGGCGCGGTTGCGCTCATACGAGTGCCCGCTCGTCATGCGCCACTGCCAATCGGTCGGGTGTAGCCCTTGGTCTGCTTACTAGTGATCCTGATGTTTTTCGGGCCGTCCCAGCCCAACCGCCGCATGCACCGACCAAGGCGCTTGTGGTCGATATCGCGCTGCTTACCGACGTTGATTCCGAGCACCAGACCCAGGAGATCGGTGCTGGAGACTCGCTCTTCACCCTGCTCGACGGTTCCGATCGTCTCGGCCAACACATCATCCCACGGGTCTTGCTCTTCCCGCGCTTCTTGCTCGACTCGCGCCGTACCCCAGAGCTTACGATCGAGCACGATCGAAGCTCCCTCACGCTCTCTCTGCGCCGCCTCGGCCCACAGCTGATCGCGGTCGCGCTTCAGGGCCCCGATGTCGATAGTGGTCGTCCGCACCGGCCAGAATCGGCGGTCGGCCATCTTCAGGTAGCGATCGTCATTGGTGGTCGCGAACAGAATGCAGCGTCGCGGTTGGTCGACCCGGGTGCGGCCATACGCCGGCCGGGCACGGTCGTGGGTCCGGCTGGCGAACGCCTTGATATGTTCGACCTCGGTCTTGCGGATATTGCTCAGCTCAGCGATCTCAAACAGCCACACGCCGGCCAGCAGCTCCTGCTGCTCGCGGTCGCGGGCGCCGAGAATGGTCTGGTCGCTGAAGTTCTCGATCCCGGCCAGGGTCTCGATCGCCTTCGATTTCTCCGTCCCCATCGGCCCTTCGAGCACGATGATCGGATCGAACTTGACGCCCGGGCGTCGGACGCGGCGCACTCCTGCGACCAGCACGATGCAGCCGAATTCGCGATTGAGCTCGTTGTCCTCGGCGCCGAGGTAGGTCACCAGCCAGCGGTCGAGACGCGGCGTCCTGTCCCAGGTCAGGCCGTTGAGATAGTCCGCGACCGGATCAAACTCGTTTTCCTTGCAAAGCTGGATGAGCGCCTCGATCGTGATTCCAGTGCTCGGGTCGAACCGGAAGGCCTTGTGCACCTTCATGCGCAGCATCAGCGCGATATGATCAAGATTGGCGTTGGGCTCGTTATTGACCAGTAGCTTGTCGTGAAAGCGATCGTACCGGCAGTCGGTACCCAGCGCTCGTAGCGCTCGCCGGGTATTGGTCGTGGTCGAGCGCGGGACGCCCTTTCGAGTCATCTCGTCCCACTCCATCGGCTCCTCGGGCTCGCTCGGGTGCGGCGTGATATGCTCGAGGGCGATACGCTGCTTGATCTTCCACTTTTCGAGCGATCGCTTGACCTCTTGTCGCAGCCGCCCGGCATAACGCTGGCCGATTCCGTTCGGCCATCGGCCCAACTCCTCCACGATCTCGTCGAGCGACATTCCCTTACTGATCAGGTGCCCGATGACGGAATGGAAGAGCGCGCTGGCGTCGGTACCGGCGGGTGCCCCGTTCTGAATCACGTCGTCGTAGTCGATCTTGCCGGTGTCGGCCTGGGCGCCGGCCCGGTTGAAGTCGAAGCCGGCCTCGCCGCCGCCGTTATCGAATCGTGCCTCGTATTGCGCCCTGATCTTCTCCAGCAGGCCTCCCCCGGGCCCGAGCTCCTTGCACTCGCCGATCTGGACGCCAGTAATGGTGATATAGCGCTCGCAATTCCGATATATTTCGATCTGCGCCTTTTCACGCGTCGTATCCTTGATCGGCCATTTCCGGTGCAGCTTTTCGGCGCCGGCGCCTCCGCTGCAAATGATGCGCAATCCCGTGCCCGAGGGTGTGCGCTCGACATAAGCTCCGTTCGCGGTATCGACCCAGGCCCTGGCCCACCCATCCAGCTCGCCGGTCGCGGGGTCGACGCAGTTGTCGAGATCGACGACGTCGAACGAGGTCGCGAGCAACGCGAATCCGATACCGTCGAACCTAGCGGTCTGCACAGCCGCGAGCGCAGCGGAGTAGCTCGACCATGTGGCCGGATCGTTGTTCTTGGCGTGCGCGCGTCTGCCGGGCGCGGCTATGTAGGGCGGCTTGGTCCAGCCGTCTTTGCGCCACTCCCAGCGCCATATGACCCAGTGGTCGATGGTAACTAGCGGCGCCAGCGCGGGCGGCAGGTGCGCAAGATCGCCGCTGAGCGTCGTGGGCTTCTTCTTCGCCCCTGTTCTCATCGCCGTCATCGCCGCCGCCCTATTCTCACGTAGAGGAGGTGCAGCCACTTACCCTGCTTCTCGGTCGGCTCCCGGCGCATGCACCAGCGCGTCATGTCGTCGATGAATTCGCGCTCCGCCGTTGTCGTGCTCGGCGCAGTATTGCGCCATCGCGAGCCAGGACGGACCGGCGGTGGTATCGCTGAAGCCCTTCTCCGCCGCGCCCTCGTCCTTCCCGGCCTCGTAGCCGGCGTCGTAGATTTTGCGCATCTCCGATTCGGAGAGCTTGCCGCCCCTGATGCGGTCGGCCAGCTCGTGGATATCGCTGCCGGCATTAGCGAGGGTGCGCTTGATCGCATGCGCGGCCGCAACGACCTCGCCCTCCTTGTCGGAGGACAGCAGCCGCACAAGCTTCTCCAGCTTCTCCTCGGTGCCGACGTCGATCATACGGTCACTCGATCGGCACGACGCTGTAGGTTGCCGGCACGGTCTTATTTTTGCTCGTCCGCTTCGTCGCCTCGACATCACGAGCATTCTGCTGTCGAAAGCCCTCCGCATCGCGCTCGGCCGTTTCACGGTCGGCATAGAGCAGACCGGCGGTCGGCGGGCGGATTGTGGGGAATGCGGTAGTAAACGTCTCCGCATAGGGTCCGTTCTTTCGCACCCAATGCTGCCTTCCTTCTTGTTCCTGCAGGATTGCGAAAGCCATCAGTCTCTCCTCCTCATGTTCGCCAGCATCGTTCGCGATGACCGCACAGCCGGCACTTCCAATTGTTCGGGTCGTCAGTCATGCGCGGCAGCAGCTCGCCGGCACGCGTGGCGTTGACGATCAGTTCCACCCGCTGAACCGTCGCCGCTACCAGCTCCGCATCGAACGGGACGAGGATATGGAGCCGCTCACACGTATCCGCGCAGGTAGCGGTGAAGACTGCGGGCGCCGCCCCGATACCGAGATGGAACTGGTAGAGTGCGACTTGGACGGCGTACTGCGGATAACTCTTGGCCAGGCCGTCGCGCTCCAGCGATCGCCAGCCCTTCGCGTTGATCGCCTTATGCTCCCAGAGTGCCGGATAGGTGACGCCGGGAATTTTCGGGCCGGAGAGGAATATTCCGTCGGCGTGGCCACGCAGCCAGCCATCGAGAGTCTCAAATTCGAGCCTGTCCTTTTCCGCAAACCGAAACCCGGCCCGCTCAAAGTGTTCGCGGGTCTGCTGCTCGAAAAAATGTCCGCGCGCAAAAATGTCGCGAATTCGTGCGGGATGTACCGGGTCGCACATCCAGTCGAATTGCACCTTACGAAGGCACGGATGCCCGACCGCACTGGCGCCGAGGTAATTGCGCGTCTTTTCCGCCTCGGCCCGCGCGCCGGCGTCGAGCACCGCATTGATGGCAATGCTCGCGGGCGCGGCGGAAGCTTCGGTGCGGTTGAAGTCGACGGGCATGATGCGATTACGAGTCAGGTGGGCTGTCAGGCCGGTAGGTTTTCAGATCGAATGCTTGAGTTTGTCGCACACGCGGTTGAGGCGGATCATGGCATCACGGTCACCGTGCGGCGTGTCCGGATGCAGCTCCTTAGCCAGAGCCCTGTAGCCAATGCTGATTAGCTCGTGGGCTACCTTGCGCTCGGCCGCGCACTCCCGCTGGTATTCATTCTGGTATTCATCATGAAAGGCTTCCTTTCTTTTGGTCATGATGGTGTCCCCTCGCCGTCAGTTCGAATGATCGTCAGAACGAAACGAACGCATCCGCGTCCGCGATCACCGCTGTGCCATCCGGTGATTTTCTGGTGATCGTGTTGCCGCCCAACTCGCGCGCCTGCATTGCCTTGTCGATCAGCGTGTAGGCCGCACCGAGAAAGGCGATCATCTCGTCGCGCGAGAGCTCGGACAGGGGCGCGGTCCAGTCGATCGGTGCGTCGGCAAGCTCCGGCAGAATCACCCCGATCGCCCCGGCGTCCCACGGGCGAGGCTCGACGAGGCTGATGTCGCGAATCGTCTTTTCCGTATCGAGCCCGTTGCTGGTCGCCTGCGTGGCGCGCTCGCTAATCCAGCCGAACAGGATGGCGGTGACGATCCATCCCCACTCGACGTCGGTCAGTCGTCCGACCGGCGTCATCGGGGGCACCGCGCCGCCGCTGACGACGGCACGGGCCTTCTCGATGGCAACGCGGGTGGCCTGCCGCTGCCAAGCGTCCTCGATCGCGCTCGCGACCGGGAAGCGGATTTGCATGCGGCGGCGCGCCATTACTGTGCCCACGTCGGCTTGACGATCGTCTTGCTGGCGGGCGCCACCGCCGCCGGCGTCGCATGTGCGGCCGGCTGCTCGACCTGTTCGATCGGCCGCCAGTCCTTTATATCGGGCGTAATCACCGTAATGATGGTGTTCTTCGCCTTGTACTCGCCCTTCGCCGGCTCGATGCCGATTTTCGCCAGAAAGCGAATTCCGTCGAAGTCGCGGTATTCGGCGACGCGCGCTTTCTTCGCCTTCTCGGACACGTCGGTCGCTTGATACCCCGCGCCGACTCCAGAATCGCCCGCAGCCGGGCGCGGGCGATGTCCGCCGCCTGCGCATGACCATCGGTCGTGCCCGAGAGCACCATGTTGCTGAAGAATTTGCGCTTGGCATGCGGCCCTTCGACCACGACGAATTCGCAGTCGAGCATCTCGCAGCCGCCGTCCCTGCTGCGCCTAAGTATACCATCCTCGCCGGCATCACCGGGCCGGATATTGAGCTGGAGAACCGCGATGGTTCCGTTCGGGATGACGTCGAGGTCGCGCTGTCCGTCGGCGGTATTGTAGTCAAATGCTCCCATGAGAGCCTCCTGTGTGCTTTAGATCGGTAGTTGTTTCGGTAGTTGCTTCGGGGGTTGCTTTGGCGGCCGGGAATTCGACGAGGTCGCCGCCGGGCCTCGTGAGCTTGTTAAACAGCTTGGCAAGGTGCGGCGGCTCAAGCTGGTCGAGGCGGCCGCTCCTGTCCTTCGCCGGGAATTGCCAGGGATTCGGCGAAGTACATACGAAGGTGCGCGTCGGCATATCGTCGCCGGCGAAGGTGACCCAGTTATATGTGACGATCTGATCGACGACGGCCGGGAGCTCGCGTGAGGTGCGGCTACCTTCCATCTGCAACCGGTGCTCGGTGTGATTAAAGTCGTCGATGACGGTTTCCAATATTCCGACGAAAACGACGTTAACCGCGCGCGCCTGCTGCAGGTGCATCAGCCAGGCGCACATCTCGCGGGCGTGGAGTCCGTAGGCGCCACGGAGATCGCGCTTGCCGCTACGCTCGCTGAACGCTTCCGGCTGCTGGCTCGCCCAGGCGAAGCACAGGCGGCCCATGGCGGTGAGCGAGTCGAAGAAGTAGGTGCGGTACTTGGCCGTCCCCTCGGGGTTATCGAACTGGTCGATCACAGCATCGAGGTGCCTCTCGCCATAGACCGCATCGGCTTGCACAGCGGGGTTGGCGCCAGCCAGGTAGACGCCGAGGTCTCGACATTCGGGCCAATTGCGCGGGCGGTAGGTATCGACTGCCACGTCCTGCACGCTCAGGTCACCAGCCTCGACATCGATAAACAGCGTCGACGCCGGATCGAGCGTGCGTAGGAGCCACGTCTTACCGACGCCGGTAGGGCCAAGGAGAAGCGTCTTCGCGCCGCGCGGCTCGGTCTGTCGCTGACCGGCGCTGATGATTCTGAGGGTCATGCTGCGCGACCTCCGGCGCCCGTGTTCCTGCGCTTTGCCTCGATTTCCGCTTCGAGCTGGTTGATGGTCTGCGGCAGCGTGCGCATGGCGAGCCAGGCGATATCCCGGGGCGATCCGGTCGCCTGGCTGATCTCATCGACGAACCGCTGGCGAGCGGCGAGGACCTGTGCGGACATGATGCTCATCGGAGCGCCTCCGTGAGCTCGTGCGCGAGGTCATTCAGCGAAATTGAGAGGATGTCCTGCACCCGGACCCGAACGTCCGGGGCGTCCTTGGCGAGGGCGCGGATGGAGATGTCGCCGTCGTATGCGCCGACTTCGACACCCTCCGATCTAAGGAAGGCGATAAGCGCCTGTTCGATGGCGCACTGGTATTTATGGAAATGTCGGGATATATGCACGCTGCTTCTCCTTACGTTACCCGGCCGTGGCGCGGCCGGTGGTGGTGATGGTGGAGAGGTCGAGGGTCGAACTCGACGGCGGCGACTTACCCTTCCAGAGGCGCGCCGCCTCCTTACCGAAGGCCTCCCCGTAAAAATGCGAAAGCGCCCGCCCCTGACAGGGCAGGCGCCTCGCATTACGTGACGCTACGTTCACGACGCAGATAATCGACTCTCACGCCCTGCCGGCCAGGCGATATTGGCACCAGCTCGTAATGACGACGGACCGTCTTCGGGGAGACGTTGTCATGGGCAGCCGCGACCGCGACCGGAACGACGGCGCTCCCAGGCATAGACGCTATTCGACTCAGAATTTCAGCAATTCGCTCCGGTGACATCCAAGACTCGGTGGGTCAGGTCTACCCACACGAGTACATCGGGGCGCGGTATTACAGGCGGGACAAATAGGTACGAGAATTGGGACAAATAGGTACGAGTACGCCCGTCATTTTTTGCCACGACGAGCAAGCAACCTATTCAAGTGGCGAACGATTGATCTGGTGCTGATGTTTGGCGGCTCACCGGGCTTGGCATTTTTCTGGTAATAATTCGGCCTGGCAATGCGCGCGAATTCTTCTTTGGTGAGGTCGGGGCGCTCCAGGCGCAACGCCTTCACAACTGCACCAGATATTCATCGTCCTCCGGATTGTGAGGACCCTTCGGCTTGCGGGGCGGAATGCGCGGCATGACGATCACGCCGGCTGTTGCAGGGCCACGACATTGCTGGTCTTGCCCTCGACCCAGGCCGCGAGCATTTCGCTCCAAAGCGTCACTGCCCGGCGTCGTTCGCTTTGATAGGAGGCGCGATTGTAAGTAGCGGCAACGGCGGACTGGTATCCGACATGCCCTAAACACGCCTCCACAACGTGAGGCGGGCAAATGTTGTGCTCGTTCAGATGCGTGGAAAAACTTCGACGGATATCGTGAACGACCCAAGGCGCAAGCGCTTGGCCTGTGCTCCCCACGATGCGTTTGTCAAGCTCCTCTTTTTCCCAACCCCAGGCATTGAAGCCAGCGGAGGCAGAGCGCGTTCCAAAAACATGAGCGCGCGGCGTGTTGTCCCAGCTCATACGCCGAGGCAACTTTTCGATGATGTCACAGGCAAGCGGCGGCAACGGGATTGAATGCGGTCTATGATTCTTCACGCGTTCAGGCGCCAGCTCAATCGTGTCACCACGAATTTCGTGCCATTGAAGCTGAGAAATTTCGCTGGCTCGTGCACCGAGTAGCATCAACAATTTGATGATCGCGCAATAATCTGATCCCTCTTGGAGGTTAACCCAAATCAACCGCAGCTCATCAGACCGCAACACTCGCGATCTCGGCGGCAACTTCACGGTGGTGGTGCCGCTGACGGGGTTCGACTCAACTAACCCTTCCGACATGAGCCAAGCAAAGAACCCACTTAGGCTGCTACCCATCCTGATGCTGGTGGCCCAGCCGCTGCTTTCGGCAATGGTGGCTTTGAGGGTCGCAACATCACGGCGAGTAACTCGCTCGACTGGCAACGCGTGCAAGGGTTGTGCATAGACTGACAAATGACGCACCACCTCGACCAGCGAACGTTTTCGCAGATGAAGTTGCTTAAATTTCAGATAGCGCGGATAAAGTGACTCGACGGTCTGCGCCTGCCTAATCTTGGCGGCTGCCTTTTGCTGAATGGGGTCCTCGCCGCGTGCGAGCTGGCCGTTGCGCTCGCGGGTCTGCTGACGCGCATCAGCAAGCGCAATGCCGCCGACGTCGCCGAGCTTGAGCTTCGGGGACTTGTTCCTCTGACCGCTGCGGGAAAATTGAAAGACGAAGGTACGAAGCGTTTCGCCGTCGCTGCCTCTGCGCAATCTCAACTTGAGGCCCGGAGTCTCGCTGTCAGCAACGAGGACCTCGGCCTTAGTGGCGGCCAGCGGGAGGGTGCGGACGTTGCTTTCAGTGAGCTTGATTTTTGGCATACTGTGTCCCCGACAGTTGGTGGTTGGACCGTTCTGGGGGAGGCGTGGGGGAGATCAGGGAAGATTACAGGTGTCCTCCCGTGTCCTCTCATGCCTCCACTGACAGTTTGTATATGGCCAAAATCAAGGAGTTACAAGCACAGATGTCCACCCGTGGGTACTGGTTTCCACAATATATGCTGTTCTGGGTAGAGTTGGCAAAGCAGTGGCAGAAACATTGGGCAGCGGCGTTTGGGGCCAACGCGCCGGACTTCGCGGCTGCTTTCCAGAATGCGACAAGGAATCCCATGCCGGTGATGAACCCCATGCAGTTCTGGATGCAAGCGGCGGGGGAATGGGAGAAACACGGGGCGGACGCGATAACGCGGTGGCATAAGTTGCCGGACTTCCTGGCTGCTTACCAAAACACAACGATGAATCCGATGCCGGCGATGAACCCCATGGAGTTTTGGATGCAGCTGGCGGGCCAGTGGCAGAAAGCCTGGACCGATGAGATGGTATCCTGGAGCAAGGCCAACAAACCCTCCGGACATCATGGCGGATCGAGTCCCTTGGCCTTGCAGATGGACCTCGCCGATGGCGCGGACAACGCCCTGATCAGCGCGCTCGCCGCCGCCGGCTGCCGCGCGCTTGTCGTCACCCCGGCCGAGTAGATCGTGATCTGCTGCAACTCGACAGGCAGCATGCCGATGACCTCGACCTCCGGGTTCGACATCAGCTCCGATACCTGCTGCAGGCCCATCTCGGCCGCTCCGCTCGAGACCAGTACGCTGACCCGCCCGTCGGGGCCGCCGGCCGCGAGCCTTACCTTTGGCGCCACCTGCGCCGCGATGCCGAGCCGCTCGAACACCCCCATGATGTGCGCCGCCGTGATGCTGCCGCCCGCGGGCGAAGCATGGGCTACGCTTTTGGCTGCCAGCAGCGCATGCTTGAGAGATTCGGCGGTCGACACGTCGGGCCTCGGCGCGCCCTTGCGCACGGCAACGCCGATGCCGGTGCGCGCGAGGTCGGTGCGGCCGGGAACGACCTTGCCCTCTTTGATGAGGAGCTCGATCGCCTTGCTGTCGGTCAGGAAGAGGTCGGCGCTCTCGCCGCCGTCAAAGCGGCGGATGAGTGCGCCGGAGGGACCATAGCTCGCGCGGATGGTGTGTCCGTTCGCGCGCTCGAAGGGCGGCAGCAGCTCGTCCGTCGCTGCCTTGATCGCGGTCGAGATGAGCGCGTCGATCTCGACGGCGTGGGCCATCCCGCACGCGGGGAGCAGGATCATCACGATTGCCAGCACGCGCATCACGATCCTTTCCGTATGGGCGAGCCGGTCGGCGCTTCGCCCGGCACCACGGCGCTCCGCGGGAGCAAAGTCGCCCATCGCCCGGTCCTCATCCCGGGAGATGGTACACGCCATCCACGACCGGCACACGGCCGGCCGTATTGCTCCCCGGTCGATTTGGTGGAAACCTGCGCCGAACCCGAAGGGAGCCGGCCCCATGGAAATCATCCCGCTGCGTCCGGGCTTTGCCGCCGAGCTGCGCGGTCTGAGCCTGGCCGAGATCGCGGCGAACGACGCCGCATACAACGGGACGCGCGCCGCATTCGAGCAGCATTCCGTCCTGGTCTTTCGCGACCAGGAGGTGACCGACGAGGCGCAGCTTGCTTTCTCCCGCCGTTTCGGGCCGCTCGAAGTGACCAAGGTAGGATCGCAGGGCGTCGGCACCAATCTCGTCATTCTCAGCACCATCGACGCAAACGGCAAGGTGGTGCCGGCGGATCACCGGCTGGCTTTGCGCAACAAGGCAAACCAGCTCTGGCACACCGACAGCACGTTCAAGCGCACGCCTGCGCTTGCCTCGGTGCTATCCGCGCGCATCATTCCGGCACGGGGAGGGCAGACCGAGTTCGTCTCGACCCGCCTCGCCTGGGCGCGGCTCGATCCGGGCCTGCGCGCGCGGATTGAAAATTGCTTCGTCTGGCACGACTACGCTCATTCGCGCGGCAAGATTGCGCCCGATCTTGCAAGCCCCGAGGAGCGTGCGGCGCTGCGGCCGCAATGCTGGCGCATGACCTGGAAAAATCCGGCGAACGGCCGCACCGCGCTCTACCTTGCCTCGCACGCCTGTGCGATCGAGGGAATGGAGCAGGGTGAGGCGCAAAAGCTGCTCGCCGAGCTGATGGACGCCGCGACCGCGCCGGGGCTGAGCTACGAGCACGCCTGGCGCAGCGGCGACGTCGTGATGTGGGACAACCGCGCGACCATGCATCGCGGCCGGCCGTGGCCGGCGAACGAGCCACGGCTGATGGTGCGCACGACCATATCCGCGACCGACGCGGACGGGCTTGCAGGCGTGCGGCCGCCGTCACGCGAGGCGGCGGAATAGGAGGATTCCGATGGCAGTGAGGCAGCTTTTCGCCTCTCCCCACCGGGGAGAGGTGTCGTAAGCCGCGAGGCAGCGTAATGACTTCGATCTTATCGAGAGATGCTTCAGGGCGCAGCGCACGCAGGACGGCGGCCGCTGCAAGGCAGGATCTGCGCAGCTGGCTCGACGCGCTGCGCGCAGCCGGCGAGGTGCAGGAGGTCAACGGCGCCGAGCGCGAGAGCGAGATCGGCGGCATTGTCGATCTCTACATGCGCAAGATGGGAAACCCGGCGGTGCTGTTCGACGATATTCCGGGATATCCGCGCGGCCACCGCATTCTCGCAAACATTCTGACCTCGGTGCGGCGCATCAACCTGACACTGGGGCTGCCGATCGAGGGCTCCGCCATCGAGCTGGTGTCGTACTGGCGCAGATACATGAAGGAGGCGCGCAGCATCGCACCGGTCACGGTGAAAGCCGGGCCGCTGCTGGCGAACGTGAGCTCCGGCAAGGACGTGAACATCCAGAAGATCCCCACGCCGCGCTGGCACGAGCACGACGGCGGCTACTACATCGGCACCGGCTGCATGGTGATCATGCGCGATCCGGACACCGGCTGGATCAACTACGGCGCCTACCGCGTGCAGTCGCACGGCCCAGCCGTCGCCACCGTGATGTGCTCCAAAGGCAAGCACGGCGACCTGATCAAGCGCCGCTATCACGAGCGCGGCGAGCCGTGCCCGATCGCGGTCGTGGTCGGGATGCATCCCGCCTTGTTCATGGTCGCCGGGCTCGAAATTCCATACGGCAAGAACGAATACGACGTCGCCGGCGGTCTCATCGGCGAGCCGGTCGAGGTGATCAAGGGTCCGGCGACCGGGCTGCCGATACCGGTGCATGCCGAGATCGCGTTCGAAGGCTTCGTGCATCCCGACGACCTGCTCGACGAAGGCCCGCTTGGGGAATGGACCGGCTATTACGCCGGCGGCCAGAAGCAGGAGCCGGCGATCCGCATCGAGACTTTCATGCACCGCGACAATCCGATTCTGCTCGGCGCGATTCCGGGCGTTCCGCCCGACGACGACTCCTTCTATCGCGGCACCTACCGCTCCGGTGCGGTCTGGAACCAGCTCGAAGCCGCCGGCGTGCCGGAGGTGAAGGGCGTTTGGGCGCATGCGGCGGGCGGCAGCCGGCTGTGGCTCACGGTCGCCATCAAGCAGCAATACGGCGGTCACGCCAAGCAGGCCGGCCTCATCGCCTCGCAGTGTCACGCGGGCGCCTACGCCAACCGCGTCGTGGTGGTGGTCGACGACGACATCGACCCCGCCGACATGGACCAGGTCGTGTGGGCGCTGTGCACGCGCATGGAGCCGCGCGAAGGGATCGAGGTGCTGCGCGGTTGCTGGAGCACGGTGCTCGACCCGATGGCCTACGGCAGCGACGATCCGCGCAACGCGCGCATCGTCATCGACGCCTGCCGGCCGTGGTCGCGACGCGCGACCTTTCCGATCGTGGCGCGATCGAGCAAGGAGCTCGATGCCAGGATCCGCGCGAAATGGGCGCACGTGCTGCCGCGGACCTGATTCAGCCTGCCGTTGATCAAGAATCCGACCGCGATGCCGCGCGCTTCAAACGCGGGCGTTGCCCGCTTGCCAAGCCTCTCAGGACGGTGAAACCTGCAGCTGCTTTCGCGGTATCCCGCCCGCCGGATCGGTCAGCGGGGAGACGGCCCATGACACTCAAGAAGAACACGACACTCAAGAAGAACCTGGTACTCAAGAAGAACCTGGCACTCAAGAAGAAAAGGCGCGCCGCCAAACGGCCGACCTGGAACAAGGGCGTCGAGGTCGGGCAGAAGGACGCATTTACGCCGGCGCAGGTGAGGCAGATACGCCGCGTGCTCTCGAAACGCGGAATGGCGGGAGCAAGAGACTTGTCGCTGTTCACGCTTGCGATCGATACCATGCTGCAGGGGCCGGAGCTGCTCAATCTGACCGTCAAGGACGTGGCGCATAGCGACGGCAGCATCCGCTCCATCATCCGGGTCGCGCGCGGCAGGCGAAAGCCGCCGGTGCGTTGCGCCCTGTCGAGGGCGACCGCACAGTCGCTCGCCAAGTGGATCGCGGCGTCCCGCATGAAACGCGGCGATCTCATTTTTCCGGGCCGCGGCGGGCGGCGTCCGCGCGCGATGTCGGCTCGGCAGATGAACCGCCTGCTGAAAGCCTGGGTTGCCGAGGCGGGCCTCGATCCCAGGAGCTACGGCAAGGAATCCTTGCGCCGGACAAAGGCGCTCTACATCCTCAACGGCACCGGTGATCTTGAGACGGTGCGGCTGCTGCTCGGTCACGCGAAGATCGAATCCACCGCCAACTATCTGCGCATCGTCAGGCGGTCGGATCCGATCGCGGTCTCGCGCGCCTTCGAAATCTGACAACAGAATTACCGCCGGCGGGGCGATTTTACCGGCGGCGCACGGCCGGCCACGAGCCGGGTGAGCCGATCGAGCGGCAATGCATAGGCGACCCGGCCGTCCCGCCCCACCATGGTGTCCGCCATGGTGAGTGCGTTGAGGATGGCTTCCTCGGTTGCCTCGACCGCCGCCTCGAACAGCACATTCATGGATTCAGGGTTTATCATCTCTACCTGATGGACCGAGCGCCCTGGCCGCACGCGGTTATGGGAGGAGAAGCAAAGAAAGATGTCCCCGCTTCCGTTTGCGCCCTTGCCGCCGGTGAGCGCCATGCCGAGCGCGGCGCGGCGCGCCACGCGCTCGCACTGCTTGGGCAGCAGCGGCGCGTCGGTTGCGAGCAGGACCACGAGCGAGCCGCTGTCCCTGGCATCGTCGTAGGCGGAGGCGACCTCGTCGACGCCGATCTCGCGGCCGACCGGCACGCCGGCGACGGCAAGCTGCGAGCGCAGCCCGTAATTGGCCTGCACCAGCGCGCCCACGGTCCGTCTTGCCCCCGCCGTGCGCACCACTCGCGAAGCGGTGCCGGTCCCGCCCTTGAACTCATGACAGATCGCGCCGGTGCCGCCGCCGACATTGCCCTCTGCGATGCGTCCGGAATCCGCGTTTTCGAGCGCCGCGAACACCATCTCGCGGGTGAGGGGGAAGGTTTCGGATGCGCTCAGCCAGCAGTCGTCGGTCTCCGCCACCACCGGCAGCAGCGTTGGCTCGCGCGCCTTCGAGCGCACCGCGTAGGCGCAGATGGCATCGCGCACCAGCCCGACGCAGCAGGTATTGGTGATGGCGATGGGATTCGTAAGGAGCCCCTGCTCGGCAAGCCAGAGGTTGCCCGTCATCTCGCCGTAGCCGTTGAAGGAATGCATGCCGGCGAACACCGCGGAAGTCAGAATGTCCGGCTGCGGCCAGATGGCGGTCACCCCGGTTCGCACGACCTGCGGCCTGTCCTTGCAGAGCGTGGCGTAGCCCACGCGCACGCCGCGCACATCGGTGATGGCATTGTTCGACCCCGGCGGAAATCGGCCGACAGTGATGCCGAGCTCGCGAAGCCTGCTGCGCTTCATTTCGTTGTCCCCCCAGCGGCCCCCGGTCTTGTCAATTGGCTCCGTTCGATCATCGCGCACTCGGATGCCGAACCCGGGCAAGCCCGGGCGCGGCGGGAGACGCAGCGCCGGGTTTGCGGCTTGGCTTCGTTTGGCGCGTGAAAGCGGTGAATCACATCGGCGGCGCGACGCCGTCGCGGCCGTAATTCACCCTTGGCGCCTCGAGCGTCCCGTCCGGCAGCTTTTTCGCAAAGGCGACGAAAATCTTCGTTCCCGGCTTGAGCTCGCTCTTGTCGCCCGGCATGTAAGTGACGATGGTGGCATCGGGGGGAACGATGAGCTTCTTCTCGCCGTCCTTGTATTTGACCGAGAGCACCTGGCCGTCGACACCGGTCACGGTCTGCTCGACATTGGCGTTGGTCATGGTGCTGCCCGGGCGCAGATCCCACGGATAATGCCCTTCGCCGGTGCCGCGCATTTGCCGTCGACGTGCTCGATCGTGCCGCGCACGCGCACGGTATCCCGCGCCCGGGCGGGTGGCGCGAGCGCGAGCGCGAAAGCGGCAATGCCGAGAGCATGTCCTATCCTGATCATGTGGTACCTCCCTCACTCATCAAGCCGGTGGGTCAGCGCGATTTTAAGGCATCCCGGTTCGCGCTTCGAGGGAGACTTTCATGATTAAGGACTATGTCCGGAAGGACCGCGCGCGGAGCCGGCGCCGGCGCGTTCGAGCAGGGCGCGCGCCCGCTTGACCACGGGCTCGTCCACCATCTTGCCCTCGAACGCAAAGGCGCCTTCCCCGCGCGCCTTGGCCTCGTCGGCGGCGGCGATTAGGCGGCTTGCGCGATCGAGCTCCTCCCCGGAGGGCGAGAACGCACGGTTGAGAATCGGAACGACGCTCGGATGCACGCAGCTCGCGCCGTCAAACCCGAGAGCGCGCGCCTCCCGCGCGCTCTTCTCGACCGCGGCAAGGTCGCCGTAGTCGGCAACCGTGCGCAGCAGCCCGAACGACCGCACGCCCGCCGCTTTGGCGGCAAGGTGCACCAGCAGCTTGGGAAGATAGAGCGTCTCCAGCGTCGGCTCGGCATCAAGCGCAGTCGCGAGGTCCTCACCGCCTGCAACGAGCCCAAGCACGCGTGGTGTCGCGCTCGCAATCGCCCTGGCATCGAGCACGGCGCCCGCATCCTCGATCATGGGAACGAGCGCCACCTGCGAGCGGCCGGTGCGGCGTTCGAGCTTCTCCAGCATGGCCGCCAAGTGCTGCAGCATTCCGGCATCGCGCGATTTCGGCACCAGCAGGCCGAAGACGCCCGCGCGCGCGGCGGCCTCGGCATCGAGCCGCCAAAGCTCCTCCTCGGCATTGATGCGCACGAATACGGCCGCTCCGCGCTGGCGCACGCTCGGCACGGCTGTTGCAAGCCGCGCGCGCGCCGCCGACTTCTGCGCAGGCACGACCGCGTCCTCGAGATCGAGAATGATGGCGTCGGCTTCGCGCTCGTGCGCCTTGGCAATGAAGCGCTCGGAGCTTGCCGGCACATAGAGCAGGGACCGGATCAGCACGGCGTCAATTCATCCTTCGCGCATTGATGCATTTGCGTGGCGCGCTACAATCTCACGAAAGCCGCGGCGAAGGCCAGCCATCACGGCAGCGTCATCGTCCGCGAAAGCGGACGATCCAGTAACCGAACATGCAACAATGCATGCTCGACCAAGCTGAACCGGCAATGCGAGGATACTGGATTCCCCGCTTTCGCGGGGAATGACGGCGGGGAGATTGGCAACTGGAGAGCGAGGCAGTGTCTTGAGTGAAACCGCATCGATCACGGAATGGGTAGGGCGCACGCGCAAGGAGGAGGACGAGGTCACGCTCGGCGCCGTGCGCCGCATGGCGGCGATGCTCGACCAGGATCCGGACGCCTACAGGCACGGCAGCGAGCTGCCGGAAAGCTGGTACGTCATCCTGTTCGGTCCGACTGCGCTGCAACGCACGCTGGTGCGCGACGGTCATCTTCCAACGGGCGACTTCCTGCCGCCGATGGGCGATGCGCGGCGCATGTTCGGCGGCCGTCGTGTGCGTTTCCATGCGCCGCTGCGGGTCGGCGACCGCCTGGAGCGCGTGTCGAAGGTCACGCGGGCGGAAAAGAAGATGGGCCGCCGCGGGCCGCTCTCCCTGGTTACCGTGGTGCATGAGATGAGCGCCGGCTCCGGCGTGGCCATCACCGAGGAGCAGGACCTTGTCTATCGGGCACCGGTTGCAAAGAGCGCCCCCGCGAAAGCCGAGGCCGGGGCCGACCGCGTCGGGCAACCGCCGGCAGTCGAGCGCGAGGCGCCGCAATGGTCGCGCACCCTCGCGCCCGATCCGGTGCTCCTGTTCCGCTACTCGGCGCTCACCTTCAACGCTCATCGGATTCATTATGATCTCCCCTATACCCGCGATGTCGAAGGCTATCCCGCTCTGGTCATGAACGGCGGCCTCACCGCGCTCCTGCTCGTGGAAACGGCGCGCGCGCACTTGCCGGGCCGCCTCGCCGGCTACGACGCGCGCGCCCTGCATCCGCTGTTCGTCGGGGAGAGCATCGCGTTCAACGGCCGTTTGGCCGGCGAGAGTGCCGCCGAGCTGTGGGCGTGCGGTCCGGACGGCGGCCGTGCATACCAGGTGAATGTGCTGCTCGGTCGCCGCCCATGAGCGGCGGTCCGCTCGCCGGCATCCGTGTCATCGATCTCACCACCGTCGTGGTCGGTCCGACCGCAACCCTCTTCCTCGCCGACTACGGCGCCGACGTGATCAAGGTCGAGGCGCCCGCGGGAGATTTGCTGCGCACCATCGGGGGGCAGTCGAAGAGCGGCCAGCTTTCCGGCAAGTTCACCCATTTCAACCGCAACAAGCGCTCGCTCGCGCTCGACCTCAAGCAGGAAAAGGCGCGCGCGGCGCTCGACCGTCTGCTGCGGTCTGCCGATGTCTTCATTGCCAATATCCGGCAGGCCTCGCTCGCACGCCTGGGACTTGCGACGCCCGACCTGCGGGCGCGCTACGAACGGCTCATCGTCTGCAACCTCGAGGGCTTTCGCGCGGACGGGCCGTATCATGGCCGTCCCGCCTACGACACCATCATCCAGGGCATGGCCGGCGTTGCCGCCTGTAACGAGCGGGCGCTGGGCGAGCCGCGCTTCGTGCCCATGGTATTCGCCGATCACGTGGTCGGGATCATTGCCGCGCAATGCATTCTCGTTGCCCTCTACCACCGTGAGCGGACCGGCCAGGGACAAGCCATCGAGGTGCCGATGTTCGAGAATATGGCCGCCTTCGTGCTCGCGGAGCATCTCGGCGACCGCACCTTCGTTCCGCCGCGCGGGGAAAGCGGCGACCGGCGCGTGCTGCATCCGCTGGGCAAGCCGATCCCGACCCGAGATGGCCATATCTGCGTTTCCGCCAATACCGATGCGCAGGCTTTCGCCCTGTTCGATGCCATCGGCCGCCCCGAGCTCAAGCGCGATCCCAGATTCTGCTCGGTCGCGGCGCGCTATGCCAACGTGCGCGAATATTTCCAGATCCGGACCGATGCGTTTCGCGAGCGCACCACCGCGCAATGGCTGGAGATTCTGGAGAAGGCCGATGTCCCGGCCGGACGCGTGCACAGTCTCGATAGTCTCACTGAGGATGAGCATCTCGCGCGCATCGGCTTCTTCCGCAAGGTCGCGCATCCGCTCGAGGGCGAGATGATCGATCTCGCGCATCCCAACAGATTCTCGGCCGGGCTGCGGGAGGAGCAGGCGCCGGCGCCGCTCCTTGGTGGTCACAGCATCGAGATCCTGTCCGAGCTTGGCTATGCCGAGAGCGAGATCGAGGACTTGGCGCGGTCGCATGCCGTCATCGACGGGCGGCGATCCTAGAGGTGCGCGACAAGCTCGGTGATCCCTCCCCAGCCCAAGTCGGATATATCCGACTTGGGCCAGCTAAAAATGCCGAACTCGGGCAAGCCCGAGTTCGGGCGGGGAG
>Ga0306923_10001098_pt1 | contig 23288 bp, 17 predicted proteins | sample sta12Can44000108_FD_203841 | JGI IMG/M metagenome (GOLD analysis project Ga0306923, IMG submission 203841) | Lab enrichment of tropical soil microbial communities from Luquillo Experimental Forest, Puerto Rico - statanox.12C.anox.44.000.108 (v2)... | ecosystem: Environmental > Terrestrial >... | reverse complement strand
GGACGAGGTCGAAGGCGCTCGTCTCGAGGAGGGCAATCGCTTCCTCGCCGTCCCGCGCGGTCTCGACGTTGGTGTAGCCTTCGAGATCGAGATGAAGCTTCAACGTGTAGCGGTTGTCGTCGTTGTCATCGACGACAAGAATGCGGGGCCCAGCTCCCATCGGTCGATTGTCAGTCACCGCGCTGTTCCGATCAATGCCGGAATGGCACTCTAGCATCGAGCGAGGTTGCCCGCTCGGCGGTCGCCCCGCGATTGGTATTGCACTGCGGAACAAAAACCGCGAGCCGCCGATCATCCGCAGCCACCGCCGAAACGGCGGTTCCTGCGGATATGAATCGTTCTGAAATCTTCTGAGCGGGACCGGTTTCGGCATTCCGCCGCGGGGGGAATACGGCTATGACAGCGCCCGCGGGCACGGATGGCCCGACGGACAGGTGCTGCATGGACATCTCGACCGAAGATCTCGCCGGCGGCATTACCAAGGTCGTTCTGCAGGGGCGCTTCGATACGACCGGGGCCGTCGTCATCGAGCTGCCCTTCAACAAGATCGTCACGGAACAACGAAAGATCATAGTCGATCTGTCCGCCGTGAACTTCCTCGCCTCCTACGGCATTCGCGTTCTCTTGGTCGGTGCTAAGATCGTCAAAAGCAAGGGCGGCAACCTGGTCATCCTGTGCCCCGACAACAACGTCGCCAAGGTCCTCAAGACCGCCGGAATGGACGCGCTCATCCCGATCCATCAAACCGAAGCCGCTGCGACGGCGGCGTTGGCATCGTGAATTCGATGTCGAGCCTCGAAGCAAGACGACTGGTGCTGCGCAACGACGTTGCCGAATTGCAACGGCTGGCAGGGTGGCTTGAACGCTTGGCGCAGCAGGGCATGTCGTCGGATGTTTCGTTCGCTGTGCAACTTTGCCTCGAAGAGGCTGTCGCCAATATCATCATGTACGGCGCCGCAAGGGGCGATCGGCTCGAGATCGCGGTCGAGCTCGAGCGCAACGGCGGAACCCTGGTCGCCCGGATCGAGGACAACGGCCGGCAATTCGATCCCACGCGGGCTCCGCCGCCGGCGGTGGCGGCTTCGCTCGAGCAGGCGAAAGTGGGTGATCTCGGCATCCATCTGATGCGCAGTTTCGCAAGCGGCATGGATTACGAACGCCGCGACGGTCGCAATCGGCTCACGCTGCGATTCGCTGAATCGAGGCCATCGCCGCCGGAGTGACGCCGATGACCGAAGCTTTCGCGTTCGGACCGTTCCGATTGCTGGTCGCGCGGCGCGAGCTGCTGGCCCACGGCGTGCCGGTCACGCTCGGCCAGCGTGCGTTCGAAATCCTGCTGATGCTGGTGAACCGCCACGGCCAGTTGGTGACCAAGGACGAGCTCATGGCCGAGGTCTGGCCCGGGGTGGTGGTCGAGGAAAACAACATCCAGGTTCACATTTCCGCGGTGCGCAAGGTGCTGGCCACGGCCGGCGATGGCGAGCGCTACTTGCTGACCGTCGCCGGGCGGGGCTATCGCTTCGTGGCGCCGGTGAAACGCGAGAGCGCCGCGGAGCTCAAAACCGCGCCGGCACCCGGCTCCGACCAAAGCACGGCGGTGCCGGCTGCTTTCGACGCCGCGGCCAACAACCTTCCCCAGCTCACCAGCTTGATCGGACGCGAAGCCGATCTCGCCGACATCACGGCGCGGCTGGGCAGTCATCGTCTGGTGACGCTGACCGGCTCGGGCGGGGTCGGCAAAACCCGGCTCGCGATCGAGGCAGGCCGCAGTCTCCTCGACCGTTATCCGGACGGCGTATGGCTCGCCGAGCTCGCCCCGCTCAATGATTCGCAGCTGGTAACCTCCATCATCGGCGAGGTCTTGGGCGTGAGCCTCAGCGCTCCGAGTGGTGCGATCGAGACGCTGGCATCGGCGCTCAAGAACAAGCAGCTCTTGCTGATCGTCGACAATTGCGAGCATGTCATCGCCGAGGCCGCGCGCGTCGCCGAGGCGCTCATGCGCAACTGCCCGCGGCTGTCGATCCTGGCATCGAGCCGCGAGCGGCTGGCGATCGCGGGAGAAAGCGTTGTTCGCGTCCCGTCATTGCCGGCGCCGGAGGCAGCGGCCGGCACACTGACGGCGGCGCGCGCGGGCGAATACGCCGCGGTGCGGCTCTTCGTCGAGCGCGCGAGCGCGCTTGGCTGTGGATTTGCCCTGACCGACGCCAATGCCGCGACGGTCGGATCGATCTGCCAGCGGCTTGATGGCATTCCGCTGGCCATCGAGTTGGCGGTGCCGCGGCTGAGAGTCTTGTCGCTGGAGCAGCTTGCGCGCGGGCTCGATGAACGCTTCCGCCTCCTGACCGCCGGCAGCCGCACGGCATTGCCGCGACAACAGACGCTGCACGCCCTGATCGACTGGAGCTACGCCCTGCTCAGCGATGCGGAAAAGACGTTGCTCGGCCGGCTGTCGGTTTTCTTCGGCAACGCTGCGCTTGCGTCGATCACGGCAGTCGTTGCCGGCGCTGAAATCCCGTCGGAGCAGGTGAGCGATCTGCTGTTGTCGCTGGTCGAGAAGTCCTTGGTGCATGCGGATCCCGCCGGCAGCGAGTTTCGCTACGGCCTGCTCGAATCGACCCGCTACTATGCGTCCGAAAAACTCGTCGATGGGCCGCGCATGCGGCGGCGGCACGCCGAGCACTTCGCCGCGCGGCTCGCACAAGCGACGGCGGCGTGGGAGACCACCCCGACGCAGCAGTGGATCGCATGCTATCAACCGGACGTCGACAACTTGCGCGGCGCGTTGGAGTGGGCGTTTGGACCGGACGGCGACGCCGCGGTTGGGCTCGAGCTCGTGGCACACAGCCACGTGCTCTGGGCCGAGCTAGGCCTGATCCTGGAGCACCGGCGCTGGGTCATTGCGGCGCTCGACAAAGTCCGCAAAGGGACGCCGTCGGAGGTAACGGCGCGGCTCCTCTCCTGGCAAGCCGGCGACGTGAGGGAGCTCGATGATCCCGCCGATTACGACGAGGCCGTGCGCGCTGCCGGCCTCTATCGCAAGCTTGGCGACGGCTTTCATGAGGGGCGCGTGCTGTTGCGGGCGGGCACGGCGCGGCTGTTGCCGGACAGCGTCGATGAGGGCGAGCGTCTTCTGCGCAAAGCCCATGCGCTCGTGCGCCCGTTCGGAACAACCAAAACGTTGGCGCGTTGCCTGAGCGCGCTTGCCTCCGCTCGATTATTCGCCGGCGATCTCTCGGACGCGCGTTCGCTGCACCGCCAGGCGATCGATGTCTACCGCGATCTCGGCGAGGGCTTGGATGAGCGTCGCAATTAGCCTGGCGGCGCCGGCCCATCGGCCGCGCCGATCCCCGTCGGACCGCTTTCTGCGCCGGTATTGCAAGCGATATGATGAAGGCATCTCCGTCCGCCGATCAAATCACGGTCGCTCCATGCCAAAGTGACTAGCCGATCGAGAAGAGCTCGAGGTGCTTATGGCAACGGATGTCCCTGGTATCCTTATCGTCGATGACAATGAGGATAATCGATACACGCTGCAATTGATGCTCGAATCCGATGGTCACGAGCGGATCGCCAGCGCGGCCAGCGGAAACGAGGCGATTGCGCTAATCGAGAAGGAAAAATTCAGTCTGGTTCTGCTCGATCTGATGATGCCGGATCTGAACGGGGACGAGGTTCTCAAAGTGATCAAGAGCGATCCGGACAAGAGGGACATCCCGGTCGTCATGATCAGCGCCGACACGGACGCCGAGAAGGTTTCGCAATGCATCGAGCTCGGCGCGGACGACTATTTGCCGAAGCCGTTCAATCCGACGATCCTGCGCGCGCGGATCGCGGCCGCGCTGCGCAGGCACTCGCTGCGGGCGTTGGAGAACGAATATGTGGGCAAGATCGAGAACGAGAAGCGGCATTCGGAGAATCTCTTGCGCAACATTCTGCCGGCGGAGATCGCAACCCGCCTGCGCAACGGGGAAAGCAACATCGCGGATCACTTCGATGACGCCACCGTCATCTTTGCCGACGTCGTCGGCTTCGGCAAGATCACGGCGCGCATGAAGGCTTATGAAATCGTCGCCTGCCTGAATCAGCTGTTCAGCGAATTCGATAGGCTTGCTGAAGATGCCGGGATCGAAAAGATCAAGACGATCGGCGACAACTACATGGCGGTCGCCGGTGTGCCGACGCCGCGCGCCAATCACGTCCGGATGGCGGCGAAATTCGCCCTCGACATGGTTGCTGCCACCGCGCGATTGCGATCTCGGCTGCCGGTCCCGTTTTCGATCCGGGTGGGACTGCATTCCGGCCCCGTGATGGCGGGGGTCATCGGCACGCGCAAGTTCGCCTACGACGTCTGGGGCGACACCGTCAACATCGCCGCGCGCCTGGAGGCGGCGGGTCAGCCCAATCGCGTGCTCGCGTCCGCGGCGACTGTCAAAGGGCTGGGGAGCGATTACAGCTTCGATGGCCCGCACAAGATCGATAACAAGGAAGAGCGCGTGCTCGAGGCGTTTTTCTTGAATCCTCGACCGTGACGCGGGAAGCCGCGGCGTGCGCGCGCGGCAAGCTCGATCTGCTCCCGCCGCTCTCGTGATTGCGCGCCGTGGTGCATCAATGGAAGAAACGTGCCCCCATTCCTGCTGCGTCACTTCGCAGCGGGCGAACCCAAACTCAGTCCTGTTTGGCGCTGTCGGCTTGGTTCTCTTTCGCGCTCTCGGCCTGCGTCTTGTATTGATCGATAATTCCCTCCAGACGCGTGATGTTTTGCAGCAGACGCTCGGTGCTCAGCCGCAGGAAGTAATAGCCGAACTCCGGATTCTGGAAGTAGATTTCGAGCAGCCTGTCGTAGGTGATGGCCAGCACTTGCCCATCCTCGGTGCATTCGAGCGACTGCGTACGCCGGTTGTCGGGTGCGAGAAAACCAAGTTCGCCTACGAGCCGTCCGGGCGGGAGCTCGATGCCCAATTCGGTCACCAGGAATTTTCCGGTCACTGTAAAGAACATTTCATTGGCGCGGTCCCCTTTGCGGAATAGCACGTCGCCTTTGCCGTACTTGCGCCGATTCATGAACGGCTTGAGCCAGTCCATGGATAGATCACCCTGCGCGGCAACGCGCGCTCTCTTCACGAGGCTGAGCATCTGAGCGAGGCGGAAAATGTTGATGGGCAGCAGCAGAATATATAAAATGAGAGTGGTCACCGTGCCGGAGAGCACGCCGTAGCCGATGAAGAACACATCGCTGATAATGCCGGTCACCCGCAGCGGCACCATTGTCCGCATCAAGAGTGTGGCGACGAAAAAGATCGCGCCGATCAGAGCGAGAATATTTGCGATCGTGACGGATGCCAGCGCGATATCCACGAGACGCTGGAATAGCGCCTCGGACGTGATGTTGCCCGCCTCAAGCCTGAGGTGAGTCAGCAGTTTGTTGAGGATATCCTCGATGGCCGCGTCGATTGCGCCATTCGCCTGCGCCACGAGATCCAGATCGCCGAGGTTCATGTTTCAGTGTTCCTGCTCACAAACGAGAAATGCGCGCCGTGCGGGGGGACGCTCTATGCTGCGACCGGGGAAACGGCCCATATGCCGCATTTGTGTCGGATACGGCCTAGCGTACTGATGGAAATACACGATCCATGCGCGCAATCAACGTCCTATTCGCTGACGGAGCGCATCGCAGATGGGATTTGGTCGCGACTTCCAGAGCAAATGTGCCGCGTTTTGCGAGCAGCACGGGAGCAGCAATGGAGCACATGAGACATGTGAACTTCATCGCCGGCATGGCCGCGATCGTTGCAGTGCTGTCGGCGGTAACGCCGGTGGCATCGGCCGCGGACCTGCTCAAGCTCGCCGCCGCCCAGCGTGGGGCTTGGGAGTCGGCGGCGCCGGAGCTCGGCCAGTCCGCTGGCATCTTCGCGAAGCGCGGAATTACCCTCGATCTGGCCTACACGCGGGATGGCGAGGTCGAACCGTCGGTGACATCGGGCAGCACCGACGTGGGAGTGGGCGTCGGCACGATCGCAGTGCTGCGTGCCTACGCCAAAGGCGCCCCGGTGCGGGTGATCGGGGCGAATACGACCGGCACTGCCAATTATTGGTACGTTCAGGCGAACTCGCCGATCAAGACGGTCAAGGACATCAATGGCAAGACCATCGCCTATTGGACCAGTAATCCCTCCAGTCGCTACGACGTGTTCGACCTCATCAAGCAATTCAGCCTCAAGGCCCGACCAACGGTGATCGGGGGAGCGGCGGCGACGTTCAACCAGGTGATGGCGGGTCACGTCGACGTCGGCTGGGCGGAGGCCCCATTCGGACTCGAGGCCATCGAGCAGGGGAAAATTCGCGTTGTGGCGCGAGCGATCGACGTTCCCGCAATCCGACGCGACACGGTCCGCGTCGTGATCACCAATGCCGACACGCTGCAGAAACGCAAGGACGTCGTTGCGCGCTTCATGCAGGCTTATCGCGAGACCATTGACTGGATGTATTCCGACCCTGCTGCGCTCAAACGTTACGCCGAGTTCGCTGGCGTATCGGAAGCTTTCGCGCAGCGCCTGCGCGATGAGTTCTTCACCAAGAACATGCTGTCGCCGGACAAGATCATCGGTCTCGATGCGATCATGAAAGAGGCGATAACCTCGAGATATATTCAAACGCCCTTGTCGAAGGGGCAGATCGCCGAATTGATTCAAATTCCAGCGCCCGTGCGCTAGTGCGCGGCCTGTCCCGAACGCGGCGCAGCGCCAGCCATGTAGCGCGTCGACGATCATTGCGATCGCGCGTCCAAGCGATCAGCCGGCCGGTTGCGAGCGCTGATGCGCCCTGAGCGCGGCGAGCCTGCGATCGCGCCAACGCATGCGCGCGGCGACCTGATCGGGGGTCAGGACTTTCTCCCATTGCGCCAGGATACGATCGAGGTTGTCGCCGTCGTAAATCGCGGGATTTGCCGCGCTCAGCGCGCTCAAGCTTAAACCATAGCGCCGGCAGTAATCCGGGATACCGCCCGGCGCGTTGAGCTCGATGGTCTCGAACGGCCCCATGAACGACCAGCGCAAGCCCAATCCGTCCTTCAGCGTCTTGTCGAGATCCTGCGGCGTGACGTAGCCGTCTTCAACCAGACGAAACGCCTCCGACAGCAGCACGGCCTGCAGCCGGTTGAGGATGAAGCCCTCGATCTCGCGCTTGACGACGATCGGCGCCTGGCCGACGGCCTGGTAAATCGCCTTGGCCTTGGCGACGATCTCGGGCGCCGTCCACGGCGCGCCGACGAGCTCCACGAGCGGGATGAGATGGGGTGGGTTGACCGGATGGGCGACGAGGCAGCGATGGCGGCCTTTGAGGTTTTCCGTGAACAGGCTCGCCACGATGGTCGAGGTGGAGGAGGCGAGAATGGCCTCGGGCGCGGCCAGGCGGTCGAGTTCGGAGAAAATCGAGCGCTTCGTCTCGATGCTCTCCGGCAGGCTCTCCTGCACGAGGTCGACGGCATCGAGCGCGTCGGCAAGATTGGCGGCGACCCGCACGCGCGCCGCTGCGGCTTTGGGATCGTTGACGAGCCCCTGCTCGGCGAGGTCGCTGAGCCCCTGCGCCACCAGGCCGCGCGCCTGCTCGGCGATATCGAGCCCGGCATCATAGAGTGCCACGTCGAAGGCGCCTCCTGCGAACACGATCGCCCAGGAGCGACCGATCAAGCCGGCGCCGATGATGGCGACGCGATTGTTCACATCCACAGCATTTTTCTCCGCAGCGCGAGGTCGTCTCTCAATGCGTGTGAGGGGCCGCTCCAAGTCACCGAGCCGCGCTCCAGCACCACCGTGCGGTCGGACAGGGCGAGCGCAAGATCGAGATGATGGTCGACGATGATCATCGCGACGTCGTAGCGCAGCTGGTCGAAGGCTTCGAACAACTCCTCGGTGACGGCGGGGGAGAGCCCTTCGAACGGCTCGTCGAGCAGCAGCACGCGAACGTCTCCTACCAACGCGCGGGCGACCGCCAACATCTGCTGCTCGCCGCCCGAGAGATAGTCGGCCGGCGAGTGCCAGCGCTCGGTAAGGCGCGGAAAATATGAGGCGATGCGGTCGTCGGTCCAGTGGATGCCGCTGCCGGTCATGCGCTTGAGGCGCCCGAGCGCCAGATTGTCCGCAACCGTCATGCCCGCGAACAGACCTCTGCCCTGCGGCACGTATCCGATGCCTCGCCGCGCGATCTCGGCGGAGGCAAAGCCCGCCGTGTTCTCGCCGGCAACCCGGATCGAGCCCGCTCCGGGCGGAGCGATGCCGATCACCGTCTTCAGCAGCGTCGACTTCCCCGCGCCGTTGCGGCCGAGCAACGCCACGATTTCGTGCTCGCGCACGTCGAGCGAGACGGCGTTGAGGATGTGGCTCTTGCCGTAGAAGGTGTCGACCTTGTCGACCACCAGGAGCGGGGTCGCTCCCGCCGCCGAGACCCGCGGCTTGGCGGCGAGCGCGGCGACACCAGAGCCGATATAGACCTCGCGCACCTTGGCGTCGCTGCGCGCGTCCTCGACCGTGCCGTCAACCAGCACCTTGCCCTCGTTCATGACCGTGACGTGGTCGGCGATCTGGAAGACGCGGTCGATGTCGTGTTCGACGAGCAGCACGGGAATTTCGGCGGCGATCGTCGTCAGGAGCGCGGCGATGCGCGTGCGCTCGGCGGCGGCGAGCCCGGCGAGCGGCTCGTCGAGCAGCAGGATTCGCGGCCGGGTCGCAATGGCGAGCCCCATGTCGAGCAGGCGCTGCCCGCCATAGGAAAGCGAGGCTGCTTCCGCCTGTTCGATGCCGGTGAGGCCGAGAAAGGCGACAAGGTCCGCGGTCTCCTCGTTCACCTCCGCCACCGCAGCGGCCGACGTCCACAGCGCGAAGCGCTTGGCGCTGCGCGCCTGCACGGCAAGTCGCAGGTTCTCCTCGGCGGAGAGCCCGCCGAACAGATTTGTGATCTGGAACGAGCGGCCGACGCCGGCCGCGGTGATGTCCTCGGGCTTCAAGCCGGCGATCGAGCGGCCTTCGAGCTCGATCGTGCCGGCGTCCGGTGGAAAGAGCCCCGACACGAGATTGAAGGCCGTTGTCTTGCCGGCGCCGTTCGGGCCGATCAGCGCGTGCAACGTGCGGTCCCTGACCGTCAGGTCGATGCCATCGACGGCGTGAATGCCGCCGAATCGCTTGACGAGACCGCGCGCGACCAGCACCGGCGCCGCGCTGGCGCTGGAGCGACGATAGACCTGCGGCAGTCCCGCCGTCTCGGTGATTCGGCGGCCGGCCATTGCCCCAGCCTCGATCGTCCGCTTGCGGAACGGCGCAAGGATCCGCCCGGCAACGCCGACTAAACCGGTCGGCGAGAATACGATGAAGCCGACGAACAACAGACCAAAATAAAACAGCCAGTGCGGCGTCCAGATCGACAGGAACTCGCGAAAGAGGATGAAGAACAACGCACCGAGGGCGGGACCGAGAAAGCTCCGCATCCCCCCGATCACTACCATCGCAACCAGCTCGCCCGAGAACGCTACCGCGAGCGGCTCCGCCGACGCAAAGCGGTGATTGAACACCGACAGCGTGCCGGCGATCGCGACCACGGTCGCGGACAGCACGAAGCCGATCAGCTTGTAGCGGTTGGTGGGATAGCCGACGAAGCGTGCGCGCTCCTCGTTCTCGCGGATCGCCACCAGCACGCTGCCGGCCGGCGATCGGTGGAAGCGCCAGAGCAGGTAACACACCGCCATGCCGATTGCTGCGACGACCCAATAGTAGGCGTGGTCGGATTCGAGATCGAGGTTGAGTACGCTCGCGCGGGTCACGCCGCCCAATCCGCTCTCGCCGCCGGTGAGTTCGGTCCAGCGGTAGCCGATGGCGAACAGGAGCGCGGTCAGCGCCAGCGTGAGCAGCGAAAAATAAACGCCGCGTCGCCGCAGGATCAGCGCTCCGGAAAGGAGCGCGGCCGCCGCAACAAAGAAAATCGCGAACAGGAACGGGAGAATGATTCCGCCTGGAAACCAGTAGCGCTGGCTCAAGGCGGCGGCGTAGGCGCCGAGCCCGAACCACGCGCCGTGGCCAAACGAGACGAGCCCGGTATAGCCGACCAGCACATTGAGTCCCATGCAGGCAATGGCGAACACCACCACATCGATTGACGTACGCAGCGGCAGGCCGGCAGCATCGAGGGCGAACGGCAGCACCGCGAGCGCGATCGCCGCAATCAGAAGCGTGGCGTATTCGTCGCGCATTGCCGGTTACTCGAACTTTTGGATGCGCTCGCCGAAAAGGCCGCGCGGCCGCACCAGCAGCACCAGCGCCATCAGCAGATACATCGAGCCTTCGCCCCAGGATGGGTTGAAATAGATGGTGATGCCGCGCACGACGCCGACCAGCAGGGCGGCGGCGATCACGCCCCAGAACGAGCCCAGGCCCCCGATCACGACCACGACGAACGCCGCGGTGAGGATTTCCGCGCCCATCGCCGGGTGGACGCCCGCGATCGGAGCGAGCAGCACGCCGGCAAGCCCCGCAAGCCCGACACCGAGCGCGGCGATCGCCGTCATGTAGGGCGCGAGCGAGATGCCGAGCGCGCCGACCACGTCGGGGTTCTGGACGCCCGCGCGCACGACGCGGCCGAACGCGGTGCGATAGACGATGAACCAGGTCGCCGTCACGGCGGCGACGGCGACGGCCAGGATGATGAGACGGTATCGCGAGTAGATGAAGTCGCCGACGAAGATCTGCCCGCGCAGCTCAGGCGGGATCGAGAACGGCAGCGGGGTCGCGCCGAACACGATGCGCAGGCCTTGCTCGATCACCATCGCGAGCCCGAAGGTCAGGAGCAGGCTCAAAATCGGATCGGAGCGGTAAAAGCGGCGAAACAACAGCCGCTCGATCGCGACGCCGATGAGACCGACGGCGAGCGGCGACACGACGAGCGCGCCCGCGAACCCGATGCGGTCCGCCAGCACGACCGCGAGATAGGCGCCGATGGCGTAGAAGCCGCCGTGCGCGAGATTGACGATGCCGCCCAGCGCGAAGATCAGCGACAGGCCGAGCGCGATCAAAAGGTAATAAGCGCCGACCAGGAGGCCGTTGAGAACCTGCTCGAGTATGAAGACGAGCTGCACGCGGCCACTCTTCGGAAATGGACCTTGATCGCTAGATCAAACCCATCACGGTCGTCCCCGCGCATAGCGCGTCGGAAGACGCGCGTAAACGCGCTTATGCTGGGGACCCATAATCACCGGCTCTGGAATATGGGTTCCCGCTTTCGCGGGAACGACAGAAACGGTGATGCGGGTCGACCCCCGTGCTCACCCGATTTTGCAGGTGCCGTCCTTCGGCGGGGCGATGATCTCCATGTCCTCGTTCGGACCGGGGACGGCGCCGAGCGCATCGTAGATGTCCCACTGGTCCTTCATCTTGGCCGGCTCCTTGGCGCGCACCGCGTACATCTCCATGACCATCTGGTTGTCGTAGGGACGAAAGTACGCTTCGCGAGCCTTCATCACGTCGAATTTCGCGCCCTTGCGCAGATGCTCCGCGAGCTTCTGCGGGTCGGCAGACTTGGTCTCGCTCATCGACTGCGCCACGATCTTGAGCGAGTTGTAGTCGCCCCACGACTGGTTGTCGGGGAGCTTGCCGTATTTCTTCTGGAACACCTCGACATATTTCTTCGAGCTCGGCGTATCGACGAGGTGGTGCCACACCAGCGGCCAGATGCCGGAGAAATTGCCCTTGCCGGCGCCCCAAGCGACGACGGTGTCGAAGCCGAAGCCGGCGACCGGGAACGGCAGGCCGTATTCGGAATATTGCTTGAGGAAGCTGGTGATCTGGTTGCCGGCGAGATTGGACACCACGAGATCGGGCCGGGCCTGACGGACCTTCAGGAGATAGGGAGAAAAGTCGGTGGCGTCGGTCGGCACCAGCTCGTCGGCCGCGAATTGACCGCCGTTCGCCTCCATGAATTTTTTGGCAACGCGCAGAAGGTCGTGGCCGAAGGCGTAATCTGCCGTCAACGAATACCACTTCTTGCCGCGCACGAGGTTCTCGCGCAGCAAGTACTGGCCGACCGCCATCACGTACATCGAGTTCGCGCCCTCGATGTGGAACATATAGGGATTGCAACTCGCGCCGCGTAGCGCATCGGAATTGCAGCCGGTGTTGATGTACACCGTCTTCAAGCGGTTTGCGACTTGACCAATGGCAAGGCCGGACGCCGACGAGATTTCGCCGATGATCATCGCGACTTTGTCGCGCTCGATCAGGCGCTCGGCTTTGGCGGAGGCGGTCTGCGGGTTGACCGAGTCCTCCATCACGAGCTCGATCTTGCGGCCCATCACGCCGCCCGCGTCGTTGATCTCATCGGCGGCGAGTTTTACGCCCATGACCGCGTATTCGCCGAGCGGCCCAAGAAAGCCCGTGAGCGGGGTGAGATGTCCGATGCGGATGGCATCGGTTTGCCCGCTCACGATCGCCGGCATGCCGACGCCGGCAAGCACCGCGGAGCCGGCCGCGCTTTTGATGAGCGTGCGGCGTGACAGACTGGAACTCATGACAATTCCTCCCTTTGAAAAGCCTTACGCGGCTTGAGCGACGTGCGAACTTTCGCGTCCGTCGGCGCCTGCCGCCACTCTTGCCAACGATTGCGGCCGTCCAGGAAGGCGCCGCCTTCGGCTTTACTTGCCACAAAATGCATGTATCACTCAAGGAGTTGCGGAGCGGCGACAGCGAACTGGCGGGCGATGACCGAGAAGATCGACATCAAGCTCAATATCAACGGTCATGATCACGCCGTCCGAGTCGAGCCGAGAAAGACGCTGGTCGATGTCATCCGCGACGAATGCGGGCTGACGGGGACGCACATCGGCTGCGAGCACGGTATCTGCGGCGCATGCACGGTGATCCTCGACAATGAGGCGGTAAGGTCCTGCCTGATGTTCGCGGTCCAGGCGCAGGGCAAGCGCATCCGCACGGTCGAAGGCTTGGCCGACGGCGACAAGCTGCATCCGGTGCAGAACGCATTCATCGAGCATCACGCGCTGCAGTGCGGGTTCTGTACGCCGGGTTTCCTGATGCTGACGGTGAACGCGCTGGAGACCAATCCCGACCTCACGGATGATGACATTCTCGATCTTCTCTCGTCCAATCTCTGCCGCTGCACCGGCTACCAGAACATCGTCAAGGCCGTGCGCAGCACGGTCGCCGAGATGCGCCGGCAGGTCGCGCGCTGAGTTCGAGGCCAACCATCCCCGCACATCGCCAAACTAAAGCCTAACGAGACCGCGTGCCGATCGACGTCCACGCCCATTACGTTCCGCCGCAGTTGGTCGACGCCATCGTCGCCCGCGGCGAGGAGATCGGCGTGCGCCTGGTGCCATCCGGCGCCGCGCCACCGGCGGTGCATTTCGACTACGGCTTCAAGGTGCGCCCGTTCTTTCCGCGCCTGATCGAACCGGTCGCTGCGCGGCGCGCCTGGCTCGACGAGCAGGGCATCGATCAGCAGATCGTCGGCACCTGGCCAGACCTGTTCGGCTATGGCCTTCCCGCCGACGCCTGCATCGCCTGGCATCGGATGCTCAACGACACGCTGGCGGCATGGAGCGCGGACAACGCGGATCGGTTCGCCTGGATCGCCTCCGTTCCGCTCGTTCAAGCCGAGGCCGCGGCAGCCGAGCTCGAGCGCGCCGTCGCGCTCGGAGCCTGCGGTGTCATCATCTCCTCCAACGTCGAGAACACCAATCTCGGCGAGCTTGCGCTCGACGCGTTCTGGCGCAAGGCCGAAGCGCTCGGCATGCCCGTGCTGATCCACCCCGTGCTGGTCGGCCCCGCGCCGCGCGCCGCCAAGTTCGGCCTCGCCCAGATTGCGCACTACACCTTCGACACCACGCTCGGCGTCGGCTCGCTGTTGATGTCGGGCGTATTGGACCGCTTTCCGCGCCTCAAGCTGGTGCTGTCGCACGGCGGAGGCGCGTATCCCTATCTCGCCGGCCGTTTCGACATCATGCATCGGCGCATGGACCGGGCCGCGCAAGGCGACGTCGCCGCCAAGGCGCCGTCCGCCTATGCCTCGCAGATGCTCTACGACAGCATCGTCCATGCGCCCAAGGCGTTGCGGTTTCTGATCGAGCTCGCCGGACTTGATAACGTCGTGCTGGGCACCGATTATTCGTTTCCGCCGGCCGACATGGAGCCGCTGGCGCTGCTGCGATCGGCGGGATTGTCGGCTGCCGAGATCGAGGCGATCGCCGATGCGAATCCACGCCGTGTCTTCGCGCGTCCGCGGTGATCGATAGCGAGGCACGGGACTCAGAGCGAATTGGGCCACATGGAATCAGCGCGAGCAACACGCTCGATGGCGTTACAACAGCGAGCGCCGCGCTGATGACCGTCGATGCCAAGAACGATGGTGGTTGGATCGGCCGTTCGATTCGGCGCCTCGAGGATCCGACGCTGGTGGCCGGCCATGGCCGGTTCACGGGCGACCTGCCGGCGGCACGCTGGGTCCGTTTCGTCAGAAGCTCGGTCGCCTCGGGTCGGATCAAGCGGATCGTGGCGCCCGAGGGCGCGACCATCGTCACCGCCGCCGAGCTCGCAGCGGTGAAGCCGATTCGGCCCCTGTTGCACAAGTTCAACTATGTGCCAATCCGCCAGCCGGTGCTGGCCCGCGACGTCGTGCGGTTCGTCGGCGAGCCGATCGCGGCGGTCGTGTCCTCGGCCAGGGAAGAGGCCGAGGACGTTGCCGATCTCGTCGAGGTCGAAATCGAAGAACTGCCGGCGGTGGTGGGCGCCGGCGCGGCGCTGGCTCGCGGCGCGCCGCTCGTCCACGCCGAGGCCGCCGGCAACGTCGTGGTCGAAGGGCGCCTGAAGACGCCCGGGTTCGACGCCAAGGTGGCGGCCGCGCACCGGCGCATCAAAGTCGATATCCGCTCGCACCGGCAGAACGCGCTGCCGATGGAGCCGCGCGCGGCCCATGCGGCATGGGACGCGGCGAGCGAGCGCGTCACGCTCACCTGCGCGACGCAGACGCCGCATGTGATGCGCACCGTTATCGCCGATCTCATCGGAATGCCGGAAGCGGATCTGCGGGTGATCGCGCCCGACGTTGGCGGCGGCTTCGGGCAGAAAATGTCGCTGGCGGCGGAATTCGTGGTCGTGACCTGGCTCGCGCGCAAGCTCAAGACCTCGGTGGCGTGGGTGGAGGACCGGCGCGAGAATCTCGTCGCCTGCTTCCACAGCCGCGACCAGTCGATCGCGCTCGAGGGCGCGTTTGACGCCGACGCCAAGGTCATCGGCTTGGCCGCGGATATCGTCGCCGACGTCGGCGCCTATTCATGCTATCCGACCACATGCGGCGTCGAGCCGCTGATGGCGATGGCGGAGCTGCCCGGCCCCTACGACGTGCGCGAATATTCCTGCGTTGCGCGCGGAGTCTTGACCAATACCTGTCCGATGGCGCCGTATCGCGGCGTCTCTCGCCCGGTGATCACATTCGCGCTCGAGCGGCTGATGGACAAGGCGGCGGCGACTTTCGGCGTCGATCCGATCGAGATTCGCCGCCGCAACCTCATCAAGACCTTTCCCCATACGTCGGTCACCGGTCTCACCTTCGACGAAGCGAGCTATGTCGAGACCATGGAGGCGGCGGTCGACGCCATCGGCGTGCCGGCGTTCCGCGCCCGTCAGGCGAAAGCGCGCGCCGAAGGTCGCTATCTCGGTCTCGGCCTGGCGACGTTTTCCGAGCGCACCGGCTACGGCACGCAGGCGTTCGCGGCGCGCGGCATGGAGGTGACGCCGGGCTGGGAAACCGTCGAGATGACCATGGACCCGTCGGGCTTCGTCGAGGCGCGCATCGGCGCATCTCCGCACGGACAGGGCCTGCGCACCACGCTGTCGCAGATCATTGCCGACGAGCTCGGCACGTCGCCGGAGCGTATCAAGATCGTGCACGGCGACACCGACCGCACGCCTTACGGCTGGGGGACCTTCGCCAGCCGCTCGCTGGTGATCGCCGGCGGCGCCACCTTGCTGGCGGCGCGCAAGATCCGCGCCAAGCTCACGAAAATGGCGGGCACCCTGCTCGAGGCGTCGGCGGACGACATCGTGCTCGAAGCCGATGCCGCGCGCGTCGCCGGAACCGATCGTTCCATTGCGATCGCGACGCTGGCGCGCGCCGCCTATCATCAGACCCATCAGTTCAAGGGCGAGGTCGCTCCAGGCATCATCGAGAGCGCCACCTATGATCCACCGGGAACGTTTTCCAATGCCTGCCACGTCGCCGTGGTCGAGGTGGACGTGGAGACCGGCCGCGTCATGATCGAGAAGTTTCTGGTTGCCGAGGATGCCGGACGTCTGATCAATCCCATGATCGTCGACGGGCAGATTCACGGTGGCGTTGCCCAAGGCATCGCCAACGCGCTGCTCGAGGAGATCGTCTATGATGAGACCGGCAATATTCTCACGGCCAGCCTGGCGGATTATCTGCCGCCGACCGCGCGGGAAATCCCAGCGATCGAAATCCATCATCTCGAGACGCTGACCCAAGCATCCATCACCAAGGCGAAGGGGCTGGGCGAGGGCGGCGCCATCGGCGCGCCGGCGGCGGTCGTCAATGCCGTCAACGATGCCCTCTCCCCGTTCGGCGTCGCGATCGACGCGTTTCCGGCAACGCCGCGGCGCATCCGCGCCGCGCTGCGCGCAGCCGGTGCGCCAAATAAGGGATAGTGTGTTGGCCTAACGTAAGACGATCTGGAACTCCGTTCATTCCCGCGCATAGCGCGTCGAAGACGCGCGTAAACGCGCTGATGGCGGGAATCCAGGGCCAAGTACTGGGTCCCCGCTTTCGCGGGGACGAGCGGCAGAGTGTGCTGGGACGACACCGAGCAAACGGAGACGCTCCCAAGTAGGGCCTGACATGAGCTTCGTCGGACGTTCGGTGACCCGTATCGAAGACCGGCCGTTGGTGACGGGCCGCGGCGCCTTTGCCGCTGACGTCGCCTTTTCCCACATGTTGCACATGCGCCTGGTGCGCTCCGCCCACGCGCACGGCCGCATCATGTCGATCGACGCCGGCGCGGCGCTCGAGTTGGCCGGCGTCGTCGCGGTGTGGACGTCGGCCGACGTCTCCGAGATTCCACCGATCGATTTCCGCCTGACCCGCATCGAAGGTTTGGCACCCTATTGCCAGCCGATTCTGGCCGGGCAGCGCGTGCGCTATGTCGGCGAGCCCGTCGCGGCGGTGTTCGCGACCGACCCCTATGTGGCGGAGGACGCCGCCGATCTCGTCGCCGTCGCGGTCGAAGAGCTGCCGGTCATCCTCGACGCCGCCGCGGCGCCGGGGGAATTCGAGGATGGCCGTTCGACCGAGCCGGCGGTGGTGGAGAAGTCCTATGGCGATGTCGCGGCGGCGTTTCGCGACGCCGCTCAAGTCGTCGAGCTCGATCTCGCCGTCGGGCGGCATTCCGGCGTGCCACTGGAGACGCGCGGCGCCATCGCGCGCTACGACGCCGCCCGCGACGTGCTGGAGCTTCATGGCGCCGCCAAGGTGCCGCACTGGAACCGCGACAGCATCGCGCGCATGCTCCGCCGCAGCGCTGCGAGCGTGCATTTGTTCGAGGGCCATGTCGGCGGCGGTTTCGGCATTCGCGGCGAGCTTTATCCCGAGGACGTGCTGGTCTGCCTCGCCGCGCTGCGGCTCGCACGGCCGGTGAAGTGGATCGAGGACCGGCGCGAGCACCTGATCGCGGCCAATCATTCGCGCCAGCAGCGCCACAAGGTCCGCGCCGCGGTCGATGCCGAAGGCTATATCCTCGCCATCGAGGACGAATTCTTCCACGACCAGGGCGGCTATGTGCGCACCCACGCGGCCACCGTGCCCGATCTCGCCGCGGCCATGCTGCCAGGTCCCTATCGCGTGCCGGCCTATCGGGCGATCGGGCACGTGCGGCTCACCAACAAGACGCCGTGCGGCACCTATCGCGCGCCGGGGCGGTTCGAAAGCACGTTCGTGCGCGAGCGGCTGATGGACGCAATCGCAGCGCGGCTTTCGATCGACCGGATCGACGTTCGCCGCCGCAATCTCATTGCCAAGGAGGAGATGCCGTATGGTCGCCTGCTGGCGACGCTGAGCACCGAGGTCGTGCTCGATTCCGGCGACTATGCCGGCCTGCTCGACAAGGCGCTGGCGGCGGTGAAGTGGCGCGACTTGCAGGGCGAGCTCGAGCGGCGTCGTGCCCGTGGCGAATGCGTCGGGGCGGGACTTGCCCTCTTCGTCGAGAAGAGCGGGCTCGGGCCGTTCGACGGCGTGCGGGTATCGGTCGACACTTCGGGTGTGGTCGAGGTCGTGACCGGGGCGGCTTCGCTCGGCCAGGGCATCGAAACGGTGGTGGCGCAGATCTGCGCGGATGCGCTCGGCGTCGATTATCGGCGCGTGCGGGTCGTGCACGGCCGCACCGACCGCATCCCATTCGGGATGGGGGCGTTCGCATCCCGCGCAACGGTCATGACCGGCGAGGCGACTCGCCGCGCCGCGGTCGAAGTCCACGCCAAGGCGATCGAGGTCGCGGCCGAGCTCATGCAGCAGGATGCCGATGCGCTCGCAGTGATCGACGGCAAGGTGGTGCGCAAGGACGCCGGCGGGCCCTCCATGATGCTGGGCGAGATCGCCGCGGCACTGGAGCCGGCATCGAAACTGCGCGGCGCGCGGGCGCCGGGGCTTTCAGCCGAGGGCTGGTTCTACACCGAGCACATGAACTATCCGTATGGCGTGCACGTCGCCGTCGCAAGAGTCGATCGGGAGACCGGCGCAGTGGCGATCGAACGCTATTTGCTCGCCTATGATGTCGGCCGGGCGGTCAATCCGATGCTGATCGAAGGTCAGCTCGCGGGCGGCTTCGCGCAGGGGGTCGGGGGCGCGCTGCTCGAGGAATTCCTCTACGACGAGCGGGGCGAGCCGCTGTCGGTGAATTTCGCGGACTACCTCATGCCGACGGCGCGGGAGGTGCCGGTACTCGACGTGCTGATCACGCAGGACGCGCCGTCACCGCTCAATCCGCTCGGCCTGAAAGGCGCGGGGGAGGGCGGCGTCAACGCCGTCGGCGCGGCGATCGCCGCAGCCATCGACGATGCGGTCGGCATGCCGGGCGCAATTACCCGCCTGCCGGTGACGCCGCAACGCCTGCGCGCCATTCTCGAGCGCGGCGGCCGCTGATCACCCCTGGCGCTCAGGTCACACCGATAAGAGCCGGCGTTGCACCGCGACGTCCTCGGCGAGCTCGGCCATGCGGCCGTGCCATTGTAGTTGTCCTTTCTCGAGAACGTAAGCGCGGTCGCAGACGAGCGCCGCGAAATGGATGTTCTGCTCGGACAGCAGCACCGACAGCCCCTCCTTCTTGAGCTCGATGATGGTGTTTGCCATCTGCTCCACGATCACGGGCGCAACGCCTTCGGAGGGCTCGTCGAGCAGCACCAGCAGGGGATTGCCCATGAGCGTGCGGGCAACGGTGAGCATCTGCTGCTCGCCGCCGCTCATATGGGCGCCGCGACGATCGGGCATGCCGGCGAGATTGGGAAAGATCGTGAAGAGCTTTTCGGGGGTCCAGGAGGGGGCAGGCCGCCCGTCCGCATGGTATCGGATCGGCTGGCGGCCGATGTCGAGATTTTCGGCGACCGTCAGATCCGAGAAGATACGCCGGTCCTCGGGCACGAAGCCCAGCCCCCGTCGCGCGATCTCGAACGGCTTGAGGTTGGAGATGTCCTCGCCCAGGAAGCGAACCGTTCCGCTGCGTTGCGGGATCAGCCCCATTAGCGCCTTGAACGTCGTCGATTTGCCGGCGCCGTTGCGGCCCATGAGCGCGACCACCTCGCCGCGGCCGACGTGGAAGGACGGCTCGAACAGGATTTGCGCGGCGCCATACCACGCCTTGAGGTTCTCGACCTCGAGCATGGCCGCGCTCATGGCCGCGCCTGCGCAGCGGGCGCGAAGGTGCGGCCGGTTCCGAGATAGACCTGCTGCACCTGGGCGTTGTCGCGAATGGCCTCGGCGCTGCCGTCGGCGATCACCACGCCGCGGGCCAGCACGATGATGCGGTCGGCATAGGCGAACACCACGTCCATCGAATGTTCGGTGAACAAGACCGAAATCCCGCGCTCGATCACCAGCCGCTTCACCAAGCCGATCAGGTCGTTGCGCTCGCGCGGCGCCATGCCGGCGGTCGGCTCGTCCATCAGCAGCAGGCGCGGCTCGTTGGCAAGCGCGATGGCGAGCTCGACGCGCTTCACGTCGCCGTAGGCAAGCTCTTTGCACGAGCGCTCGGCCGCGCCCGCCATGCCGACCTGGTCGAGGAGCTCGATCGCTCTGCCGCGATGACGTGCCGCGAATGCCGCGCCGAAGCGGAAGATCTCGCCGTGGTGGCTCACCAGCGCCATCTGGACGTTCTCGGCCACGGTCATCGAACCGAAGGTCGCCGCCACCTGAAAGGTGCGTCCGACGCCGAACCGCCAAATGTCGCGCGGCTTGAATCCGACGATGCTGCGATCGGCGAATTCGATATCGCCGTGATCGGGCGCGAGCTGCCCGTTGATCATGTTGAAACAGGTCGATTTCCCCGCGCCGTTGGGGCCGATCAGCGCCAGGAACTCGCCTTCGCCGACGTCGAAGCTGACGTTTTCGACCGCGTGCACGCCGCCGAAGGCCTTTGACAGATTGCGAACGCGGAGGACGCTCATGCGGGCTTTCTCCGCGCCGTCATGCGCTTGCTCAGCGCGCCGACGATGCCGCCTGGGAACACCAGCACCAGCAGCAGGATGACCGCGCCGAGCAGGCCGCGCCAGAACGCGGTCTGGCGCATGACGTTATCCTGCAGAAAGGTGAAAACGGCGGCGCCGACGATCGGGCCGGTCAGGGTCTGAATGCCACCCAGGAGCACCATCACCATGGCGTCGATCGAGCGCGACACCCAGGCGACGTCGGGGGAGATGGTCCCCTTCGCGAACGCGAAGGCGCCGCCCGCGATGCCGGCGAACGCGCCGGCGATGGCAAAGCCGATCCACTGCACGCGCTTGACGTTGATGCCGATTGCTTCCGCGCGCAGCGCCGAGTCGCGTCCGGCCCGCATGGCATAGCCGAACGGTGCGAACAGGACGCGGCGCAAGATGAGAACACCCGCGACCGCGATTGCCAGGGTCAGGAGATAAAAGGCCGGACGGCTGTCGAACGGCGCCTGCGGCCAGATGCCGAGAATGCCGTTGGAGCCGCCGGTGACGTCCTCCCACTGGAACAGGATCGACCACACGATCTGCGCGAAGGCGAGCGTGAGCATCGCGAGGTAGACGCCGGAGAGCCGTACCGCGAACCAGCCAAACAGCAATGCTCCCATCAGCGCCGCGAGCGGCGCGACGATGAGCGCTGCCGGCGTCTGCGCCGCCAAAAACTTCACCATGAGCGCCGCGCCATAGGCGCCGAGGCCGAAATAGGCGGCGTGGCCGAAGGAATGCATGCCGCCGGGACCCATGATGAAGTGCAGCGAGGTGGCGAACAGGATCGCGATCAGCACGTCGATGCCGAGCACCAGCGCATAGGGCGAGGACTTGTATGCGAATGAGAGCAGCGCAACGCCGACGAGCACCGCCGCCGCGGCGACTTTGAGCGGCAAGGTCGCGGGGCGAATCGGATCGTCGATCTCGGCCGGATTGCGTACCGCGGCTTGCGGGCGGCCGAGCAACCCATAGGGTCGTGCGATCAGCACGATCGCCATCACCAGAAATTCCGCCACCAGCGTGAGCTTGGAGAAGTTGACGGCAAAGGCGCCGAAATGGACGAGGCCGAGCCCGATGCACAGCGCCTTCACCTCGGCGATGATAACGGCCGCGAGGAAGGCGCCGGTGATCGAGCCCATGCCGCCGACCACCACCACGACGAAGGCGTCGCTGATCACGACCAGATCGAGGCCGAGATTGGCGGGCTCGCGCGCCACCTGCAGCGCGCCGCCGAAGCCGGCGAGGAAGGCGCCGAGCACGAACACCACGGTGAACAGCATGGCCTGGTTGACGCCGAGCGCGCCGACCATCTCGCGGTCCTGCGTGGCCGCGCGGATCAGCCGCCCGAAGCGGGTCTTTGCCAGCATCAGGTGAAGCAGCAGCAGGACGAGCGGACCGATGACGATCAGGAACAGGTCGTAGCTCGGAAAGTTGCGCCCGAGAATTTCGACCGAGCCGCGCAAGCCCGGCGCGCGCGGCCCGAGCAGGTCTTCGGGTCCCCACACATATTGCGCCGCGTCGTTGATGACCAAGACCAGCGCGAAGGTGGCGAGCAGCTGGAACAGCTCGGGCGCCTGATAGATGCGGCGCAACAGCAGCATCTCGATCAGCGCCCCGAACGCCGCCACCACCAATCCGGCAGCGACGATGCCGCCCCAAAAGCCGAACGCCCCGCCCACTTTGATGGCGAAGCTCGCGGCGAGGTAAAGCCCCAGCATGTAGAACGAGCCGTGGGCGATATTGATGATGCGGGTGACGCCGAAAATGAGCGACAACCCGGCGCCCACGAAAAACAGGCTCGACGCGGCGGCGAGCCCGTTGAGCGCCTGAAAGAGGAGGGCTTCAAGACTCATGGGACGAAGAAGCCGCGGCGTACTTGCTGTCGCCGAAGGGGTGATGGGCGTCTCAGCAACTTGTAATCCCCCGGCGCTAGCTAGCCACGGCGCTGCCAGCGCCTAATGTGCCCTCTCCCCCTGTGGCAGAGGGCACATTGGTGTGTCCATCGATTCGGATGGGTGAGGGGGCTTGATACGATCCTCCTCATCCATCCCTCTGCGTTGATGCATTCGAGCTGCCCTCTAAGGAGCGATAGTTATATTACGAAAGATTTTCTCGTGACATCACGCCTGAAAGTCTAGCACGGTCGGCGCTTTGTGAGCCCTTGGCGGCTGTGGCGGACCGGCGTAAGATGTAAGCACTGTCACCACGGTCCAGTGGTGCAACGCGCTTATCTGCTTTCCTTGCGTTAATGAAGCCACGGGTCAGTCACTCGCGGTGCTCACTGCGTTGGTTGGGTTGATCATCGCACCGGGCCACCTCGATCCACTCCTTGCGGCCATTGCAATTCTCGTAGTTATCGCGGGGCAGACGAGTCTAATATGCGGTACGCCGTACTCGCCCTTGCCTTAGTCGGCGCTACAGCGCTCGGCGGCTGCTCCGGAGGCATCCTCGATCCGAAAGGACCGATCGCGTCGGCGGAACGACTTCTCCTGATCAATTCGACGGCAATCATGCTCGTCGTCGTGATCCCCGTGATCGTGGCCA
>Ga0306923_10001094_pt1 | contig 23340 bp, 16 predicted proteins | sample sta12Can44000108_FD_203841 | JGI IMG/M metagenome (GOLD analysis project Ga0306923, IMG submission 203841) | Lab enrichment of tropical soil microbial communities from Luquillo Experimental Forest, Puerto Rico - statanox.12C.anox.44.000.108 (v2)... | ecosystem: Environmental > Terrestrial >... | reverse complement strand
CATCATCAAATGGGAGGAGGAAACCGGCGCGGTCAGCATCTATCGCAAACCGTCCAATTTCGCCAACGGCAACACGCGCGACCGCCAGGGCCGGCTGATCACCTGCGAGCATGGTGGCAGGCGCGTCGTGCGCACCGAATATGACGGCTCGATCACGGTCCTGATCGATACCTTCGACGGCAAAAAGCTGAACTCCCCGAACGATGTCGTGGTCAAGTCCGACGGCTCGATCTGGTTCACCGATCCGGTCTTCGGCCTGCTCGGCAATTACGAAGGCTACAAGGGCGAGCCCGAGATCGACGCCAATGTCTACCGCATCGACGGCGCGACCCGCAAAGCTACCATTGTCGCCGAGGGCGTTCTGGCGCCGAACGGGCTTTGCTTCTCGCCCGACGAGAAAATCCTCTACATCGTGGAATCCCGCGGCGTGCCGAACCGCAAGATCTTGGCTTACGACGTGTCGCCCGCCGGCAACAGCATCAGCAACAAGCGCGTGCTGATCGACGCAGGTCCCGGCACGCCCGACGGCATGCGCTGCGACATCGACGGCAATCTCTGGTGCGGCTGGGGCATGGGTGACCCCAAGCTCGACGGCATCATGGTGTTTGCGCCGGACGGCGCCCCGATCGGCCGCATCGCGTTGCCCGAGCGCTGCGCCAACGTCTGCTTCGGCGGTCTGAAGCGCAACCGCCTGTTCATGGCAGCGAGCCAGTCGATCTACGCGCTCTACGTCAATACGCAAGGTGCCTTCGGCGGATGACTCACCGTCGTACCGGCCAAGCGAAGCGCGAGCCGGGACCCATACCGCGCCATCTATCAATAAGAACAGGCCGGCGTCCTTCGCAAAAACGCTGGCCTGGGGTTATGGGTCCCGGCTTTCGCCGGGACGACACCGCACAATCGAATAGTGCTTACGCCGCGTTGAAGCCGGCGACAGCCTTCACCTCGAGATATTCCTCCAGCCCGAACTTGCCCCATTCGCGGCCGTTGCCCGACTGCTTGTAGCCGCCGAACGGCGCGGTGCGTTCATTCGGCACGCCCTGCAGGTTGACGTTACCGGCACGGATCTGCCGGCCGACCTTGCGCGCGCGCTCGACCGTGCCGGCCGACACATAGCCGGCAAGACCGTAGGGCGTCGCATTGGCGATCTTGACCGCGTCGGTTTCGTCCTTCGCGCCGAGGATGGTGAGCACCGGGCCGAAGATCTCCTCGCGCGCGATGGTCATGTCGTTGGTGACGTCGGCGAAGATGGTCGGGCGGACATAGAAGCCCTTGTTGACGCCTTCGGGCAGGCCCGGTCCGCCGGCAACAAGCGTTGCGCCTTCGTCGATGCCCTTCTTGATCAGTGCCTGGATCTTGTCCCACTGCACACGGTTGACCACCGGACCGATGGTGGTGCCGTCGCCGCGCGGATCGCCGGCCTTGGTCTTCTCGGCGACCCCCTTGGCGATCGCGGCTACCTCTTTCATCTTCGACAGCGGCACAATCATCCGCGACGGCGCGTTGCAGGACTGACCGGAGTTGTTGAACATGTGCATCACGCCACCGGTCACCGCCTTGGTGAGGTCGGCATCGTCGAGGATGACGTTCGGCGATTTGCCGCCGAGTTCCTGACTGACGCGCTTCACGGTGGGCGCCGCGCGCTTTGCGACGTCGATGCCGGCACGGGTCGAGCCGGTAAACGAGATCATGTCGATGTCGGGATGCTCGCTCATGGCGGCGCCGACTTCAGGCCCGAGCCCGTTGATCAGGTTGAACACGCCCTTGGGCACGCCGGCTTCATGGAGGATTTCGGCCAGGATGAGCGCGGCTGTGGGCGTGAATTCCGACGGCTTGAGGATCATGGTGCAGCCCGCCGCAAGCGCTGGCGCGACCTTGCAGGCCATCTGGTTCATCGGCCAGTTCCAGGGCGTGATCATGCCGACCACGCCAACCGGCTCGCGTACCACGACCGCGGTGCCGACCGGCTCCTCGAAATGATAGTTCTTCAAAATCTCAAGCGTCGAGGCGAAATGGCCGAGGCCGGCGCCGGCCTGCAGTCGCTCAGCCATCGGCAGCGGAGCGCCCATCTCGTCGGAGATGGCGGCGCCGATCTCCTTGGCGCGGCCCTTGTAAATCTCGATGATCTTCGAGAGCAGCGCGACGCGTTCCTCGCGACTGGTCTGGGAATAGGTTTCGAAGGCGCGGCGGGCGGCAACCACCGCCTTGTCGACATCGGCCGTCGAGCCGAGGGCAATCTCATACATCGCCTCTTCGGTTGCCGGATTGACGACCTGTACGGATTTCTTGACGACGGGATCGACCCAGGCGCCGTCGATGTAGAATTGCATGCGATTGACCATCGTAAACCTCTTTGATTTCGGGGCGGGAGATGAAGGGAACGGGGCGTTCGGCAAGTATCCTTGCACGAAAGCTCCTTCAGTTGAACCCGCTATATGCATGACCAGCGTTGCGGTCAGCGCTGGATATAAGGCCGGACACATGACAGTGACAAGATGGCACAACACTCACACCGCCATTTTGCGATGCAGAACCGGGGCGCCGGATGTCAGCGCTTCGGCGGCGTCGATGATGGCGTTGGCGTCGATGCCGTTGTGGCGGTAGAGGTCGTCGATCGTGCCGGTCTGGCCGAAATGCTCGACGCCGAGCGCCTCGACCCGGTTGCCGCGCACGCTGCCGAGCCAGCCCAGCGCCGCCGGGTGGCCATCGATCACGGTCACAATGCCGCAATCGCGCGCCAACGGCGCAAGCAGCTTTTCGATATGGCTCAGATGCTGCACGCCGCGACGGTCGCGCCGCAGCCTTCGCGCAGCAAGCCAGCCCGCATGCAGGCGATCCACAGAGGTAATCGCAAGCAGGCCGACATCCCGCCGGCTCTCGCCGATGAAACCGGTCGCCTCGATCGCTTCCACCGCCACCGCCCCGGTATAGGCGACCACAACCTCCGCATTTGGTCCGGGCCAGCGCAGCCAATAGGCGCCGTCGGTCATGGCCTCCTGCAGGCCCTGTCCGATTGCCCGCTGCGGTTGCTCGATCGTGCGCGTCGAAAGCCGCAAATAGACTGAGCCGCCGTCTTCGCCCTCGCGCTGCATGTGCTCGAACCCCCAGCGCATGATCACGGCAAGTTCATCGACGAAGGCCGGCTCGAACGACGTAAGCCCATCCTGCGCCATGCCGATCAGGGGTGTTGCGATCGACTGATGCGCGCCGCCCTCGGGCGCAAGCGTGATGCCGGAAGGGGTCGCCGCCACCATGAAGCGCGCATCCTGGTAACAGGCATAATTAAGCGCATCGAGCGCACGCTCGATGAAGGGATCATAGAGGGTCCCTACCGGCAACAGCCGTTCGCCGTTGATGGTGTGCGACAGCCCAAGCGCCGACAGCAGGGTAAACAGGTTCATCTCGGCGATGCCGAGTTCGATGTGCTGTCCCTTGGGTGAGAAATCCCAGTGAAAGGTGGTCGGGATTTTCTCGCTGCGGAACAGGTCCGCCTTCTCGGCGCGGGCAAACAGCCCGCGGCGATTGACCCACGCGCCAAGATTGGTCGACACCGTGACATCGGGCGACGCGGTGACGATGCGTGAAGCCAGTTCCGTGCTGCCACGCGCGATCTCGTTCAGCACCAGCCCGAAGCCTTGCTGGGTCGACATCTGGGGCGAGGCGGTGAAAGCAAGCTGCCGCGGCACTTCAATGAGGGGCGCGCTCAACCGACGGCCGCCGCGATTGAACGGCACGCGTGCAAGAAAGGCCGCAAGATCGGCCGGCCGTTGCGAAAGCCCTTCAAACTGGTCCCACTCGTGGCCGGGCCTGATGTTCTGGCTGGCGCGAAATTTCTCCATCTGCGCCACCGTCATCAGCCCGGCATGGTTGTCCTTGTGGCCCTGGAACGGCAGGCCAATGCCCTTGATCGTGTAGGCGATGAAGCAGACCGGCCGGTCGTGATCGATCGCCTCGAACGCCTCGATCATGCTCGCCATGTCGTGCCCGCCGAGATTGGACATCAACGCCAGGAGTTCGTCATCGCTGCGGCGCCCGATCAATTGGGACACCGCACCCTGATCGCCGATCTCGTCCGTCAGGTGCTTGCGGAACGCCGCGCCGCCCTGGAAGCACAACGCCGCATAGAGCGCGTTCGGGCAATTGTCGATCCAGCGCCTCAAGGCCTCGCCGCCCTCTTCGGCAAAGGCCTGGCGCATCAGGTTGCCGTATTTCACGATCACCACGTCCCAGCCGAAATTGCGGAACATGGTCTGGAACTTTTCCCGCAAGCCTTCGCGCACCACCGCGTCCAGACTCTGCCGGTTGTAGTCGACCACCCACCAGGTGTTGCGCAGGCCGTGCTTCCAGCCCTCCAGCAGCGCCTCGAAAATGTTGCCTTCGTCCAGTTCGGCGTCGCCGACGAGCGCGATCATCCGCCCTTCGCGCCGATCCTTCATCCAGCCATGCGCCCTCACGTAGTCCTGAACGAGCGAGGCGAACAGCGTCTGCGCGACGCCGAGGCCCACTGAGCCCGTGGAGAAATCGACGTCGTCGGTATCCTTCGTGCGTGAGGGATAGGATTGCGCGCCCTTGTAGCCGCGGAAATTTTCCAGCTTGTCGCGGCTCTGCCGCCCGAACAGATACTGGATGGCGTGAAACACCGGGCTTGCGTGGGGCTTGACGGCGACGCGGTCCTCCGGGCGCAGCACGCCGAAGTAAAGCGCCGACATGATGGTTGCAAGCGAGGCGGACGAAGCCTGGTGGCCGCCGACCTTCAGCCCATCGCTGTTGGGCCGGATGTGGTTGGCGTGATGGATTGTCCACGACGACAACCACAGCACCTTGCGGGCCAGCGCGGACAACAGATCAAGGCGTGCGGGCTCGATAGCCATGGCGGTCCTCCCGGGGCATTCGGCATTGTTCTGCCTGCCTTGGCCCGTAAAAATCTCACTTCTTTCACGCGATGCGAGAGTAGTTTGGTATAGAACCTTAAAATACTCGCTCGGACCAGCGATTTATCCCCACGAGGCAATGCGGAGCACTCAGCCGATGGTAGCGCAGCCCGAACTGGCGGAGCGGATTGTCGATCAAGTTGCCGACGCCGTCATTTACGCAGATCGTACCGGAACGATCCTCCGCTGGAACCGCGCATCCACCGCGCTGTTCGGCCATTCCGCGGAGGAAGCGCTCGGCAAAAGTATCGACCTGATTATCCCCGAGCACCTGCGTGCCGCACACTGGGCCGGCTTTGATGCGGCGATGACGAAGGGCGTGATGAAGCTTCAGGGCCGTCCGACGGTGACGCGAGCTGTGCATAAGGATGGACGCCGGCTCTATATCGAGATGACGTTTGCGATTGTCAGAGGCGCCCTCGATGGTGAAATCCTCGGCTCGGTCGCCATGGCGCGAGACGTAACCGAGCGAGTTGAAAAGGAGCGCGCCGCACGCCGCTCGCCTTGAGCGTCTGGACTCCCGCCACCTCGTCATGGCGGGCCTAGCAGTTTCGAAGTCCGTCATGGCCGGGCTCGTCCCGGCCATCCACGTCTTGACGCGCGAAGAACGTGGATGCCCGGCACGAGGCCGGGCATGACGAGCCACAATCGCCGCTTCCAGATTCAAATTTCAAACAGCTGGGCAAATGAGATCACGTTCCCGCGACGCGATGCGTCCGAGTTTTGCCGATAAGTCCCTCCGAAAACAGAGGGCGCAGGGAATGCCGGGTGCTTCAGCCAGCACCCACGGCCTCGCGTGCGAATGGAAGAAGCACACGAGCGTAGTCGCCACAGGTGAAGCCGTATCACCGGCATTCCCCGCGCAATGGTTTTAACGGTTTCCTTCGTGCTCTCCCCGGAGACCGGGCTTTGTTGCCTCCGTCGTCGGCGCGATGCAAAGCATCGTCACCAACTTGACACCTGCCTTGGCGTGCCAGGACCACACGACTTCGCCGTCCGCTCGCAGCGTCATTCGTCTGATGACGTGAAGCGTCCATCGCATCCCGCGCTCAACGTCCGTGACGATCGCGAAGCGCCCCCCTTATCGAGTGCGGGACGGGGCGAGCTTGTAGAGATGATTTGCCCGACAGGCATAGAGGAATATTTTTGCGAAAAGGACTGGACCACCCAAATCAGCTTGAATCCGCAGGCGAAATTTGATTTTACGCGCAGGCGATTTTAGCGCTAGGTTGATAACCAAATGGCAGGAGGAGCTCGTGATCCCATCCGACGACGTGAAGATTTCCGAAGACCGCCGCGAAGCCCTGCGCTACGCGCTTGCGATCGGCAGCGGGGCGGCGCTGACGGCCGCCATCGCGAGCCCGGCAGCGGCGCAAGCGACCGACAACACGCTCGACCGCATCCGCGCCGACAAGGTGCTTCGCATCGCGGTGCTGCCCGGCGAGCTGCCCTATTTCAACAAGGACCTTGCCACCGGCACCTGGTCCGGCTTCTCCATCGAGATGGCCAACGACATCGCCAAGCTGCTTGACGTCAAGCTGGATTTTATCGAATCGACTTACGGCAATTCGATCCTCGACCTGCAATCCAACAAGATCGACCTCGGCTTCGCCCTCAATCCGACGCCGCAGCGCGCGCTCGTGGTCGATTTCTGCGCCACCGTCTTTCCGCATCCATTCGGCGCCATGCTGAGAAAGGGCCTGGAGGCCAAGACCTGGGCCGACATCAACAAGCCCGAGGTGAAGATTGCCGTCGACGTCGGCTCGGCCAACGAAGCCGTCGCGCGCCGGTTTGCGCCGAATGCCGCCATCAAGTCGCTCAAGTCGCGCGATGAGGTGATGCTCGAGATGTCGTCGTCGCGCGTCGATTGTGTCGTCAATGCCCTGGTGCTCGGCCTGACCGCGATCGCCAAGAACCCGAATCTCGGCACCTACAAGATCCTGCAATCTCCATCCGTCGCCATTCCAAGCAGCATGGCCGTTCGTCGCGAGTCCGACAAGCGTTGGCGCGATTTCCTGTCGGTGTGGATCGACTACAACCGCGGCATCGGACAGATGCGGGAGTGGTTCGTCAAAGGCCTCGCGCTTTCCGGCGTGAAGCCGGAAGACGTGCCGGTCGAGCTCAACATCTGAAAATTACACCTTGTCGTAGGTCAGGCCGCGCTCGAACCTGCGCGCCACCAGCGTGGCCGGGAACAGGATCGCGAAGTAGATCAGCGCCACCACCGTATAGACCTCCAGCGGTCGGTAGGTGTCGGCGTTGATCAGGGTTGCGTTGTAGACGAGATCGGGGACGGCGATGACAGAGACGAGCGAGGTATTCTTCAGCTGCGTGACGGACTGGTTGACGTAAGGCGCCATCATGGGTTTGAGCGCCTGCGGCAAAATGACGAGTCTCATCAAGCGCCAGCCCTGCAAGCCGAGCGCCTTTGCCGCGTCCCACTGTCCGCGATCCACGCTCTCGATGCTTCCGCGGACGATCTCGGCGTAGAACGCGCCGCCGTAAAGCGAAAGCACGCTGACGGCGGCGATGTGCGCGGGAATGTTGACCCCAAGGACGACGGGGAATGCGTAGTAGAACCAGATGATCTGCACCAACAGCGGCGTGCAGCGAAACAATTCGATATAGGCGACCAGCAGCCAGTCGATGACGGGCCAGCGTTTCAGCCGAAGCATGCCGACGATCAGGCCGAGCAATGTTCCGAGAACGATCGTGCCGATCGTATAGGCAATCGTCCAGCCGAGCCCGAGCCAGAACAGGTGGCTGTACTTGCCGAGAATTGCAAAGTCCCAGACGTAGTGCATGCGTGCCCCCGTGGAGCCGTTCACCGCCTCAGAGATAGCGGCTGGGCGAAAATGGCGCGGCGTCGAATGGCGGCGGCGCGCCGTCGATCATGGCCGCGATCGCAACTCCGCTTCCCACACCCGTGGTGAAGCCGATGTGCTGGTGAGCAAAGCACAGCCAGAGACCGGCATGCCGTGGCGCGGGCCCGATCATCGGCAGGCTGTCGGGCAGCGTCGGCCGGGCTCCGCGCCAGGGTTCGCCGACGGGATCGCCGAATTCGACAACGCTCCGCGCCGCAGGGACTACCGCATCGAGCTGCGCATACGACGACGGCGCGTCGCGCGCGGTCAGCTCGACGCCGGTCGTGACGCGAATTCCCTGCTCCATCGGGCTCATCAGAAAACTGGCTTCGCTGTCATGGATCGGACGCAACAAGGTCCGCCCCGCATTCGGCTTGAACTCCTGATGGTAGCCGCGCTCGAAGGCCAGCGGAACGCGATAGCCGAGCGGTCGCAGCAGGTCGGCGGACCACGGACCCAAGGCGACGACGACATGGCGTGCCTTGATCGTGCCGTCGCCGAGCATGACGCGCCAGGCATCGCCGTCCTGCGCGATGGAGCGGATTTCCGCGCGCCGGATTTGTCCACCGGAGCCTGCAAACATCTGCGCATAGGCCTTGACCACGGCGCCCGGCGAATCGACCGACGCCGTCGCCATGTTCAGCAAGCCGACGCTGTAGAGCGGCACGATATGCGGCTCGAGCGCCGAGATCGCTTGCCGGTCGAGAAGTTCGGTCCTAATGCCGTATTCGGCGAGAGCGGCCTGCTCCGCCCTTGCGGTCGCCACCGCATCGCTGCGCCAGGCCTTGAGCCAGCCGGTCTCGCGGATGCGCTGCGGCGCGTTCGCCTTGACGATCCATTCCCGATGCAGCTTCAGGGAAGCTGCGATCAGGCCGCGCAACGCAACCGCCCGCGGCTTGCTGTGAGCTGCGCTCGCCTGGCTCAAAAAGCTGATGACCCATCCCGCGTTCCGGATCGACCATGCCAGATTCCAGCGCAGCGCGGGATGGCGGTTGGTCAGGTATTTCGGCAGCTTGTCCCAGAGCGCAGGCCCATTGAGCGGAAAGATCGAGCCGCTGGAGAGAATGCCGGCATTGCCGTAGGACGTTTCGCTGCCAGGCTCGCGCCGGTCGATGAGTATGACCGAGTGACCGCGCTGGCGCGCGGCGTAGGCCGTCGACACGCCGACCATGCCGGCACCGAGAACGGCGACATCCGCCTGCCCCGTTGTTGCATCATCTGACACCAGGTATACCCCTCGCGACTTCACATCAGCGTCAATCCGCCATCGACCGGCAGCACGGCTCCGGTCATATGGCCGGCTTCCGGCGACAACAGAAAGGCGACCAGCGCGGCCACTTCGTCGGGCTCGGCGAGGCGCGCGAGTGGATTGGCGCCGGCGGCCGATTGCCAGGCCTGCGCATCCAGCGCGCCAAATCGTCCCGGATCCTTGCGGGTATAGCCGGGCATGACGACGTTGGCCGTTGCTCCCGATGCGGCAAGTTCGATCGCAAGACACTTGACCAGCGCTTCAAGCGCCGCCTTGGCCGCAGCCGAAGCTGGAAATGTCGCGTCGCGCGTGAAACGGTGCGCGACAAAGCTGGAGATCGCAACGACGCGTCCATACGCGTTGCGGGTGAGATCCGGCATGGCCGAGGCGACCAGTTCGTGAAACGAAGCGGCCATGACAGCGAACGCTCGTTCCAGTCCTTCCCGCGGCAGGCGGACGAAATCGCGGCGATCGGCAAAGCCTGCGGCGTGCACGATCGCATCGATGGCGCCGAAAGAAGCGCGCGTCGCGCCCACTAGCTCGGAAGCCGTTCCCGCGCTGGCAAGATCGCCCGTGCGCCATTCGACGTTGGCGCCGGCCTCCTTGCATTGCGAAGCGACCGCCTTCAGCCGCTCGAGCCCGGCAGCATCCGCAGCCTGTCCATGCAGCATCAGGCACTGTTCTGAGCCCGCCAGGCGGCGCGCAACCGCGGCTCCGATCCCGGACCCGCCGCCTGTTATGATCGTGACCCGCATGAAGGTTTGGTTCTCAAGCGCTCCCACCAGGCGAGAACTATAGGTTCCGCGGCCATGAATGCCAATGACGGATGCATAAGCAAGGCCCTCACCGCCACGGCTCGACAATGATCTTGGTGTGCGCCTCGGGATTGGCGAGATCGTCGAAGGCTCGCGACACGCCGTCGATACCGACTGTGGCTGTTATCAGCGAAGCGGCGTCAACCTGCCCTTCCGCGATCAGGCGCAGCGAATATGCAAATTCCTCCGGCGTATAGCCAAGCACATATTGGACGTTCAGCTCCTTCATGATGCCGAGCATCGGCTCGGAGCGGTCGTTCTCCATGCAGACACCGACCACGACAATGCGCGCATCGCGCGGTGCGCCCTCGAACACCTGCTGAATGAGGCCGGGCACGCCGACGCATTCGAAAATCAATGCAGGCTTCAACGCCGGCAAATGCGCCTGGAACGGCGGCCGCGCGGCCTTTTCGGTGTCCGACATCGCCGCATGCTCGGCCCAGGTCACATAGGGCTGCGAGCGCGCGGGATCTATCACGATGTCGGCGCCGATTTTCGTTGCAAGCGCCCGCCGCGCCGGCGAATAGTCGGCGGCCACGATCGGATGCAGACCCTTGATCTTCAACGCGGCAATGACGGCAAGCCCAACCGGGCCGCAACCGATCACCAGCGGCACCTCGTTGCCGGCAATCCTGGCCTTGGCCACCGCGTGAACGCCGACCGCCAGGGGCTCGGTCAGCGCGGCCTGTTGCGGCGAAAGTCCGTTGGGCACTTCCAGAAGCAGCGCTTCGCTGAGCAGCATTCGCTCGGCGTAGCCGCCAACATTGTCATTGGAATAGCCGATGCCCCGCGGGCCAGTCGGCGTCACCAGCGCAGGTATCGAACAAACCCGCGCGCCTGGCTTCAACCTGCGCTCGGTCGCTGGACCGTAATCCACGATTTCGCAGCAAAATTCGTGGCCGAACACCACATCGCGCGACAGGTCCATCGGTTTGCGGCTTGGGAAAAATCTGGACATTTCCACCATGCGGTGGGCGTGCTTCCGCGCGTGCAGGTCCGAGCCGCAGATGCCGCAGGCGAGTGTCCTGACCAGCACCTGGCCAGCGCCGGGTACCGGCTCCGCCATGGTGTCGACGACGATCTCACCGTTCCGGAAAATGGCAGCGCGCATGGTTTTCCCTCCATATCCTCACATGCGTCCTAGTGTCCCGATTCCGAAGTTCGCACACTTTTGCAGCGGGCGCCTTTGCGAACTTCGGATTCGAAAGGACACTAGAAAATCTCTAGTGTGGTTTTGGTTCGAAAGTTCTCTTGACGGACTCGCGGCGGAAATGAAGAGAACTTCCGAACCACCACACTAGCACGGAGAATGACCGGATGTAACGCGCCGGCCTTATCCTCAGGCGTTCGGGTCCGGCTCGCCTTCGATTGCCAGGAGTTGCGAGCGGCGAACGCGCTCGCGGTGCGCCGTGTACAGGCCGCTTGCGACGATAATGGCCGCGCCAACCACGGTCCAGAGATCGGGCACTTCGCCGAAAATCAAAAAGCCGAGAATGCTGACCCACAGCAATTGCGTATAGGAAAATGGGGCAAGCACCGAGGCGTCCGCGTACCGGAACGCGAGTATCACGATCCACTGCCCCGCGGTCGAGGCCACGCCGATCAGGATGCCGAGCAGGACCTCGCGCCAACCCGGCGTCACCCAGACAAATGGAATCAGCAATGAGAGAATGATCACGCCTGATATCGCCGAGTAGGTCATGGTGGTCGTGGCGAGCTCGCGTCCGCTCATCATGCGCGTCAAGATCAGCGTTAAGGCCCAGGCCAAGGCCGAGATGATCGGGAAGAAGGCCGCCGGATGAAACGCGCTGGTGCCTGGGCGCAGGATGATCAGTACGCCGATGAGGCCGGCAGCGGTCGCAAGCCAACGGCGGATTCCGACGCGCTCGCCCAGGAACAGGATCGACAGCGCCGTGACAAACAGCGGCGAGACGAAGCCGGTGGCCGAGGCTTCCGCGATCGGCAGGTAACGCAGCCCCGAGATGAAGAAGAGCGAAGAGCCGAGCAGCATGGCGCCGCGCACCAGTTGTAGCGGAAGGCGGCCGGTGCTGAGTGAATAGAGCGGCGTTCCCGGCACCATCGCCGGCGCCATGATCAGCGCGAACACCAGGAATCGGATCCAGGCGATCTCGATCGAAGGCAGCGTCGCCGACAGATATTTCGCGGTCGCATCCGAGACGCCGAGAAACACGGTGGAGGCCAGAATAAGCGCGATCCCCTTGAACGGACGGTCGGCGCGCGCCGGCGCGCGACGCATCGCGCTTTTCTTCTGCGGTAAAGGCAAAGAACTACTGTCGAGCCTTGCGGCTGCGGCGGATGGCGGAGACACGGCTGAAAACTCTGGCGAGAAATTCGAATCTTGAGTGCCTAGAGAACGCGAAATGCCGCCGCTCGACAACACCCGATAGCGGGATGCGGATATGCGCGAAGCGTGCAGCCTTGAAACATTTTGTTAGTTACCGTGTCGGCGGAGATTACAGCATCGGCAGACCGCGCCGCTTCGGACCGCGCGGAAAGGCGGCATCCAGGGCCGCGATCTCGCTGTCACTCAGCGTCAGATTACCGCCCGCGGCATTCTCGGCGGCATGTTCGGCCTGCGCCGCCTTCGGTATCGCGAACACGATCGTCTCGCGGACGAGAAAGCTCAGCGCGACCTGGCGCGGCGTCGAAAAATCGTTGTGGCCAAACGGCGAGTAGGCCACCACGGCGACACCATGCCGCTCGCACCATGGAATCACCGCATGCTCGATGGCCCGCTCATTGAGGTGATAGAGCACCTGGTTGCAGGCAATCTTGCCTTTACCGGCAACGTCGAGAATCTCGTCGAGATCGTCGGTGTCGAAATTGCTGACGCCCCAGGAGCGGATTTTTCCCGCGCGCTTGAGCTCCTCGAACGCAGCGACCGTGTCGGCAAGCGGATAGGAGCCACGCCAGTGCAGGAGATAGCAATCGAGGCAATCGATCTTGAGCCGCCTCAGCGAGCGCTCGCAGGCCGCAATCGTGCCGCGTCGCGATGCGTTGCTGGGCAGCACCTTCGAGACAAGAAACAGCTTGTCGCGCTGGCCGGCGATGGCCTCCGCAATCACAAGTTCGGCGTCGCCATACATCTCGGCCGTATCGATATGGGTCATGCCGAGCTCGATGCCGCGGCGCAAAGCCGCGACCGCGCCCTTGCGGTCGCCGCGATCGATGTACCAGGTGCCCTGCCCGATCAGAGAGACGTTTGCGCGGGTGTTGCCGAAGATTCTCGATTTCATGCTGCGTGCGCTTTTATCCGAGTTCGCTGATGTCCGCGACCAGCACCGTGCCGGTCGCGGATTCCGTGATGTAAAGACGATCGGCCCGATCGCCGCCGATTGCGACATTGGTGCAGGTGGAGCCCGCGCAGGACTTGATGCGCGCGATCAGCTCGCCGTTCGGCGCAAACACGAAGACGTGGCCTGCGGAGGCATGCGCCACGAACAGCCGCCCGGCGCCGTCCATCGTCATTCCGTCCGGCCCGCTCGGCCCGAACATCGAGCAGAAACGGCCGACCTTCGAGACGCTGCCGTCTTTCATGAAGGGCAAACGCCAGACCGCGTTGTCGCGCGTCATCGCAACGAACAGCACCGATTCCTGGGGATCGAGCACAAGCCCGTTCGGGCTGATGCCCGTATCGAGCAGGCAGTCGAGGCGGCCGGCTTTTGTCAATCGATAGACGCGGCCGGTCGGATCGTGCAGGCCGGTCTGGCCCTGGTCGGTGAAATAGATGTCGCCGTTGCGCGCCAGATGCAGGTCGTTGCAGCCGCGAAAGGATTCCGAATTGCGCGAGGTCAGTACCGCTTTCATGCGAGCGGCCTTCGCGTCGAGCTCCATGATCCCATGCCTGTAATCGGCAACAAAAATGCGGCCCTCGGTGCTGATCTTCAGCCCGTTCGGCCAGCCGTCATATTCCACCGCAAGCGACCAGGTGCCACCGGGCGCGATCCTGAAAATGCGACCAAAGGGGATGTCGACGACATAGAGGTTGCCGTCGGAATCGAAGGATGGGCCCTCGATGAAGCCGTCGGTCGGGTGTCCCGGCCGGTTGGCGTCGGCCCATTCGGTCGCAACGCCCTTGCGGCGGAATTGGTCGGGCATCGCCGAAAACACGCGCGTTTCGATCAGTCTTGGCGGCGTCTCCAGATAATGCATTTTTGTTCATCTCATGTTCGAGCGGGCGCACCATAGAGGACAAAAAACGCAGCGTCGATCACCTCATGCTCATGCTGACACAAGACAGGACAGCGGTATAAGATGTGTCGCGGTCTTGACCGGGTTTGCGGGCTGGATGCCATGGCCAAGCGGAGAAACGCACGAGGTGGGGTCAAAACAGTAAGGCGACCTGCGAACGCGCCGGTCGACCCCAAAAAGAAGATCGCTGCCCTCAAGGTCGAGCTGGCTCAGGCGCTGGACGAGAATATCCGCCTCAACGCCGAGACGCGCGAGGCGCTGGAGCGGCAGACCGCAACCGCCGAGATATTGCAGGTGATCAACAGCTCGCCGGGCAATCTCGCGCCGGTGTTCGAGACGATCCTTGAAAAGGCGCACAGCCTTTGCGCGGTCGCGCACGGCGCCTTGATGCTCTATGACGGCAAGAAGTTCCGCGCCGTCGCCATGCAGGGGCTATCGGAGCCGTTGGCGGGGCGGCTGCGCGGGGGTTACATCCCGGGCCCGAACCATCCAAGCCAACGGTTGCTTGAGGGCGCACGCTTCGCCCAGGTCACGGACTGGAGCAAGATCGACGATCCGAGTGCTGTTGCCCCACTCAAGTCCGGCGTCCGCACTACACTGTTCATTCCCTTGCGCAAGGATGGAAAGCTGCTCGGCCAGATCGGCGCCTCCCGGCTGGAAGTCAGGCCATTCACCGAAAAAGAGATCGCGCTCCTCGAAAACTTCGCCGCGCAAGCCGTCATCGCCATGGAGAATGCGCGGCTGTTCGAAGAGCTTCGCCAGCGCAGGGACGATTTGAGTGAATCACTGCAGCAGCAAACGGCTACCGCCGACGTCTTGAAAGTCATCAGCCGATCGACCTTCGATTTGCAAAAGGTATTCGACGCCTTGACAGAATCTGCGTGTCGCGTGTGCGGCGCATACGACGCCGGTCTTTTCCTGAAGTCGGGCGCCTCCTTGCGCCCGCATTCGCACCATGGCCCAATTCCGATTGAGTTCGACGCGGCGCCCGTATCGCGGGACTGGGTTAACGGACGCTCGGTGGTTGATCGCAGGTCGGTCCATGTGCTCGACCTGCACACCGAAGCGGCGGAATTTCCCCGCGGATACGAGATGGCCCGACGCATGGGGCACCATGCGATTCTGGCGGTACCTTTAGTACGCGAGCAAGAAGTCATCGGGTCGCTGACGCTGCGTCGAATTGAGGTTCTTCCGTTTACCGACAAGCAGATCGCGCTGGCCGAAACCTTCGCCGCCCAGGCCGTTATCGCCATCGAGAATACGCGCCTGCTCAACGAATTGCGTGAATCGCTGGAACAGCAAACTGCGACGTCCGACGTACTGCGCGTCATCAGTTCCTCACCCGGCGAGCTCGAGCCAGTGTTTCAGGCCATGCTTGAGAATGCGACGCGCGTTTGCGGCGCAAAATTCGGCCAGATGAATCTCTACGAGGACGGGACCTTCCGCCCGGTGGCGTTCTACAATGTGCCACCCGCCTACGCCTCGCTCGCGCGGACGCCGTTCCGATCGCACGAGCAAAGCGGTCTCGGCACCGTTGCCCGAACGCGCCAGGTGGTCCAGATCGAAGATATTCGAACCTTGCCGCCATATCTGGAGGGCGATCCCTCCGTCGTTAAACTGGCCGATCTTGCGGGCGCCCGGTCGTATTTCGTCGTGCCGATGCTCAAGGAAAACGAGTTGATCGGCGCAATCACCATTTACCGCCAGGAGGTCAAGCCGTTTACCGCAAAGCAAATCGAACTCGTCGCCAACTTCGCGAAACAGGCTGTCATCGCGATCGAGAACACGCGGTTGTTGAAAGAACTGCGGCAAAGAACCGAAGAATTGAGCGAGTCACTGCAGCAACAGACCGCGACCGCCGACGTGCTCAAGGTCATCAGCTCTTCGCCGGGTGACCTGAGCCCGGTATTTGCGTCGATCCTTGTGAATGCAACGCGCATCTGCGAAGCCAGGTACGGCATTTTATTCCTGGCAGAAGGTCAGGCGCTTCGTGCCGTTGCCATGCATGGGGTAACGGCCGAATACGCCGAGGCCAGGCGGCGCGAGCCAATCGTTCGCCCGAGCCCGGGAACCACTCTGGATATCGCCTCAAGAACCAGGCAACCAGTCCAGATCGCCGACATTCGCGCTGAGCCGGCCTATACCAGTGACCCACAGCGATTTGCAATTCTTGATCTCGCCGCCGCTCGCACCATTCTCGCCGTGCCGATACTCAAGGACGACATATTGGTCGGCATCATTAACATCTACCGCACGGAGGTCCGGCCATTCGCCGAACAGCAAATTGAACTTGTCAGGAATTTTGCTGCCCAGGCCGTCATCGCGATAGAGAACTCGCGCTTGCTTAGCGAGCTGCGGGAATCTCTCCAACAGCAAACCGCCACGTCCGAAGTACTTCAGATCATCAGTTCCTCGCCCGGCGATCTGGCTCCCGTATTCGACAAGATGCTCGAGAACGCGACCCTCGTGTGCGGCGCAGAATTCGGGGCCATGTCTCTGGCCGAGGGCGGCTCGCTACGCAGCGTCGCGCTCTACAACGCGCCGCCGGCATATGCCGCAGTTCGAGTTAACAAGATCTTTCATCCGCCTCCACAGGGCCAGTTGGCCACCGCGATCCAAACCAAGGAGGCGGTTCAGGTAGCGGACATCCGCACCAGTGCCGCGTATCTCGAAGGCTCCCGAGCCGCGGTTGAGTTGGCCGAGCTTGGCGGCGCCCGCACAGTTGTCATTGTGCCGATGTTGCGGGAAGACGAGGTGATTGGTGCGATCACCATCTATCGCCAGGAGGTCCGTCCATTCGCGGACAAGCAGATTGAACTCGTCAGCAACTTCGCGAAGCAAGCGGTGATCGCCATAGAGAACGCACGGTTGCTCAGGGAATTGCGGCAATCGCTGCAGCAGCAGACCGCAACAGCAGACGTGCTCAAGACTATCAGCCGCTCGTCCGTCGAGCTTAAGACAGTGCTCGACGCCTTGCTGGAAACCGCAGCGCGTCTGTGCCATGCCGACCAGAGCTATATGTTCCGCCGTCATGCGGACGGTTTGCACCATCTTATTGGCGCACACGGCTTGTCGGACGTAGCAGAGGCCTTCATGCAGTCTAATCCCTTTGCGCCCGACCGCGGAACGACGTCCGGTCGAGTGGCTTTGGAGCACAGACCGATCCACATTCCCGACGTCTTGGCTGATCCAGAGTACACCTTCACGGAAGGACAGCGATTGGCGGGCTTCCGCACGATGCTTGGACTGCCGCTGCTGCGCGAAGACACGCTTATCGGCGTATTTGTCATCGGTCGAAGCCGCGTCGAGCCATTTACGGACAAGGAAATCGAGCTTTTGACCACCTTCGCCGACCAGGCGGTGATCGCGATCGAGAATGCGAGACTGTTCGAGGAATTGCGCGACCGCCAGGCTGAGCTGCGCGTCACCTTCGACAACATGGGCGACGGCGTCGTCATGTTCGACGCCGAGGCGCGTCTCACCGCCTGGAACCGCAATTTCCAGGAGATGCTCGGGCTACCCGAGGCCTTCCTCGCCGGGCGGCCGAGTAGTGCCGAGCATTTCCGGTATCTCGCTGATCGCGGCGAGTTCTCGGCCGATCTCGAAGCGCAACTCGGCCGCACGGTCGACGACACCGGGCTTGAGGCGCGCTACGAGCGCACCCGCCCGGACGGCCGCGTCGTCGAAGTGCGCCGCAACCCGGTGCCGGGCGGCGGGTTCGTGCTTATCTACAGTGATATCACACAGCGCAAGCGCGCCGAAGAGACCATCCGCGCCGCGCGCGACGCGGCCGAGACGGCGCTGCGGGATTTGCAGGCGGCACAGGCGAGCCTGGTTCACGCCCAGAAAATGGCGGCGCTCGGACAATTGACCGCCGGCATCGCGCACGAGATCAAGAACCCGCTCAATTTCGTCAACAACTTCGCCGGTCTCTCGGTCGAGCTGTTGGAGGAGCTGAAGCAGGCGGCGGCCGAGGCGATCGGCGCGCTCCGCGCCGACAAACGCGCCGAAATTCTCGAGACGATCGGGATGCTGACCGGCAATCTCGAAAAGATCGCGGAACACGGGCGCCGCGCCGACGGCATCGTTCGCAGCATGTTGGAACACTCGCGTGGCAGCAGCGGCGCCTGGCACGCCACTGATTTGAACGCGCTCGTCGAGGAGACCTTGAACCTCGCCTATCATGGGGCGCGGGCACAGGACCGCGAGTTCGAGGTCATGCTGGAACTCGATCTCGAAAACGATCTTGCACCGATCGAGGTGGTGTCACAGGATGTCAGTCGCGCACTCCTCAACCTTATCAGCAACGGATTCTACGCCGTCACCAAGCGCGGCCGCGAGGGCAACGGGCTATTCCGTCCGGCGCTGAAGATCGCGACCCGCGAGTTCGGCGAAGGCATCGAGATTCGGGTGCGAGACAATGGGATCGGTATTGCGCCGGAGTATTGGGAGAAACTGTTCCAACCCTTCTTTACGACCAAGCCGACCGGCGAAGGTACGGGACTTGGCCTGTCGATCAGCTACGAGATCATAACCCAGCAACATTGCGGCACCATCACAGTCGATAGCAAACCTGGCGACTTCACCGAGTTCACGGTACGGCTGCCGCGGCGCCGGCCTGCGATGGCGTGAGGACGCAACACCGGCATCGTCAGGCGCGTTGAACTTCAGTCACAGGAAAAGCCCATGAGAAAGCTCGTCATCCTTTCTGCGATAGCGTTGTTTTCCGTTGCCTCGACCGCCCCGGCCTTTTCGGCCATCAAGTGGAAGCGCTTTCCCCATTGCGATGCCGGCCCCGTGACGATGAAAACCTGCGAATGCCACCGGGGGACGTCGGGCCGCTTTCACTATTGTCACGCAGGCGATACCTGCGATGCCGAGAAGGGCATCTGCCACAAAAAGTGAAGCCGGATGCGGCTGGATTTGACGTTCGCGTAAGGCCATCGCGGCAGGTGGGTAGCGAACGTCAAATCCGCTCCACTAGCGAGCCGCCGCGGCCTGCGGCAGAGCATCGATTGCGGCCTGGGCGATCAGCCGCTTAACCTCCGGAATGCAGGAGCCGCAATTGGTTCCGGCCTTGAGCCTCGCGCCGATGTCGGCGGCCGAACGCGCACCGCCTGCGATGGCATCGCAGATGGTGGTGCGGCCAACACCGAAGCAGGCGCAGATGACGGGGCCAGCGCTGGTTCGTCCCGCGCCCGAGCGGCCGGACAGCAGCATGGCTCGCTGATCGTCATTTAGTGCGCCAGCCGAAAACAGGCTCTTAATCACATCCCAGTTGCCGGCGTCGTGCGCGGGACCTACGAACAGACATGCCTCGATGCGATCACAGCTGAAAGAGCCGGCACGATAAATGCCACCGCCAAGGTCGCGATATTCGGCAAGGTCATCGCCTGCGACCGCGTGCAACCAGCCCGGCCAGCGCGCCAGGTCCGCATTGTCGGCGAAGACGTAGCCGTAACCGCCGGCAACCGCTGTACGTGCCCACCAGACGCCTGACGGCAATTCAAGCTGCTTGCGCGAGAGCATGAAGCCGCGGAACACATATTCATATGGCACGATGGAAACCGGCGTCGCCTTGGCCTCGGGCTGGCCCGAATAAGGATCGGTGAAGGGTGCGACCAGCGCGCCGACGCGCGCCGAGGAGGCGTTCGTCTCGCTCCAATGGATCGGCGCAAACAGCATGCCGCGCTGCTGTCGCGCGCTGACCACGACCTTGAGGACGCATTGGCCGTAGTCGGTGGCAATCCGCGCAAAGCCATCGTCGACGAGGCCGAACCTGTTGGCGTCATCGGGGTGAACCTCGACAAAGGGCTCCACCAGATGCTGACCAAGCAGCGCGCTCAGACCCGTGCGGGTCATGGTGTGCCACTGGTCGCGAATGCGGCCGGTGTTGAGCCGCAAGGGGCGGTTCGGGTTGGTTTCGCTGCGCAGCGCCGGAACATCGGGCGCGACAAAGCGGGCCCTGCGATCGGGAGCATAGAAGCCGCCGTCTGCAAAGAAGCGCGCCTGCGGAGAAGCTCCCTCGCGCAGCGGCCACAGCACCGGGGTCATTGCATCATAGGCCTCGTCCGAGACCGATTGCAGCGCGCCGATATCGAAATCGCGATTGCCGTAGTTTTCAAACGCCGACAGCGCCGCATGCTCGCGGAACACACTGGCTTCGGACTTGAAATCGAATGCCGCGCCGAAGCCCAGCCGTTTGCCGACTTCGCTGAGGATCCACCAGTCCGGCCTCGCCTCGCCGGGCGGCGGAAGGAAGGCGCGCTGCCGCGATATGCGGCGCTCGGAATTGGTCACCGTGCCGGATTTCTCGCCCCAGGCCAGCGCGGGCAACAGCACATGCGCGCCGACATTGACGGTGTCGTTGGAGCGCACATTCTCTGAAATCACCAACAGCTCGAGCTTTTTCAGCGCCTCGCGCGCCAGGTCGGCATCCGGCAGCGAGACCGCGGGATTGGTGCCGATCACCCACAGCGCCTTGATCTCGCCGCGCGCGATGGCCTCGAACATCTGCACCGCCTTCAACCCCTCATGGGTGGCGATCCGCGGCGCTTTCCAGAACCGCCGCACGCGGTCGATGTCAGGCGGCGCAAATCCCATATGAGCGGCGAGCTGGTTGGCGAGCCCGCCGACCTCGCGGCCGCCCATCGCGTTGGGTTGCCCGGTGAGCGAGAACGGCGATGCACCCCGCTTTCCGATCCGCCCGGTGGCAAGGTGGCAGTTGAGGATTGCGTTGACCTTGTCGGTTCCCTGCGCGGATTGATTGACGCCCTGCGAGTAGAGCGTGACCACGCGCGCGGTTTCGCGGAACATCCGGAAGAACTCCGCAACGTCTATTTCCGCAAGCCCAGTCGCAAGTGCGGTTGCGGCGGCGCTGCCGGCGATGCTTCGACAGCGCGCCAGCGCATCTTGGAACCCCGACGTATGGCGATCGACAAAGTCGCGATCGATCGCGCCGCTGTCTGCAAGATGAACAAGAAGTCCGGAAAACAGCGCCGCATCGGTGCCGGGCCTTAAAGGCAGGAACAGCTCGGCGTCCTCGGCCGTGTCAGTCCGTCGCGGATCGATCACCACCATGCGCGCACCGCGCTCTTGCCTGTTCGCCTGCATGCGCTGGAACAGGACCGGATGGCACCACGCGGCGTTGGAGCCGACCAGCACCAGGAGATCGGCCTCGTCGAGGTCCTCGTAGCAGCCGGGCACGGTGTCAGCACCAAAGGCCCGGCGATGACCCGCAACCGAGGACGCCATGCACAGGCGCGAATTGGTGTCAACGTTGGCGGAGCCGATGAAGCCCTTCATCAGCTTGTTGGCGACGTAGTAGTCTTCCGTCAGCATCTGACCCGACAGATAGAAGGCCACCGACTTTGCGCCGTCGCGGGCGACGATGTGGTTGAGCCGGTGGGCGACGTGGTCGAGTGCGTCGCTCCAGTCGACGCGTTCCATGACGCCCTTGCCGCAGCGGATCATCGGATAGAGCAGACGGCCTTCGAGGGTAAGCGTCTCGCCAAGCGCCGAACCTTTCGAGCACAGCCTGCCGTAGTTGGCGGGATGCTCGCCATCGCCCGAAATCGCCGCGCCACCGTTGCCGTCGGGTGTCGCCAGCACGCCGCAGCCGACACCGCAATAGGGGCAGGTTGTGCGGGTCGGGGCGGTCATGCGCGCGACATCGTCATGCCGCCCGCGCAGGGAGCGCAACCGGGCGGCCGAACATCATGTCCTTGCGGATCGCGGCGATATCCTGGCGGGAACGAATCAGCTCGAGATACCAGAGAGCGTCGGCCACGTCGCCGATCAGCACCGCGCCAACGAGCCTGCCATCCGAAATCACCAGCTTCTTGTAGGTGCCAAGCTTGATGTCGTTGAGCACGATCGCCTCGCTGCCCTCGCCGCCGAGAAAGTCGCCGGCGGAAAACACGCTGACGCCCGAAACCTTCAGGTTGGTGGCGACCACGCTGCCAAGATAGAGCGCGTTTCGTCCCGCCAGTTGCTGGGCCAGCACGCGCGCCTGCTCATAGGCGGGTTCGACCAGGCCGTAGCAGACGCAGCGGTGCTCGGCGCATTCGCCGAGCGCATAGATGCCCTCCGCGCTGGTCTGCAGGCGATCGTCGACCACGATACCGCGATTGATTGTAATGCCCGCATCCCCGGCAAGCTGCGTATTCGGCCGGATGCCTGCCGCAAAGACGACCGCATCGGCTTCGATCAGCCGCCCGTCGGATAGCTCGACACCCTCGACGCGGGTCGTGCCGCAAATGCGCGCGGTGTTGGCGTTGAGCAGCACCGTGATGCCCTTGCGCTCGACCAGCGACTTCAACAGGTCGGCCGCGGGCAAATCGAGCTGACGTTCCATCAAGCGGTCCATCAGATGCAGAAGCGTGACCGGCGTTCCCGTTTTCGCAAGACCGTAGGCCGCCTCCAGGCCCAGTAATCCGCCGCCAATCACGACGACGGGTTTTTTCCGTGCCGCGAGCGCCAGCAGCAGGTCCACGTCGCGACTGTCGCGAAAGGTATGGACATCAGGAAGATCGGCGCCGGGCACGTTCAGCCTGAGCGATGACGAGCCGGTGGCCAGCACCAGGCGGGAAAACTCGACGCTCTCCTCGCCCTCGATCTTGAGCTCGCGCCGGCCGACATCGACCTCGGTGACGCGGCAGCCATATTTAAGGGTGACGCCGCGGTCGCGCCACCAGGCGGCGGGCTTGAGCTCGATATCGTGGGAAGCCGTTTCGCCTGCCAGCACAGAGGACAGCAGCACGCGATTATAGGCAAGGCGCGGCTCTTCGCCGATCACGGCGATCGCATACCGGCCAAGCGCAGTCTGGACAAGCTCGTCGACCAGCCGCGCGGCGGCCATGCCGTTACCGACGATGACGAGAGGCTCGCTCACGACGCCACTACTCGGCGGCCTGGGGTCGCCCCCAGGCCTGTTTGATCATGAAGTCGGACAACATCGCGTAGGCTGCGGTCCAGGCGTCGGCGACCTCCTCGTTCCATTCCTTGCCGAGGCCCTGCTCCAGCGTCCACAGCAGCGCCGCCCCGACCACGGGATAGTGCTCAGGCCTGGCGCCGTAGGCGACATGACGGGTGGCAAGGCTGCTGGCCGCCGGCAAGATCGATTCGAGATTGGAGAGCCCGCTCACCACGATGGTGAGCGTCGCCATCAATTTCCTCTGCTGCTCGGCCATGTCAGGCGGAAACATCGCCCTCACCTGCGGAGCAATCTCGAACAGGCGCTCGTAGAACATTGAAGCCGCCTGATCCGC
>Ga0306923_10001092_pt1 | contig 23365 bp, 21 predicted proteins | sample sta12Can44000108_FD_203841 | JGI IMG/M metagenome (GOLD analysis project Ga0306923, IMG submission 203841) | Lab enrichment of tropical soil microbial communities from Luquillo Experimental Forest, Puerto Rico - statanox.12C.anox.44.000.108 (v2)... | ecosystem: Environmental > Terrestrial >... | reverse complement strand
CCGAGCAGCGACTTGCCCCAGCCGAACTGGAACGCGGCGGTCATCACGCCCAGCGCGACCCCGAAGGACAGCAGGTTCAGGATCGATGCCACCAGCGGGACGAGCAGGCTGCGGAAGACGACGAGCAGCAGCAGGAAGGACAGTCCGACGACCACGGCCAGGAACTGGGGCAGCTTGGAGCTCAGTACCCGGGAATAGTCCGAGTTGGCTGCCGTGTCGCCGCCGATGTGGATCGCCAGCGTGCTGCCCGCCTCCGCCTGGGGAACGCCGGCCCGCAGCCGGTCAAGCGTGCTGGTGGTCGCGGCGTCCTGCGGTCCTGTGGTCGGGAACACCTCGGCGACCTCGGCCTTGCCGTCCGGGCTGAGCCGCGGCGCAGTGACCCCGGCCACGCCCGGCTGGCTGCGGGCAGCGGCGGCGAACGCCGCGAAGCGTGCCTGGTCGGCGGGGCTGTTGACCTGGCCGACCAGCAACAGGGGTCCGTTGAAGCCGGGGCCGAACCCCTTCGCCTCCAGCTGGTAGGCCTGGTAGGCGGTCGATGACGCCTGGTCGGTGCTTGCGTCAACCAGCCCGGAGCGCATGCTTAGGGCCGGGATGGCGAGGATGACGATCACCGCCAGTGCGAGGATGGCTGGGATCAGCGGCCTGCGGCCGAGCCCTTCGGCCCAGCGCAGCCAGAAGCCGCCGACCTGCTCGACCTGGCGCCCCCGCTGGGCGAGCATCGTGCGCTCGGCGCGGCGCAGCACCTTCAGGCCGAGGAAACCCAGCATGGCCGGCAACAGGGTCAGCGACGCCGCCATGGTCAGCCCGACCACCAGAGAGACGCTCACGGCCACCCCGTATAGGGAACTGACCTGGAGGGCGAACAGCCCGAGCAGCGCGACGCACACGGTCAGCCCGGCCAGCAGCACGGCGCGGCCGGAGGTGTTGAGCGCGGTGACGGCGGCGTCCTCGGGCGTCTGCCCGGCGAGCAGCCCGTTGCGGTGCCGGCTGACGATGAACAGCGCGTAGTCCACCCCCACGCCGAGCGACACGATGATGGCGACGTATGGCACCCAGCTCGCGATCGCGATGCCGTGCGTGAGGATGGTGATGAGCGAATAGCCTGCCCCGATCGCCACCAGCGCCGAGATAAGCGGCAGCAGAGCGGCCAGCACCTTGCGCCGGAACGCGAAGAACAAGACGACCAGCGCGAGCACGATCCCCAGGTACACGCTGTTGTAACTTGCGCTGTCCCCCGCGACGTTCTCGATCGCCGCGCCGCCGAGCTGGACGTTCAGCAGCGAGCTGTCGGCGGACTTGGCGGTGGAGATCAGCGTGCTGACGGCCGAGTTCGGGATGTTCTGAGCCTGGGCGTCGAGGTTCACCGTGGCCAGGCCGATCGTGCCGTCCTTGCTGAGCTGGCCTCCCGCGGCGTAGGGAGAGGTCACCGAGACCACGTGGGGAAGATGGGCGACCCGGGCGAGCATGGCGGTGACCGCGGTCTGGGCGGCCGGCGAGCGCAGCGTCCCGTGCTTGGCCTGCACGACGATCTGGTCGCTGTCGCCTGCTTGGGCCGGGAAGTGGGTTGTCAGTACCTGCTCGGCGGTCGTCGAGTCGGTGCCCGGCAACGACTCGTTGTTGTTGTAGGTCGCTTTGACCGCCTGCCCGATCGCGAACAAACCGATCAGGGCTATCAGCCAGGCGGCCACAACGGCCTTTCGATGAACGAAGCACCAGCGGGCGAAACGAGCCATCGCCTTGTCCTTTCTGGGTGTCTGCGTCATGGACCCGTGCTTTACCGCAATCGTGGGCGATTGGGGCCAGAGATTTCGTCGGGCGAGCATCGGCTTTTCGGCTACGTCAGCCTGCGTAGCGAAGCGGCAGGAGGTACGCAGAACGTGCAGTCGCGGATGCGCGAATCGCGCGATGCGCCTGGCCAGATGGCTCGTTACGCTTGAACCGACATGAGAGACCCTGGCGCCGCTCTAGCTGGATTGGCGTCCCGCGCGCCGTCGTGGCCGCGGACGCTGAGCTTCCGCCGCGATCTCGCGCTGCCACTGGTGGTGCTCGCGGTGCAGCTGATAGGACAGGCGGTCGCCGGCCGGACCTTCAACCTGTTCCATCCGCCGCATCCCCTCGGGGCGCTGGACTGGGTCCTGCTCGTGGTCGGCCCGGTGGCGTTGGTCGCGCGGCGCCGGCATCCGGTGCCGGTGCTGTGGGTGAACCTCGCCGCGGTGCTCCCGTGGTCGTCGGGCTCTGGCTGGGCTCATGTCAGCTTCATCATCGCGTTCTTCGTGGCGGCCACCGCCGGGAAGCGCTACTCGGCCTGGCTGGCGCTGGCAATCGACTTCGCGGCGATCTGGCTCTTCCCGCTCATATTCGATTACCCGACCCCGCCGCCCAACGACGCGCTGCTGCTCGCGGGGTGGCTGCTGGCGCTGGTGATAGCGGCCGAGGCGATCCGGATCCGGGCCGAGCGAGTGGCCGCGACCAGAGCTAGCCGTCAGATCGACCAGCGCCGCCACCAGAGCGAGGAGCGGCTGCGTATTGCCAGGGACCTGCACGACGTGATCGGCCACAACATCTCACTCATCAACGTCCAGGCCAGCATGGGGCTTGACCTCATGGACAGCCAGCCCGAACAGGCGCGCGCGGCGCTAAGCGCGATCAAGTCGGCGTCAAAAGAAGCCCTCGAAGAGCTGCGCGCCATGCTGACGGCGGTGCGCCAAGATGACGACGCAGCCGCCCCCCGCTCGCCCGCCCCCGGGCTCGACCGCCTCCCCGAGCTCATCGAGCTCACCAGGGCCGCCGGCCTGAGCGTCGACGTCGAGGTCGCCGGAAAGGCGCCGCCGTTGCCCGCCGCGGTGCATCTGGCCGCATACCGCATCATCCAGGAGTCGCTGACCAACGTCGCCCGCCACGCCGGGCGGGCCCGGGTCACGGTGCGGGTGACCTACGACGACGCGGACGTGCACGTCGAGATCGACGACGACGGGCCGGCCCCTTCCCCTGGGGCTTCCGCGATCGGGACAGGGAGCGGGATCACCGGCATGCGCGAACGTGCCACCGCCCTCGGGGGATACCTGTCCGCCGGATTCCGGCAGGGCGGCGGGTTCCGGGTCAGCGCATGGCTTCCGGTCAGGCCGGCGCCATGATCCGCGTCCTGCTCGCCGATGACCAGAGCCTGGTCCGCGCCGGTTTCAAGGCGCTGCTCGACGCCCGCGACGACATCGAGGTCGTCGGTGAGGCGCCTGACGGAACCGGCGCGGTGGACCTGGCCAGGAAGCTCCGGCCCGACGTGATCCTCATGGACATCCGCATGCCGGGACTCGACGGGCTGGAAGCCACCCGCCAGATCGCCGCCGACCCGGAACTCGCCGGCGTGCGCATCGTCATGCTGACCACGTTCGGGCTCGACGAGTACCTCTTCGACGCCCTGCGCTTCGGCGCGAGCGGCTTTCTGCTGAAAGACACCGAGCCGGCCGACCTCGCGACGGCGGTTCGGGTAGTGGCGAACGGTGACTCGCTCATCTCACCCAGCATGACCAGAAGGCTTGTCGCCGAGTTCGCCACCCGGGCCAAGGAACCCCCGCCGGCGGCCGAACTCGATGCGATCACCCAGCGAGAGCGCGAGGTGATGGCACTCGTCGCCGACGGCCTCACCAACGACGAGATCGCCAAGAAGCTGTACATGAGCCCGGCCACCGTGCGCACCCACGTGAGCCACGCGATGACCAAGCTCGGCGTCCGGGACCGGGCGCAGCTTGTCGTCCTGGCCTACGAAACGGGCCTGGTGCGCCCGAACTGGCTTACCTAACCCGGGCGCGACGGGAAGAAGACGGACTGGTCGTTCAGGGAAATCCAGGGCGGGGGAACCAGGGGGCCGCCGGTGCTCACCGCCTCAGCCGCTGCCCGCATCAGGTCAACCGAGCGGTCGCGGTGCCGGGCGAACGCGTCAGCGGTCATCCTGCCCAGGCGGTTGCGGTTGCACGCCATCGCGAGCTCGGTCGCGGCGAGCTGGTAGTCCGTCATCGCCCGTATCCCGGCGCCCCCCAGGTGCAGCCGGGCCCACTGCCTGCCCAGGCGGCGCCGCTGCAGGCTCGCGAGCATCGTGATGTCGGCGGCGGTCACCACGGCCGGGTCTTTGTAGTCGGGCAGGAACTGCGCGACCATCCTGACGATACGCCGCCTGTCGGCGACCACGAGGATGACCACCACCACGAGAGCGGCGACCAGGATCAGGTAGGTGACGGCCAGGCGGCTCGGGCTCGCGGTCACCGCGTCGCTCCACAGCGTGTCGAGCGCGACCGCGGCCAGCCAGCCGGCGCCGATCGCCCAGTACCGCTCCGATCCCGGGCGTGAAGCCGCGTACGCGACGCCGAGCCCGATCATGGCGGTGAGCGGCTCCCACAGCGGGCCGAACAGGCCCCGGCGCACGAACGTGGCGGCCAGCGCGCTGACGCCATGCCGTTCGGCCTGATCGTAGGCGTAGACGTTGGCGATCAGCGCGAATCCGAGCCCGAGCATCGATGCGTACACCACGCCGCCGTGCGCGCCGTCGATCCCGGCGCGCCGCGTGGACAGCAGCGCCACCATGACGCCGGCCTTCAGCGTCTCGGCGACGATCGCGCCGCCGACGGCGGCGCTGAGCGTGACCGCGACGGCACGGCCGGCGTGCGGTCCCAGTTCGGGGCTCGTGATCACGCCGGTGTGCGCCGCGCGCCCGGCGAGCGCGGTGATCGCGGCTATCCCGGCGCCCGTTCCGAACATGGCTGCGAGCAGCCCCCTTGGCTGCGGTCCGAGCCGGTCCAGGTACATGATGGCCACCAGGACCAGCGGGACCGGTAGCAGGGCGAGGAACAGCCCGGTCAGCGCCGGGACCGGCCCGCCGCGCACGAACGCGACGAGCGCTGCCAGCGCGATCAGGCAGCAGGCCGTGAGCAGGGCGATGAAGGCGACCGGCGTGCGCCCGGTCCGGCGCCGGGCGGGCCGTGCTGCCATGTCGTCAGCGTAGCCGGTCGCATACCCTCGGTGCCAAACGCTTGACGACACCCGCCCTGCCCGGCGCGCGATCTCTGAGCTGCCCCCGGAGGATGTGGCCGCCGCGGCTGTCGAATTCATCACCGGACCACTCCTGGAGGCGCCGTATCATCGGCAGGCCGCTACGGGACACATTGGCCGGGTTTCACAGCGCCCGGCTCGGCAGCGAATGGGGCGTGCTGTACCGGATCGACGAATCAAAGCACGCGGTTATCGTGCAGGACATCCAGCACCGCTCCACCGCCTACCGCCGCCGTTAACAGGCACACGCCCGCAACGGCACGCACGCCTGGCCTTGGGCAGGGCGTTGCGCTGAGTCGCGTTCGCATCCCTTTGCGCTGGAGAGCTAGGCGGGTCCGTTCGGGATAAAAGGCGAACGCAGTATGGGGCCACCACTCCGGAGGCGTACATCCGTCAGCCTCCGGGGCGGTGGCGGATATGCCTTGCGGCGTACATGGCGGCCCGAAGTTGTGGCCGCTCGGCCGATCCCCCGCTGGGCGGCCATTTCCTAGCGTTGATGGTGCCAGGACACCACCGATGAGAGGAACATTCGATGATCGAGGTAGAGAACATCAGCAAGCGATACGGGGAGAAGCTTGCGGTCGACGGCCTGGACTTTGTTGTCCGGCCCGGTATCGTGACTGGCTTTCTCGGCCCGAACGGGGCCGGCAAATCGACCACGATGCGGATGATCGCCGGCCTGGACGAGCCCACCGCCGGCCGGGTCCGGGTCAACGGCAAGGACTACCGTGCCGCGTCTGCCCCGATGGCCGAGCTGGGTATCTTGCTGGAGGCCAAGGCGGTGCACACCGGCCGGTCGGCCCGCAATCACCTGCTGGCGCTGGCGCAGACCAACGGCGTCAGCCGGCGCCGGGTCGATGAGGTGATCGGCATGGCCGGCCTGGATGATGTGGCCGGCAAACGGGTCGGCGGGTTCTCCCTCGGGATGGGCCAGCGCCTCGGCATCGCCTCGGCGCTGCTGGGCGATCCTGGCGTCCTAGTCCTGGACGAGCCGGTCAACGGGCTGGACCCCGAGGGGGTGCTGTGGATCCGGAACCTGCTCAAGGGCCTGGCCGCCGAAGGCCGTACCGTGTTCGTGTCCTCGCACCTGATGAGTGAGATGGCGCAGACCGCGACCCGGCTCGTCGTCGTCGGCCGGGGGCGGCTCATCGCCGACACCACGGTCGAGGAATTCGTGGCCCGCGCCGGGGGCGCAGCCGTCACCGTGCGCACCCCGCAGGCGGCCCAGCTGCGCGAGCTGCTGCTCGGCCCGGACATCACCGTGAGCAGCGAGCAGTCCGGCGTTCTGCACGTGCAGGGATTGACCGCCGAACAGATCGGCACCACCGCCTGGCAGGCCCGCCTGCCCGTCTTCGAACTCACCACCACGCAAGCTTCGCTGGAGGAGGCATTCATGCAGCTCACCGACGATTCCGTTGACTTCCGCTCGCACGAGGCCCGCGAGGCGGTGGCAGCCCGATGAGCGCCGTCCGCACCCCCACCGTCGTGGCTCCCGTCGTAGCCAGGCCCGCGCTCAAGGTGACCCAGGGCCGGGTGCTGCGCTCGGAGCTCACCAAGTTCCGCTCCCTGCGGTCCACCATCTACACGCTGCTGACCGCCGTCGTGCTGATGATCGGCCTCGGCGCCATCTTCTCGGCGGTGGCCGCCAGCCAGTACCCCACGTTCAGCGCGATCGAGCGGGCCGTCTTCAACCCCGTCATGACCAGCCTGAGCGGCGTGATGTTCGCCGTCGTCGCGTTCGGCGTCCTCGGCGTGCTGGTGACGGGCGGTGAATACGGCACCGGCATGATCCGCTCGTCGCTGACCGCCGTGCCGCGCCGCCTGCCGGTCTTGTGGGGCAAGCTGGCCGTCTTCGCCGGCGTGATCTTCCCGGTCTCGCTCATCGCCAGCTTCATCTCCTTCTTCCTCGGCCAGGTGCTGCTGAACAGCCAGCACATTGGGGTGTCCATCACCGCATCCGGCGCCCTCCGGTCGGTCATCGGCGCCGCCCTGTACATCACCGTGGCGGGCATGATCGGCGTCACCCTGGGCGCGCTGTTCCGCAACACCGCGGCCGGGATAGCCACCTTCGCGAGCGTGTTCTTCGTCATCCCCCCGCTGGTCAACCTGCTGCCCTACTCGGTGAGCAGCCACCTGACCCCCTACCTGCCCTCGAACGCGGCGGCGGCCCTGTGGGGCGGGGCGCAGAGCGTGCCGAACGCGCTCGCGCCGTGGACCGGGTTCGCGCTGCTGTGCGGGTACGCCGCGGTCCTCATTGCCGCGGCGGCCTGGCGGCTACGGCGATCGGACGCCTGAGCGAGGGGGACAATTCCTAGCATGAGGCTTCTGCGGCCACTCGAATACCCAGCGAACCGCCCGGTGCGCAGCTGGGTATTCGACGTGCTGGTCACCCTGCTGGCCATGGCGCTGGCGCTGCCCAATCTGTTCAGGGAACCCCCCCACAGGGCACCAGGAGTGGCGGCACTCGTCGTACTGGCCCTGGTAGTAGCGCCGCTGGTGGTCCGCCGGATCTGGCCCATCCCGGTGTTCGGCTGGATCCTGGCCACCCAGATCCCGGCGATCTTGTGGGACAGGCACCTGATCGCCGTGCCGGCGCTGCTCATCGCCCTGTACACGGTGGCGAGGCTGCAGTCGCGCCGCGACGCGCTGGCCTGCGCCGGCGTGCTCGAGCTCGCCCTGCTCACCGGGCTGCTCCTGTTCGCCGGCGGCGGCTGGTGGACTAACGCGATCTTCCTGTCCGGCATGATAGCCGCCGCCCTAGGTCTGGGCCTGTACACCGGTACTCGCCGCGCCTACCTCGCCGAACTGCGCGACCGCGCTGATCGGCTGGAACGCGAGCGCGACCAGCAAGCGGCGCTCGCCGTCGCGGCCGAGCGCGCCCGGATCGCCCGCGAGATGCACGACATCGTCGCCCACCACCTCACCGTCATGATCACGTTGAGCGAGGCGGCGATCGCCGCGTCGGCCAGCTCACCGGAGCGCGCCAACGACGTCATGCGCAGCGTTGCGGACACCGGGCGGCGCGCGCTGGCCGATACCCGCCGGCTCCTCGGCGTGCTGCGACAGCGCCCCGGCCAGGACACTGGCCAGGAGCCCGCCGGCACCCTGGAGCCCGTTCCCGATCTCACCCAGCTCGACAGGCTCATCGAACAAGTCCGGTCCGCGGGACTGGACACCACGCTGGAGATCCAGGGACAGGCACCGGACGTGCCCGCCGGCGTGCAGCTGACGGTCTACCGGCTGGTGCAGGAGGCCCTCACCAACACCCTCAAGCACGGCGGGGACGGCGCCCGCGCCTCGGTGCGCCTGCGCTACCTCCCCGGCGAACTGCTGGTCGACATCGACGATGACGGTGCGGGTGCCACCGCCCCGGCGGCCGCAGGCGTCGGCGGCGGCCTGCTCGGCATGCGGGAACGAGTCCACGCCTACGGCGGCGACGTGCGGGCCGGCCCCCGCCAGCCGGGGGGCTGGCAAGTCTCCGCCCGGCTGCGCCTGGACGGCGGCGACGCCCCGTGATCCGGGTACTGCTAGTCGACGACCAGTCCCTGCTCAGGATGGGATTCCGGCTGATCCTCGAGGCAGAGCCGGATATCGAGGTGGTCGGTGAAGCCGGGGACGGGGCGGCCGGGGTGAGCATGACATCAGCCCTGCACCCTGACGTGGTGCTGATGGACGTCCGGATGCCGGGCACGGACGGGATAGCCGCGACCGCCCAGATCACCGCCGCCGGCCCGGCGACCAAGGTCCTGATCCTTACCACCTTCGACCTGGACGAGTACGTCTTCGCCGGGCTCAAGGCCGGCGCCAGCGGGTTTCTCCTCAAGGACGCGCCACCTGCCGAGCTGCTCACCGCTATCCGCACCGTCGCCGGCGGCGACGCCGTGCTCGCCCCCACGACGACCCGCCGGCTCATCGACAAGTTCGTCCCCCTGATACCCGATCCCGGCCGGCGACAGGACCGGGATGTCCTGCTCAGCAAGCTCACCGACCGGGAACAAACCGTCTTCGTCCAGCTCGCCGCCGGGCGGTCCAACCGTGAGATCGCTGACGACCTGCACCTGTCCGAAGGAACTGTCAAGGTCCACGTCGGGCGCATCCTGGCCAAGCTCGACCTCCGCGACCGCGTCCAGGCCGTCGTCCTGGCCTATGAGTCCGGCCTGATCACACCAGGCAGCTAAGCCTCAGGCGGTGCTGCTGTCATGTCCGGTAAGCATCGCGGCGGTGGCGGATGGAGTGAATTTCCACGTGGTGCTTGGCTTCGTCGATCCTGTAGATGATGCGGTATGTTCCGCGCCGGGCCGAGTAATAGCCGTCAAACGGCTCTTCCAGCGGCTTGCCTGCCCGGTACGGATTCACGGCGATCGACCCCTCGATCGTTTCCATGGCGGCAAGGGCCACCTCAAGCGGCAGGTTCTCCCGCACGTTGCGGCGCGCCTGCCCGGACAGGGCCACCGTGTATGGCTCGCGTTCTGCCGGGTCGGTCTCGGTCATCGTCCGTCACGGCGCCGGCGCTGCTCCAGTTCGGCGCGGACCTGCCCGGCGGTGTAGGTGTCGCCTGCCGCGAAGTCCTCCCGGGACTGCCGCAGGTCCGCGAGAGTCTCCTCGTCGCTGAGGATGTCGAGTGTCTCCTGCAGGGACTCGTACTCCGCCACCGAGATCAGCATGACGTCGGCGCGGCCGTTGCGGGTGATGGTGAAGTGGTCATGCTCGCGGGCTACCCGGTCGGCGAGTTCGGCGATCCGTGCCTTCGCTTCGGTAATGGGTATGGTCTCCATGGAAGCCATTTTACAGACCGGTCAAAATTATGGCCAGTTCTGAGCGCAGACCAGACCATATATCAGTCAGCTCCGGGCCTGGCAGCCTAATCTCATATTCGGTAGCCCGGCTCATTCTCGGCCAGGGGGTCCGGCCTGGAATAGTGGCGCTGGAGGCCACCCCCTGTGGCACTCCCCGGCAACGATCATCAGCCCGCACGTCGCCGGAGGCGCCGCCGCCTTGGTCGGGGGATGCCCGCGTGCCTCGCGCGCGGAATACTCGGAGAACAGAGCCTGGCCAGAGCGGCAAGTGTTTTGTGGAGGTCAGCCATGCCGTCCGATGACCCAGTTCCGCGCAGCGAAGTGAGTGCCGGCGAGCAGCCGGGGACCGGCGCCCTGCCCGGGCCGCTGCGCCGCTTCGCGGACCGGCTCGATGAAGTCCGCTCGGCCGAAGTCCTCGACATGGACCAGGTGGGGCAGGTCCTGGTGGAACTCGCCGCCGACGAGGAGTTCTTCGAACCGCTGATCGCGCAGCTCCCGTCCGGCTCGCCCGGCAACCGGTGGCTGATCAGGCCCGAACGAGGTCCCCGACTGGTGCTTGTGCACCGTCCGGAGGGAGTGATGGGCTACACCCACTCGCATCGTTGCTGGGTCGGCATCGCCCCGGTCCGCGGGGTGGAGACCCATCAGCGATGGGACGCGCTCCGCCAGGCCGGCGGCCGGGCCGAGCTGCGCCTTGCGGACGAGCGCGCCCTCGTCCGTGGCGACGCGGCGACCCTGGTCCCGCCCCGGGACGTGCACAACCATGGCCACGTCCGCGGCTCAGGTCCCGCCCCCTACTCGCTGATCCTGCTGGGCGATGACATGCTCCTGTTCGAGCGGGAGGAATACGATCCGGAGCGAGGGACCTGGCATGCGCTCGCCGCCGGTGACCCGGGCCGGGATAACCGCTGACCGGCCGGCCGGGCGCGGATTAGACTGGGCAGCGTGTCCGTAGACCCGGCCATCCAGTTCCCGGGCGAGTCAGGCGACTACCGGCTCGCGCGCAACCAGCTACTTGAGGCGGAGATCGAGCTGCGGCGGGCGCTCGAGCGAGTCGCCGCGCAGCGGCGCGCGCTTCCGCCGGGCGGTGCTGTCCCGGATGACTACGTCTTCGAGGAGGCTGCCGCCGGGGGCGGCCAGGTGCGGTTCTCGGAGCTGTTCGCGCCGGGCAAGGACACGCTCGTCATCTACAGCTTCATGTTCCCGCGCTGGTCAGGGGACACCAGGCCGGGTCCCGTGGCGGGCGAGACGGCGCGGCTGCCGCTCGCCGAGACACCGTGCCCATCGTGTACCTCGATCCTCGACTCGCTCGATGGCGCTGCTCCGCACCTCGCCCAGCGGGTCAGCTTCGCCGTGGTCGCGAAGTCAGATCCGGCCCGGATCCGCGCCTTCGCCGATGAGCGCGGCTGGCGCCGCCTGCGGCTGCTGTCCTCGCGGAACAACACCTACAACCGCGACTACCATGCGGAAACACCGGATGGCGAGCAGGCCCCGATCCTGAACGTGTTCACGCGCGACGGCGGCGGGTTCCGGCACCGGTGGGCGACCGAGCTGATGTTCGCGCCCCGGGACGAAGGCGAAGATCCACGCCACGTCGACTTGATCTGGCCGATCTGGCATGTCCTTGACATGACGCCGGGCGGGCGCGGCAGCGGGGAGGACATCCCTGCGATGCAATACGAGTAGGCGGGGCAGAGACGCCACGGTACGTTCGGGAAATCGTCTTTTACTCCGAACGGATGGTGGCGCCTGTCCGCAGGACACCGGCGCACCTGCCCGGACCCGGCCACAGCCGGTGACTGGTTACCGGTAGTCGGGGTTTTCGAAGTCGAAGCGGCATCCGGCGCCCCATTCCGAGCGCTGGTTGCCGTGGGCCGGGATGCCGCCCGCGTCCTCAGCTTGTTGGGGCCGGGGCCGGGATGAGGCCGAGCTGTTCGAGCATCTGCAGCCGGTCGAACAGCAGGTTGAACGAGACGTGCTTGCCGTCGCGGTAGCGGAGCACGTGGATGTAGTGCACCGCGACGGGGCGGCCGGTGGCGGCGATGTCGCCGGCCGGGCTGTGCAAGGTGCCGTGGTGGGTTCCGGTGAAGGTGCCCTCCTCGACGGCGATGTCGCCGACGATGTGCACGGCGTGGACGTCGACGTGGGCGTCGGGGAAGGCATCCCACCAGCCGGCGAAGAACCGCGCGCAGGCCGCCGGCCCCTGGCCGCTCATCCCGCCCGGCGCCCGGTAGACGACATCGTCGGCGAGCACGCTGGTGAACCCGTCGATGTCGTGGGCATTGAAGGTGTCCGTGCCCTTCTGGAACGCCTCGCGTATGGTCATTGCCATCGCAATCTCCTTCAGCAGGTGATGTGACAGCCATACCGTCGCGCATCTGGCCGGCGGTTCGCCGTAGGGCCGGCACCCTAGTCTTTTATGCTGCCGAGGGCCTGCGGCAGCTGGTCGCGGCCGTCGATCCCGAGCTTGGCGTAGGCGCGGGCCAGGTGGCCCTCGACGGCCTTGAGGGTGACGTACAGTTCCCCGGCGATCTCGCGATTGGACCGGCCGCCAGCCGCCAGCCGGGCGACCCGCAGCTCGCTGGGGGTCAGCGCCTCCACCCCGGTACGCCACGGGCGCCGCGGGCGGGCCCCGGCGGCCTTGAGCTCATCGCGGGCCCGGGCGGCCAGCGGCCGGGCGCCGCAGCGGGCGGCTAGCTCCAGTGCGCGGGCCAGCGGGTCGCGGGCCGCGCCGCGCTGGCCGGACCGGCGTAGGGCCGCCCCGAGTTCGGCCAGCGAGCGGGCGCGTTCGAGCAGCGCGGGCGAGGATTCAAGCGCGGCCACCGATTCCCGGAGCAGCGCAAGGCCTTCTTGCCCGCCGCGGGCCAGCCCGGCGGCCCGCAGCGCGATCCCCAGCGCGCGCGGCGCGCCGAAAACCCGCACGTCGGTGAGCTCGGCACCGGCCAGCTCGCACGCACGCTCGTGCTCGCCGAGCCGCGACAACGCCATCGCGGCGCCGGATCGGACGTGCACGTACCCCGTGTCGCGGACCGGCATCCCCCACACATCGGCGCTGAACAGCGCCTGGCAGGCCTGGAAGTCGGCCAACGCGTCGGCGGCCCGGCCCTGGGCCAGCCGCAGCCGTCCACGGGCGGCCGGAATGAGCACCGTGCCCACGCCCGCGGGCCACCCTTGCTGGGGGAGCAGGTTCAGCAGCGCCTGCGCCTCGCCGAACTCGCCGGCCTCGACGGCGATATCCGATAGCACTGTGGCGGCGAATCCGAGCCCGGGCGCGAAGTCGCCTTCCTGCAGCACGCGCAGCGCCGTCCGGGCCGCCGCGTCGGCCTCGTCCAGCGCGCCCAGCCGCAGCTTGACCAGCCCGAGGGTGGAGTAGGCGGCCACGAAGCCCCGCGCCGAACCGCCGCGGTGCACCTGGGCCAGAATCGGCTTGAGCGACTCCTCGACCACGCCGAACCGCTCGGTCACCACCAGCACCCACAGCAGCGCCGCCCGCGTATCCCAATTCCCGGCCTCGGGGCCCGCGCGCGCCAGCGCGTCCTCCAGCAATGCCGCGATCTGGCCGGCTGGCCGGCCTGCCAGCAGCATCATCATCGCTTGCGCGACGGCGGCCGGTTCGCTGGCGGCCTCCAGGGGGCGGGAGCCGAGCCGGGCGAGCACCGGCGCGACCCGGCCCGCGCGGCGTGCGTCATGCAAGCCGCTGACCACCAGTTCGCCCTGCAGCCTGGCCGCGAGCTGCGGATCGGCATCCCCGAGTTCGGCCAGCGCCCGTTCGATGACATCCACCGCATCCACCCACCGGAACAGCGCCGCGTACGCCTCGGCGACCTCCAGCGCGATCCCGGCACGCTCTAGCGGGCTGGCGGCCAGCCGCAGTGCCTCTTCCAGCAGCACGAACGCCCGCTCCCGCCCCGCGGTCACCTGCGCGCGAGCTGCTTCCCGCAGCACCACGACCCGCTGCCCGGGCGGCGGCGGCTCGGCCAGCGCCCGGTCCAGCAGGATCGCCGCGGCCGACGGCGCGCCAGTGCTCATCGCCGACTCCGCCGCCGCCCGCAGCCGGGCCAGCGCCCAGCCATCACCCGCGGGCCGCACCCGGAGCAGATGCGCGGCCACCTGCCCGGGCGGAGCGCCCTCGGCGTGCAACAGCCGGGCCGCGCCGCGATGAGCACGGTCCTTTCCGCTGCTGTCCAGCGACGCCTCCAGCGCATCGCGCAGCACCGGATGCATGAACCGCGGCCGGTCGCTGGCGGTGAGCACCTCGGCACGGACTAGGTCCCCGGCCAGCCGCGCGGCGACGGCCGTGGTCACGCCGGCGATCGCCGCCGCGTGCCGCAGCTCGCAGTCATCGCCCAGCACGGCCAGCGCCTGCGCCAGGCCCAGCGCGGCCGGGCCCAGACTGCTCACCCGGGCGATCACCTGGCGCGCGATTCCCTCCAGGCCTGCCGCCAGCAACTCAGTCGGCCGCAGCGCGGCCAGCGGCCGGCCGCTGGCCTGCGCCGCCCGCAGGAGCTCGGCCAGGTACAGCGGATTACCGCCGCAGGCCGCGTACACAGCAGCGCACAGCTCATCGCCTGCCTCGCCGCCGACAGCGGCGCGAACCATGGAACTGACCGTCGGCTCGCTCAACAGCGCCGGCCGCAGCACCGCCGCCTGCGCGCGCACCGCCGCAAGCGGGGCGCTCATCTGCGCCGGCTCGTCCTGGCGCATCGCCACCAGCATCCCCGCCGTCAGCCCCTCCAGCCGCGGCGCCAGGTAAGCCAGCCAGCGCAGCGAAGGCTCATCAGCCCAGTGCGCGTCATCAACGGCGATCAGCACCGGCCCGCCGACCGCCAAGTTGACCACCAGCCAGTACAGACCGTGCAACACCGCGAACGAACTATCACCAGCAGGCCGCGCGGAGACCTCGCCAGACAGCAACGGCCGCGCCGCGGCAGCAGGGCCGGCTAGCAGCGCGGCACGCTCCCCCTCCCCCGCCGCTGCCAGGCGCCGTTCGAACAGCTGGCGAACCACCCCGAACGCGAAACCCGACTCCAGCTCCGAACCCCGCGCACGCACCACCCGGTGGCCAAGCTCACCCGCCCGCGAGCAAGCGGCCTCAACCAGCGACGTCTTGCCGATACCAGCCCGGCCCTCGATCAGCAGCACCCCACCACGGTGCTGCAGCAGCCCCTCGACCGCCGCCAGGTCACGCTCGCGCTCACGCAGCCTCCCCACCAAGCCAGCGTGCCGCCTCCGCACCAGTTCAGTCCACAGCAGGCCGGCGCCGGGACGCCCCGCGCGGAAGATCGGTTCGCCGCATGGGCTCAGCGTCCGTTACCAAGGTGGTCTTGGGCCGTGCCTGGGGCCTGGCCGGCCTTGGCCTGCCCGCTGGCCGCCGCGGCGCGGCGCCTGCGGCGCAGGATGTGCCGTGCGATGTACGCGGCTAGCACAACCGCTAGCACGATCAGCACGTAGTAGGAGTACCGGGTGATGTCGTGGTAGATCCCGTCAATATGCTTGCCGGCCAGATAACCCAGGCTTACCCAGGTCCCGACCCATAGGGCGGCGCCGAGGGCGTTGAACGCCAGGAAACGCCGCCACCGCATGCCGGTGGTGCCAGCCACGATCCCGTTGGCCTGGCGGAGCACTTCGATGAAGCGCGCGACGGTGATGATCCAGGCGCCGTGGCTGTTGAAGAACGTCTCGGCCTTGTCCAGCCGCTCCTCGGTGAGGCGCACGTAGCGGCCCCAGCGCAGGACCAGCGCACGGCCGCCATAATGCCCGATGGCGAAGCCGATGTTGTCGCCGATCACGGCCGCCACGAAGCCGATGACGCCGACCATGATGACGTTGAGCCTGCCCGCGCCCGCGTAGACCGAGGCGGCGATGAGGATGGTCTCGCCGGGCACGGGACGCCGAAGTCTTCGATCATGACGAACAGCAGCACGGCCCAGTAGCCGAAGTGATCAAGGGGCCGGTGAGGGAGTTGAGGAACCCCGGGAGATGCGGTGGCGGGCCGCTGCCGAGCATGCGCATGATTAACTCTCTACCCGGCACCAGCGAGGCAGTGCGGGCGATCGCGGGACCTGTGTGACCGGCGGCTCTTATGCTTTGCCCCGTGTCTATACGGTTTCTGCGTCCTGTCGCGATCTGCGCTGTGGGCCTGCTGCTGGCGGCCGGTGGCGCTGCTCCGGCCGTGGGCGCGGCCAGGGTGCCTGGCTGGCGGATCGTGGCGGTGCTACGGCATTGCGGGGACGACAGCTTGTCCTCGGTCGTGGCGACCGGCCCGCGGGATGCCTGGGCGCTGGGCCAGCCATCTTGGAGCAGCGCCCCTGGCTGCGGGGCCGATGTTGAGCACTGGGACGGAACGGCGTGGCGCCGGGTGCCGGTACCCAGCAACGTGTTCCTCGGCGACGCGCTGACCGATCCGCTCACCGCTACCTCGGCTCGCGATGCGTGGATCTTCCCGGGCAGCGTGGCGCAGATCGGCAGCTCCTACTTCGGGTATAACTACGCGCTGCACTGGAACGGGACGGCATGGCGCGCCTCCAGCTTCCCCGGCAAACTGATCTTGCAGACCGCGGCGGCGCTGAGGCCGGATGACGTGTGGGCCTTCGGCGTGATCCGGTCCAGCGCCGGTACCACGGTCCCCTTCACCGCCCGCTACAACGGCCGGGCCTGGCACCGGGTCAGGCTGCCGGTAGCGCCGCTGGCCGTCAGCACGCCAGGCCGCGGTGACCTGTGGGTCATCGGCCCGACCGTAGCGACCGCGAACAGGGCCGCCAGCCGGCAGCACATCATCGCCATGCGATGGAACGGCCGGTCGTGGAACCAGCTCGCCGTGCCGAAGATCGCAGTCCCCGCCGGGCAGAGCTTTTTTGACGCCTCCAGCATGGCGGCCGCCGGGCCACGCGACATCTGGTGGTACTACCAGGCCTCCAGCCAGGACAACCGCACCGAGCGCAGCGGCCTGCTGCACTGGAACGGCGCGGCGTGGCACACCATCGCGCTGCCCGCGGCGATCTCGAACGTCGATGCCATGACCCAAGACGGCCACGGCGGGATCTGGCTGGCCGCCGACACCGGCCTCGACCTGGTCCAGTACTGGTATCACTACAATGGCGGCCGCTGGACCAGGCAGCTTGTACCCGCGCCCAGAGGCTATAACGCTATGGTGTTCGGCATCGCCTGGATTCCCCCGACGACTTCCGTATGGGCCGTCGGGGAAGCGGACGCCAATGTGGGCGCCCACACGGTCGGAGTCATCGCAAAATACGGTCCCTGACGGTCAGGAGACCGCAGCCTTCACCAGGTCGGCGACCTTCTTTTCTACCACGGCGCTCCAATCGGTGAGCGCGTACGCCACCGGCCACAGGTCCCCGTCGTCGAGGTTGGCCGCGTCCTGGAAGCCCAGGGTCGAGTACCGGTAGTTGAACTTGCCCGAGTCCTGGAAGAAGACGACGACCTTGCCGTCCGCGTTCGCGTAGGCGGGCATTCCGTACCAGGTCTTTGGCGACAGGTCCGGGGCGGCAGCGGTCACCGTCATATGCACACGCTCGGCGAGCGCACGATCCTCCGGCGCCATCTCCGCGATCTTGTCGAGGACCTCCTGCAGCCCGTCGGCCTTCTTGGCGCCCTTCTTGCCCTCGGCGCGCAGTTCGGCGGCACGCGCCTTCATCGCTGCACGCTCCTCAGCGGTGAAGCCGCCGGACTCGGTCTGTGAATTCTCCGCAGGCATTCTCGTGCTCCGTTTCGAAATTCAAGGCCCGGCATGCTGCCGGCCATCTGAGGTAAGGCTAGGCCCGACCACACCCTGGCGCTTCTCGATTCCTGACCGGATCGGGGCAGCCGGGCCCTGCTATAGCGCCAGGCCCATGATGATCGAATCCCACAGTTCCCCGTTGGCTCGCCGGTACTGCTTTACCCGCCGTCCCTCCTCGACGAAGCCGGATTTGCGGTACAGAGTGATCGCGGCCGCATTATGCGCGAACACCTCCAGGCACAGCTTGTGCAGGCCCTGGCTTCGCGCCCAGCCGATCGCCGCCTGGATCAGCGCCGAACCAACCCCCCGGCCCCGCCAGTCGCGATCGACCAGCATTCCGAAGTCGCCGAACCCGTGACGGCTGACCTCGACGTGCAGAAACCCGACAATCCGGCCGCCGGCAACCGCGACGACAGACCCATCCGTGCTGCGGGCGAACAGCGCGGCGCGCTCTTCGATATCGACCGGTGGCTCGGTAGCGATCCCGTCGCGCTCCTCGGCCACGGCCGCGAAACTCTCCGCCATCGCGCGCGCATCACCCGGCAATGCCGGCCTGACCACAAACTGCGCCATCGGCATATGCTCTCATCCTCATGCCCGGCTTGCCATCAGCCGGACCAGGCACGCACACCTGCGCATGCGGAGCGGCAATGGCTCCTGGACCAGTTAGTTAGTCGGCTGGTGAGATGCTGATGATCTCGATTTCGCGAACTCCGATGTGCGCGACGAACTCGGCGCTCCGCCTGATGATCGACCGGACGGTTTCGGCCGCGGTCGCCGGCTCATGAGCCTCGCATTCGATCGTGACCGCCGCCTCGTCCAGCATGTCCCACTGCACGGCCGGCGGCTCGAGGTGACCGGTGCGATGGGTGGCGGCGATCGCCGCCTGGAAGTGCGACCGGCGATCGTTAGTCAAGGCCGGGTAGGGCCCGGCGGTCATGCGGGCGGTGACTTGGAACTTGCGCAGTCGCTGGCCGGGAGCCTTGGGCTCTGGCCCGCCTGCTGCCAGCAGCGGCTCGATCGTGCCGGCGAGCCAGACTGGGCCGGTAGCGAGCTCGGCGTCAGGCGCTGGGAGCTTGTGCCGTTCGCGCCATTTTCCGACCAGGCCAGGATCAGTATCTAGTGCGCGGGCGATCTCTGCGATGCCGTAGACCTTCATGGGAGCGGCCCCCTTCGTTCTGTCGTTACAGCCGACAGGCTATCATATCTGTCGGCACGCAAGACAGATTCATGCGGAGCTTTTCGAGGTACATCACATCTTCCGCTCATGCCGTTCATGCGCCATCGCTGCACATCCCCGCGGCACCCTGGCAGGCGAAAGTCGTCCCGTCGGCACGGCAGGCTGACATCCGGCGCGCCAGCACATCGCAAAAATTTGTCCAGTATTCACTCCCCGGGGCAATCCGACCGGGCGGCCGGTACGTAGGTATTACGCGTATGGCGGTGTACCTGCACTGACCTCCCGCAGTGCGCTGCCGCCGGATCAACTGTCGCGACTGCCCAAGCGGCGGCGGGGAGGCGTCATGAGGCTAGCGATACGCATCCGGTCCGCGCCTTCTCCCGGGCCAGGGCCGGACGCGGCGAGCAATGTCATGAGTCAGGGAGGGCATCATGCAGCTCGCACAATCATGCGCACGTTCACTGAGATGGATTAGCACAGGCGCCCTGGCGTCGCTGGCCGGGCTGGGCGCTTGGGGAGTCCAGCCCGCGCTGGCGGCCTCGTGGTCCGGGCCGATCCCGCTGCCAGGGTCGTGCGGCAGCTCCGTGGCGGTGAACCAGGCCGGGGCCATGGCGGCCGGCGGAACCTTCACAGCGGCCGATGGCACCACCCACGTACAGGTGTGCACGAGCCCGGATGGGAAGACCTGGCAGGCGGCGGACCTGGGTCCCGGCGGCAACGAGCCGCACGGCGGGCCGCACCCGGCCGTGGCGGTCGGCCCGGACGGGCGGGTGGTTGCGCTTTGGGGCAGCTCTGTCGGCTGCCCAGCCGCGTGCAGCTACATCCTGCAGGCCAGCGTCCGGCCGCCGGGCGGGAACTGGGGCACCCCGGTCACCCTCAGCACCGAACTCAACTGGGGCACCGGAGGAGTGACGCTCGCCATGGACGGCTCCGGCAACGCGATCGCCGCCTGGGTCGGCTTCTACGCCGACGCGAGCCATTACGCCGTTCTCCGGGCCGGCGGCGGCTGGGGCCCGGCCCAGACGCTATCGACTTACGTCCAGGGCCAGGCGCGTAACCTGAGCCTGGCGGTGAGCCCGAACGGGAACGCGATCGTGGCCTACGCCACGAACCACGACGCGATCTGGGCCGTGTCCGGCTCCGTCTCGGGCGGGTTCTCCGCCCCGGTCTTCGTGGGCGCCGGAGATTACGGCAATCACTCGGCCCCGAAGGTCGCGGTCGATGACGCCGGGCAGGCATCGCTTGCCTGGTCGGAATCGAGTGGCATCCATGCGGCGACCAGGTCCCCGGGCGGGACGTGGAGCGCTCCGGTGGTGCTGGCCTCCCAGTCCTCCAGCTCGGTGGCCACCGCCATCGACGGTGCCGGGAACGCGATCGCCGTGTTCGGATCGTCGTACTCCTGGCACCTGGCCGGCGGTCTGGTCGTGGCCGACCCCGCCGGCACCTTCGTCTACGCCGACAGCGGCGGCAACGCGTTCACGTTCGGCGCCGGCGCCACCGCCTTCGGCACCGGCAGCGGATCGCGCGGCAGCCTGGATGACCTGAAGATCGTCCCGGGCCACGCGGTGATGCTCGCCGGCGGGGCCGTGTCGGCCGAGCCTGTGAGCTGACCACCTCACGCTGACCACCAGGCCGCGTCCCAGGGTGCCGACGCTCCTGTGACGGCACCCTCGGCAACACTGCTCGCATCACCACATCCGTCTTTGAGGAGGACATGATGAGAGTGGCAGGCTGCCGCTGACCACCGCCACGATGTACGGATCCTGGATCCCTTGTTGCCCAGGTACCCGTCGTGCGTCACCGTGGAATGGGACAGCCTGATCAATCCCGAGGAAGGACAATCCGATGACGGACCCGGTTTCCCGGACCCGGGCCACCGGCGTGTCCCGCCTGGCCGTCCTCGCCCGAGTCACCGCGGCCACGCTGCTGGTGCTCGCCGCCCCCGCCGTCTCCTTCCTGCTTACCACTGGCGTTGTCGGGTCGGGCGCGTCGATAAGGTTCCCGGACGGGTATGCGGTGATGGTCATCGTCACGGTCCTGGTAACGGTGGCAGCCAGTGCGCTGGGCGCACGGATCGCCGGGCGTGCGGGATTCGCGGCCATCCGATTCGTGCTCGCGTGGTGGGCGATCATCAGCTTCGCGGTGGTCGTGGCGGGCGTCTCGCTCGACCGCGCCCACCTGACCGAGCTGGGAATCGCGATCCTGGCAGCTGCCCTGGCCGGGATGGCCGTCGGACTCCCCCTCGCCGCGCGGCGCTGACCCAGCGGGCAGCGCCTTGAGCTATCTGGCATGAGATGGACCGTCTCCACGTCGGCATGCCTCAATGCCGTTGACTTAAGCCTCCCGGTGCCAGCGCGGAACGCGTGCGTCGGGGACCGCCCGCTCCCGCCGTCGCGCCAGCCGCCGTCTCCTTGAGCAGACCGGGATCATTCTCGCCTGGTGATAGGCCGCCGCGACTTATGGCGCTGTTCCCGGAACAAACCGGGACAAAATGACGGCGAAAATGCCGGTTCAGCGCCAGAAGTGCCCCGGAGTGTCCGAATCGTGAGACAAACTCCCGCAGCGGGGCCTCCCGGCATCCGCGCCCGGCCCACGCCCGCCACACCGCCCGCCCGGGCACCACAGGCCTCCGGCAGCACGCCGTCTCCAGAGCGCATGCCGCCCGCTTAACTCAACGGCATTGCGGCATGCCTGCTAGTACCCGCGGGCGCGATCGACCACGTTGAGGAGGGGCTGGCCGTCCAGGTAACGCCGGAGGTTCTCGGCGAACAGCCGCCGGAGGGACTCGGCCATGTTCGTGTCACCGCTGGCCGAGATATGCGGTGTCAGCAGGATTTGGGGTAGCCGGGTGAGTTCAGGCCGTGGCGGCCGACTGTCGAGCTCGCCGTCATAGACATCCAGGACAGCGCCGCGGATCCGCCCGGCGGTGACCGCGTCGACGAGGGCGTCCTCGTCGACCTCCTCGCCCCGGGCGACGTTAATGAGCACCGCGTCCGGTTTCATCGCCGCGAAGACCGAGGCATTGATGAACCCGTGGGTCTCGGCGGTCAGCTGAGAGCAGACGACCAGAAAGTCGCTCTCGGCGGCCACCTGCAGGATCCGGCCGGCTGGCAGTACTAGATCCGCTCCATCAGCGCCGGGCAGCGGGGCGGTGACCGAGCGGCGGGTGCCGATCACCCGCATGCCAGCCGCGCGCGACAGCCGGGCCACCTCCTGGCCGATGCCACCAAGGCCGATGACCCCCATCGTCGCCCCGGCCAGGGTGAGCATCTGATAACCCTGCCGGGTGAACTGACCGGCGGCCTTCTGGCGGATGGCCTCGTGCAGGCCCCGGGCGAAGTGCGCTGCCGCCGCGAGGGCGTACTCGGCGATGGCCGTGGCCGCCACCGCACCGCGGCTGCTGGTCAAGGTGACTTCCGAGCGCCATAGGTCGGTCCCGGCCAGGTTCGAGACCCCGGCCTGGGTGTGATGCGCCCACACCAGGCGCGGTGCCAGGGCGGCGAGGTCCTCAGGGACCGGGAAGCCGACCAGCAGCACCTCGGCCTGAGCAAGGATGGCTGCCAGCAGATCAGAACTGGGCGCCGCCGGACCCCCCGGCCCCGCCCGGCGGCCCGAGACGGCGAAGTTGGCGTCGAAGACCCGGACCCGGGAGTCCACGTCGCTCACGAATGACAGATCCCGCCCCAGGATCGGAGCCATCACCGCAACGTTGACCTCATCCATGCAACCTCCATCCTTCCTGAAGCGTGTCAGAGCCGCCGGAACCACCCTCCCGTGATTCAGCGACGACGGCAGCACTGAGATGGAACACGGCGAGTGGGTCGAACCGAGTTACAAGTGGCCCAGCCGCACCTGGACTAAGCACCGGCGGGCGTCGCCTGGTATCGCTCAGGATCTGTCTTCGTCGGCTCCCTGAAGGCTGGTTAGCTTCGCTGAAGAGCATGCTCCAGTGGTTCGGCGGACGGGAAGAAATTCCTAAGCGCCTCTGCAATCTCGGCGCGTACCGGCGCCCCAGAGATGACCGTGCCAACCATGGTCACCGATGTGTGGGTGTGTCCGCGGGCCCTAGCGAGGCGGACCGGTACCCCGGCGGCCTCCAGGGCGTGCGCGTAGGCCACTCCCTCGTCGCGCAGCGGGTCGAAGTCCGCAGCGACGATGCAGGTCGAGGGCAGACCGTGCAGGTCGCCGCGCAGTGGGGCGGCGCGGGGTTCGCCGCGGTCAGCTGGATCGGTGTAGTGATCCCAGAACCATCTCATCAGCGCCGTGGTGAGGATGTACCCGTCGCCGTTTTCCTGGTAGGACGGCCGGGTTATGTCCGAGTCCACGACAGGGCATATCAGCACCTGCCCTGAGATGTGCGGGCCTTCGGCGTCGCGGGCCAGTTGGCAGGCGACAGTGGCGATGTTGGCCCCTGCGCTCCAGCCGGCGACGGCGAGCTGACCGGGGATGCCGCCGAGTTCGAGGGCGTTGGCGGCCGCCCACTGCACGGCCGCGAAGGCGTCCAGAGCGGCGGCGGGAAAGCGAGCCTCGGGGGCGTGGCGGTAATTCACCGACACGACCACCGCGCCCGAGCGTTCGCAGAGATCCCGGCATAGCGGGTCGTCCGAATCC
>Ga0306923_10001091_pt1 | contig 23373 bp, 17 predicted proteins | sample sta12Can44000108_FD_203841 | JGI IMG/M metagenome (GOLD analysis project Ga0306923, IMG submission 203841) | Lab enrichment of tropical soil microbial communities from Luquillo Experimental Forest, Puerto Rico - statanox.12C.anox.44.000.108 (v2)... | ecosystem: Environmental > Terrestrial >... | reverse complement strand
GATGATCGAGCACCGTTTCTCCTCGGAGGACCGAGTCGAGAAGGCGGTTCTCGACGAGCAGGAGATGGAGTACTTGTACGATGATGGCGAGTATTTCTATTTCATGAATACCGAGACCTTCGAGCAGATGCATCTGATGAAAGATCTGCTGGGAGATGCGACCCAATACCTGATCCCCCAGTTGAAGGTCGTTGTGGAGTTCTACGAAGGGAAGCCGATGAGCGTGGAGTTGCCGGCCACGGTGGACTTGACGGTCGTCGAAACCGAGCCGGGGCTCAAGGGGGCGTCCGTTTCCAACGTTACCAAACCCGCCAAACTGGAAACCGGTTTGGTGGTGCAAGTGCCACCCTTCATTACCGAGGGCGAGAAGATTCGGGTCAATACCTCCGAAGGCACCTACCAGGAACGCGCGTAGCCGTCTCAAACGGGGGCAGACTCCCTAGTACGTGATTGTTGCATTACCTGAGAGAGCCGGCTGGCGGGAGCTTGCGCAAAGCCGCAACGAGTTCCTCTTCCTCGCTAGGGAAAACGGTCCGCAAGTCGAGAACAAGCCGTTCATTCTCGATCCGCGCCACCACAGGGGGGTCACCCGCGCGGAGTTGGCGCTCGGCGTCCACTACGTTTGGAGAGGCCAAAGCGATCAACCAGGTCGGGATGAACTGCTCCGGCGTGGCCCCACCGCCGATCACGGATGTACCGGGTACGAGATCTGCTTGAAGGTTCCAAAGTTTAAGCAGTCGCTCGGCCCGCGCACGGATTTCGCCCGCGGACTGCCGAATCATGGCGAGCGCGGGTACAGCGTCCCAGCGCTCGAGTAACAGATTGCGCAGAGTAGTTTCGAGAGCCTGGTAAACCATCTTGTCGAGCCGCAGTGCGCGGAACAGCGGGTTCCTCCGGAGACGGGCCACCAAGTCCGGTTTGCCGGCGAGGATGCCGGCCTGCGGGCCGCCCAGCAGCTTGTCGCCGCTGAAAGAAACCAAGTCGACTCCAACGCGCAAGCTGTCAGCCACCGATGGCTCGTCGATGCCGAACGGCCGCAAATCCACCAGGCACCCGCTTCCAAGGTCCTCGTACACCGCGATCTCTCGCTCCCGCCCCAGCATCACCAAATCGCGCAGCTCCGGCCGGGCGGTGAAGCCTTGCATGCGGAAATTGCTGGGGTGCACGCGCAACAACAGGCGCGTACGTTCGCTCAGGGCGTCGCGGTAATCCTCGATGCGAGTGCGGTTAGTGGTGCCCACTTCGCGCACCACGGCGCCCGAGCGGGCCATGATGTCCGGGATTCGGAAGCCGTCGCCGATTTCGATGAGTTCACCGCGCGAAACCACTACTTCGCCGCCACAGGCCAACTCATGGAGAGCCAGGAACAGAGCCGCCGCGTTGTTGTTGACCGCAATTGCGGGAGCAGCGAGGAGGCGCTCGAGTAGATATCCGGCGTGATGGTCGCGCCGTCCCCTCTGTCCACGGCTCAGGTCGAATTCCAGGTTGGAATAGCCAGGGAGGATCGCCAGCGGCCCGAGCGGCGCGCGCCCGAGATTGGTATGAAGAACGACACCGGTTGCGTTGATCACTCGCCGGAGTGAGTCCCGCTCCAACGCGGACAGTCTGTCGGCGACGCGCGTTTCGATGGCCAGCGGGTTGTGGCCTCCCTCCCGGAGTTCCCGCCGCGCCTGCTCGAGAGCACGGCGGATTTCGCCCAATCGCACCGGGCGGGGAAACCGGGCTAGCTCTGGGGCGAGTCGCTCCAATACCTCGTGTACCGCCGGGAGGGCACGCAGCGGGTCAGTCTCCGTCACGATTTCGATGTTACGCGTTGAACTAGCTGTCGCGCAAGCACTTACGCAGCACTGGAAACGGACTGGGAAAAATAGTGACATTCGACGATCGATCGCACCGGGTCTGAACAACGCCGGAGCCAAGGCCGACCAGGCGGCCAGTGCGGCTCAGCAGGCCGCAAACGCCGCGGAAGACGTCCCGTGGGGAGACCTGCTGCGATGTGGCGGCTGAAGCGGTGAACAAACTGGCCGCGGAAGAATTTCGGGCGTTCTAAGAAGACAACGGCGCCGCCACCGTCACTGCGGACAGAAACCAAATGGCTTACGCCTTCGTTTCCGAAGGCCTCGCTCGGTCGGACAAGAGATTGTCCCGCAGACGACCGACATCCTTGCAACAAGTCCGGAGGCTTGGGCTGTCCGGGCTCTACGGCATCCGGAAGCGCGACGATCGCAGGAAGCGGACATCAAAATCCCGAATCAAACCTGCCGAGGGATCCACGGCTCGGCCCAGTCGAGCCGATCCCGCCAGTCGGAAAGCGGCTCGCGAACGGGCGGTGTGTGTTGGCCGCATTCGCAGTCCAACTCGAGCGTTGCGTAACGCACCATGACACCCTCGCTGTTTTCTCCCATTGAGCAAACACCGAGCCTTCGTCCCAGCGACCCCACCGATAGTACCGGGTGCCGTTTTTCTAGCAGCCGACGATGGGATCGACCCATATTCCCGGAAGACCCTTGTGGAGCCCCGCGCCCAATACGGCAAGCCGAGCCGAGTGTTATACTGAACTCGCAGTTGATGGCGGGGTGCACTGGCGCGCTGTGGGGCCTCAGAGCCGCCGGCACCAGGGTTTCCAGCGATCGAATTCGGGGCGTGGCTCAGCCTGGCTAGAGCGCCTGGTTCGGGACCAGGAGGTCGGTGGTTCGAATCCACTCGCCCCGACCACTTAACTTTCTCCAATTCAGTTAATTGCAGGCGGTTCTGCCTGACCACTATGTTTGAGTCTTCGGCTTCGATGCAGACGTGGACCGGACGAACGGAAGGAAATCACCTGCGGCAAAATGCCGGACCGTTGGTGCGGGCTTCCGGTCCCGAAGTCCACTTCACCTTGTGGCGTTCACTTATCGTTGCGGCCCGCTTCCTTGCTCCCGTCTCTTTGCAACGGCTTTTGACGCGCCCGCTCTGACCGGCGGCATCTCCGCCTTCGGCTGGGGCCTGTTACCGGGCGCTTCGGCGCTTACCCCGGCAAGACTTGCACTTGATAGAAGAACGCGTCTTTCAGGACGCACTACGATTCCAGTTTAACAACGTGACGGAGCCTTTACTCCTGCACGCTACTTGACTGGGCCAACGGTGCCGGCTGTTGGTAGCGCCGTACAATTGGTTTGGAGACGCTATGAGCGCAGGAAAGTGGACACACAGCATGTGTATAGAGTACTTCCGTAAACAGTGCCCGCTGAGTAATCTTAAGTGCTGCTCGTATTGAGGGCAAATTCCCGACACGTTCAGAATTTCGCGTGATTTTCATGTACCTAATTTGGCTTTGGCAGTCTGGTAGATAAAATCCGCTCGACTGCTTCTTCCACGGTCAATCCAGGTTCATCGAGCAGAGCAACGATATTTTCAATCGTGTAGCCTCGCTTCCTGGCCTCACTAAGGAACAGTCTCACCCAAGCTGTTTTTTCAGCCAATTGGTGACCGTCCATCTCCTGGAACGGAGTTTCCTGGTCGTCTTCGTCGCTCATCGGAGAGCCTATCCAGATTAGTGCCCGTAGCGTGGGTTATTTTTCACATAGCGGCTCGAAATAGCTATTGTTGTGCTTACGAATGTCCTTTGCCGGCTTCCAATGGTGACGGAAAGATAGTCTGAGGGACGCTCTAAGGTCCCGGTACTGTTAGTTCTGGCCACGACTATTGAAGAGTGCCGCGCAACACGTTCCGCTTTATGTGGTGTCCGCCAAATTCAAAAAAGGGTCATATACTGGCTGTCGCTCGGAGGTGCGATGCTAATCCTTCCCACTTTTTGCCCAGACTGCAACGAGCCCACGATGGAGGTTGTGGAGCACAGGCCGAACGATTCATACGAAGCCCAATGTACGGCTTGTGGCTGCCGAACCTTTGGCAAGATTTCGGCTGAGCTTCTGATTACGAAGCATGCCATCGAAAGAACTCGGTAGGAAAACGGCACTTTGGGCAAATCATCCTCGCAATTCTATCGCGCCGTCATATACGCTAAGCGGATCCTCTTCAGTAACGGGTGCCTAATCGATTTGGGGGAACTGCCAGTTGGCGGTATCAGCCGAACTATCGGAGCTCTTCCCCATCGTCCGGCTTGATTGTTCATGCTCGGGAATTTTGCGGCGACATGCCGGTGAAACTGTCTTGCCGAGGATCATGGACTGGCGGGCCTTTTTACTCATGGCTTAGGGAGTACCGCCAAACCTGATCCGTAGTCAGGTCACAGGCAAGAATGCCAGGCAAGAAAGGCTGTGCCACTGAGAGTTGCTAGGCTTGTACGAGGACAGATCGCGGCCACTGCGCGTTGTCTTCGCGGTTGCTAACCAGCGCGGCGCGTAATTCCTCGCGCGTGGGTTGCAACTCCCCACGGGCGTTGTAGGCCCGCGACATCAAGCTATGCAACCCGGGCGTGGCATCCTTCCAGTCGAATGACCAGAGTGACCACGCGGCGGAGTTGCCGGGCCGGTCGATAATGGCCGGCCGCCACGGCCCGTTATCCGCACGCAACTCGACTCCGCGGATCGCCGCGGGGCCGCCCCACGCGGCGCCCGTCACGCGGTACTGGAAATTGGCGCCGCCGGCGCCGCCGGGTCACTCTGGCGATGACCGATTTCAGGTTGTTGCGAGAAATCGAGGTGTCCAGCCAAAGCGTCTCCTCGCCGGACTTCACCGCACGCAGACTTTGATAGTTGCGGGCCATGTGTCGGCCCTCATAGTGGCGGTCCGTGAGCTCGATGCGGGAGAGCCATTTAATCTGCGCCATGCCGTACCAGCCCGGCAGAATCAGGCGCAGCGGGAACCCATGCTCTGGCGTCAGCGGCTCGCCGTTCATGGCAAAGGCCAGCAGATTGGAGGCTGCTTGCGCATCCTGCAGAAAAATGCTCCAGCCATGTGGCGACGAGTATTCCGCATTTCCGGCTTCCCACTTCCGGTCCGGCTCTGTATCCATTCCCAGGAAGACCACCTCGCGGGCACTGGGCTCGATGCCGCACTCCTCCAGGATGGCGCTCAGGCTGGCACCCCTCCAGACTGCATTGCTTACCAGGCCGTTCATGATGCGCGGATCACCGGTGTTGCCGGAGCACTCGATGGTAGCCTCTAACTCACGCTGGCCGGCGCGGTTCAGCAGGTCGCGCAGCGAGAATTCGGCTGGCCGCTTCACATGCCCGCCGATCCTCAGGCGCCAGGTAGCCGAGTCCGCCCGAACGGTCTGAGTCTGATGGAACTCGAAGAACTCGCGCGTGGGTGTAATTGCGGAAGCCAGCCGGCGCAAATCGAAACATTTGACATGGGGGTTGTCGGCCTGAGCGTCCATCTGAAACTCCGGGCCATAGTCGCGAAAAGGAACGACCTCCTCGTCGGCGGCAAGCGCCAGCGTGGAAAGAGAGATGCCGGCGCCGTATGCGAGGAACTTGCGCCGGCTGCAGGCGTTCCGCATCAGAGATCCTTCAGGCGCAGTTTTCCTTCGCCATATTTCCAGGCCTCTTCAAACTGCTTTTGGACGGGACGGGCGGCGTCCGCTTTGTCTTGCGCGGCCAGCGCCTGGAACAAGCCGAAAAGGGACCTGGGGTTGCCCGGATTGTGCTCAAGATCGGCTCGAAACACCTTTTCGGCTTCCGCATATTGTGCGTCACGAGCAAGCTCTCCGCCGAGCGACTCACGCACGGGATAGTACCAATCCGGCGGCTCACTATAGGGCAGGGCATCCTGCATCTCCACGGCGCGCCGCCAATGCGCGAGGGCGGCGTGGCGATCGCCCCGGGCACCCGCGATACGGGCGTCGAGCACCTCCAGCGCAAGAGCGGGCATGTCGAGGGAGAGATTATGCCCGGCGCCGGGTTGCTGCTCGACAAGGGCCGCAAGCTCCTGGCGCTCCGCCTGCGCTTTTGCAACGGCTCCCTTGGCAGAGAATGCCACTCCTCGGGAATACCGCCAAAATGCGTTGGAGGCGGCGAGCGAAACGTCCGGGGCGGGAAGATTTAAGATATCGTCCCAACGCTGAAACCTCACCATTACCAAAGCTGGGCCTGCCAGTAGGGGCTCGAGCATCGGCATGCGCTTCACGGCGGGGCTGACGTTGGCCCATACCTCGCCGGCAGCTTGTCTGGCCTCGGAGAATTTCCCCATCGTACCGGCGAGGATCCACAGGAATTGTAGGTTGTGGCTGTAGTACATGCGGCCGTACACGCTGTCCTGCATCTGCGCGGCGCGGATATAGTCCCGGTCGGCGCGGGCGGCCTCCTCGTTAGCTTTGAGGGCTTCCGCATACTTTCCAAGCCGCACGTAAATATGCGATGGCATGTGCAGCAGGTGGCCGGCCGCTGGAATTAGCGTCTCGAGCACGTGCGCGCTGGGCAGCGCCATTTCCGGATGCGGTGAAGCTTCGATGGCGTGAATGTAGAAGTGGTTGGCACCGGGGTGCCGGGGACCCTGGCGCAGCACCGCCTGAAGCACCTTGAGCAGTTCGGGAGTATCCTCGGTGGGCTTTCCGTCGGCTGTCCACAGACTCCAGGGATGCAGGTCCATGATGCTTTCGGCGTACAGCGTGGCAGCGTCGGGATCGTCCGGATAACGCCGGGCCAGCTCGCGCATGGCATCGCGGTAATTCCGGTTCAGCGCCTGGAAGTCCGGATGATCGTCAGCGGAATAGCGCCGGGCCAAGGCCTCCACATAGGCCCGTTCCTTTTCCGGTGCTGCAGCCGCCAGCCTGCGGGCTTCCTGGATAGCCTTATAAGCGACTTTTTCGCGCTCCGGGTTGATGTCCAGGTTGTAATTCGGCCCGACAGCCAGGGCGACGCCCCAGACCGGCATGGGAGCCGCGGGGTCGAGCTGGGCGGCATGCAGAAAGGAACGGAGGCCCTCCTCGTGATTGAAGGCGTAAACCAGAGTCAGGCCCTGGTCAAAGAAGCGCTGGGCTGCCGCGCTTTGAGTGGCAATGGCGTGGTGGTAGTCGCCCAGACCGGGCAAAATCGCTGCCGGTTCCTGCGCCGTCCGTATGGCATGCTCTTGGGCCAAGGCAAGGCTGCGGAGGAGTATCAGCGCGAGGAGCTTCACTCGGACGCAGCGCCACATAAAGGGAGTTTCCCACAATGAACATGCATCCGGGGGGTTTGAGATGGCCAGGAACGTCGGCGAATCGGAGAACGTCACCGGCGACAGGAAATGGTTGCAACTGAGTCGGGGCGGGTGTATGCTACCGGCACTCGGGACTCGAAAACGTTCCGTTAGGAATCTTGGGTGGTCGCGCCCGGGTGGGTGCCGCTCGGGGAAAGGTGGGAAATCGCAGGGCAGAAAAACTGGCCTCAATTCTCACGTAGGAAGCGTTAAATGTGCTCCCGTTGCCGCCACGGGCAGTAGGCGCTGGGTGCCTGACAAGGGCGCCTGCGGCGGAGTTGCCTCGGGGCCTCGGGGACAGGAGGGCTCAATGGTCCGCCTTGAATTAAGCGAGCCGGCCTTTTTGGGCATGGCAGCAGCGCTGTTCACGATCTTCACGACCGCCCCACTCTATGGGCAAACGTTGAAGGGGACGATACTGGGGACCCTCACCGACGCGACGCACGCGGTGGTTCCCAATGCACAAGCCAACCTGACGGAAACCAACACCAATTTCCACCGAACGGAAACCACCAACGACAGCGGGTTTTACGCCTTCGCCAATCTGGATCCGGGCACCTATCGGATCGAGGTGGAGCAGCCCGGGTTCCGGAAAGTGGTGCGTTCGGAAATCGTGCTGGACGCCAATAGCACGGTCCGCGTGGATCTGGAACTGCAGCCGGGGCAGCTAACCGAAGTCGTGCAGGTTTCTGCGGATGCCGCCGTCCTGCAGACCGACCGGTCCGACACAGGCAGCAAGATCGTGAATCAGCAGTTGACTACTCTGCCTTTGCTGAACAACCGAAACTACCAGAACACCTTGATGCTGGTTCCGGGCGTGCAGCGAACATACCGCTCCAATTCGCCTTTCTTCAACTCCCAGGAGCATCTGCAGTCGGTTGTGAACGGCCTCGACGAAAAGAATAATTACATGATCGAAGGCATCGACAACAACATCGAAGGATACATGACCGCGGTGGTATTGCCTACCGACGCCATCAGTTCCGTCGATGTCAGCACGACTAATTACGATCCCGAGCTGGGGCGAGCCGGTGGCGCCGTGGTCAACGTGATCATGAAATCGGGAACGAACGATCTGCACGGCAGCCTGTTCGAATACCATCGCGACAGCGCTCTGCAGGCGAGGAACTTTTTCGTCAACACAGTTCCGCATACGGTTTACAACCAGTACGGCGGTAGCCTTGGCGGGAAAATCAAGCGCGACAAGCTGTTTTTCTTTGCAGATTACCAGGGCAGCCACGACATCCTTGGACAAGTCGCGCTTCCAACGATTCCAACGATGGCTATGCGTAGCGGGGATTTTCTGGCTTCCCCCACGATCATTTACGACCCCGGCACCGGCAATGCGAGCGGGCAGGGCCGGACCCCTTTTCCGGGCCAGCAGATTCCCGCCGTCCGAATCAGCCCGATCGCCGCGCAGTACCTGAGTTTTCTGCCACCGCCAACGACCTCGGGGCTGTCGGCTAACTACCAAGGCGTTACAGACCAGACCAAGGCGATTGATCAGTTCGACGTGAAGATCGACTACGTGATCGCCTCGCGAGACCGGATGTTCTTCCGCTACAGCTACCAGCAGGCGAATGTGACGAATCCAGGTTTGTACGGCCCTGGTCTGGGGATCTATGGCGGCCCTTCCAATAGCGGCTTCGATGCAACAGGGCCGTCGCGAAACCAGAGTCCGGGGCTGAACTACTCCCACATTTTCGGCCCGACGCTGGTGATGGAAGCACGTTTCGGGATCGTTCGCAATCGCAATAGCGCCACCAACGTGGACACGGGCATGAAGCTGGGCGAGAAGTTAGGAATCCCGAATTCCAACCTAGGTGATTTCTGGACCAGCGGCATGCCAGAGGTCTTCGTCAATGGGTACGACACACCAATGATCGGGATCAATGGCTGTCTCCCGTGGCGGCGCGCGGTGACTAATTTCGATGTCGTGAACAACTGGACTAAAACTAAAGGCACGCACGTGATCAAGTGGGGTTTTGACCTGCGGCGGGAGCGGCGCGATCTATTGCAAACAGCCACGTTCGGCCCGCGTGGACGGTTCACCTTCACGCCCGGCCCAACGGCGCTCAACGGCGGCCCCGCAAGCGGCCAGTTCAACGCGTTCGCGGCTTTCCTTCTCGACCAACCGAACGGAGTCGGCCGGGACCTAGCCGTCATCTTCCCGACCAACCGTGACTGGGTCTGGAACCTCTACGTCCAGGACAAGTGGCAGGTCACCCGGAAGTTGACCATGGACCTCGGTCTCCGCTGGGAATACTGGCCCGCAGGCACCACACAGTTTCCAGGTGGCGCCGCGAACTATAACCCGGCGAATAATACTCTCATGCTCAATGGGATTGGAAACGTGCCCTCGAACCTAGGCTTCCAGAATCACCATTTGAGCCTCGGCCCCCGCTTCGGCCTAGCGTACCGTCTGGATGACAAAACGGTGGTTCGCGGTGGGTTTGGAATCAGCCAGTTCTATCGTTATACAGCCAGCGGCCTGTGGCAATACCCGGTTAAACAGAATCAGCAGCTCATTGCCCCGAATTCGTTCGTTGCCGCCGGATCGATGGCGGCGGGACTGCCCGCACCTCAAGCGGTCGTTATTCCCGCGGACGGCATCATCACGAACCCTCCCAACCAGACCTACACGGCATACCCGGCCAACATTCCGGTGCCGTACATTGAGTCCTGGAATGTCGCCGTGCAGCGCCAGCTCCCAGGCAATCTGGCGTTGGATGTCGCTTTCGTCGGCAATCACGGCGTCAACATTGGGTCCGGCCTACCCACCGGTAATAGCATCAACATCAATGCCAGCCAGGTTCCCGGCAGCGGAACCGCCGGCGAGCCAGAAAAGATACTCTTTGGTCGAACGGCAGCCACCAACGTGCCGGACTGGGAGTCCACGTTCTACGACGCGCTGCAGGTCAAACTCAATCGGCGCTTTGCCAACAGTTTCGCCATGACGATCTCCTATGCCTTCGGGAAATCGATCGACTTTCTCGCAGGCAGCAGCGGGTTAAATGAGCTGCACCTCAACCTGAACAAGGGTGTCGCCGACTGGGACCGCAAGAGTATTCTCACTTACAGCGGCACCTACGAGCTGCCCTTCGGCCCAGGCAAGAAGTGGGCCACTACTGGTCTAGGGAAAGCGGTACTCGGTGGCTGGAGTCTCACCGGTCTGTGGACTTGGGAAGGCGGACTGCCCTTGGATATCGTTACCAGTGCAACATCCCTAAACGCTCCCGGGAACCAAAATCGCCCCAATCTGATTGCGCCGGTTCAAATACTGGGCCACGTGGGACCGGGCCAGTATTGGTTCACCGCCTCGTCGTTCGCCAATCCGCCGGCGAATACCTTTGGCAACGTTGGCCGCAATATCTTGCGTGGACCCGGGCTGTTCAATATCGACTCTACAGTGGTTCGCAAGTTTCGCATCACGGAGCGAGTGAACCTGGAGTTCAATGCCTCCGCATTTAATCTGAGCAACACGCCGTGGTTTGACCGCCCGGACACGAATATGCAGGACGCGGCTTTCGGCCAAGTGACGACCGCGCAAGGCAATCAGTCGGTAAAAGTGAACATGAATCGGAGTCTGCAATTCAGCATGAGGCTGGCGTTCTGATAGGTGGAAGGCGCTTATGGTTTCGCCAATGCCTGCCAAAGAAATGATCGATGATGTTGTGAAATTCCGTCACGATCTGAAGCCGACGGGGGGCCGCAAGGCCCACAGCGAGAGTCTGTTAGGGCAGAGAGCTTTAGTGCGTATTGACGGGTTCATGCGCGTCACTTTTGCATGCTTCTTAATTGCTGCGTGCGCGGCCGTGCCCGCTCAGGCGCGCCTGAAGAAAATTCAGATAACGACGAAGGAATCTCCTACTTTCGGCGGTTACTCTTGGCCTGGTGTTGGACAGTACGAAAAGATCGTTGGGAAGGCGTTTGGCGAGCTCGATCCGATGAATTCGAAAAATGCGGTCATCGTCGATCTGCAGCTTGCTCCGAAAAACCCCAAGGGCAAAGTCGACTATTCTTTCGACTTTTATATTCTGAAGCCGATTGATCTTGCGAAGGGCAATCATAAGATGTTGTACGAGCCGCCAAACCGCGGCAGGAAGACAATCGCCGCTCTCAATCGCGGAGTCGGCGGCAACGATCCAGGTTCCATGAAAGATGCCTCGCTTCTCGCGAATTCATTCCTGATGCCGCAGGGATACTCGATTTCATTCAGCGGCTGGGATTCCTCGGCCGGGACGGATACAACCGATTTCAATACCACCATTACGGTTCCCGTCGCCAGGAATCCGGACGGCTCACCGATTACCGGTCCGTCCTACGAGTACATCGTGAGCCCCGGCGCTTCCTACGAGCTCACCTATCCGGCCGCAACGCTCGACAAATCGAAAGCCACCCTGACCCACCGCGTTCACTTGAACGATTTACCGGAAAAGGTCCCCACTTCCGGCTGGCAATATAATTCCGACGGCACAGAGATCGCGCTGTTGCCTGCGGGAACGCCGTTTGTCAAGAACGATATTTACGAATTTAGTTACACAGCGAAAGATCCGACGATCAACGGCGTCGGATTTGCGGCAGTTCGCGACTGGAATTCATGGCTTCGCTACGAGACTAAGGACGATTCTGGGACTCCCAATCCTCTCGCAGGCGACATCTCCAAAATCTATACCGAGGTTTCTTCGCAACCTGGCCGCTTCTTGAACGACTTCCGCTATCTAGGCTTCAATCAGGCTGAGAATGGGAAGCAGGTCTTTGACGGGATGATGCAATGGATCGCCGCAGGCGACGGCATCAGTATGAATTACCGCTGGTCGCAACCGGGACGAACCGAGCGCAACAGGCAAGATCATTTATTTGTCGAAGGCAGATTTCCTTTCGCGAACGTAACGTCGACGGATCCTATCACTGGCAAGACGGATAGCCGCTATGCAAAGTGTGCCCTAACCCACACTTGTCCGTTTGCCGTGGAAATCTTTTCCGCTAATGAGTATTGGGTCAAGGCTGCATCGCTGATGACCACCGATCCCACTGGTCATAGAGACCTGCCAGACTCGCCTTTCACGCGAATCTATTTCATGTCGAGTATGCAACACGGAACGGGGCGGAGCGATGTGAAGGGCAGTTGTCAGCAATTTCAGAATCCCCTGGATTCTCAGGCAGTACAGCGAGCGCTGCTTGTTGCTCTGGATAAATGGGCTACCGCTGGAACTACCCCGCCTCCGAGTCAGGTTCCGAAGCTTTCGGATGGAACGCTGGTAAAGCCGGATCAGAACTCGACTCAATTCCCGCAGATACCAGGCATCGCATACTCGGGGCTTAAAACAACGCGATATTTGCTGAACTACGGGCCGAATTTTTACGAGAAGGGAATTCCGACGATCAACCCGCCAATATTCAAATCTCCGTACCAAGACAATCCGGCAAACGGACCGATTTACCCGAGCTTTGTGCCCAAGACCGACGGGGATGGCAACGACCTTGCCGGTGTTCGTCTGCCGGAGGTCCAGGTACCGCTTGCCACTTACACCGGATGGGCACTCCGCGCCGCACCGCAGGACAACGACGGCTGTGAAGGTTCCGGCCAATACATTCCGTTTGCCAGAACCAAGGCTGACCGGCTTTCAAGCGGTGATCCGCGCTTGTCGATCGAAGAGCGTTACGCAGACGTCGAGACATACTCCTCCCTGCTGCGCAACGCAATCGACAAACTCGAGCGGTCGGGCTTCTTATTGCCGGCAGATGCGAAGGTGATGCTCCAGAAAAATCTGGCGAACGCCGGGAGCAGGGGCTTGGTTTCAAAATCGGCGCCTGCTACCGCCAGCCACCATTGATCGGCAAGAATGATGAAGTAGTCGGGTGCGCTTGGCGGGATTCGGAAGCGTGTAGATTGCGAAGGTTCCGGACTGCTTTCGGCCCCGGCTTCGAAATGGACGTTGTATAATCCGCCTATGTCTAACGCGCCATCGATACTTCGCAGAACTCTTCTCGGGATGGGCAGCGCTGCCGGGCTTGGGCACTCGCTGAGCGGTTTGGCCTTCGCACAAGCTTCGGGTGCATCCGGCGTCAAGGTGGAAAAGAATATCGGCGTTGGCAAAGGCGGCGATACCGAACTGCGCTGCGACATCTACAGACCGCCGGCGGGAACCGAGAAACGAATGGCCCTGGTGCACTTTCATGGCGGAGGGTTTGCCCGCGGGAGCAAGGACACGATGGGCGATCGGGTCACGCCCATCACCGCGCGCGGCTACGTATCCATCGCGGCACAATATCGCCTGAGCGGCGTCGCGAAGTGGCCTTCCCAGATCGAGGACGCCAGGACTCATATCCGCTGGGTGCACGCCAACGCCGGCTCGTTAGGGATCGACCCAGCGCGCATCGGGATCGTCGGTTATTCGGCAGGAGGGCACATCGCGCTGTTTACCGCCGGCCAGCCCGATATGGCGCTTGCGGCTTGCGTCGCGTTTTATCCGGCGACCGAAGTCAGGAACGTCGCGCAGGCGCTGATGCCTCCGGGAAGCGATGAGACCGCAATCCGTGACGCCAGCCCCCTCTCACATATCCGGGAGGGTTACCCGCCCACCGTGATTTTTCACGGTCTGTCGGACGTGACCATCCCTCCGGAGAACAGCGAGCATCTGCTGGAGGTGCTCCGCGCCGCCAAGATTCCCTCCGAGTTGCACACCTTTGCCGGCGTTCCTCACGCATTTGACTCGCATCCCGAATTTGCCCAGTCGTGCGCCGTCCTCACGGATTTCTTTCTGGAGCGGCAGGTTCTGCATCCGCGAACGTATCCTCCGTTCGCGCCCGGGCCCGGACGCGGCGCCGCATAAGCCTGGCAGGGCCGCCAACGGCCTGGCGGGCTGGCCGCCCTCACGTTTCCGGCACTTTCCGAAGACGCCAGCTTCCGACCAAATATATTTGGAGAGGTGCGGCGGCATCATCATCGAAGCGTCGGAGGTCTCCGCCATGTTTACTTTTCCCTCGACCAAAGCGGCTCCTAACGCACAGCGAATAGACTAGAGAGGGAATGCCGGGATCGGGGACAAAGCGGCAGAGCCGGCCGAAGCCCGGGCGGGAGTGCCATCACTGCAAGCAGTGGATCGCGGCCGGGGAGGCGCATGATTGCTGGACGACGACGGAGAGCGCGCTGACGCGGGATCTGCCGGAGGACTTGCGTGATGCCTGGAAGCGCCTGCGCGAGACCGCCTCGGGTTTCGGCGAGCAGCGAATCTACGCTTCCGGCACCGCAATCATGTTTTCACGGAAGGCCTGCTATTTCTTCGTGCGCCCGAAAGCTAAGTACCTAGAGGTCTGCATTTTTCTCGGCCGCAGACTCAAGGACGGGCAGGTACACAGCATCCGCCAAGCCTCGAAAACCAAGCTCGCACACATTGTGCGCATCACGCATCGGGATGAGGTCGAATCGCCCGTCACCGCCTGGCTGCTGGAAGCCTACGACCTGTCGGATACGCTGTCGAAGGGCGGCGCCGCAGCAAAACGCGGAGGCCCGGCCAAACAGAAAGGCACTGAAGGATAGGCATGGCGCAGCGCCTTCATATTATGGATACCCCAGGCTCTGGAAGAACCAGGCTCAGCGCGGCGCTGGCAAAGACACTGGGTTGCCGTCATTTCGATACCAACGACTTCTATTGGTTGCCGGCCGATCCGCCGTTCCGCAACCAAACGGCACACGAACGAGCGTTTGAGCCTGTTGAACTCAGCCTTGGCCGGGAAGGCGGGTCGTCCTGTCCGGCTCCCTCGACGGCTGGGGCGACCCGCTGATCACTGCGGGCATCTTCCTGGAGACGCCGACATCCATCAGCCAACGCAGACTTAAAGGCCGGGAGGGCCAACGCTGCGGGAACGAGGCGAGTTGATCCCCTGATCCCGAACCAGACCACCCTCGGCATTCCAAAGATGACAAGGTTAGTGTCGTACGCGAGCGGCCGGCGGAAGGGCGTCGCTACACATGAGGGGCTCGCTTCTACTGCGTGCCAGACCTATCGTTTCCAGGCAGAAAACTCAACCGCCCGGACCTTGGCTAAGTCCAATCTCTCCGTTCCACCCAATCGGGTAGCAAGGTAGAGCACTCGAAAATTATTGACCAGAGACATGCGATGGCTCGTGCCGTCTTCCAAAACGAACAGAGCGTCATTTGCAGTGGTGTCTCTGATCGCGGCAAGGCTATCCATTCGTAGATATTCCACCGACGCATTGCTCACCGCCGAAATACCATTTGCCCGTAGTGATCCCAAGTGTGTGAGAGGAAAATTGTCGCCGCATCGCGTCGAGTAGTCGGAGCTTCTCGACGTAAGGATCGCGTTTCTGTTCCAGCAGGTTCTCATTCGTCATGGTGCCGATGGCCTTGTGCGCATGCGCGAAGGCATCCTTCAAGTACTTCACGACGTCCTCCTTGCTGGTCAAATTCCTAGATCCCTTCCTGATTTGCGTGCGGGAGCATTGGTTCACGATAGAGACCACAGCCTCTCGTGTTGATAAGTAGTTACCCCACCAGCGACAAGTGGTCTCCATTTCCTAGAAGCGGACTTGCACTGCCGAGCAATCCTAAAGACTCTTCCATCGTTAAAATATTCTACAGTATGGCGGTTATACGGCCGGTGGAAACGCCTATCCGCGGCGACCACCGTTTGCTTCGCGCGGAATCCAGCCTGAGGTAAATTGAAGAAGTTCCTCATCCCTCAGCAATGGAGGTCACCAATGAATCGACGCGAATTTTCTGTGCTCGTTGGCGGCGCGGCCGCCAGGTGGGCGCCACAGGCGGCTGCACAACAACAGCAGGCCGCGCCAGGGAACCCGGCGCCTCGCCTGGATTGGCTTGCGCGGCACAAAGAACCGATTCTCGAACCAGGACTGCCGATCATCGATCCGCATCACCATTTATGGCAGCGCCCCGGATGGCGATATTTGCTGGATGACCTGCTGAAGGATACCGGCAGCGGCCACAATATCGTCGCGACCGTGTACATGGAAGCGAGCTCGATGTATCGCGACCGAGGCCCCGAGGAAATGCGGCCTGTCGGTGAGGTGGAGTTCGCCAACGGCGTCGCGGCGATGTGCGGCAGCGGCGTGTTCGGAAAAACCAGGGTAGCCGCCGGCATCGTCGGGCACGCGGACATGATGTTGGGCAGCCGTGTCGAGCCGGTCTTGAACGCGCTGATGCGCGCGGGGGGCGATCGCTTTCGCGGGATCCGCCACGGCGTCTCATGGGAGGCCGAGGCTGCCACCCTTAGACCGAATCCAAATACGCACGCGGGGATGCTGGCCGACAAGAAGTTCCGGGAGGGCATCGCGGTGGTCGGCCGTCTTGGCCTTTCCTACGATGTTTCGCTCTATCATACCCAGATCGGCGAAGTCGCCGACCTCGCAGGTGCGTTACCTAATACCACAATCGTCCTCAATCATGTCGGCGGCGTTCTCGGGCTAGGTGCTTACCGCACCAAGCAAGAGGAAGTGTTTTCGCGTTGGGCGTCATCGATCAAGGCCCTCGCTGCCCGGCCCAACGTGTTCGTCAAGCTCGGCGGACTCGGTCAAAGTTACACAGCCTTGCGCTTCGATGGAGACGCAGAGCCGCCATCGTCGGAAAAGGTGTACGCGCGATTCCGCCCCTACGTTGAAACCTGTATCACGGCCTTCGGGGCGTCGCGCTGCATGTTTGAGAGTAACTTCCCTGTCGACAAAATCTCTTACAGTTATCCCGTCTTCTGGAATGCCTGCAAGCTGATGGCGAAGGGCGCGAGCAGCAGCGAGAAAGCCGATCTGTTCGCCGGTTCCGCGGCGCGGTGCTACCGAATGAATGGATTTGTTTAACGCGGCGAACGAAAGCTAGGAACATGACAAATCTTACCCCGTGGATGTGGCCATTGTCGGTCGAAGGTGGAGCGGCCTCGCCATGGCCAAGGAATTTGCGACATGCAGCGGACTCAAGGTGGTCGTGTTCGAGAAAAGTTGCGGCCTGATATGCAACTGTTAATCGTCGGGCACCACTCATGGTCGCCCGGGAGACCAACGAGGAAATTGGGGCAAGCACAAGCCAGAGACGAATTGCGCAAGTTCGTCGGTTCACATTCGGCCGCTTGGACAAATAGGCCGGCAATAGGATAAGCTGACTCCTTGTTGCTTGATCTTTAGTCCTATCGGCCTGCGGCTGCCAGCACATCAGCGTAAGGGCTGATGCCGCCGTGTATCTGTACAACGCGGTCGACGTCCAGCTTCAAGCGTGTGACGTTGTCCACCAGGTTGATGGTGTACGGACTCGGCGCAGGCAGCGGCGGCGCGGCCGGACGGGGTATGTAGCTGTCCGCTTGAATCAGCAGCTTCTCCTTCGGCAGATAAGCCACCAGCAGTCCTTCGGCATGCGCATTGTTCCGCAGCAAGTGAATTTCAACTGTCATCGAGCCGTCGGTTAGGACGCGCTTGTCTTTCATCGTTTCGATGATTGCCGGACGAGGCGCGCGCGCCAGCCGGTCTGGATTGATCGTGTGCCGGTTCTTTAAGATCACCCCTTCATAGTATTTCTTGTGTGCTTCGTGGGTGATGATTGGAATGCCCTCCGCCACGTAAGCCCGCAAGCCTCCGGCGTGATCGGAATGGTGATGCGTGTTGATCACATATTTGATAGGCTTGTTGGGTGTCAGCTTCTTTACATTCGCCAGCGCTGCCATTGTGTACGCCTCGCTTCCCGGCCCTTCAACCATCACGACGTAATTGTTGAACTCCACCAAAATGCTTCCCTCGGCGCCCGGGGTGAGAGCCCACACTCCGTCGGCGATCTTTTCCGGCTCAACTGGCGCCCGTGCACCTGTCGCGCCGCCCGCAGGGACGCCACTTAGCCCTTCAAGCGCCGCAGGGCTATTGGGCGTCACCCCCGCCACAGTCAAGTCCAGTGTTGGATAGCCACCTTCCTTCATCACGATGTGCATCGGAAACTTCACGCCACCAAAATCCCGATAGCCAGAGTAGTTTCCTTCCATCAGTGTGTCGCCGGTGAAGGCCACGTCCATCAACGCTTCAACGTGTTCGACCAAATTCTGAGCGTTGATGGTTCCCGTCACCGTGTACTTGCCGCCAAACGCCGTGAACGAAACCACCTGCTTCGCGTGGGTCGCTGAAACCTGGGCCGTGGCCAAATTAGCCGCGGCGCCCTTCAGAAATCCGTGGGGTGTGAGCCAAACGCGCACTGCGCCAACTTCCGTCCGTCCATCGGTGTTTTGTGTCTCCGCCATGGGACCGGGAGCCGGCCGGATACCCCCCAGAAACGTGACCGGGTTGTATCCTCCGACGCCGCCTCCGCGCGGCGGTTTTTCGTCGTCAACACGTACCAATTCCTGCCGCATTATCGGAGTGGCATAGTTCACAGACATCGTATACTTTTTCACGGTGTACCGCGGCCACGGACCGCCTGGATGATAAGCCTGACCCGCCGCATAAAACTGTCCCACGCCCGTGTATTGAATCGACCGCAAAGCAGTCGTGCCCATCGCTGCTGCGGCAGCGTTGATGACTGCCTTTGCGTCCGAACCTGCATTCTGTGCTGCATTGCGTGCCAATCCGAACAACAACAGCACGACGGCACCAACGAAGAACGAGGATGTCTTATTCATGTTGACCTCAATCGCAGGCACACGTAGAATCGTTACCCCTTAAGCTTCGAAGCAGCGTTATGCTACCACCTTTTGAGAGCCGTCGGGTACTTCGTGCGGGAGATCGACCAGGTCCGCGACTGCCCATGTCGGAAAGCTCCGCACATAGTCGGCTTCTGGGGAGATCATCTCCAACATCGCCGTTTACTGGGCGAGTTCCGACGGAGGTCTTTTCGTAATTTAAATGAATCCATGAAGAGAGTCACGATTCTTGCTGATTACCCGCAGAGTCCCCTCCAGGCGAGAGCGCGAGAAGTTGAATAGCACCGGAGTAAAGACGATGAATGGCCCCTCGAAAGAGCCCCAATCGCGACCGGACAATTGGGTGTGTCTCGCCTTACTTCGCTTTGCGCGGTCGTTTTGCTTGCGGGTTTGATCGTCTGCATCGGCTGCGCCCGGGGGCCCGGCCATGTTGCTCAGCGCCCGTGACCGGGAAATATAGGATTCTACGCAGGCTATCGAGATCGCGCGAGACGACACACAGCGCGCGAAGGCGTATTCATCGCGGGGCGCCGCGTATTCGGAAAAGGCCCGGTACAGCAGGCTTTCAAAGCTGATCTCCAACGATGAATACGATCGTTTGTTTGACTTCGCCATGAAAGATCATAACCAGGCTGTCGCGCTCAATCCAAATGACGCAGAGTGTTACTTCAACCGGGCGCAGACGTAATACGAGCCGGGCAGCCTGAACTTGTTTTACTACCCAACCCTTTTGCAGCCAAGCCCCGGAACCTTCGGGCACATTAGCATGCAACTCACTATCGACGACCGTAGACCGTCAATCTTTAGGGCTTCAAGTTTCTTGCGGACGAAGAACTGATGGAAAGCATCTGCGAAAACGAGAAAGACGTTCCGCAGATGGCCGGGAAAGGCAAGTCGTTCTCTTGGGAATAGGTAGAGTGGTTCCTTCCGTGACTGCAGAAGGCATCAGGGGCAAAGAAAGCGCTCCTCGGCGTTTGGCAGCTCTTCAGGAGGTTGGGAACCACTAGTTTACCCACGGCTCCGGCACGTCCTCGGCGCCCTGTATCGGTGTATAGTAGCTGGCGGAGGTATTGGGCGCATGAAGACTATCACTACTGTGATCATCGCGGCTGCATGCATGACACCACTCGGGGCCCAGTGGGCGCAGTATCGGACACCCGGGATCCCGCGCACGGCCGATGGGAAACCGAACCTCACCGCCCCGGCGCCGCTCACCGGCGATGGCAAACCGGACCTCTCGGGTGTTTGGGAGGTGATCACTGACGTCGAAGGCCGCACTACCGCAGACATCAAGGCCGCCGACGTTCAGCCGTGGGCGCAGGAGCTGATTCAGCAACGCACGGAAAACTTCGGCAGGGACAACCCCCATTACAAGTGTCTGCCCCAGGGCCCCATCTACACTACCGCCAATGGGTTCAAGCGGTTCATTCAGACTCCCGCGATGTTTGTCATCCTGAACGAGGATCTCACCTACCGCGTGATCCACATGGACGGACGTGCCTTGGAGAAGGAGCCGAACCCGAGCTGGATGGGATACTCGGTAGGCCGCTGGGAAGGAGACACGCTGGTAGTGGAGAGCAACGGATTTAACGACCGGACATGGCTGATGGGTTACCGTCCCCACTCCGAGTCGTTGCGTATCACGGAGCGCTTCCGGCGCCCCGATTTCGGCCACCTGGAAGTCGCAGTGACCTTCCAGGATCCCAAGGCTTACAAGAGGGCCTGGACCGTTCCCATCTATTCGCGACTTGCAGCCGACACGGAACTGATCGAAGCGGTCTGCAATGAATTTCCCAACAACGAGCAGGAGCACTGGGTCGGCACGGTCTCGGACGCCCAGACGAATGCGGTGAAGGTCGCTCCCGAGGTCTTAAGGAAATACGTCGGTGTCTACAAAGGGATCTATCTTCGGAACACTGAGGTGGTCGAGGTGACTCTTTCCGACGCTAAACTGTTCGTCGCTTTGAACGGAGGGGAGAAACGCCTTGTCTTTCCGCAATCGGAAACCGATTTTGCCGGCACCGGACTGAGCTACCGGTTCATCCGAGACGACCGCGGAGTCGCGACACACGTGGTCGAGAGTCGTGTGTCCGGCGACTACAAGTACGAGCGCCAGAAGTAGCATCGGGAGACCGCGTTTTGCTTTGAGCGGGAGGCCGAGATGGACAGTGGTCGATGGCTTGCACGTCTCATGATGCTTCTTTGGACGTTTGTTCCACTCTCCGCGCAATGGCTGCATTACCCCACCCCCGGGATCCCACGGACGCCAGACGGGAAGCCAAAGCTCTCGGCCCCTGCACCGAAAACAGCGGATGGCAAGCCGGATCTGTCCGGAATCTGGGTGGCCGCTGACAATAGCCATCTGACCGACCTGGCGGACGGGGCGGAGGTTCCGATGTTGCCTTGGGCCGCGGCCCTCTCCAAAGAACGCACCGAGAACCTGGCGAAAGGCCATCCATCCGAGCGCTGCCTCACGCATGGAGTGACAGACTTCGACACCCTGGCCATCCCCTGGAAGATCCTCCAGACCCCTAAGATCATCGCTATTCTTTACGAGGCGTACAATCACTACCGCCAGATTTTGCTGGATGGCCGTCCTCTCCCCACACCCACGCAGCCTGCTTATATGGGCTACTCGGTTGGCAAGTGGGAGGGGGACACGCTGGTGGTCGACACTACTGGGTTTAACGCCCAGGGCTGGATAGATAACAAGGGACGCCCCCAAACTGAATCGACGCACGTGACCGAGCGTTTCCGCCGCCGCGACTTCGGACATATCGACCTCCAGTTGATCGTCGAGGACCCGACGGCCTACACAAAGCCCTGGGGTGGCTCCTTAGTCCTCAATTACGTTCCGGACGAAGAGCTGATTGAATCGATCTGCGAAAACGAAAAGGATGTTCCGCACATGGTTGGCAAGTAGCAGCCCGGACCCGGTCAGCACCCGGACATAGCAGGTTACGAAGGGAAGGAGAAATGAAGGCAACAGCAATGATTCACATGCGGCTGGTGGTAGCCGGGATCGCAATACTGCTGCTCGCTGTATCGCCAGCCGAGCTGAATGGTCAGCAGAACACCGCTGGCGCTGTAAGCATTGGCAGCAATGATCTCGGCGGAGTGGTCACCAGCACTAAGGGGCGGGAAGCGGGCGTGTGGGTGATTGCGGAGACGACCGATCTTCCGACCAAGTTCACGAAAATCGTTGTTACCGATGATCAAGGCCGGTACGTGATGCCTGATCTTCCCAAGGCGAATTACGACGTGTGGGTACGAGGATACGGCCTGGTTGATTCGACGAAAGCTAAGACAACGCCCGGGAAGATCGTCAACCTGAACGCGGTGATTGCGGCGACGGCCAGGGACGCGGCGGAATACTATCCTGCAATTTACTGGTTTTCGCTGCTTCAAGTACCGGAGAAGAGCGAGTTTCCGTTGCCTAAGATTAAGAGCCAGGGTGAATGGCTCAACATCATAAAGACCGGCGCCTGCCAGTCGTGCCACTCCCTCGGCACCCCAGGAATGCGCACCGTACCGGAAGGACTGGGCCAGTTCAAGAATTCGGTCGAGGCATGGACGCGGCGCATTCAGTCAGGCGGGGCCCGGGCGCTCATGGCGCGCGATATCACGCGACTCGATACAAACATCGCCCTCCAACTCTTCGCCGATTGGACCGATCGTATCGCCGCCGGCGAACTGCCGTTCGCGCAGCCCGAGCGGCCGCAAGGTATCGAGAGGAATATCGTGATCACCTTGTGGGACTGGAGCCGCCCTACGGCGTATCTCCACGATGAGATCTCGACGGACCGTCGCAATCCGAGGGTTAACGCCAACGGGAAGATTTACGCTTCGACTGAGGACAGCACCGATTTCATTCCCGTCCTTGACCCGAAAACCAACACGGCAGCCGAGGTGTTGCATCCGGTCCGCGATCCGAACACGCCGTCTTCGAAGAACAATCCGTTCGGACCGTCGGCCTACTGGGGAGCCGAACCCATCTGGGACAGCAAGACTCTGGATCACAACCCAATGATGGACGAGAAGGGGCGGATCTGGTTCACATCGCGTGTTCGTTCCAGCAAAAATCCGGATTTTTGCAAACAAGGGTCCGATCATCCATCAGCGAAGGTGTTCCCCATTGCGGAGGCGGATCGCCATCTTTCCATGTACGAACCCGCCACCGGGAAATTCACATTGATCAGCACGTGCTTCGCTACGCACCACCTGAACTTTGCTAGCGATGCCAATCAAACTCTCTGGCTGAGCGGCGGCCTGGGCGGCCCGGGAGTCATCGGTTGGCTGAATCGAAAGATGTTCGAGGAAACCGGCGATGAAGTGAAGTCGCAAGGCTGGACGCCGTTCATTCTCGACACCAACGGCAACGGCAAGCGTGATGCTTATGTGGAGCCGGATCAACCGGTAGACCCCACGAAGGATAAACGGGTCCTGGTGACCACCTATGCCGTCACCGTAAGCCCGGCCGACGGATCTGTCTGGGGAACCGTGGTGGGATATCCCGGTGGAATCGTTCGCGTTCAACCAGGAACTAATCCGCCGGAAACCGCGCTCAGCGAATTCTACGAGGTACCCTTGCCCGGCTTTGGGC